>OCZS010000186.1_pt1 | contig 19924 bp, 18 predicted proteins | sample 1539071 | NCBI WGS metagenome assembly OCZS01 (sample SAMEA3113584, study PRJEB22503) | soil metagenome
GGCGTTCAGCGGCAGGTCGGTAGACGTCCGTCGCGCCAGGATCAAGCCTCGGCCCGCGCGCTGCTGCATCACGGTGTCAGTGGTGGCGAGGCGCTCCCTGATCCTCCGCCGCGCTCATGTCTGACCCGGATCAGGCGGTCGGCTTCTCGCTGCGCCGGCGCTCGAAATACCGCTCGAGCTCCTGGAGGGCCTCTCGGTCGAGCGCCCTGTGGGGGTCGGCCACGATGTCGCGCTGGATGCGCTCGCGAGCGACGGCATACAGGGGCAAGCTCATGGCGTACTCCATGTTCAGGACGTACCAGTCGTGGAAGTGACGCGTCCCCCATCTCTGGAGCGTGCCAGCGATGAGACCCGGTCGGCCCCGGCGGCCCCAATAGCCGGCTGTCATTCCGAGGACGTACCCCAGCGTGAACGCGGCTCCCATGACGGCGAGGGTGGCCACGATCTCGTCGCTCGCGAAGTTGTCCAGGACCCTGCGCAGGTCGGCATACACCCTGCGGACCGTCGGATCCTGGAGGTTCAGCTGCTTCAGGAGGGTCCCCACGTTCTGCGCCTGGTCCTCGAGGTGCTCGATCGACTCGAGGGAGGGCTTCGCTGCCCATGCCGCCTGAACGTGGTCCTTCACCCTCGGGACGCTCTCCAGGACGTTCGTCGGGCGGATGCTGACGAAGGCGTCCCGTGCCCGGGTGACCTCGCTGTACGTCGTCCTGACGCGCTCGAGCGTCTCAGAGCTCCGCTGTACGGCCGCGTCGAGCTGCTGGGGATCGGGTGCGTGTTCATGGGCGTAGTCGAGGGCGCCTTGGACTTGGTCTCGATGGTCCACCACGTACTTCGCCTGGCGATAGCGCTCCACGAGGTTCGGTATCGCGTTCAGCGCGTCGTAGCTCTTGCCACGCACGGTCTCCGCGTCACTGAGTGCGACGCTCACGGCGGCTGCCGCACCGTAGGCCTTCAGAGCGAACTCGAGCAGGATGAACAAGACCCTCCGGAGGACCTCCGATGGTCTGCGGTAGAGAGGCCGGCGTTCCAGAACGGCTGTCATAGGGGTGTTCTCCAACAGTTCGCGGACAAGGGCGCAGGGACAGCGAGCGCCTCGGCGCCATCCCACCCACGCGCCCGCTGGGACACCATTGCACGCTGCGCACGCCTCTCGTCGTGCGACGACTCAACCAGGAGGAAGGCTGGAGGTGGTGACGTATGGCACCGCGCCGAGTTCAGGCGCTGCTCGGACTTGGCTTGCAAGAACCCGGCCAGGCGCGTCTACGCGATGGTCCGGCTCACCGCCTGCGACGCGCATGAGGGCCGGGGCAAGCCGCTCTGATGACCAGAATTCGCACTCCCACCACGTCAGCCATCTTGGCCACCCAGCCCTGTTCCGGTGACCCGAAGGCAACACACATCGTCGGGGCGACACAGCAGCCTGACCGAGCCGTGAATCGAGACTCCGCCCATTGGCATGAACGTACGGATCAGCGTGCGGCCCTCCGCCCGAGTCCCACCTCCCTGCCTCCCATCTAGCCGCCTCACGGGCAGCGGATAGCGCTCGGCTGCCCACCGAAATCCGAACGCAGCTTGCTCACGCGGTGGGAGTCAGGCGCGCCACTGCGATCTTCCGACCCGACTTCGCTTCGTAGGGGCCGAAGGAGGGGTAGGTCGCAACGATGACGTCCCTCCATGCGGCGTCCGATTCACCTCCGTGCAGGACGTCGACCGACACCATTCTCTTGTCGCGTCCCACCTCGATGGTCGCGGTCGAGGCGGCCCGCAGGTTGCGGATCCACTGCGGCTCCTTTGGCTGGCCTCCCGCGGTTGCCGCGAGGTAGTAACTGCCGTCGCGCTCGACATACGCCACGGGCACCGTGTGCGGCAACCCGGACTTTCGTCCGGCCACGCTGAGCAGGAGCACCGGGCTGCCGCCCTTGGCCCGGCCACCGACCTTGCCACCCGTGCGCCGGTACATCCACACGGCCGCCGCGTTGCCGGCCTTCCAGACTCGCTGCACCAAGGTCGCCATGTGATCCTCGCTCGCTCGCGGGAGTGCTCACCACGAGTCAACCACGGGCCCCACGCAGGGTCGCTGACCTTTCCCACCGCTAGGCGCGTCGACATCCTCCTCCTGACTTCCCGCCCGAAAGGGCCACACCGGCCTCAGCGCCTCGGCAACGCCGGTGACCCTTCCAGCCAGCAGGGCCGGCATGTCACGTCAAAGGTGCAGGAGATCGGACCGTCCTGGCGCGGTTCATGACCGCCCGTCTCTTCGCCGCTTGCCGAATTGCTCACTCGTCCATGACGATGGCGACCTTCCCGGAGCCGCTCGAGCTGGCGAGCTCGTACGCGTCGCCGGCCTTCGCGAGCGGGAAGCGCGCGGTCACCGTGCTCTCGGGGTGGAGGTCCCACCGCACGAGGTGCTCCAGGAGGTCCTCCATCCGGGGCACCGAGGTCACCCACGAGCCGACGATCCGTCGCTGCGGATGGATGACCCACTCACTGACGTCGAGCTCGAGACCACCGCCCTCCCCGACGAGGACGAGTCGGCCGTCGGCACGGGTCGAGCGCAACGCGGCACTTCGGGCCGGAGCAGCACCGGAGCAGTCCAGCGCGACCTCGACCCCGCGGCCGTTCGTGAGCTCCATGACCTCGTCGACCACCAGGTCCGGGGACGCCCCAGGGGTCACGACGTCGTCGACCGCCCCGAGAGTTCTCGCGAGGTCACTGCGCGTCGGGCTCCGGTTGTAGCCGATGACTCGTTCTGCGCCCATTGCCTTGGCGAGCAGCCCCGCGGCCATACCGACCGGTCCCAGACCCGTGACGAGCACGGCGTCACGGCCGCAGATCTCGGCGCGGACAACCGCCTCGTATGCCGTCCCGAAGCCGCACGCGACACAGGCCCCGTCGACGAACGACAGCTCATCGGGCAGCGGCACGCATGACTGCTCCTCGGCGAGAAGGTACTCCGCATGGCCACCGTCGCGCTGGTAGCCATAGGCGACCTTGACGGGGAAGGTCGCCTCGCAGGTGATGTACGACCCGGCCCTGCAGGCGCGACACCTCAGGCAGCCGACGATGTGATAGACCACGACGCGGTCCCCGGTGCGCAGCCGGCCTCCAGGGGATGCCTCCACGACCTCGCCGCACGGCTCGTGACCCGCGATGACGTCGTCGTAGGGCTCGGGCCCGACGTGGCCGTTGTAGATGGCTCGAAGGTCGCTCCCGCAGATGGTGGAGGCCCGCATCCGCAGCAGCACCTGGCCCGGCCCAGGAGATGGGATGGGTACCTCGCGTAGATCGACGGTGCCGTCCCCGGGCAACCACGCTCCGGTCATCGTTGCGGTGTTGGACCCGTTCATCCCCATGATCACCTCTCCGTCGGCCCGCCACCGACCTCGGTCGGCTGGAAGCAGGTGGCGCGACCGGTGTGGAGCCCGTACGTACCCCCGCAACAGGGTCCTGAACATTCCGCGGTCACTTGCCGGAGGCGCTGAGCACGGGAGTCGCGTCATCGACCGTTGCCGAGCCCACCGCCGGCTCATCCTTCACGGGACCAAGGTGCGGTGCCGCACGGCAGGGTGCTACTCCTGCGAGATGTCGATCCCGGTGACCGGCTCGCCGGCGCGCTCGTACACGAGCCAGGTCGCGCCTTTGGGGAAGCTCCGGGCCGGCTGCGCCAGCGTGAAGGCGGCGGGCACCCCCCTGCCGTCGGCGAAGAGCCGCTTGCCCGAGCCGAAGGTCACCGGGTAGAGGAAGAGGTTCAGCCGGTCGACCTCGCCGGCCTCGAGCAGAGAACGCACGAGGTCGCCGCTGCCGACCACATGGATCTCCTCGAAGCGGTTCTTCAGCGCGGGCACGTCGGTCACGGCATCCGACAACGCGGTCGTGCCCTCCCACGACGGGTCGGTGAGCGAGCGCGACACGACGAACTTCGGCAGCGCGTTGAAGGTCCTCGCTATCGGGTCGTCGTCGCCCTGGTTCGGCCAGAAGGACGCAAAGATGTCGTAGGTCTTGCGGCCGAGCAGCAGGGCGTCCATACGTTCGATGCCCCCACCGATCGCCTCTCCCGACTCGTCGTCGAAGTACGGGGCCTGCCAGCCGCCGAACGCGAAGCCTCCCTCGCGGTCCTCGTCGGGCCCGCCGGGCGCCTGGTAGACGCCGTCGAGGGTGATGAACAGGTCAGCTGAGATGATTCCCACGGTGTGCTCCCTTCGGCCGTCTGTCCAATCTCTCGTGCCGCCAAGGGCACGTCAACCGGATGCCGACCGTGCGCCGCGCAAGGCGACATCCGGCATGTCGACGGCTCACAACGGACATCACCTTCGGTGCTTGGGCCGGCTGGCAGGGTCGTTCCGCGGTTCAGACGAGCTCACCCCAGACGCGGAGCCGGGCGATCCCACCATCCGGGTAGACGTCGAGCCGAACCGTCTCCACCTCCGAGCCGCCGTCGACGACGAAGTGGTGCCGGGTGTCGGGCTGCAGCCGGACCCGGGCCACGAGCTCGACGTCCGAGTCGCCGGTGACCATCGCCCAGCCGGGCGCGTTGCCGACGAAGTACGACGTGTCGATCTCGATCCGCCGGACCCTTCCGCGGCCGGCGAGCCCGACCGTCACGTGGTCGTTGCCGGCGTCCCGTCGCCGGGCGTTCTCCCATCCCTCACCCATGGTGCGTGTCCTGCCCGGCAGGAGGATGTTGCTGGGGGACGAGTAGAAGCGGTTGGAGCAGTCGAGCACACGTCCACCGTTCTCGGTCGCCGCCAGGTCGATGGTGCCGGTGAGGAGACGGGGGTCCGGTCGGCACTCGCCGTGGACGCGGAACCGGGCGACCCCACCGTCCGGGTAGATCGACAGCCGCGCGTGCGTCACCCGCTCCGGTGACGACACGGCGAACGCATTCGGCGAGTCCCCGACCAGGTCCGAACGAGCCAGCAGCGGTACCCAGTCGACGATGTCACCCGGATCGGGGTAGCCGTCGACCTCGGCCCCCTCGACCGAGGCCTCCGGTGGGTAGTTGCCGGTGAAGTGGCTGGTGTCGATCACCACCCCGCGAACGACGCCCGGGACCCCGAGGCGGACCACGGCCCAGTCGTTTCCCGGCTCCCGCCGCCGTCGGGTCTCCCAGCCGTCGTAGATCTTCCCCTTGTTGCCGAAGTCCGGGGATGAGCTCGGTGGTCCGGGCTTGATGAGGTTCTCACGCTCCGCGAACAGCTCGTCGTTCGCGGCGACGACGCTGCCGGCCAGAGCGCGCGACGCGAGGTCGGGGAGCTCGAGGAAGTCGTATGGGTCGGTCACAGAGTCCTCCGGATCAGGGTGCCGTGGGGTTCGGCGCCGTCGATGCGTCGGCCGCGCAGCCACGTGGACCGCACGACACCGGTGAGGTCATGCCCCGCGTAGGGCGTGACGGGATGGCGATGGTGCAGACGTGCAGGGTCGACAGTGAAGCGTTCGTCCGGTGCGAAGGCCACCAGATCCGCGTCGCGCCCCACCTCGATCGCCCCTTTGCTGTCCAGGCCGACGAGGGATGCCGGGCGCGCGGACATCCAGCGCACGACGTCATCAAGGCCGAACCCTCGCCGCCTGGCCTCGGTCCACACCAGGGGAAGGCCCAGCTGGAGCGAGGCGACCCCACCCCAGGCGGTCCCGAAGTCACCGGTCGTCTTCAGGTCCGGCGTCGCAGGGGAGTGGTCGGAGACGACGAGGCCGATCGTCCCGTCGCGCAAGGCCTCCCACAGCCGCTCCCGGTTGGCTGCCCCCCGGATCGGTGGACAGCACTTGAACTCGGTGGCTCCGGTGCCGATCTGCTCGGCCGTCAGGGTCAGGTAGTGGGGGCACGTCTCGGCGGTGACACCGGAACGGGCGAGCGACGCGACGGCATCCGCGGACGACAGGTGCAGGACGTGGGTGCGGCAGCCGGTCCCCCGTGCCGAGGACGTGACGAGCTCGATCGCCGACACCTCGGACTCGGGGGGACGTGAGGCCAGGAAGTCGGGGTACCGCCCACCTGAGCACTCGCCGACCAGCCCACCGTCTTCGGCGTGCACGATCAGCAGGGCACTCAGGTCCGCCAGCTCCGTCATCACCCGCTGAAGCATGTCCGGGTCCAGAGGAGGGAACTCGTCGACGCCGGAGGGGGACAGGAAGCACTTGAACCCGAAGACGCCGTCGTCGTGGAGGCCGCGCAGGTCGGCCAGGTTGTCGGGGACGGCTCCGCCCCAGAAGCCCACGTCGACGTGGCACTGGCCGAGCGCGGCGGCGCGCTTCACCTCGAGCGCGATGCGGGTGGTCGTGGGGGGCAGGCAGTTCAGCGGCATGTCGATGATGGTCGTGACACCTCCGGCTGCCGCTGCCCCGGTCGCGGTGGCGAAGCCCTCCCACTCGGTGCGCCCGGGCTCGTTCACGTGCACGTGCGTGTCGACGAGCCCGGGCAGCAGGACCTCGTCATCGGCCAGGCGCACGACCTCACCGCCGACGTCGTGACCGATGGCCACGATGCGCCCGTCCTCGACGGCGACGTCGCAGGTCTGCTCCCCGCTCGGCAGGAGCGCGCGGCCCCGGAAGACCGTCACTCGCGCACCACGGTCGCCTCGATGAGACCGTACGGCCGGTCGGTGGCGATGAAGACCTCTCCGGTGTTCTCGAGCTCGAACGGCGAGAGGTCCACGAGGACGTGGTGCTTGTTCGGAGCCACGAACGAGATCTCCTCGATCTCGGGGTGTGCCTCGAGAACCGTCTTCCCCATGCCGAAGAGCGACTGCTGGAGCGCGAGGGAGTGGATGTCGGCGAAGGAGCCGGCGACGAGGGTCAGCACGTCGGCATGGACCGCGTCCCACTCCACCTCGGTCGAGCCGTACCGCCACGTCGCCGTCAGCGCTGTCGCGAGGACGCGGTCCCGGGTCTCGGCGAGCGTGGTGTACCGGTCCGTGTGGAAGCCGTGGAACTCGGAGCCGGTCGACTTGAGCAGGGCCAGGTCCGTGACACCGGAGGTGACGACCGCCGTGTCGCCCTCCACGTCGACCGCGGTGGTGCGGACCCAGCTGCCGTCACGCGTGAAGGCGTGGTCGTGGCCGTCGATGCGGTTCCAGCGGTACTCCTCGACCTCGACCAGGGCGCCGCTGACTGCAGGGGTGGTGTCGACGAAGTGCCGCGCGAGGTGCAGGGCGTAGTCCTCGATGGGACGCACTCGGTGCTCCTTCGCGAACGCGAAGACGGTGTTCCTCTGCGAGTCGGTCGGCAGGACTGCTGCCTGGTCCCCGGTCGTGTGGGCCGCGTCGAAGGACCCTCGGAGGTGGGTCGAGACGTTGAGGTCGGTGATCTCGTGGCGAGCGGTGTCACGGTGGATCCGCACGACCCGGTTCTCCGCCTTGCCGTATCGGTTCGCACCCAGGCGAATCGGCATGTCAGCTCCCTCGGTAGGTGGAGTAGGTGAACGGAGCGAGCAGCAACGGCACGTGGTGGTGCTCGTCGGTGGTCACCCTGAAGGTGAGCGCGACGTGGGGGTAGAAGCAGTCCTTGTCGTATGCCGCGACGTCGAAGGTCAAGGTGTACGTCCCCGGCTCGAGGCGCTCCGGCCCGATGGTTCGCACCCGTCCGTCGCGGTCGGTGACCCCCTCTCCGAGAAGGCGTCCGCGGCTGTCGAGGCCGTCGGCGTCGTTCGGGGCGCCCGGCTGGTCGGGGCCGCCGGGGCCGTGCAGGCTGACGGGCACCCCTGAAGCCGGCCGGCCGCGTGCCGTGTCCAGCACATGGGTGGTGATCCGACTCATCCGTCCAGCTCCTTCTGCAAGCGCACCACGGCGATCTTGCGCAGCTCGTCCTTGACCACCGCGGTCTCCGTCGCGTCGTCGTTCGCGAGCCTGGCCCGAGCCGCGGCGACCACGTCCCCGGTGGTGAGACCGGTCGCACAGACGAGGAACACCCGACCGAAACGCTCCTCGTATGCCTGGTTGACCTCGACGAGCTCGGCGTCCGGCATCACCCCGGCCTGTTCCTGTCGGGACCACGCAGCCTCCGTGGAGCCGCCTCGTGCCCGGTCTCCGATCCGGGGATGGGCGGCCAGCGCGCAGGCGAGCTCGTCATCGGTGATCTCGCGAGCGAGCCGGTCGGCTCGGTCGACGAGAGCTGCCTCGTCCGGGTACGGGCGGCCGTCGCAGATCGCATCGGCCCACCGCGGCACGTCGGCACAGGCCAACAGTGCTCGCCGCACCTGCGAACGGGGGCCGCGGTTGATCTCGTCGAGGGTCATGTCCGGCTCCGACGGGTGAGGCCGAGGAGTCTGTCCACGGGGACTGGCACCTCGTGGGCGTCGACGCCTCCGCACTCCAGCGCCCGCAGCACGTAGTCGGCGAGGGCCGACGCGGTCGCCGGTTCGTCGAGGTAGCCCGAGTCCTGCCGGTCCAGGTAGCGCAGCAGCCGGTCGAGCGCGACGGGCAGACCGTCGCGGAAGAAGCCGAACGTGGCGAGGAAGCGGGTCGGGAGCTGAGCGGGGTGGAGGTCCCAGCCCTGGTAGAGGCCCCGTTCCAGCGACCGCCGGACCAGCCTCGCGTGAAGCTGCCACGCCGCCCTCCGGTGGTCGCCGACGGGGAGGACGTTGGTCGACCCGTCCGACACGAAGACGCCGGTTCCGGCCGCAGCGACCTGGAGGACCGCCTTCGCATGGTCGGCGACGGGATGGTCGAGGCTCTGCTGGGCGGGAGCGATGCCCAGCGCGGCGGAGTAGTCGTACGTGCCGTAGTGGAGGCCGGTGACGCGCCCGGCCGCAGCGTGGATCATCCGGGCGGCGAGGACCGTTCCGTCCGCCGCGAGCACCGCCTGCGGCGTCTCGATCTGGATCTCGAACTGGAGCCGGGGAAGCCCGTACGTGTCCTCGAGGTGCTCGCAGGCGGCGACCATCGCCTGCACCTGCTCGACGGAGGTCACCTTGGGAAGAGTGAGCACGCCCCGCCCGCCTTCCGCGAGGAACAGCTCGAGGGTTCGCAGACCCCGACGGCGAGTCGCCGCCTCCAGGCTCTTGAACCGGATGCCGGATGCCGGGACACCGGCGGGCGGCTCGGTCGCCCTGAGGACCGCCGCGTCCTCCTCCTCGTCCGGGCGGAACCCGTAGCCATCCTCGAAGTCGACCCTGAGGTCGTCCACCGGCTGACGGGCCAGCCGTGCCCGAACGCGCTCGGCCAGGGATGCGTCGGCTCCGACGGCCTCGGCTGCGGTGTCGAGCAGCGACAGGGCCTCCTCGCCGTAGGCCGCCGCGATCGTGGGCTCGTATCGGTCCGCGGGGACGTAGACGGTGTGCACGGGCTGGTGCCCGCGGGACCCGGGATAGGCCCGAGCCAGCTGGGCGTCGGCTGCTGCCAGCATCCGGTCGAGGCGGTCCTGGAGCTCTGTCACGAGATGGCCTCGTACGCCGGCAGGGTGAGGAAGTCGACGAACTCGTCGTCCAGCGCCACCTTCTCGAAGATCTCGCGAGCCGGCTGGAAGTCTGCGCCGAGGGCCTCCATCTCCTCGTCCATGATCCGCCGCACCAGCTCGGCGGTCACGACGGTGCCATCGGTCAGCACCGTGCCGTTGCGGACCCACTGCCACACCTGCGAGCGGGAGATCTCCGCGGTCGCCGCGTCCTCCATGAGGTCGTGGATGGCCGCGGCGCCGTTCCCCCGCAGCCATGACTCGAGGTACCGGATCGCGACCTCGACGTTGGACCGCAGCCCCTCCAGCGTCACCTCGCCGGTCGCCGAGGAGATGTCGAGGAGGTCCGCGGCGACGACGTCGACGTCGGGGCGCTGACGGTCGAGCTGGTTCGGTCGTCCCCCGAGCACCTCGTCGAAGGCCGCGAGACAGACCGGTACCAAATCCGGATGAGCCACCCAGGAGCCGTCGAAGCCCTGGCCCGCCTCCCGCTCCTTGTCGGCGCGGACCTGCGCGAAGGCACGCTCGTTGACCTCGGCGTCGTGCCTGCTCGGGATGAAGGCACTCATCCCGCCGATGGCGAACGCGCCACGCCGGTGGCAGGTCTTCACGAGCTGCTCGGCGTATGCCCGCATGAAAGGTGCCGTCATCCCGACGCTGCCGCGGTCGGGGAGGACGTAGTCGGGTCCCCGGTCCCGGAACCACTTGATGATGCTGAACAGGTAGTCCCAGCGACCAGCGTTGAGACCCGACGCGTGGTCGCGCAGCTCATAGAGGATCTCCTCCATCTCGAAGGCCGCAGGAAGGGTCTCGATGAGGACGGTGGCTCGAACCGAACCGTGAGGAACCCCCAGCTCGTCCTGGGCCAGGACGAAGACGTCGTTCCACAGCCGAGCCTCGAGGTGGCTCTCGAGCTTGGGCAGGTAGACGTAGGGGCCGCTTCCTCGGGCCAGGAGCTCGGCGGCGTTGTGGAAGAAGTGGAGCCCGAAGTCGACGAGTGCTCCGGCCACCGGCACGCCCCTGACCTGGACCTGCCTCTCGTGCAGGTGCCACCCTCGAGGGCGCACGACGATCGTCGCGAGGCGGCCGTCGTGGAGCGCGTAGCGCTTGCCGTCGGCCGAGGTGAAGTCGACCTCGCCTCGGATGGCGTCGTGGAGGTTGACCTGGCCCCCGACGACGTTGCTCCAGTGCGGCGTGCTGGCGTCCTCGAGGTCCGCCAGCCAGACGCGAGCTCCGGAGTTGAGCGCGTTCACCGTCATCTTCCGCTCGGGCGGACCCGTGATCTCGACCCGGCGGTCGACGAGGTCGGGTGGGGCCGCCGCGACCCTCCACTCCGACTCGCGAATCCACCGGGTCTCCGGCAGGAACCCGAGAGCCGAACCACGGCGAGCGCCCCGGGCCCGCAGCAGCTCCGCGCGACGTTCGCCGAACCGCTCGTGGAGCAGTCGCACGAAGTCGAGCGCCTCGGCGGTGAGGATCTTCGCAGCTCCGTCGGCAGGTTTCATGGCCCTATAGTTCCCCTCCAACGCGTCGCGCGTGGCTGGTCGCGCGTCGCTGCCTGCCTCGGGTGAGTCGGTGGGCGGACAGTCTGGCCTTGCTCACGGTCCGACGAGCTGCACCGTTGTCCCGTCGATGCACAGGGCCTGGGCGTCGGTGAGCCTCCGGACCGCAAAGCCGTCGGCCTCGCACAAGTCGGCCGCCCTGCGGCATCCATCGCCGAAGTCGGCATTGTCGACGTGGGGTGCGATGACGAGCTCCGTGAGGCCGAGGCCCTCCCAGATCAGCACCTCCGCCTCGCGCGGGTCGTCGAGCTCGTCGAAGTGCCGAAGCGTCGGGCCGGCGACGACGGCCGCGGCGCTGGCGCCGGCGTACACCGCGCCCTCGCGAACCCGCTCGGTGATGATCGCGTCGGCACCGGTCAGGTGCAGGAGAGAACGGAGGTAGTAGGGGTTGCCACCGGTGAGCAGGAAGACGTCGAAGAGCCCGAGGAGCTCGGCCAGCCCGTCTCGGTCACCTCGCCAGTCCCGGAGGTCGACGAGATCGATGTCGTACCCGCTGCGGCGGAGCTCTTCACGTCCCTCCTCCAGCGACGCCGGGTCGTCGTAGACGTCGTAGGCGTTCTCGATGTACCCGACGCGCACCTCCTCCAGAGGCCTGCCCGCCAGCTCCACCATCGCCGCGTCGTGGGCCGGAGAGGGACCGAGCGACGACAGCAGCAGCTTCATCGATCCACGGTATCGACCTTCCCCGCCCCGACCGGGTGCTCCGACTGGAGATCTTCGCCGGCGGCCGGTCAGGCACAGACCCGTCGTTGACACAGGCAGGGCGGACGGGCACCATCGCGTGGTCCGCCGGCGGGGATGGGCGCGGCACCCGGCTCTCGCCCCGGCCCACCTCCGTACCGAGGTGCTGGCTCGGCCCTCGGTGAGTAGGCGATGACCGCTTCGATCGACCACATCGGCATCGGTGGCCCCGACCTTGTGGCCACCCACCGCGGACCTTCCCTGAGTACGGCGAGCACGCCTACGCCACGTACTTCCTGGATCCACACGGCATCATGCTCGAAGTCGCGTGCCACGCTCCGGACGACGCCCGTGCGGGGCCGGAGGCCGACTCGACCTGACCAGAAGGCCAGTGTCAGAGCCGCTCTCGACCTGACGCTTTGCGACCTGCCGTACGGGTTCCCCGGGGTCTGTGGACCGAGCGGCCCTGAGAGGGCTCAGGGTCGACTCAGGGTCGCGCTCAGGTGCCTCACCGATGCGCCGATGCCCGCAGTGCCGCAACGATGCTCGACATGATCACCGTCACATCACTCACCAAGACCTACGGCCGCAACCTCACCGCCGTCGACGACGTCTCCTTCACCGCGGCGACCGGTCGCGTCACCGGGTTCCTCGGTCCCAACGGAGCGGGCAAGTCCACGACGCTGCGCATCGTCGTGGGGCTGACCCCCGCCACCTCGGGAACCGCCCTCATCGACGGACGTCGGTTCACCGACCTCCCCAACCCGGGCACGGAGGTCGGGGTCCTCCTCGACGCCTCCGCCCAGCACGCCGGCCGCACCGGCCGCGAGATCCTCACCATCGTCCAGCGCACCATGGGCATGCCGCGAACGCGGGTCGAGGAGATGCTCGAGCTCGTCAGCCTCACCGACGACGAGGCGGACCGACGGGTGCGCAACTACTCGCTCGGGATGCGGCAGCGACTCGGGATCGGGGCCGCACTCCTCGGCGACCCCCACGTGCTCATCCTCGACGAGCCGGCCAACGGCCTCGACCCGGCCGGCATCCGGTGGATGCGCGACCTGCTGCGTGGGTACGCCGACCGCGGTGGCACGGTGCTCCTCTCCTCGCACCTCCTCCACGAGATCGAGGTCATCGCCGACGACCTCGTCGTCATCGGCAACGGCCGGATCGTGGCCCAGGGAACCAAGGCCGAGCTGCTCGCTTCCGCCGGCACCGTCGCCCGCGCCGTCGACGGGTCCGACCTCGCGGCGGCGCTGGAGCGCCAAGGGCTCACCGTGACGGCGCACCCGGACGGCAGCGTCCACACCGACGCGACCGCCGCCCAGGTGGGTCAGGTCGCGCTGGCCGCGGGCGTGGCCCTCACCGAGCTTCGCGCCGCCGACGGCGCCGGACTCGAGGAGATGTTCCTCGAGCTCACCGCAGACACCCAGCGTGAAGGAGCAGCAGCATGACCACCACCGTCCTCGACCCCGCCACCCCCGACGTCGCGGCCCATCAGACCCGGCGGCGGACGGCATCTCCGGGGATTCCCCTGAGCCGCCTCATCGGCGTCGAGCTGCGCAAGATGTTCGACACCCGTTCAGGCTTCTGGCTCATGGCGAGCATCCTCATCACGAGCGTGCTGGCGACCGCCGCCATCATCGTCTTCGCGCCGGACGACCAGCAGACCTACGACAACTTCGCCGCCGCCGTCGGCATCCCGATGACGGTGATCCTGCCGATGATCGGCCTCCTCGCCGTCACCAGCGAGTGGAGCCAGCGCAGCGGCCTGACCACGTTCACGCTCGTGCCGCACCGCGGCCGGGTGCTGTGGGCGAAGTTCACCGCAGCCGTGGGCGTTGGTGTCGCAGCGATGTTCGTCGCCCTCGTCGTCGGGGCGCTCGGGACCCTGATAGGCAGCCTCGTCACGGGGCTGGACCCCGTCTGGAACTTCACGTCCACCGAGTTCGGACTCGTGGTGCTCGGCAGCGTGCTCGGCATGCTCTTCGGCTTCATGCTGGGCGTGCTGATCCGCAACTCCGCCGGCGCGATCGTCGCGTACTTCGTCTACAGCCTGGTGCTCCCCCCGCTCGTCGAGCTGCTCGCGGCGAACGCCTCGTGGTTCGCCGACGTGCGGCCGTGGATCGACTACGCCAACGCCCGCAACGTGCTGTTCAACGGCAGCGTCACCAGCGAGCAGTGGCAGCAGCTCGCGGTGTCGGGCACCATCTGGTTCCTGCTGCCGCTGGCGGTCGGGCTGCTCATCGTCCGTCGCGCCGAGGTCAAGTGACCTGGTCCCACCCACGCGGACCGGAGTCCCGCCACTCGCCCGCCCCGCTCAGCCGGGGAGGTGCGAGCGGCGGGACTCCAGCGACTCGCGCCGGTGGGCGTTGCCGTGCAGCGCCACGTACGCCTCGCCGAACCGCGCGAGCAGGTCGTCGTCGAGCCGCCGCACGGCACCCGGCGGGTACCGGTAGCCCATGGCGGCGGTGACGGCCGCGCTGTCGACGTCGCGCAGCGTCGAGCTGAGCTCGTCGAGTGAGGCGATGCCGAGCTCGAGCAGCAGCCCGGAGATCCACTCGTAGTGCTGTGTGCGCGACCACCCGGCGCTCGAGTAGCGCCCCGCGAGGAACGTCGCGAGCTCCTGGCCGCTGATCCGCGGGTCGTGCGCGTCCCCACCGTCGACGCTGCTGTCGCCGAGGCCGGCCTGGAGCCGGTCACGGATCGCCCCGAACTCCCGATCCGCGAGCTCGAGAAGCCCGGCGGCGAGAGTGAACCGCCGGTCGAGGTCCGGCACCTGCTCCGGCGGCACGGTGCCCTTGTACCGGATGTCGTGCTCGAACTCGGCCCAGGCGTGCTGGAGCACGGTCCGCAGCTGGACCGAGGCACAGGACAGCGGGTCGTATGCCGTGGTCTGGCGGTCGCTCCTCGACACCAGCAGGTGCCGGCTGGCGTAGCCGAAGCGGCCGGCCGCGGCGGTCTCCTCGCCGAGGTCACGGTCGTCGAGGACGGTGAACTGCTCGGCGAGGAGACCGGCCACCGCGTCCACGTCCCGCTGGACATAGGTGATGACCCGGACCCCGACCTGGTCCGTGACGAGCTGCAGCGGGTCGGCGGCGGGGTCACCGGTGATGACTCCGCGCGCCTTGGCAGCGAACGACGCGACCGACTTCGTGCGACCGGTGACACTCAGGTAGTTGATGCCCGCGTCGTCGATGATGGCGGTGACGAGCTCGACGAACTCGTCGGTGGCCGGCAACAGGCGGTCGCGCAACGCGGTGTAGTGCCCCACGGCACGGTCGACACGACGCAGCGACATGGCCCCACTGTCCACGACCGACCCGCCGACCGCCGCGAACACGCCGTGGCCGCGACGTCGGTCAGACGTCGGGTCAGTCGTCCTCTCCGGTCGGCTCCGGGCGTCCCGGCCGCCACGGCACGAGGCGACGAAGGCCTTGTCGCCAGTGCTGCCGCCCCTCCTCGGGCAACAGCAACGCCCGCACCCGGTCGGCTCGTCGCCTGCGTGAGAGGGCACCTCGCCACACCGTCCTCGCGTCGTCCGCGACGTCATCCAGGTCCGAACCGGGACGGGCGTAGCGGGCGAGCTCGAGGGTCGACACCACCCGGCCCAGGGCCTGGGTCTCGTCTGCGGACAGGTAGGCCGCATGACCGATCTGGCGGGACGCCTGTCGCGGCGTCGCCCCGTCCGGTGGGACGTAGCCGATGTCCTGCAGCCGCAGGAGCAGTGACTGCCACTCCGCCTCGACGCGCTCCGCATCGTCCCGGGCCCGGCGGCGGGCCCGGCGGCGGGCCAGCCACGCGCCGAGCGGAACGACCGCGACCGCGAGACCCGTGAGGAGGAGCACGAGGATGGTCGTGGCGTGGTCGGAGACGTAGCGGACCACGCCTGTGTCGGACGAGCCACCGATGGTCCCGAGGTCGTCTGCGGTGACGTCACGCTCCGGGCCGGTCGACGGGATGGATGACGAGGACGACGACGTGGCGCTCGGCACCGCGGCCGAGCCCGCACCCGTGTCGGTCGGCACCAGGCTGTACTCCGGCGCGACTCCGCTGCGGGTGCCCGGTGTGGGCTCGAACCGCACCCAGCCGAGGCGGGGGAACCACAGCTCCGGCCACGCGTGCGCGTCGCTGAGCCGCACCACCCGGTCGTCGCCGTCCTGCACGCCCGGAAGGAAGCCCGTCGCCATCCGGGCCGGGATGCCGGCCGCCCTGGAGAGCATGATCATCGCGGAACTGAACTGCACGCAGTACCCGCGCTTGGTCTCGAGGAACCGGGCGAGTGGCTCCTCCGGAAGAGAGCCCTGCGCGGTCTCGTCGGCGAGCTCGACCGAGTAGGTGAACTGCGGCCCGCGCAGGTAGCCCTGGATCGCGCGCGCGACGTCCAGCGGCGTGTCGCCCTCGTCGGTGAGCTCCGCGAGCACCGCCCGAACCTCGGTCTCCGAGCGCCGGTCGACCTCGAGGTCCGCCTCGTTCCCCTGCGGGCCGTCGAGGTCGGCGGTGAACTGGGAGGGGTCCGGGTCCAGCTCGATGAACTCGGCCGTGTAGGACGAGACCGGCTGGGTCACCTGCACGAGCCCCTCGACGGTCATGTTCCAGGTGCCGGCCGGGAACGGGTTCCCGGCCGTGCCCTCCGGCAGCGCGACCTGCGGCAGTCCGATGCCGTTCTCCATCACCGTGATCTGTTCGACCCGTCGGGGGACCTCGGGTCCGGCCGTCGGTCCGGGGATCCGGCCGTCGACGGGGACGAAGGTGAAGTCCGAGCGGGCCTGCCAATGACCCCGCCGGTAGCTGTCGAGGATGCCGACCCGTAGCGGCCCCAGCCGGTCCGAGGTGCTGCGGTAACGCAGGACGGGGTTGCTGGACCGGCTGCCGAGGTCCCGCGCGATGTCGAGGCTGGAGGCCAGCCGCACGTCGGAGCCGTTGCCGCCGCGCCCGTCGGCGCTTCGGCCGAGTCCGTCGGCGAGGAAGGTCGTCGGGAAGTGGGGGACGAGGCTCGGCACCACGATCGCGACTCCGATGGCCGTCACGCCGACCACACGGCCCATCGTCACGAACGTACTCGTGGGGTCGGCGAAGCGGCCGGCGGACGAGCGCGGGGTGGCCGCTCCCCACGAACGCAGCGAGCGCACGCCCTGCCGACCCACGAGGGCGAGCCAGCACAGGGCCGGGGGAACGGCATACCAGGCACCGAGCCCGTCACCGGAGTTCGTCGCGGATCCGAGGAAGGCGGACAGCAGCGGGATGCCGGCCAGCGCCGGACTCCTGTACGTCACCGCGATCGCGTCGACCGCCAGGGCGGTCACGCCGATGAGAACGCTGACGGCGAGCACCGTGCCGCGGTTGGCAGGTGCAGGGGCGGTGTAGTTCGTCACCGTCTGATACGCCTCGCCGAGCAGCACGCCGAAGGCCCGCCCGGTCTCGGGAGTGGGGACGACGGTGCGCCAGAGGTGTCCCTGACCGTGGAGGACGGCGGCCCCGTTGACGAGGAGGACGGCCTGGCCCAGGACGACGAGCGGGCGAGAGGACGTGACCCGTCGAAGCCCCATCCCGACGAGGGCGACGAGCGCCACGAGCAGGAGGCTCGGGCGGAACCACGCCGCAGAGGGGGTGAAGAGCGTTGTCAGCGGCAACGTGACGGCGAGGGTCGCAAGGGCCGCGAGCAGGGTCTCGACCGGTCGGACGCGGTTCATCGGGCTCCCACCACCTGGGCGCCGACGACAGCGGACCACGCCGCCGGAGGCGCCGTCCGTGCGTCGACGATCGTCGTCATCCAGCCGGAGGACTGCAGCGTGGCGACCGTGGTGGCCGCCTTCACCTCCGCATGGCCGCCTCGCCTCTTCGACCCCCGGCCGGCGAAGGAGTCTGGCTCCACAACCATCGCGGCCCCCGAGGAGCCGGGCTGCCGCAGGGCGGCCAGCGTGCGGGCGTCGTCGTCGGCCAACGGTCCGCCGACGTAGACGACGAGCCCACCCTGTGAGGTGAGGGAGCTCGCCGAGTGCAGGACGGCCCGCACCCCGTCGTCGCCGCCGAGCGACACCCGGGCCAGCGTCTCGAGGCCGTCGTCGAGGGTCTCGTCGTGGTGGATGCCCGTGTCGGCGCCCGGGTCCGGCGTCAGGAGGTGGACGGCATACCCCCCGTCGACGAGGTGGGCGGTCACGGAGGCCGCCGTCGTCACGCACCACTCCAACGAGCTGCCGCGCCCGGACCCGCCGTGCGCGGAGGCGCGGCAGTCGAGGAGGACGACCGCCCGCCTCTTGGCGGGGCGGTCCTCCTGCCGGACCATGAGGTCACCGGTCCGAGCGGTCGCCGGCCAGTGGATCCGCCGCAGGTCGTCACCGTCCCGGTACTCCCGGACGGTCTGGTCGTCCTCGCCGTGGAGGGCGACCATGTGGGGCACCGAGCCCTCGGAGCCGATCCCGCTGCCCAGCGAGCGCCCACCGGGCAGCGGCACGACGCGGGGAAGGACGACGAGCTCGCCACCACCACTGACGGCCGCCGCGCGCAGGCCCAACCCGAAGGGGTCACGCACCCGCACACCGAGCGGCCCGATGCGGTGGACGCCACGGGTGTGGGAGCGGACGGTGTACTGCACCTCGTGCGACTCGCCGGGCCTGAGGGAGGGGACGACGAAGCGGGGACGGTCGCCGAGCGCATAGTCGATCGACTCCTCGGCCATGACCACGGGGGAGATGCTCGACTCGGTGTTGCGGATGCGCACCGTCACCACCGAGCGCTCGTCGATGGCGACCCGGGCGGGCGCGGCGGTCCGCACGACGCTCAGCTGGAGCCCGTGGCGCCGGACGAGGACGAGGGCGATCACCGTGAGCACGAGGAGAAGCACCCCGATGCGGGTGACGTCGTGCTGGCCGAGGAGGATCCCCGAGGTGACGAGCACGATCCCGCAGCCGGCGAAGGCCGCGCCGCGGGTGGTGAGAGATCGTCGGAGTGCGCGCACTGGACTCAGCGGGTGGGGGAGGGCACCCGGACGCGCTGGAGCAGGTCGTTCACGACGTCCGCAGTCGTGCGCCGGGCCATCTGCGTCTCGCCAGTGGGCATGAGGCGGTGGGCGAGGACAGGGACCGCGATCTGTTGCACGTCGTCCGGCAGCACGTGGTCACGGCCGGCGAGGGCGGCGTGTGCGCGGGAGGCCCGGAGCAGGTGGAGGGAGGCGCGCGGTGAGGCGCCGAGCCGGAGGGCGTTGCTCGACCGGGTGGCGTGGGTCAGGTCGACGATGTACTGCTTGACCGCGGGTGCGGCGTGGACCTGGCGGACCGCGGCGATCATCGACGACACGACCGACGCGTCGGTCACCGGCTGAAGGTCCTCGAGCGGCGAGATGCCGCCGTGGAGGTCGAGCATGTCGAGCTCGGAGCGCGCCGACGGGTAGCCCATCGAGATGCGAGCCATGAACCGGTCCCGCTGCGCCTCCGGGAGTGGGTAGGTGCCCTCCATCTCGATGGGGTTCTGGGTCGCCATGACCATGAACGGGCGTGGCAGTGAGTAGGTCGTGCCGTCCACCGTCACCTGCCCCTCCTCCATCGACTCGAGGAGGGCGCTCTGGGTCTTGGGGGACGCGCGGTTGATCTCGTCGCCGACGACGACGTTGGCGAAGATCGCCCCGGGTCGGAACTCGAAGTCCCGAACGTCCTGGTTGAAGACCGACACGCCCGTGATGTCGCTCGGCAGGAGGTCCGGCGTGAACTGCACACGTCGCACTCGACAATCGATCGAGCGCGCGAGGGTCTTGGCCAGGAGCGTCTTGCCGACGCCCGGTACGTCCTCCACGAGGAGGTGCCCCTCGGCGAGGAGCACCGTGATGGCAGTCCGCACCACCGACTGCTTGCCCTCGATCACCGAGTTCATCGCTGCGGCCAGCGAGGCGGAGATCTGCAGGACCTGGTCCAGCGAGGCACCGCGCGCCGACCCGGAGAGGTCGCTGTCCGGCAGGGTACGGCGGTCGTTCTCGAGGTCGCTCACGGGGGGTCCCTTCTCATCTCAGTACCCGCCCAACGGTCGATCGGTGTCGAGCGTGCCCACGATCTTGCCTCAACGAACCGGGATGCGGAGACGTGCCAACGACAACCATCTCATCTTCCGATCCTTGGACACCAGCACGGCGTCGCGCGCCTGAACGGATGCCGGCCGCTCGCGGCGTCGACTCCCACCCTGCTCCACTCTCCGCCCCGGCCTCCTCCACGGACGCGTCGTTCGGGGCTTGGGCCGCCCCGGTCCCACAGCCCCTGGGCTGCGCTGCTCGAGCGGGTGCGGTGGGCAGGCGGACCGAGTGTCCTGGT
>OCZS010000187.1_pt1 | contig 19906 bp, 19 predicted proteins | sample 1539071 | NCBI WGS metagenome assembly OCZS01 (sample SAMEA3113584, study PRJEB22503) | soil metagenome
GTCCGAGCCTCCGCCCAAACCGTCGGCCGCCGACGCGGTATCGAGCTTGCTGGGCTATCCGGCGCCGCCGCCGATCTCACCTGGGCGGTATTTCTCCGTCTACTACCCGGAGCTGCTCTGGCTGACCGTCGCCGCGGGAGCGGCCGGTCTCTACGTCGCCGGTGTGCTCCGGCTCAGACGTCGAGGTGACCGCTGGCCGATTGGCCGGCTGTTGTGGTGGTTGGCGGGATGTGCCGCTCTGGCTTTTGTCACCAGCGGTGGCCCAGGCGTGTACGGGCGGGTGCACTTCAGTGCTCACATGCTTCAGCACATGAGTCTGATGGCGATCGTTCCATTCCTCCTGGTGCTGGGTGCACCCGTGACGCTAGCCATGCGTGCCCTGCAGGTCCGCCGGGACGGGAGCTTCGGACCGCGCGAGATGTTGCTGGAGATGGTGCATTCCCGATTCCTGCGCGTCGTCGGCCATCCGGTGGTGGCCACCGCCATGTTCATCGTCAGCTTGGTGGTCTTCTACTACACGCCGCTCTTCGAACTCGCGATGTTGACCCACCCGGGGCACGTGCTGATGACCGCGCACTTCCTCCTGATCGGTTACGTCTTCATCTGGTCCTTGATCGGAATCGACCCAGGGCCGAGCCGGCCTCCGTACCCCTTCCGACTGATCTTGTTGCTGGTGACGCTTGGCTTCCACGCCTTTTTCGGCATCTCTTTGATGTCATCGGCGACCTTGATCGCCCCGGATTGGTGGCACGCCCTCGGCCAGACCGACGATGCCGCCCTGCTCGCCGATCAACAGACCGGCGGAGCCATCGCGTGGGCCGCTGGCGACATTCCCTCGTTTCTGCTAGGTGTCGCCCTTGTGGTGGGATGGGTGCGCAGCGACGCCCAAGAAGCGCGTCGTCTGGACCGACGCGCCAACCGGGACGGGGATGCGGAATTGCGCGAGTACAACCGACAGCTGGCCGCCTTGAACCAGCGGGATGCACGCCGATGACGAGGCCCCGCTCCAACGGGCGGTCCAACATTGGCAGATGCTCGCCGTAGTGCTCAATCTCCATCGCCGGACCGGGAGCGGTCCGGCGACGTGACTCCCCTACCGTACGGGCGCGGGCGCTCGGAACCTCGCGCGCGGCGCATCTTACTTGTTTTCCTGGGCGCAATGGTCGCCTTGATTGTTGCGTCCCGACCCGCTGCCGCGCATACCGAGTTGATCTCCACGACGCCGGCCGACCAGCAGACGGTCAGCCGTGCCCCGGCGGCAATCGTGTTGACCTTCGACGAGTCGGTGCTAGCCATGGGCACCCAAGTCGTGGTCACCGGACCACAGGGACCGGTGCACGTAGGTGCGCCAGAGGTAACCGACTCCACGGTGAGCCAGAACGTGCAGGGTGGCAGCCCCGCCGGTCAGTACACCGTCGCCTGGCGCGTCACCGCCGCCGACGGTCATCCACTCTCCGGTACCTTCGGCTTCACCGCTGAGGAAGCCAGCGAGGGTAGGCCCGCCACGCCTGCGGCCATAGAAGCGCGAAGCTCAGACGATGCTTCCTCCACCGGTATTTCCATCTGGATCTGGATCCTCGGTGGCATCGCCCTTGTTGTCGTACTGGCCGGCGTAACGCGGCAACTCACGCGCCGGACCGACTCCTCGGCTCCGTCGTGACCGCTCTGCGCGGAAAGACACGCCGGGGACGGGGCCGCACGCGCCGCCATTCGTGGCCTTGTGCGGAGAGACGCCCGGCAGACGGGCCATACCCACCAACATCCGTGGCCTTGTGCGGAAAGACACCCGGCAGACGGGCCATACCCACCAACATCCGTGGCCTTGTGCGGAAAGACGCCCGGCAGACGGGCCAGATCCGCGCCGTCCGCGGCCTCGCCGGTAGTCGAGTGTGGGGCGAGCGTGGGACTCATGGTGATTGATCGTCGAACTACGAGAGCGGCTGCCCTCAGCTTGATCATCGTTGCGGCGCTAGCGGCCTGCAGCCCCAGTCAAACCGCGACTTCGGCTCCCACGTCGAGCCCCACTCGTCAATCCTCGCCAGGTCCGAGCGCTTCGCCGCGCACCAGCAAGTCTCCGGCGCAAAGTCCGAGTCCCTCGCCACCCACCGATGCCCTGACGATCGACATCACGATCAGCAACGGCCGGGTCGACCCGAACGCGAAGAAGATCGACGTCCGCCGTGGTCAAACCATCGTCTTGAACGTGACGAGCGACGAGGACGACGAGATCCACGCTCATACCAGTGACCAAGGTTACGAACTCGAGGTCAAGGCCGGAAAATCGACCCGAGGCGAGCTCGTCGCCTCCGAGTCGGGCAGATTCGAGGTCGAATCCCATCACCTGGAAAAAGTGATCGTGATCCTCAACGTGCGCTGATCCCTTGGATCGCAGGCTCAGCGTCTTACCAGATCGTTCACGCTCCGAAGTACCGGCTTCTGGGCCAGTGCCGCCACATCAAGGTCTGCCAACGTCGAGCTCACCTCGAAGGTATGGCTTTGGCCGGCATCCAATGTCACCAGCGCGGTGTCGACACCAGCGAGCGGATCCAGCCGATCGGGGAACAGGGTCACGTCCTTGACCAACGACGAGGCTGAGACGCGCACTGCGTAGCCCGATCCGGTTCGCTCGACGTCGACCTCTAGCGAGTCGGCGGGCGTCGCCAATTGAAGCTGGGGGTCCTCCACGAAGAACCAATAGGCGGCGGTTGCCGAGTCCTCACGGGCAACCAGGTACTCCTGCGTTTGCTGCACCGCCGACAGCACGTCATCGTTGATCACGATGGCCGTAGCGGACCGGGGCTCGAGGTCGAACGAGACCTGCTGCTGCGCGAGCGGCTCGGCGCCGACCACGGTTGGACGACGGCTGATCATCACTTCGCCGCTCCACGGGGTCGCCGAGTCGTTGTGCAGCAGCAAGGTCGGGCGTTCCCCACCCTGCTCGGACCTCGGCTGAATCGTCATGAAGTGGTCCGCCGAGAGGTCTCGGAGCGCGTACCAGAGCGGTTTGCGGATCCCACGGCCATCGACTGCGGCCCACGAGATCACCGGCCAGTTGTCGTTGAGCGACCACACCACGGTGCCGCGGTTGAGCGGATAGTGGCTGCGAAAGTGCGCGATCCCAAAGGCGACGGCGCGGGCCTGGTTGAGCTGGGTGGTCCAATGCCAGTCGTCGATGTCTACCTCCGGCTCGGTCGGCCACATCGGCAGGTGGTCGCCGATTCCGCGCTCCAGCTTGAGATTGCCCTCGATCGCCTTCTGATGCACCAGCATCTGATGGCCATTGGGGTCCATCGGCTCGTCGTGGACGACGGAGGTCAGCGTGGACCAGGCTGGTGGTCCTTGGAAGCCCATCTCCGAGACGAATCGTGCCGTCCGATCTCGATACTTGCTGTAGTCCACGAAGTTCCAGACGTCCCAGACGTGGACGGTGCCGTGCCGGTGGTCATTGGGATGGTGGTACTTGGCGAATGAGAACGGACTTCCCGGCATGTACGGCGCCCGCGGATCCAGCTGCGCGACGATTGTCGGGAACAACTCCGTGTAGTAACCATCGCCCCAGGTTCGCCCAGCCAGCGGGGCACGCCAGTTCCACTCCACATAGCCCCAAATGTTCTCGTTCCCACCGTTCCACATGGTCAGGCTGGGGTGCTTGACGAGCCGAGTCACCGCCTGCCGTGCTTCCGCTTCGAACTCGCGCCACAGCGGTTCCTCCTCGCTGTAGGTCGCGCAGGCGAGCAGGAAGTCCTGCCAGACCATCACTCCGAGCTCGTCGCATACGTCGTAGAAGTCGTCGGTCTCGTAGATGCCGCCGCCCCACACCCGGATCATGTTCAGCCCCGCTTCGACCGCGTCGGTGATCGAACGCTCATAGCTCGAGCGGTTGAGCCGGGTCAAGAACGCGTCACCGGGTGACCAGTTAGCGCCCTTGACGAAGATCGGCGTCTCGTTCACCGAAATCACGAACTCGCTGCCGAAGTCGTCCGGCTTCGTGCTCAAGGCCACCGTGCGGAAGCCCACCCGTCCCTGCCAACCGCCCGACCGCTCTTCGTCGACCTTCAGGTCGACCGAAATGGCGTACAGCGATTGACTGCCGTAGCCTCTGGGCCACCAGGCCTCGGCGTCGGGGACGACCAGCGCCAGCAGGGCGGACGTTTGCCCGGGTTGGACCTCGGCTGAAGTCTCCAAGCCGGCCACTTGCACAGTCAGACTTGCACCGGACCGGTGCTCTGACGCTAGCCACTCAAGATCGACATGGGCCTCGAGGAGTCCGTTGCTGCCGTCGAACGTCGCCAACGGGCGTACGCCGGCGAGCCGGACAGTCGACCAGGATTCGAGCCGGATCGGTTTCCAGATCCCGACGCCCGCGAGGTCCGGCCCCCAGTCCCATCCGTAGCTGAAGGCCGACTTGCGGATGGCGTTGAACGGGTGCGGGAAAAGGTGTGGTCGATGGCCAGTCTCGACGGCTCGGCGCTCCGCTTCGAGCACCGGTGCCGCAAAAGCCACCTCCAGCTCGTTGTGGCCGGCGACGAGAAGGTTGGAGACCTCGAACCGGTAGCTGCGATGCTGGTTCTCCGTCCGGGCAACCTCCCGACCGTTCAGGGTGATGGTGGCGACCGTGTCGAGGCCTTCCGCCACCAGGTCCGTCCGCGTGTGTTCGGAGTCCTCCCATTCGAACGTTGCTCGATAGATCCAGCCTGTTCGGCCGATCCAGGCCAGCAGCGACTCGTTGTCGCCGTCGAACGGATCAGGTATCAAACCGGCGGCCAACAGGTCGAGGTGCACCTCACCGGGGACAGTGGCTGGGCATGGCTGTGATGCGATGCCGGCCCAGTCCAACGGCAACTCGCTGGTCGGCTGGACGGTCCAGAGCACGCCAGCCGATGAATCCAAGGAGGCAGTATCCAAGGAGGCAGGGGCTATGGGGCCGGGTGGCCCAGTCGGCGATGTTGAGGCCATGTCATCGCGAATCCTATTGACAAAGAATTGGTTTCGCTTGGGCCGGTGGCATTGACACCCGAACGGGGTCGTGGTGAGTTGTACCGAAGCCTTGAGTAAGGGGTGATGTGGCCTTGACCCGGTTCTGCGTTGGCGGAACCTCGCGCGTCGAAGGCACCCTCGGAGGCTCCAATCGTCAGCCGCCGCATTCGTTACGTCCATAGGAGGCACGTGCATGAACGACCCCGTAGGTAGCCCGACCGACATGGCAGATCCAACGCTCGCGAGCTTCGTCAGAGGCTCTGAGACCAGCAGGCGCCGCTTCCTCGGCCTTGCTGCGATGGCCGTCGGCGGCGCTTTGTTCGGTACGAGCGCGGCCGGCTGCGGCACCGCTCAGACCGGCCGCACCCAGGAAGCGGGCTCCCAGCAGGGACGCGCCGGCGCGGCGGGAGACACGCTGTTCGTCGCGGGCTTTCAGTGGGGCCCGCCGTCGAGCTTCAACCCCTTGGCGCCCACACCAGCTTTCCCCACCGCGGTCCGACAGCCTCAATACCTCTACGAGACCCTGGTGCGATTCAACATGCTGGACGGCTCGCTTTCACCGGGGCTCGGGAAAGAGCTGCAGGAACCGGACAAACAGACCATCGTGGTGCCCCTCCAAGACGGCACCAAGTGGAACGACGGCAGCGAACTGACCGCTGAAGACGTCGCATTCACCTTCGGTCTCGGTAAGACGAGCACCGGGCTCTGGTTCTCCAACGTGTGGCAGTACGTCGACTCCATCACCGCGACCGACCCACGGACGGTAACCTTCAAGCTCAAGACCAAGCCCTACAACCCGAACCTGGTGAAGGACTACATCGCCAATGTGATGATCATGCCCAAGGCGGTGTGGAGCGCGATCGATGCCAAGAACCTGGTCAAAGAGACCAACCTGAAGCCGATCGGTAGCGGCCCGTTCAAGCTCGACAAGGCCGATCAGACTCAGGTGAATCTCATCCGCGACGACAACTACTGGGGCAAGACGGCCTTCGGCGAGACGCCGGTGAAGGTCATGAACCACCCCATCTTCAAGAGCAACAACGACGGTGACCTCAAGCTGGAGTCCGGTGAAATCGACGTCAGCCAGCAGTTCACCGCCCAGATCTGGAAGATGTGGGAGAAGGGCAAGCCGGTCAGCACCTGGAAGAAGGAAAAGCCGTATCACCTGCCCGGCGGTATCCCGTTGCTCATCCCGAACCTGAGCAAGCCGGGCCTGGACAATGTCAAGGTCCGCCAGGCGCTCGCCTACGCGATCAATTATCCAAACATCGCCACCACGGCGATGAGCGACTACTCCGAACCGGCAAATCCCAGCCTCATCGTGCCCACCGGCTTCGAGTCGAAGTACTACGACCAGGCCGCGGTCCAAGCGGACGGCTGGAGCTACAACAAAGAGAAGGCGGTTCAGATTCTCGAGGGCGAGCTCAAGGCCAAGAAGGGGTCCGACGGTATCTACGAGCTGCCCGACGGCACCAAGCTCGGTGGCTGGACCTTGATCACCCCAACGGGCTGGACCGACTGGAACACCGCTTGCGAGATCGTGGCCAAGAGCGCCACCGAGCTTGGCATCGGGATCCAGACCCAGTTCCCGCAGGCGCCGACCATGATCAGCCGAATGCAGAACGGCGACTTCGATCTCGTCATGTACAGCTACACCGGTGTCAACGCAGCCAGCCCGTGGGTGCGATTCCGGGATGCGATGGATGATCGCGGCGTGGCCAAAGCGGGCCAGACGGCCTACTACAACTACAACCGGTTCTCCCATCCCGACGTGCCGGGACTGCTCGACCAGGCGGCGGCCGCTACCGACGACGCCACCCGCAAGTCCGCGATCCAGGAGCTCGACAAGATCTATCGGGCCGAGATTCCGGTGATCCCGCTGATGTACCGCCCGCTGGAGTTCTTCGAGTTCAACGAGTCCAACTGGACGAACTTCCCGAGCGAGGCCAACTCGTACGCACCGCCGATGTGGCAGGGCGCCGGCATCCAGTGGTTGTTCAAGATCAAGAAGGTAGGCGCGTAGAAAGGACTGCTGATGGCTTTCGCCCGCTACCTCGGCAAGAGAGCGGCCTGGTACGTTGTCGTGCTCTTCGTCGCGTTGCTACTCAACTTCCTGCTGCCTCGGTTGGTCCCTGGCAACCCGGTGGATGCGATCGTGGCGAACCTGACCCGAGGTGGCGGGGCCACCGGCGAAGCGGCAAGGCAGACGTACGAGACGTACATGGCCGAGTTCGGCCTGGACAAGCCGCTATGGCAGCAATTCTTCATCTACGTCGGCAACCTCTTCCAGGGTGACCTCGGTACATCCTTCGGGCAGTATCCGGCGTCGGTGAATTCGTTGATCGCCGCCGCCCTGCCGTGGAGCCTCGTGCTACAGATCCCGGCCATCCTGATCGGCTGGATCGTCGGCAACATCCTGGGCGCTATCGCCGCTTTCAAGGGCGGCTGGTTCGACCGGGGAGCCTTCCTCGGATCGCTGTTTCTGACCAGCATCCCGTACTACTGCCTGGCGATCTTGTTGCTGTACGTCTTCGGCGTCCAGCTCGGCCTGCTGCCCGTCGGAGGCGCGTATTCGTTCGGGCTCACCCCGGAGTTCTCTCTGGCGTTCTTCGGTGATGCCATTACGTACTTCTGGTTGCCGTTCTGGTCGCTCGTGCTGGTCTTCATCGGCGGTCAGGCCGTCGGCATGCGTTCGATGGCGATCTATGAGCTGGGCGCCGATTACGTCAACTATGGCCGCGGCCTTGGGTTGAAGGACCGCACCATCACTCGCTACGGCTTCCGCAACGCGATGTTGCCGCAGATCACCGGCCTGGCTTTGTCGATCGGGGCCATGATCGGTGGCGCCCTGGTGACGGAGTTGGTGTTCTCATACCCCGGTGTCGGCACGTTGTTGTTCAACGCGATCGGACAAAACGACTACCCGGTGATCCAGGCGATCGCCCTGCTCATCACACTCGCGGTGCTCGCCGCAAACTTCGCCGTCGACATCCTCAACGGCGTGATTGACCCCCGCATCCGCGCCGCGCAGACCGGAGAACGCTGATGAAACTTTCAAGCTTCACTTCCCGCTTCTGGGTGGCTGCGGCACTGATCGCCTTCACGTTGTTGCTGGGCGGGATCGGCCCACTGATCGTCAATACTGATCCGAACGCCACCATCGGCGGACTTTACGATCCACCCAACGGATCATCGGTCGCTATGTGGCTCGGCACCGATAACGAGGGCCAGAGCGTGATGGCCAACCTGGTCTACGGGATCCGGACGTCGTTGCTGGTTGGGCTGATCGCAGGAGCAGTCGCAACCCTGGTGGGTGTGATCATCGGCTTGGTCTCGGGCTATGTGGGAGGCTGGGTCGACGACATCCTGAGCGCCATCACTAACATCGCGCTGGCCATCCCCACCTTGATCGTGATCATCCTGGTGAGCGTTGCCCTGCAGAGCCGGACACCCACGATCCTGGCGCTGGTCATCGGCTTCACCGCTTGGCCCTGGTTGGCACGCGCAGTGCGCGCCCAGTCGACCAGCGTTCGAACGCGGGAGCACATCGACGTGGCCAAGCTATCCGGGGCTCGCTCGATCACCATTCTGGCTTGGGACGTCCTGCCCTACCTGCTGAGCTATGTGGTGATGGCTTTCGTGCTGCAAGTGTCAGCAGCCATCTTGTTCGAGGCGACGCTGAGCCTTCTCGGCCTGGGTCCGTCCGGCAGCGTGAGCCTGGGCATCATGCTCTACTGGGCGATCGCCTGGGGCTCGATCCGAACCGGGGCCTGGTGGGCATTTCTGCCGCCGACCATCATGCTGAGCATCATCTCGTTCTCATTGCTGCTGCTGCAGTCCAGCCTGGACGAGGTGTTCAACCCGCGCCTGCGGCGCGGCAAGGTCCGTAGGCGGGCGGCAGCCGAGGAGCGTGCTGACTCGCAGTTGGCCGCCGCCAGCCCGCAAACAGGTGAGGCCCCGGCCCTCGAGACACCGGTGACGGCTGGAGGTGGCCGATGACCCGGTTGCTCAACGCGGAGCATCTCCGGGCGTCCTACCGGACGCCCGATGGTCGGGAGGTCACCGCCGTCGACGACGTCAGCGTCTACATCGACGAGGGCGAGGTGCTCGGCGTGGCCGGCGAATCTGGCTGCGGCAAGACCACCCTCGGCTCCATCATCTCCCTGACCGCCCGGCCACCCCTGTACGTGGACGCCGGCACCCTGGAGATCGACGGCAAGGTGCAGGACCTAGGCGGCAACCGCCAGGTAGAGCGGTCCTGGCGCGGTTCGATCGTGTCCTTCTTGCCGCAGGGCGCGATGAACGCCGTCAGTCCGACCATGCGAATTCGCGACCTTGTCTATGACGTTGTGCAGGCGCACGACCGATCGATCAAGAAGGATGAAGCGCTGGATCGTGCTCGAGACCGGCTGGCAAGCCTCGGGCTACCGACGCGAGTACTTGACGCCTATCCGCACCAGCTTTCGGGCGGCATGAAGCAGCGCACCGTGACGATCATTTCGACGCTGCTCAATCCGCGGCTGCTGATTGCCGACGAGCCGACGTCGGCGCTGGATGTCAGCTCGCAGAAGGCGCTCTGCGACATGCTGCTGGAGATGTTGGAGCAGAGGATCATGTACGGCGTGGTCTTCGTCACCCACGACCTGCCCGTGCTGCGGGAGGTGTCCAACCGGATAGCGGTCATGTACGCCGGCAAGATCATCGAGATCGGCGGGGCGCTCGAGCTCACCGAGCGGCCGCGGCATCCCTATTCGGCGGCGTTGCTGGGGTCTGTGCTCTCCCCCGAGCCGCAGTACCGGCAGATTCGGGTTAAGGGAATCCCGGGCGCACCCCCCAACCTGGCCAACCCGCCGGCCGGTTGCCGGTTCCATCCGCGGTGCGGCGTCTCGTATCCGGAGTGCCACACCGAGGAACCACCGCACGTAGGCGACCAGTTGCGGTTCTCGAAGTGCTTCTGGGCGCTGAAGCATCCGGGCGAGGCGGTGCCGCTGCAGAAGGTCACCACCGACGACATCAACGCGGGCGATACCACAGGGGACGGCTACGTGCACGGTGAGAACGAGCCCGAGGATGCCACCACGACGACCACGGCGGAGGTGTCGGCGTGACTGCGCTCCTGGAGGCCAAGGACATCACCAAGACCTTCGGCCACGGCAAGAATACGGTCGAAGCGGTCAAGAACGTCTCATTCAACCTGGAAGAGAACGAGGTCGTCACGATCGTCGGCGAGTCAGGGTCGGGCAAGTCGACCATGGCCCGGATGGTGCTGGGCCTGCTACCGATCACGTCGGGCACCATGACGTTCCGGGGCAATGATGTGACGCACCTCAAGGGAAAGCAACGGACCGCCTATTGGCGGGAGGTGCAGGCCGTCTTCCAGGACCCGTTCTCCTCCTTCAACCAGTTCTTCACGGTACGGCGGCTGCTCAACCGGTCGCTGCGGCTGCTCGACGAGCAGGTCGGTGCGGATCGGATGGAGGAGTCACTTGGTCACGTCGGGCTGCGCCCGGGTGACGTCTTGGACCGCCACCCGCACCAGCTGTCGGGCGGTCAGCGGCAGCGGATCATGATCGCACGAGCGCTGATGCTACGTCCGAAGATGCTGGTTGCCGATGAGGCCACGTCGATGCTGGACGCGTCCTTGCGGGTGAACATCCTGAACGTGCTGCACGATCTGCGCGACGAGGTCGGCCTCACGGTCCTGTTCATCACCCACGACATCGGTCAGGCCTGTTATCTCGCCGATCGGGTCTTGGTGATGGAGAACGGGCTGATGGTTGAGCAGGGAAAGACTGACGAGGTGATCTTCAACCCTCAGCACGAGTACACCCAGCGGCTGCTGAGCGACGTGCCGCGCTTGCACGAGGGCGGTGCCGCCAGCGAATCCAGTGCGGCGTTGTTGTCCGAACCTGTGCTCGACCGGTAAGCCAACTCGCCGGGTCACCCGTCCCGCTTCCACTCGGGTCAGCGACGCAGCTCTTCAATTGAGCGCACCTGCGCCATCAGGCTGTCCATCAGCCGTTGAGCGACGAACGGCTGGTACGGCTGGCTGCCGATCTCGAGCCGGAACTGCCAGCTGATCGTGTTGGCGTACTGCAGAACCGAGATGGCGTAGAGATCACCGGTGGCCAGCTTGACGAGGTAGCCGAGCTGGGTGCGGACGCCGTTCTGGTAGGAGACAGGCGTGGCGGTGACGACACCGGAATCCCGACCAACACTGAGCTCGTTTCCGTCGCAGGCGGCAAGTGCGTCGGCAATCGCCTGGTACTCGCTGGCCGCGGTTTCATGATCGGGATATCGCAGCGTGAAGAGGGAGACCGCCGAAGCGGATGTTTCTCCCAGCCAGTACGTGGAAACGCCGTCGAGCGCGTTCGCCGGAAACTGCTCGGCGAGGGTGGATTCCACCAGCGGCAGACAGGCTAACGGCGACACCGCGACGGCTGGCGGGCGGCGTGGCTGACTCCTGTCCAGTGTTGCGGCGTCATTCGTCCCGTCGGCTCGCACCATTCCGGCGTAAATGTCCTGCAGGTCCGAGAAGGTGAATTCACGCGGTTGCGGGCGCAGCGCCAACACCGCAAGGACAGCAGTCAGGACGAGCGCCGCCAAGGTTGCGATTACCAGCGGTCGCCACGACCGAACACGGACTGGCCGCGGTCCGAAGGACAGAACCTCGGCGTCCGGTTGCACGTCCGAAGACGCCATGCAAGAAGCGTAGTCCCGCTCGCTGCTCGCTGGCAGCGCTGAACGGCTTGCATCAGTGCGTATCGCGATATATCGTGATCGTGTCGTCTAGTAAAGGAGATAACCATGCGACACAGAGATCGACGACCAGATCAGAAGTTCGAGCGCCGTAGAGGAGGCGGCTGGGATGGCGAACCGGACGGGAGGACTGGTCCCGGCGGTGAGCCGGGTGGCGATACCGCCCCAGGTGGGGGGCATCACCGTCCGCCACTCCACCGCGACCGAGAAAGGCGGGGAGGCCGGCGTGGTCCGGGTGGTGGCCGCAGCCGCGGGCGTGCCCAGCGAGGAGACGTTCGGACAGCGATCTTGCTCGTGGTGGCCGACCAGCCCATGCACGGCTACCAGATCATGCAAGCCATGAGCGACCGCACCGGAGGTGCATGGCGTCCGAGCCCAGGCGCGGTGTACCCGACGATTGCGCAACTGGAGGACGAGGGCCTGATTACCACCCAGGAGGAGGGCGGCCGCCGATTGGTGACCCTCACGTCCGAGGGCCGTACCTACATCGATGAGCGGAGTGCTCGACTGGGTGACCCGTTCGCGGACTTCGCGGGCGGGGTCAGCGGCCCCGACCTCAGAGATCCGCTGCAGCAGCTGCACGCTGCCGTCCGCCAGATCGCCGGCAGCGGAAGCGCCGCGCAGATCGAGGCGGCGGCGCAGGTCCTGGGCCGAGCCCGGCGCTCGCTGTATTTGATCTTGGCGGGAGAGGCGGACGACGCGGGCGAGTGAGCAGGGCACGGGCCAGCGATTTCCACAGTGCTCTCACAGGCGGTTCAAACCCACCCGCTAGCCGCAGCTTGAACGATGATCACGAGGAACCGACATTCTCGCACCCGGCCACCGCCGGGTGATCCTGGACATGCTGAGCAGGTACATCTACCAAAGAAAGGTTGACCGATGACCCCACTGGTGCCCCTCCACCCAAGTCCCCACGGCTGGGAGGACAACTCGTTCTCCGCGCTGCCGTTCTTCGGCGGCTTCCTGGTGCTCCTGCTCCTGCTCCTGGGTCTCACTGCGCTCTACCTGTGGCGTCAGGGAACCCTGCCGAAACTCATCAGCCGCCGATCGCCGGAGGACGGCGCCAAGCACATCCTCGCTGAACGCTTCGCTCGCGGTGATATCAGCTCTGATGAGTTCATGGAGCGGTCGAGCATGCTCAACTGGACTCCTGGCAACGACTCGTTGCCGCCCAGACCTCGGAACAAGGGCCGCTGAGCCGCTGCCTGTGGTGCGAGCTCTTGGTCAGGGTTCGGGTCGGCCTTGCGTGGTCGACGACCTAGCCTTCTAGACGCTTTGGACCTGCTGGACATGGGGCCTGGACTCCCACAGCGCCCACTCGCCGCTTACGCGCCCGGCGGTCTCGAGCAGCAGCGGCAGGTACGCGTGCAGCAGATGCTCGGTCGAGGTCTCGGCCGCATGGACCGTGACGTTCATCGCAGCGCGAACCGTGCCGCCGCCGTCACGGACCGGGGCTGCGATGGACCGTACGCCAGGGGCGAGCTCCTCATCGGCGAGCGCCCAGCCCTGCGCTCGAACCCGGATGAGCTCTCGCCTGAACTCGGCTGCCGGCGGCTCCGAAACCGTCGGCAGGCCGGAGCGACTCGGCTCGGCGAGTGCGGCGGTGGCCTCAGCCTCGGGCAAGGCGGCGAGGAGCACCTTGCCCTGTGACGTGCGGGCGGCAGGGAACCGCGTGCCGATCTCCACTCGCAGTGCGATGATCTTGGGCACGGAGACGCGGGCGACGTAGACGATGTCGGAGCCGTCGAGCTGAGCCATGGATGACGACTCGCCAGTCCTGGCAACCAGCGCCTCCAGATGTGGCCGCGCGATGTCCCATAATCCGAGCGAGGAGGTGTATGCGATGCCCAGGCTCAAAACCTTCGGGGTCAGCGCGTACACATTGCCCATCATCCGTACGTAGCCGAGCTCGGCCAGCGTCAGCAGCAGCCGACGCGCAGTCGGCCGAGCGAGTCCGGCGGCGACGGCAACCTCGCTCAGCGTCATCGCCGGGTGGTTGGCATCGAAGCACGTCAAGATGTCGAGGCCGCGCGCTAGTGCCTCGACGAAATCAGGCCCCGTTCCTCTTCCGGCCATATTCCACCTTCCAGCCGAGACGGTAGCTGACATGCACCTCCCCGACCGCTAGCCGCGCCTCAGCCCGAGGCTGGCTCGCCGAAGATCGACTCGCGGGCTTCACGCGTTGAGGCGGATCGGTAGTCGGTGTAGGTGTACGGGTTGTCCAGCACCTTGTCATCCGCCGGCATCTCCGGATGCATGCCCGCGTGCCAGACCTCCTCGCCCATCGACGAACGGAGGTAGTCGACTGTGGCGTCGATAGCCCTGCGCGCTTTGCCCAAGTCGACCCCGACAAGCTGATGATCGTGCTTGACGATCGTTCCGTCGATGATCACCGTGTGCACGTCGGCCCGCTGAGCCTGAAAGGCCACGTGGCCGTAGGGATTCAGCAGGGGGAAGGACACCGGCGAGGCATCATTCTTGATCAGGATCAGGTCGGCCTTCTGGCCCGGCGCAAGGGTGCCGATGTCCTCCCTCTTCAGCGCCTGTGCACCGCCCCGGGTCGCCCATTGGACGACATGCTCGGCGCGCAGATGGGGAGAGGTGACCGTGTCGCCGGTGACATGGGCCTCCAGGTGCTCCCGGGCCCGGTCAGCTCCCAGCGTGCTGCGCATGGCCGAGAACAAGTCCCCGCTCCACCACACACTCGTATCCATCGAGATCGAGACCGGGATGTCGTAGCGGCGGACCTGCCAGGTCGGCGGGTAACCCTGGCCGGCGCTCTGCTCCGACTCGGTCGACACGGAGATCGAGCCGCCGCTTGCCGCAATCCGCAGGTAGGAGTCCGCCTCTAACGTGGCGGCATGCACGTAGACCGTTTGGGGGGTGGCGAAACCGTTCTCGTGCATGAGGCGGATTCCGTCATCATTCGTCGCGCCCCAGACCCCGGCGTGCGTCGTCACCGGTAGCTCAAGATCGCGAGCCACCTCGAACGCCGCCCGCTCAGGGAACGACGGGTCGCCGGTAACGTCGAACGCGAGCTGGACACCCAACCGGCCATCGGCCTTGCTCTTGCGCTCCTCGAGGAACCGGCGAACTTCTGGCTGTGCGGTCCACTCCCACGGTCCGGCCTGAATGTTCCCGTACGCCAGGACAAAGCGAGCCGGAACCTCCTGGAGCGCCTCGACAGCCGCGGCTGCATGCTCGACGGTCTGAAGTCCGTGCGACCAATCCACCGTGGTGGTGACGCCTGCGTCAATCGCCTCGATGGCGCCGAGCAAGTTGCCTGCGTAGATGTCCTCAGGGCGAAACTTGCGGCCGTGCTCGAGGTAGTACCAGACGAAGTATTGCGTCAGCGTCCAGTCGGCGCCGTAGCCGCGCATTGCGGTCTGCCACAGATGGCGATGGGTGTCGATCATGCCGGGCATGACGATCCCCCCGATCGCATCGATCTCCCGGGTTCCCGGCGGCACTTCCAGACCGGTTCCGACCGCGGCGATCCGGTCCCCGACCACCAGGACGTCGGCATCAGTCAGCACCTGGCGGCTCTCATCCATGATGAGCACCGTCCCGTGACGCAGCACGATGCCCGGGCCGCCTGGCGACTCCCCCCTGTTCTCGGACACAGACTCCTCCTCGTCGAGATCAATTCCGGACATGCGTCCGTAAGACGGTCAGCACGACGTCTCTAAGGCGCAAACTACGCTGAGCGCGGTCCGGATGTCCACGAATTCTTGACACAAATTGCGGTCGAGACCACACTCGAGCAGGAACGGATGATTGTCCGTTGGACGGACAAGAGCCGAGGTGAAGGTGCCGGACGAGAACTCTGCGGGACCGTTGACGGGCCTGCTTGTCGCTGACTTCTCGCGTATTCTGGCCGGCCCGTACGCGACCATGCTGCTCGCTGACCTCGGTGCCGAGGTGATCAAGGTGGAGGGCCCGCGCGGAGACGACACCCGGACCTGGCAGCCGCCGGCCCGGGATGGAGTCGCGACCTACTACCTGGGCGTCAATCGCAACAAACGCTCGATCGCGCTCGACTTCGGCGACGCCGAGGACGCCGTCCTAGCCCGGGAACTCGCCCACCGAGCCGATATCGTGATCGAGAACTTCCGGCCGGGCGGATTGGCCCGGTTCGGTCTGAGTTACGAGGATGTCGCGGTAGCCAATCCCAAGATCATCTACGCCTCGATCAGTGGCTTCGGCACGACCGACAAGGGCGCCGTGTTGCCTGGGTACGACCTGATCGTCCAGGCGATGTCAGGTCTGATGAGCCTGACCGGTGACCCGGAGGGGCCACCGTACCGGGCCGGCATCTCGGTTTTCGACGTGATGGCCGGCCTCCACGCAACCATCGGCGTGCTGGCCGCCCTGCACAAGCGGCATGAGACCGGACGGGGACAGCATGTCGAGGTGAACCTGCTGTCCTCAGCGCTGTCTGGCTTGGTCAACCACTCCAGCGCCGTGGTGGCCGGCGGCGTGGTGCCGTACCGCATGGGCAATAGCCACCCGAGCCTGTTCCCGTACGAGCCCCTCCCCTGCGCCGACGGCGACTTGATCATCACCGCCGGCAACGACGGCCAATTTCGCAAGTTGTGTGAGGTGCTCGGGCTGCGCGATCTGGTCGACGACCCCCGGTTCGCTCATAACGAAGACAGGACGGCCAACCGTGATCAGCTCCGCCCGCTGTTGGTGGCCAAGCTGCAGACCCGGACGAAGCAGGAATGGTTCAACACCATCATCGCGGCCGGCGTGCCGTGCGGTCCGATCAACACCCTTGACGCGGGAGTGGCCTTTGCCGAGGAGATTGGCTTGGATCCAGTCGTCGAGATTGGGCCGCCGGGCTCGGCGGTCCCGTCCGTCCGTCACCCCATCGCCCTGTCCGAGACCCCGGCCGGCTACCGCTATCCACCTCCCGGGCTGGATGAGCATGGGGCCGAAATCCGTGACTGGCTAATACACCCGGAGGAATGATGACCGAGCCGGCTCTCAATTTTCCGACCTCACTCGGCACCTCCGATGCCGACCACATCCGGCTGCTGGGCTTTGACGTGGCGCGGGACCTGATGGGTCAGGTCGGCTTCGGTGAACTGGCCTTCTGGCTGGTCACACTGCGCCGCCCGACACCCTCGGAGGTCCGGGTGTTCGAGGCGGTATTGGTGGCGCTGGCCGACCACGGATTCACCCCGACGGCCATAGCTGCACGATTGACCTACCTGTCAGCCCCCGATTCGTTGCAGGGTGCGCTGGCTGCCGGACTTTTGGGCGGCGGATCCCGGTTCCTCGGGGTGACCGAGGACAGCGGGATGTACCTCCATGCGGCTTTGGGCCGCCACTCGGGCGAGCTCCCGATCAACGACGCTGAATGGGATGCGCTCGCTTTGGAGACAGTGCGCGCCACCCGTGCGGATGGGCGCTATGTGCCCGGCCTTGGTCATCCGGTGCACAAAGAGGAGGACCCCCGGACGCCCGTACTGATCAAGATCGCGAGCGACGAGGGACTGCGCGGGCCGCACCTGCAGCTGTTCGAGGCGATCGGGCGGGTCCATGATCAAGTTCTGGGTCGCCGGCTGCCGCTGAACGGGGCCGGTGTCTGCGGCGCCGCGCTGGCCGATCTCGGCCTGCCGGTCGAGCTGCTGCGCGGATTCGCCCTGCTGGCCAGGGCTGCCGGCCTGCTCGGTCAACTGGCCGAGGAACGCCGCCGACCGATCGGCATGGCCGTCTATCGCACCGTGGACGGCAACGCGATGTACGTCGACCCGGATCAAGATCAGGACTAGCAGGGAGCGCGCACATGGCCAGCATCGCCGCGGTGATCGCGTCGACCCACCATCCCTTCTACTACCGCGCGAGCACGTCCACCGGCGCGGATCGGCCGCCATTCGCCGACGAGTGGGTGGCGAAGATCGAGCGCTTCCGCGAGACGCTCACCCGGGCGAGACCGGACGTCCTCGTGATGGTGGGTAGTGACCATTTCCACCAGTTCTGGTTGGACAACTTGCCACAGTTCCTGGTCGGCAAGGCGCCGTACTTCGACGGCAACTTCTACAACGAGGAACGCGAGTTCGGCCTGCCGAGGATGACCTTGCGCGGCCAGGAGGACCTAGCGGCACACATCCTTCGCAACGGGCTGGACAGGAACTTCGACCTGGCGTTCAGCAATGAGCTGCGCATCGACCACAGCATCACGTGCCCGATCATCACGCTACGGCCCCAGGCCGATCTGCCGATCGTGCCGATCTATACCAACATCTTCGCTCCGCCGATGCCGCAACCGCGCCGGTTCGTCGAACTCGGCTACACCGTCCGGGAACTGGTGGAAAGCTGGCCGTCCGACCTTCGGGTCGCGATCATCGGCACTGGACATCTCTCTCTCGAGCTCGGTGGCCCGCGTCAGTTCGGGCCGCACGGACCGGACCCCGAATTCGACCGCAAGGCCGTCGAGTGGATCGCCACCGGGGATCTCAAGGGATGTCTGGCGGAAGTGACGCTCGACAGCCTGCACACCCCGGGCAATGCGACCCACGGCTTCATGGACTTCATGTTGATGATGGGCGTGGCCGGCGAGGGGGTCACCGCCGACCATGTCGACACCCTCGATCTGTTTCACACCATGGAGGCGTACTTCACCTGGTACCCGAAGGGGGCGGTGGGATGAGCAAGTACCTGCTGGACAAGTTCCTCTTTACGGTCGACCGCGATCCAGAGCTGGTCGAGCGCTACCGCACGGACCCCAACGGGACGGTGACGTGGTGGGAGGTCGAGATGGCCAACAAAATCTTGAACTGCACCGATGACGAGCGCAGTACGTGGCTCGCCTTCAACGAGGACGAGCGCCGGGCGCTCCGAGAGCATGATCACGTGGCGCTGTTCGAGATGGGCGCACACCCGTTCCTGACCCTGACCTTGTTCATCGCCATGTTCGAACGTGATCATGGTCCGCTGGAGTACCAGCGCGGGTACGCGCGAGCGATGGACCACCTGCACCTTCCCTACCCCGACATCAGCACCTGAGCCATGCGGGTAGCCCTCCTTCGCACATACGGGGCTGTACCAGAACTGGCCGAACGCCCCGATCCGAACCCCGGCCCAGGCGAAACGCTCGTACAGGTCACCGCGGCGCCGATCGTGCCGCTCGACGTCCTATGCGCGAGCGGGACGTCCTACTTCGGCCAGCAGTCGCTTCCCTATATTCCCGGTGTGCAGGGCGTCGGGGCGGTGCTGCGCTCGACGGACTTGCCTGCTGGCAGCCGCGTATGGTTCGCGACCTCGGCGGGAATGGCACCGGGTGACGGCAGCCTGGCCGAGCTCTGCACCGTCCCGCTGGCGAACCTGATCCCGATCAGCGCCAACGTCCCGGATGTGGCCGCCGCCGCCCTGGGCACCTCCGGAATTGCCGCATGGATGTCACTCAGCTGGCGTGCGGCGCTGCAACCCGGCGAGCGGGTCATCGTTCTCGGCGCCAGCGGTGCTGTCGGTCAGGTTGCCCTGGCGGTCGCGCGGCACCTCAAAGCTGCCCGCGTCGTTGCCGTCTGCCGGTCGGAGACCTCCGCTCGGCGGGCACGCAACGCTGGCGCGGACGAGGTGGTCGTGCTGCGCCCAGAGACCCGCGCCGACCTGACAGCTCGACTTCTCGAGGCCGTGGGCGGTCCGGCCGACGTGGTGATCGACCCGGTCTTCGGCGAACCTGCCGCGGCGGCAGCAATGGCGCTCGGAGCCTGGGGACGGCTGGTCAACATCGGCGGAGCGGCACAGGATGTCGCGGAGTTCTCTTCCGCCATATTGCGTGGTCGGACCATCGGCATCCTCGGCTACACGAACAATGCCATTTCGGCTGAGCAACGGGCTGAAGCGCTGACGCAGGTGCTCCGACTCGCCGAGCGGAAGGCCGCGTCGGTCGACCATCGCGTGATGCCACTCAGTGACTGTGACCGCGCCTGGGCGGCCGCCTGCGAATCCGGACCCCGAATCGTGATAACGCCCTAGCCGGCGCTATGTCGAGCTGTCCAAGGCGGCGATAATCGACCAGGAGCGCTCGACGCCGGCGCGAGAGGAGCGCATCACCATGACTCAGGTCAGCCCGCACGGACTACATCACGTGACGGCCATCGCCACAGATCCGCAGTCCAACGTCGACTTCTACACGCGGGCCCTCGGGTTGCGGCTGGTG
>OCZS010000188.1_pt1 | contig 19866 bp, 17 predicted proteins | sample 1539071 | NCBI WGS metagenome assembly OCZS01 (sample SAMEA3113584, study PRJEB22503) | soil metagenome
GAGATCCTCGAAGAGGAGTCCCGCCACCTCCTCGGCGAAGACGCCGGCGACGGCGACCTCGAAGAGGACCGCGAGCGCAAGCAGTCCCAGGACAGCATCAACGACGCGTTCTAGTCGCCGCCTGGACGCGGCGATGACCGGCGGGTTCGACCGACCGTAGTCCCTGATCCATGTGGGGGGAGCTCGCTCCCCCCACGGCCCCCAAGAGCGCCTGTGCCATGGTCTCGGTGATGCGCGACACTTACACCATGGCTAGCGGGGCGACGGTCGTGATTGTCGGGGGCGGGGTGATGGGGTGCTCGATCGCCTTCCATCTGGCCGAGCGGGGGGTGGACGTGCTCGTGCTGGAGCGGGGCACGGTGTGCTCGGGGATGACGGCCCGGTCGGGGGCGCTGGTGCGGATGCACTACACCAACGAGCCGGAGGCGCGGATGGCCCTGGCCGGGCTCGGCTACTTCCAGAACTGGAAGGAGCGGGTCGGGGGCTGGTGCGGGTTCACCGTCACCGGGGCGGCGGTCCTGGTCGGGCCGGGGGAGGGGGCGCGGCTGGAGCGGAACGTGGCCATGCTGCGACGGGTCGGGGTCGACACCGAGGCGGTGGCCCCCGAGGTGCTGGCCGCCGAGCACCCGGAGCTGGACCTGACCGGGGTGGAGATGGCCGCGGTCGAGCCCGGGTCGGGGTACGCCGACCCGGTGGCCACGACCTTCGCCTTCGCCTCGCGGGCGGTCGACCTGGGGGCGAGGATCAGGCAGGGGGTGGCCGTGCGCGGGCTGGCCGTGGCCTCCGACCGGGTGGTCGGGGTCGACACCGACGACGGCCGGGTCGGGGCCGACGCGGTCGTGCTGGCCTGCGGGCCCTGGGTCGACCCGCTGGCCCGGACGGCCGGGTTCGAGCTGGGCATCACCCCCGAGCGCTCCCAGATCGCCTTCTTCCGCCGGCCCGGGGAGGCCCGCCGCCACCCGGTGGTGATCGACGCGGTGCTCGGCACCTACTTCCGGCCCCACGGGGGCGAGCTGTCCCTGCTCGGGGTCGAGGCCGGCCACCACATCGAGGTGGAGGCGATCGACCGCGAGGTCGAGGGCTACGACCATGCGGTGGTCGCCCCGGCCCTCGGGCGGCTGGCCGGGCGGGTGCCGGCGTTCGCGGGGGCGCCGTTCGCCCGCGGCCACCGCGGCGTCTACGACACCTCGGCCGACAGCCGGGCCGTGCTCGACGCCGCCCCCGGGGTGGCCGGGCTGTTCGTGGCCGGCGGGTTCTCGGGCACCGGCTTCAAGAAGTCCCCGGCGGTCGGGGCCTGCATGGCCGAGCTGGTCACCACCGGCCGGGCCACCACCGTCGACCTGCACCCGTTCCGGCTGGGCCGCTTCGCCGAGGGCGACCCGATCGCCGGCGACGAGTACCGCCTCCCCCCGGAGTTCGGGCACAAGCTGTAAGGGGTCAAATCGGCGCGCCTTGCCGTATACACTCCTTGCGCCACCCATCTGCGCCTCCGGAGGGAGAGGACCCATGAGCACCATGGAGCCGGACGAGGGCAGCGGGACCGACGCCCCCCGCTGGGAGAAGACCGAGGCCGCCAACCCGGCCAGCGGGACCGACGCCCCCCGCTGGGAGCGCGTCGACGAGGACGACGACGCCGACGACGACGGCGACAGCACCGACTCCTAGAGCAGCCCACCGGCGCCCCGGCGCCACATCCCAGGTGAGGGCCGTGACCCCACACCGAGCCGCTTCGGCCGGCACGACCTGCCCCGCCTGCGGGGTCGAGACCCCGGCCGAGGCGCGCTTCTGCCCCGCCTGCGGGCAGCGGCTGCTCGGCGGGGTCGAGGAGCGCCGGGTCGTGACCGTGCTCTTCGCCGACCTGGTCGACTCGACCCGGCTGGTGACCGCGCTCGACCCGGAGGCCGCCCGCGACCTGCTGACCGAGACCTTCCGGCGGCTGGCCGCCGAGGTCCGCCGCTTCGGCGGGACGCTCGAGAAGTACATCGGCGACGCCATCTTCGCCGTGTTCGGCTTCCCCACCGGGCACGACGACGACGCCGCCCGGGGGGTGCGGGCCGCCCTGGCCATGCGCGACATCGTCAAGACGGCCAAGACCGCCCTCGGCGACCTGCCCCTGCACCTGCGCATCGGCCTGGACACCGGCGAGGTCGCGGCCGGCGCCGGGTCGGGCGACCTGCGGGTGACCGGCCCGGCGGTGCACACCGCGGCTCGCATCCAGCAGGCGGCCGAGCCCGACCAGATACTCTTGTCGGCCAGGACCCTGCGGGCGGCCCGCGACACCGCCGAGGTCGGCCAGCCCTCGCTGCTCGAGGTCCGCGGCCAGCGCCAGCCGGTCGAGGTGGTGGAGGTGCTCGGGCTCTCCCCCGCCGAGCCGGCCACCGACCCGATGGTCGGCCGCGAGGCCGACCTGCCGCGGCTGGTCGGCGCCCTCGACCACGCCGCCCACCACAACCGGCTGGTGCTGCTGGTGGGTGACGCCGGGGTGGGCAAGTCGACCCTGGCCCGGGCGGCCACGGCCGAGATCGGCGACCGCGTCCACGTCCTGTGGGGGCGCTGCCTGCCCGACTGGCAGAGCCTGCCCTTCTGGCCGGTCCGCGAGGTGCTGGCCGCGGCCGCCGGGATGGCCCCGACCGAGCCGGCCGGGGTGCTCACCTCCTCCATCGGCCAGCTGGTCGCCGAGACCTGGCCGGACCCGCTGGCCGCCCCGGCCACCGCCGAGGCCCTGTGCCGGCTGGCCGGCCTGGAGCTGGACGAGCCCGGCCCGGCGACCCAGCCCAACCTTGGCAACACCCGCGAGCTGGCCGCCGCCCTGGCCGGGGTGCTGTGCGGGCTGGCCAGGGAGGAGCGGGTCCTGGTGGTCCTGGAGGACCTGCACTGGGCCACCCCCGACCTGCTGGAGGTGGCCTCGACCCTGGTCACCGACGGCTGCCGGACCCAGGGCCAGCTCGCCTACCTGGGCATCAGCCGGCCCGAGCTCCCCGGCCTGCCGGCCTGGCTGCTCCGGACCGGGACCCAGCGGATCGACCTCGACCCGCTGGGCGAGCGGCCGGCGGCCGAGCTGCTCGTCTCGATGCTCGGCGACGAGGCAGAGCCCGACCTGGCCGGGCAGGTGTTCGACGCCACCAAGGGCAACCCCCTGTTCGTCAAGGAGCTGGCCATCGCCCTCCGGGAGGCCGGCCCGGCCGCGCCCGGGCAGCCGCCGCTGCCAATCCCCGACTCGCTCCAGGCGCTGGTCGCGGCCCGGCTCGACCGGCTGCCGCCGTCGGCCAAGCGGGTGCTGTGCCGGGCGGCGGTGGTCGGCAAGTGGTTCTCGCACGCCGCCCTGGCCGCCATGGCCCAGCCGGGCGACGGCGAGCTCGACGCCGACCTGGACCGGCTGACCCGCAGCGGCCTGATCGAGCGGCTGCCCGAGCGCCTGGCCGGCGGCCAGGAGCGCTTCGCCTTCCACCACTCGCTGTTCCGGGACGTCGCCTACGGCATCCTGCCCAAGGCCGGCCGCTCCGAGCTCCACCGCCGGCTGGCCGACTGGCTGGCCGGCGCCCCCGGCGAGGAGCCCAGCCTGCCCGAGGTGGTCGCCTACCACCTGGTCCAGGCGGTCCGGCTGGCCGGCGAGGTGCGGGCCCCGACGGCCGAGGACCGGGAGCTGGCCGCCCGCGCCGTGGCCGCCTGCCAGCGGGCCGCCCGGCGGCTGCGCGACCAGGAGGCCCTGGCCGGGGCCGCCCGGATGCTCGACGACGCCCTCGGGCTGGCCGGCCTGGCCGGGACGGGGGCCGAGGAGGTGGCCGAGCTGCGCCTGGAGCGGGGCACGGTCCGGGGCGCCACCGGCGACCTGCCGGGCGCCCTGGCCGACCTGGGGCCGGCCACCGGCTCCTCCCGGCCGGCGGTCCGGGCCCGGGCCTGGACCGAGCTGTCCAACCTGCACGGCATGTTCGGCCAGTTCGCCGAGTCGGCGGCCGCCGCCGACCGCGCCATCGTCGAGGCGGCCGAGGCCGGCGACCCGGCCCTGATCGCCCAGGCGACCCGGGCCAAGGCCCACGTCCCCTACCTGGCCGGCGACCTGGCCGGGGCCGGCCGCCTGCTCGACGAGGCCCTCGTCCATGCCCGCCGGGCCGGGCAGGCCAAGCTGGTCATCGAGCTGCGGGCCACCCTGCTGCCGCTGCGCCTGTACCTGGCCACCCCGCTGGACCGGCTGCGGGCCGAGGCCCTCGGGCTGGCCGCCGACGCCCGCTCGGCCGGCCGGCGCAGCGCCGAGGCGGCCGCCCAGGTGACCCTGGGCGAGGTCGCCTGGCTCCAGGACGACCTGGACACCGCCGAGGGCCATTTCGCCGCCGGCAACCGGCTCAGCCTCGAGGTCGGCTTCACCCGCAAGCGGCTGTGGTCGCTGCTCGGCCTGGCCCAGGTGGCGATCGCCCGGGGCCAGCCGGAGTCGGCCCGGCGGCTGGCCCAGGAGGCGATCGAGCTCACCACCCAGCCCGACGGCACCGCCGACGTCGAGGCCGAGCTGCACCTGGCCGAGGCCTGCCTGGCCGACGCCGACCTGGGCGAGGCGGCGGCGGCGGTGGCCCGCGCCTGGGCGGTCCTCCAGGAGGTCGACGTCTTCTCGCGGGCCCGGCTGCAGCGGACCGAGGCCAGGCTGGCCGCGGCGTCCGGCGACCCGGCGGGGGCGGTGGCCCTGCTGGAGCGGTCCCTGGCCGCGCTGGAGGCGACCGGCCACCGCCTCGACCAGCTGCACTCGCTGGCCGACCTGGCCCTGGCGCTGCGCCGGGCCGGCCGGGACGACGAGGCCGATGCGGCCGCCAAGCGGGCCGGGGACCAGGCGGCCGCCATGGGCGCCCACGCCCTGGTCCGCCGCCTGGCCGAGGCCGGGGCGCCGGGGCCGGCCGGCTCCCGGACGGGAGGGGAGATGGGGAGATGACCCGACGGCGGTCCCAGGCCGACGAGGCGGCGCTGCTCCAGGTGCTCGGCCAGAGCCCGATCTTCCGCCACGGGCGGCCCGAGGCCCTGGCCGCCGTGGTCGCCTCGGCGACCCCGTTCGACTACCCGGTGGGCAGCTTCCTGATGCGCCAGGGCGAACCGGCCGACCACGTGCTGGTGCTGACCGCCGGCGAGGTGGCGATCGTCTCCCCCGTCCGTGGCGGCGGCGAGCTGGTCCACACCATCATCCGGGCCGGGCAGCTGATCGGCGAGCTCGCCCTGCTGAACGGCGGCCGCCGGACGGCCGGGGCCCGGGCGACCTCCCCGACCACCGCCTGGGCCATCGGCCGGGCCCCGTTCTGGGGCTTCCTGGAGGCCAACCCGCCCGCCTCCTCGGCCCTGCTGCGCCAGGTGACGGCCTATCTGGCCGACCGCGAGGCCCTGATCGACGACCTCCTCTCCCTGGACGTCAAGAGCCGCCTGGCCAAGGCCCTGCTCGGCCTGGCCGCCAACCACGGCCAGCCCGACCCCGAGGGCGGCACCAGGATCTCGCTGCACCTCACCCACCGCGACCTGGCCGGCATGGTCGGGGCCAGCCGCGAGAACGTCAGCCGGGCCCTTGGGGCGTTCCGCAAGCGCGGCTTCATCGACTACGACTCCGACGCCATCTGGCTGCGCAACCCCGAGGCCCTGCGCCGGCTCACCTGAGCCCGGTGTGTCGCAGATCACCGGGGCGCGGTGACCCAGGGCACCGACGGCGCCGGGTCGCGGGGGCTACGCTCGGGTCGTCTTCCAGAGAGGTACCGGCGGAGACAGCAGGAGGAGCCCGCCGGAACCGGCAGGGGGACGAGGGAGAGCAGCGGACGGCTCGGGGTATCGGGGGATCCGGGGGGGTCCGACCAGCCGCTGGAGGTGCCGGTCAGGGGCGCGGTCGCCCGCGACCAGCCGGCATCCCTGGCCAGGCCCGCTCCGTCACGGCCGGAGCGGGCCTGGCCTTCTGCATGCCCGCCGGCGGTGTCCCTGACCCGTCCAGGACGGCGCGGGCCGCCGCCTCCAGGCCGGGGACGGCGGCGATGCCTGGGGGCGGCGGCCGGCCGGCCGCCTGGCCGGTGGTCACGAACAGCGGCCGCACCCCGGCGGCCTGGGCCGCGCCGACGTCGGAGGGGTGGTTGCCGATCAGCCAGGAGGCGGGCAGGTCGAGGCCGAGGCGCCCGGCGGCCGCCTCCAGCATTCCCGGTCCCGGCTTGCGGCAGCGGCAGGCGCGCGCGTAGCCGGGCACCGTCCCCTCCGGGTGGTGCGGGCAGTGCAGGACGGCGTCAAGGCGCACCCCGATCCCGGCCAGCAGCTCGGCCAGGCGGCGGTGGACGGCCTCCACGGCCGCCTCGTCGTAGAGGCCGCGGGCCACCCCGGCCTGGTTGGTCACCACCACCAGGGCGTAGCCGGCGGCGGCCAGCCCGCCCAGGGCGGCCACGCCGGGCAGGAGCGCCACCCGCCCCGGGTCGTGCAGGTAGGGGACCTCCTCGACCAGGGTGCCGTCCCGGTCCAGGAACACCGCCGGCCGGCTCGGCTGGCGCTCCGCCTTCTCGCGGGCCGCGTCGGATGCGCCCGCCCTCATCGCACCGCCAGGCGCTGCTCGACCCAGCCGCAGAGGGCGTGGCCGATGGTGATGTGGCCCTGCTGGACCAGCCCGGCGATGTCGCCGTCGACGTGCAGGGCCAGGTCGGCCGCCTGGTCGAGGGGCGAGGCGGCCGGGCCGAGGAAGGCGACCACGTGCATGCCCTTGGCCCGGGCGGCGGCCGCCGCCCGCAGGACGTTCTCGGAGCGGCCGCTGGTGGTGATGGCGACCAGCACGTCCCCGGGCCGGCCCAGCCCCTCGACCTGGCGGGCGAACACGTCGGCGTAGCCGTAGTCGTTGCCGACCGCGGTCAGCACCGAGGTGTCGGTGGTGAGGGCGACCGCCCGGTAGGCCGGCCGCTCCAGCTGCAGGCGTCCCATCAGCTCTGCCGCCAGGTGCTGGGCGTCGGCCGCGCTGCCGCCGTTGCCGCAGAACAGCACCTGGCCGCCGCCGGCCAGGGCGTCGGCGACCAGCCGGGCGGCCCGCTCCACGGCGGCCACCCCCGGCCGCTCGGCCAGGGCCGCGGCCACCGCCGCCGAGCTGGCCAGGTACCCGCCGATGTCGCTCATCGCGCCCCCCGGGCTCGCCGGCTGGTGTCGAGGGCGCCGCGCAGGTCGAAGCGGACCGGGGAGCAGGGGGCGCCGGCCCGCTCCAGGGCGGCCACCATCCGGGCCTGGCCCTCCGGCGGCCCGGCGAACAGCATGAACCCTCCCCCGCCGGCGCCCAGGACCTTGCCCCCGGCCGCCCCGGCGGCCCGGCCGACCTCGTACAGCTCCTCCAGCCGCGGGGTGGCAATCCCGGCGGCCAGCTGGCGCTTGTGCTCCCAGCCCTGGCGCAGGCCCTCGGCGAAGCTGGCCAGATCCCCGGCCAGCAGGGCGTCGCGCATCGCCTCGGCCAGCGCCTTGAGCCCGCTCAGGCTGGCCAGGCTGCGCTCGGAGCCGAGCAGGACCCCGTCGACCTGGCGGCGCAGGATGCCGTCGTCGGTGCGGCTGTCCCCCGACCAGGCGAGCACCAGCGAGCGCTCCAGCGCCTCCAGGACCTCGGCCGCCACCGGCAGCGGGCGGACCTCGACCTGGTCGTCGCCGGCGAACTCGATGAAGTTGAGCCCGCCGTAGGCGGCGGCGTACTGGTCCTGCATGCCGCCCTCGATCTTGAGGTCGATCCGCTCGACCTGGTAGGCGGTGCGGGCCAGCTCGGCCGGGGACCAGCGCCGCCCGGTGGCCGTCCCGACCGCGGCCAGCATGGCCACCACCAGCGCCGACGACGACCCCAGGCCCGACCCGGGCGGGGCGTCGGTGGCCAGGGTGAGGTCGAGCCCCCGCCCCGGCCGGCGCGCCGCCAGGTCGCGCAGGACCGCCTTGACCAGGTCGAGGTGGCCGTTGAAGCCGAGCTCGTCGGGGGCGAAGGCGGCCCGCGACCGGAGGTCGTGGGATTCCACGTGGTAGTCGCCGTCACGGCGGGGGCGCAGCTCGGCGGTGGCGCAGCGGTCGATGGTGACCGACAGGACCGCTCCGCCGTGGGTCTGCGGGTACGGCGGCACGTCGGTGCCCCCGCCCGCGAAGCTGATCCGCAGCGGCGCCCGCGCCCACGAGGTCCTCACCGCGCGGCCCCGGCGGCCGCCTCGGCCAGGAGCTGCTCGAGGCGGGCCACGACCGCTCCCCAGGCGAACTCGGCCTCGACCCGGCGCCGGCCGGCCGCGCCCATGGCCCGGGCCCGGTCCGGGTCGGCCAGCAGCCCGGCCACGGCGGCGGCGACCGGCCCGGGCCGGCGCCCGTCGACCACCGTCCCCGTCTCGCCTTCCACGACCGTCTCGGGGGCGCCGCCCGAGCGCCCGGCCACCACCGGCAGCCCGGTGGCGGCCGCCTCCAGGAACACCACCCCGAGGGCCTCCAGGTCCAGCCCCAGCCAGCGGGTCCGGCACGGCATGGCGAACACGTCCCCGGCGGCGTAGTGGGCCGGCAGCTCCTCCCAGGCCACCTCGCCGGCCAGGTGGATGCGGCCGGCCACCGGGCTGGCCGCGGCCAGCCGGCCCAGCCGGCGCGCGTACGGCCCACCCCCGACCAGCAGCAGCCGCGCCTCCGGGACCTTGGCCACCACCTCCGGCCAGGCCTGGATCAGCCGGTCCTGGCCCTTGCGGGGCACCAGCCGGGAGATGCACACGCACACCGGGTCGGACCCGAGCCGGTGGCGCTCGCGCACCGCCCGCCCGTCCACCGCCGGGTGGTAGGCGCCGGCGTCGACCCCGGCCGGGAGCAGCTCGACCGGGCAGCGGCCGCGCACCGCCCGCCGCACCCGGGCCGCCGACCAGTGGCTGACGGCGGTGAGCAGCCGCAGCTGACCGGCCACCCGGACCAGCAGCCGGCTCGCCAGCGGGACCCGCCCGACGGCGACCTCGACCCCGTGGGTGAAGCCGGCACAGGGCACGCCGGTGGCCCGGGTGATCCGCCCGGCCAGCAGGCCGAGCGGGAAGGCGGCCCCGAAGCAGATCAGGTCGGGCCGCACCTCCCTGGCCAGGGCGACCGTCCGGCGCAGGACGTCGGGTGTCGGCAGCATCGTCCGCCCCGGGTGGCGCACGACCCGGAACGGCTGGGCGGCGTCGAACGCCGCCGCGCCCGGCCAGGCCGGGGCATACACCACCACCCGGTCGGCCGGCAGTCGGCGCACGAGGTTGTGGCAGTACTGCTGGATTCCCCCGGACCGGGGTGGGAAGTCGTTGGTGACGAGCAGCAGGTTCACGGCCCGGGCATTCTAGTGGCTAGTGGCGCTCGGCCCAGTGCCACGCCTGCGCGATCCGCGCCATCGTCGTCGGATGGCTGGCGAACATCACCATCAGCAGCCGGTTGGGGCGCAGGTCGGCCCGGTTCTCCAGGGCGAGCCGCCGCTCGACGGCGACCGCGGTGGCCGGGTCGCGGGTCACCTCCAGGGCGACCCAGTCGGCCCTGGCCTCGGCCCAGCGGCTGATCGCGCTGGCCACCGGCGCCGCCGCCAGGCCGCCCACGGCGGCCAGGAGCAGCAGGCCGGGCGCGGCCAGCGGGTCCCCCAGCCCGGTCACCCCGAGCGCCCGCTGGACCGGGGCGAGGTCGAACAGGGCGATGGCGGCCAGCACCGACACCGCGGCCAGGGCGGCGGCCCCGACGGTCCCCCAGAGCACGTCACGGTGGCGGACGTGGGCCAGCTCGTGGGCCACGACCAGGGTGACCTCGTCGGACCCGCTGCTCGACCCGTCGGGTGGGCGGGGGCCGGCCGCGGCCAGCAGGGTGTCGTAGACGACCACCCGGCGGGTCCGGCCGAGCCCCGAGACGTAGGCGTTGACCCTGGTCGTGCGGCGGCTGGCGTCGGCCACGAGCACGTCGCCCACCGGCACCCGCATGGTCGCGGCCAGCTCCAGCAGCCGGGCCCGCAGCGGGCCCGGGTCGAGCGGGCTGAACCGGTTGAACAGCGGCTCGATCAGCACCGGCCCGGCCACCGCCAGGGCCAGGACCAGGAGGGCGGCCACGGCCGCCGCCACCAGGGGCCAGCCGGGCGGCTGCCAGCGGGCCCCGAGGACCAGGGCCGCCAGGGGCAGGACGGTCAGGACCAGGCCGACCGCCCGGCCCTTGGCCCAGTCGCGCAGGAAGCCGCCGAGGCCCTGGGTGGCCAGCCCGGCCCGGGCGTCCTGGCGGAAGGCCCGGATCGAGAACGGCAGCCCGACCCCGGCCCGCACGGCCAGCACGGCCAGGGTGGCCAGCACCACCCGCCCCGGCGCCCACGTCCCGGCCAGCCCGGCCACCCCCCTGACCACGGCCCGGCCGGGCCCGGTGAGGGCGAGGGCGGCGAGCACCAGCAGGTCGGTGCCGTAGCCGGCCAGCCCCCATCGCTGGCGGGGCTTGGCGTAGTCGACGCAGGCCCGCACCTCGTCCTCGGTGAAGGCCGCCAGCGGGTCGGCCGCCGGAGGCCGGGGCACGGCGATCAAGACCGGCTGAGCTGGTCGCGGACCCACGCCGCCCAGCGGCGCTCGGCGGTCCGGCGGGAGATGCCGAGGACGTCCTTGAAGCCCCGGTCGAGCTCGGACGTGCTGGTCGAGCCGGAGCCGCGGAACTCCCGGTAGAGGGCCTGGAGCTTGCCGCTGCCGAAGGTGGCGGCCACCCACTGGCAGAACGCCGACCCCTCGTCGTAGGCGACCGCCGCGTCACCGCTCCGGAACTCGGCGTCGCTGGGCAGGACGCCGTCGAAGCCGCCGGTGTCGACCCGGTGGTTCAGGGCCGGGCGGGTGGACGCGAACGAGAAGCCGACCGGCTTCAGGGCGGCGTAGTCGGCGAACCCCTCGACCAGCAGCAGGGGCACGCCGTCGCCGAGGGTGCGGGTGGCGACGTGGGTCATCTCGTGGGTGAGGAGGATCTGGAGGTTGAGCATGTTGTAGCGGACCACGTTGCTGGTGTTGACCACGATCCGGTTGCCGAGCACCTTCTCGGCCTCGGTCGATCCCGACTCGACCGAGGAGGAGGCGACGGCGGCCACCCGGGACAGGTCGCGGGCGCCGACCAGCCGCTCGGCCTCGTCCTGGTCGCGGGGGACGAGGATCACCGCCTTGCGCTCCCACTTGCCGGTCCAGGCGGCCCCGACCTGGCCGTAGGCGCGGTCGGCGGCCTGCAGCAGCCGCTGGGCCAGGTCCTCCTGGCCGGGGTGGTGGACGATCAGGGTGCGAGGGCTGCGGGCGGTCCGCACCTGGCCGCTGTCCCAGATCTCGACGTCGTCGCGGCGGCTCATGCGGCGGTCGCCGGGGCCGGCGATGCGCCAGCCGGAGCCGGTCAGGACGAAGGCGAAGGACTCACGGGCCAGCACCGGGCTGCTGTCCTGGCCCTCGAACCGGTACCGGACCTGGACCGGGGCCAGCTGCACCTGGTCGGCGCGGTAGTGGCGCCGCAGCTTTGCCCCCGAGCGCAGGTCGTTGGGGTCGAGGCGGTAGGCGAAGGCCGAGAACGGCGCCGTGCGCATGCGGGCGAACAGGGTCGCCTGGCCCTGGTAGTAGGTCTTCTGGCGCTTGTCGACGGTGGCCAGGAAGGCCGCCCGGTCGTCATCGAGCACGGCCTTGGCCCGCTTGGCCAGCAGCTTGGGCAGGTCGGTGGCCGGGTCGGGCGGGAGCTTGGTCGCCGGCCGCTGCCCGACCGCCTGCCGGGCCTGCTCTCCCTGGTCGCCGGAGCGAACCACCAGGAAGGCGGCCACCAGGGCGACCACCAGCAGCCCGGCCACCGCGGCCACGATCCGGCCGGCCCGCCGCTTCGGCGGCGGGGTGGGTGTCCCCCAGACCGGCGGCCAGCCGGTCGCGGGCGGGATCGGGGGCTGCGCCCAGGCCGGCGGCCCCTGGGGAGCTGGCGGCGGCCCCTGGCCCGGGGGCGCTCCCCAGCCGGTCGGGGCCGGCGGGGCCGCCCAGCCCTGCTGGCCGGGTGGCGCCGACCCGGGCGGCTGGCCCGGCCAGGGCGCGGCCGGCGGTGGCGGCGGCCAGGCGGGCCGGGGCGGCGAGGGTCGCTCGGGCACCGGCGGCTGGCCGCCTGGGTCGGTGGGATCCATGAATGATCATGGTATCCGCCAGGACTGGTCTTGGGCGCCCACGACCGGGCAAAAGAGGCGGCTACGGCCCCCACCCGGGGGAAGCGGGGGCCGTAGCCTTCGGCCGGAGCAACCGAGGGGCGGCCGGCCCCCGCGGCGTCGCTCCGGTCGTTCCGGCAACCTGATCAGGTAGTTGCCTTCGCAACAGGGGACGCGGCCGCCGCACCGTAGCGAAGTGGAATCACGCGTGCAAGTTCTCCACACCCGCCAAACCGGCCGCACGACCGTTGTCACACCCCCCCGATACGGTGCTCCCGACGAAGCCGGACCCCGACGGCAACCAGAGAGGGATCACTGACATGGGACGCGAGGAGCCACTGCGGATCAGCTGCGACGACTGCCCCGGCGGCACCGAGTGCCGGGACTGCCTGGTCGAGTTCTTCCTTGGCGAGCGCAACGCCCGGGTCGTCCGCCTCGGCAACGACTCCCTCCCTGCCGCCGCCACCGGCCTCGACGCCGACCTCCAAGCCGCCTTCGACACCCTCACCGCCCACGGCCTGACTCCCCAGGTGGTCGCCCACCGCCGCCACAACGGCGCCGCCCGCGCCTCCTAGGGGTCGCTGGGAGGGGCCGCCGGGTCGCCGGGCCGCGGTTCGTGCGGTCGCGGGTCGGGGGTCGGACGAGCGCGGGTCGCGGGTCGGGGTCGAGGTCGAGGTCGTGGCAGGTCGGTTTCCGGTAACGCCTGGGTCTCTACCCCTTGTCCCGGAGAGTCTCCATTCGGCCCGCCCGGGGACTCGCCTCTCCCCTTCCGGCCTGGGACGCCTCCCGGACCGGCTCAGGTCTTCCTCCATCCTGCTGCCGGGTCTCTCGCTATCCTGCCGGGTCTCTCCATCCCGCTCGGGCCGCTCCCTCGCCCCGCCCGGGCGGCTCCCCCGTCTCGCTCAGGTCGCTCCCCGATCCGCCGGGGTCTCCCTCCCCGGTCCCGCCCTCGGGTGTCCCTCCTTCCCGCTCGGGTCAGCGGGCGGTGGCCAGGCCGAGGAGGGAGGGGGAACGGGTGACGGTGGCGCCGAGGGCGGTGACCCGGGCGCGGAGCTCGTTGTCGGAGGTGACGACCACGACCGGGCGATCGGGTGGGGCGGCGTTTGTCCGGACGACGATCTCGTCGTCGGCGGTGCGGCCGGCGTCGGTGAAGACGACCTCGACCGGGCCGAGGGGGAGGCGGGTCGGGATGGGGCCGACGGTCCCGCCGTCGAAGACCACCGTGAGCTCGGCGCCGAAGCGCCGGGCGAGCCGGCGGCAGAGGTCGATGAGCAGGGTCCGCTGGTCCTCCAGGCCCCGGTCGGCGAACCCGAGCGGGTGCTTGGTCACGTTGTAGCCGTCGACCAGCACCAGCACCCCGTCCGTGCCCATCCAGGCGGCCAGCGTCTCCGGGTCGTCGGCGCCCCGTCCCCCCGGAACCGGCAGCGGGCTGCGCCGGTCGGGCCGGCGGGCCGGGGCGACCCCGGCGTTCCCGCCCCCACGGCCCCCGCCCGCACGGCTCCCGGTGCCCTCCTCGGTGAGCCCGGCGGCCGGGCGCAGGGTGTCGAGGTCGCGCTCCAGGGCTCCGACCGCCTCGGCCACCGCCGGGTCGACCTGCCCCGAGGAGCGGCGCAGGGCCCGGTAGTTCCGCTGCGACTCGGCCAGCCGGGCCTGCAGCTCGGCCACGCGACCGCTGAGGCGGCGCTGCTCGGCCGCGGCCTCGTCCCGGGTGGCCCGCGCCGCCGCCGCCGCCTGGGCGAGCTCACGCTCCAGTCCCTCGACCCGATCGGCCAGGGATCGCCGCTCCCGCTCGACCCGCCGCTGCTCCTCCTTGGCCGCCCGCAGCTCGTCGCGGGCCGCCCTGGCCGCGGCGGCCTCGGTCTCGGCCCGCTCCCTGGCCGCGTCCAGCTCGTTCTCGGCCCCGGCCAGGGCCGACCGCACGGCCGCCGCCTCGGCCCTGGCCTGGCTGGTCGCGGCGGCGGCCACCGCCGCCTGCACGGCGGCCTCGCCGTCGGCGCCGAGGGCCAGCCCGACCCTGGCCACCGCCTCAGGGGTCTCGCCGCTGGCCAGCGCCTCGGCGTGCCGGCCCGCCCGGAGCAGCCGGGCCAGCGCCTCCTCCTCCTGCAGGACCCGCTCGTCCACAGCCTTCCTAAAGCTCTGGTCGAGGTCGAGAGTCCGGCGGACGAGCCCGAGCACCCGCTGGTGCCGCAGCCGCTTGGGGGTCCAGGTCTGGTACTGCCGCAACGGCCCGGGCAGCTCTCCCTGGTCGGCGGCCCGCAAGGTGGCCAGGGCCGCGTCCAGGTACCCGCTCAGGAGCCCCTCGGGCACCTCCGGCAGCGGCCCCGGACCCCCCGACCCACCGTTCGCGCCCGGCGGCTCGGCCTTCGCACCCGGCGGGTCAGCCCTGGCGGCCGGCTCGGCCTGTACCGCTGGCTCGGGCTGCGCCGCCGGCAGCGGGCGGGGGCGCCGCCCTTCCGGGTCCACCGGCCCGCTCACCGCTCGGCCGAGGTCGGCTCGCCGATCACGGGGACGACCTCGACGTCGCCGACCGACCCGCACCAGCGGCAGCGGACCTCCTCGGCCCGGACGGCCATGTCGCGCTCCTCTTCCACGGTGAGCTCACCGGCCACGGTGTAGTGCCAGAAGCCGGACGTGCGCCGGCTGGTGACCACGTCGAAGCGGGTCAGGTTGCCGCAGGCGGCACAGCGCAGGCGTTCGCCTGGTCCGGGAAGGTGGTCGAGCACGAGTCCTCCTGGGCGAGCCTGGACGAGGTTGCCGTCAAGGGTAACCGCGGCGGCGGTCCAAGGGTCGTACTGAACGGCTATTTGTTTGCAACCCCTCTTAGGTAGGATGCTTGCCCTGTGGAAAAGATCGCCTTCACCTTCCCTGGCCAGGGCCGAATCGCGAAGAACAGCGGTGCCCCGTGGGCCGACGACCCGGCCGGCTGGCCGTTCGTCCGGGCGTCCGAGATCCTCGGTTGGGACGTGATCGAGGTCCTGGAGTCCGGTGACGCCGCCCTCTCCGACACCCGCAAGGCCCAGCCGTCCATCTACGTCCACTCGGCCGCCTGCAACATGCTGGCCCGCGAGGAGGGCCTGCGGCCCGACCTGGTCGCCGGGCACTCCCTCGGCGAGTACGCCGCCCTGTTCGCGGCCGGCGGGGTCAGCTTCGAGCAGGGCCTCGAGCTGGTCGTGCGCCGGGCCGAGCTGGCCCACCAGGCCGGCGGCACCGGGGTGATGCGGGTCGTGCTCGGGCTGCCCGACAAGACCGTCGGCCAGCTCTGCCGCACCGTGCGCCGCCAGGTCGGCAAGGTGTTCCTGGCCAACTCCAACGCCCCCGGCCAGGTGGTCATCTCGGGCGAGTCGGAGGCGGTCGAGGAGACGGCCCGGCTGGCCCTGGCCGCCGGGGCCAAGCGGGTCCTGGCCCTGCCGATCGGCGGCGGTTTCCACACCCCGCTGATGAACGCGGCCAAGCGCCCCTTCAAGGAGGCCCTCGACCGGATCGACCTGACCCGCCTCGAGGTGCCCCTGGTCTCCAACGCCAAGGCCCGGGTGGTCCGCAGCGGCCGCCAGGCCGGCCGCCTCCTGGCCCGCCAGCTCACCAACCCGGTCCACTGGACCAGCTGCGTCGAGCGCCTCCGCGAGCTCGGCACCACCAGCTACGTCGAGCTCGGCCCCGGCAAGGTCCTCGAAGGCCTGATCCGCCGCATCGACCCCCGCGCCGTGGTCGCCATCGCCGCCACCCCCGACGAGGTCCGCGCCCTCGCCGAATCCGCCCGCGCCTGACCCTGGGCTGACGCCGGGCTGAGTCCGCGCTCGACCCCCGGTTGTGCCCGCGCTCGACCCCCCGGTTCCGCTACCGGGAGCCCCGACTGGGAGGGTAGCCCACCGCGGCATTCGCGTCCCCGGGTTGTCCACACCCCCCACGAAGGGCCATTCGCGTCCCCGGGTTCCTCAGCCCATCTGCACCGAAGGGGCATTCGCCCTCCCTGGGTCATACACAGCCCCTCTCCCACCCTGAAGTCGAGCCGAACCGCTCTTGAGTCCGCTTTGTCCCCCTGCCGCGGCGGCCCCCCTTTCGCTTACGATTGCGATCACCGCGGCCCTCGCGGTGGGCCGACAGGTAGGAGGTGCGCGGTGGGAGCGCACGAGCTGGTCGAAGCCGGTCGCCAGCACGTGGCCACCGGCAGGATCCGCGAGGCGATGGCCTGCTTCACGCGCGCCGCGGACGACCCCGAGCGAGGCGCCGAGGCGCTCAGCCTGCTCGCGGCCGCCTACCTGCTGCCCGGGTCGCTGGCCCCTGAGCTGGCCCTGGCCCACGCCCACCGGGCGGCCAGCCATCCGGCCGTCGGCGGCGAGCACCTGGCCCGCTGCGCCGCCGTGGCCCTGACCGCCGGCGACCCGACCCTGGCCGAGGAGCTGGCCGGCCGGGCCGGCCATGCCGGTGGCGGCGAGGCCCTGGCCATCCGGGCCACCGCCCTGCTGCGCCTCGGCGACCTGGCCGGGGTGCGGGCCCTGCTGGCCGGGCTGGAGCGGGCGTCGGGCCCGGCGGTGTTCTGGCGCCGCCTGGTGGTCGAGGCGTCGGCGGCCGGACGGATGGACGTCGCCCTCGCCGTCCGCCGGGCCATGCGCCGCGGCGGGCTCCCGGCCCCGGCCCTGCCCGACGTCGTGGTCCGGGCCGCGGCCGGGCCGCTGTTCTTCGCCTGCCTGGCCGCGGCGACCGTGCTGGCCGCCGTCGCCCCGGAACGGCTGGCCGCGGTGCTCGCCCTCGGGTTCCTGGCCCTCGGCCTCGGCATGGCCGTGGTCGCCCGGCGCGCCTGAGCCCCGCGGCCCGTTCTCGCGCGATTGTCCCCAGTGGGCGCTTGGTGCTTGACCTCGAACACGTGTTCGTCTAGCGTCTGGCCACCAGCCCAGAGCGGACGAAAGGAACCGCCGGGATGCCCGCCGCATCCGTCGCCATCCAGGGTCGCCTCGACGACCTCGGGACCCCGCTGCTCGATGTCGAGTTCGTCGTGCTCGACCTCGAGACCACCGGCGGATCACCCGCCAACGACCGGATCACCGAGGTCGGCGCGGTCAAGATCCGCGGCGGCGAGGTCCTCGGCACCTTCCACACCCTGGTCAACCCCGAGGTCTCGATCCCGCCGCTGATCAGCGCCCTGACCGGCATCACGAACGGGATGGTGGCCGAGGCCGAGCCGATCGAGGTCGTGCTCCCCTGCCTGCTCGAGTTCCTCGGCGGCGCCGTGCTGGTCGCCCACAACGCCTCCTTCGACCGGCGCTTCGTCCAGGCCAACCTGGAGCGGCACGGCTACCAGCGCATGGCCAACCGGGTCGTGTGCACCGCCCGGCTGGCCCGCAAGCTGCTCCCCCGGGACGAGGTGCCCAACGTCCGCCTGGCCACCCTGGCCGCCTACCTCGGGGCGACGGTCGCCCCCTGCCACCGGGCCCTGACCGACGCCAAGGCGACCGTCGACGTGTTCCACAGCCTGCTGGAGCGGGCCGGCTCCTTCGGGGTGCTCGCCCTCGAGGACCTGATCGAGTTCCCCTCGGCCAGGGCCGGGGCCAGCTTCAAGAAGGTGCATCTGGCCGACCGGCTGCCGCGCTGCCCCGGGGTGTACCTGTTCCGCGACGCCGCCGGTCGGGTCCTGTACGTCGGCAAGGCCAAGGACCTCCGGACGCGGGTCCGCAGCTACTTCTCGGGTGACGGGCGGGTCAAGATCGCCGACCTGCTGCGGGAGCTGGCGGCCATCGACCACCAGCCGTGCGCGACCGAGCTGGAGGCCAGCGTCCGTGAGGTCCGGCTGATCCAGCACCACCGCCCTCGCTACAACCGGCGCAGCCGCAACCCCGAGCGCTACTGCTACCTCAAGCTGACCCGCGAGCGGTTCCCGCGCCTGTCGCTGGTCCGCCGGGTCCAGCCCGACGGCGCCCGCTACCTGGGGCCGTTCGGCTCGGCCGGGCAGGCCGAGCTGGTCAAGGCGGCGATCGAGGACGCCCTGCCGCTGCGCCGCTGCACCATGCGGATCGGGGCCCGCGGCGGTGGGTCGGCCTGCGCCCTGCTGGAGCTGGGCCGCTGCCTCGGCCCCTGCACCGGGGCGGTCGGCCAGGAGGGCTACGCCGCCCTGGTGGCCACCCTGGAGGCGGCACTCGACGGCGACCCGGAGCCGGTGCTGGGCCCGCTGCGCCGGCGCATGGCCGCCTACGCGGCCGAGCAGCGCTACGAGCAGGCGGCGGGAGCCCGGGATCGGCTGGAGGCGCTGACCCGCGCCCTGGCCGAGGCGCGGCGGGCGGCCGCCCTGGCCGGGGCCGAGGAGATCATCCTCGCCCGCCCCCATCGCGACGGGCGGGAGGTGACCGTGGTCCGCCGCGGTCAGCTGGCCGCCGTCGGCCTGGTCGCCGCCGGCGACCAGCCGGGGGTCGAGCGCCTGCTCGCGCTGGCCGCGCCGCCGGAGCTGTTCGACGGTCCCCCGCCCCGCCACCTGGCCGACGAGGTCAACCTGGTCACCCGCTGGCTGGAGGGGGCCGCCGGCAAGGCCGAGCTCCTCGGCGTCCGGGGCCGCCTGGCCAGCCCCGCGATCGGCGGTGCCCTCCTCCAGCTCCGCTACGACCCCGGCCGCCACCGCCACGCCTGGCCTCCCGGCGAAGCCCGCGGCCGCCCCGAAGCCCGCCCCTCCCGACCCCGGCGCCCCAGCCGCCACACCGGTTCCTTCGCCGGAACCGCCCCCCGCTGACGCCTCGCCCCCCTGCCGCCGCCACCGCTGAGGGCCCTCGCCTCCCTCCTGCTCCCCCGCTGGGGGCCTCGCCCCTCTCCTGCCGCTCCGCTTCCGCGGCTCCCGGGTCAGCCGACCCGGTGGCCCGGGGGGACTGGGCGGTCGGGGCGGAGCAGGATGACGGTGCCGTCGGGGTCGTAGACGCCGAGGATTAGGACTTCGGACTTGAAGCCGGCGATTCGCCTGGGGGGGAAATTGACCACGCAGACGACGGTCGAGCCGACGAGTTCCTCGGGGCGGTAGGTGGTGATCTGGGCGCTTGCGACCCGTTCGCCGAGGGGGCCCAGGTCGAGGCGGACTTTGTAGGCCGGACGGCGGGCCTCCGGGAACTCCTCGACCGCGATGACCAGGGCGGACCGGATGTCGACGGCGAAGAAATGCTCGGCCTCGACAGTTGGCCGAATATTGCTGGTTTCGGTTGTCCGTGGCATGGGCGGTAGGCTATCGCGCGTACGGGCGGGTCGTCCGGCGAGATAGTATTTTCGTATCCGGTCCCCAATCCGCAGAGAGGGAGGTCTCCCCCGTGAGCGCGTTCGAGCCACAGATGCCTAGTGAGCCGAAGGTCGACATGCCTGACTTCATGGTCGTCCTTCGGGGCTTCGACCGCCGCCAGGTGGAGATCTGGGCCGCCGAGGTGGCCAGCCAGATCGAGCAGGAACGGCTTCGGGCCGACGAGGCCGAGAAGCGTGCCTACCGGGTGCAGATCGAGAACAAGGGCGCCCCGTCCTTCAGCCACCTCGGCACGCACGTGGCCAGCATCCTCGAGGAGGCCGGCCGGTCCTCCGAGAACATGCTGGCCGACGCGGCCGACCGGGCCCAGGAGACGGTCGAGGCCGCCGAGCAGGAGGCCGCCGAGATCATCAAGGCGGCCGAGCACCGGGCCGGCGAGATCGAGGGCGACGCCCGCCGGATCCTCGAAGAGGCCAGGAGCGAGGGGGCGCGGGTCGAGGAGGACGCCCTCCAGGCGGCCGAGGAGATGCGGGCCCAGGCCGAGCAGGACGCGCGCACGGTGCTGGAGGAG
>OCZS010000189.1_pt1 | contig 19838 bp, 22 predicted proteins | sample 1539071 | NCBI WGS metagenome assembly OCZS01 (sample SAMEA3113584, study PRJEB22503) | soil metagenome
CACCCCTCGAAGGGATATGCCTGCCATGGGCGCTAGCCCCGCCGCCGCCAAGGTAATGCCGCCGCCCTGGCTGATCCCGGTGACGATCAGCCGGTCGGGGTCGACCAGCGGGTGGGTACGCGCAACCTCGAGCATGCGGAGCGCATCCACGTAAACCCTGCGGTAGTAGTACGTGTCGCGATGTGTGATCCCAGCGGTGAGGAAGCCTGGAGCATGGATCCCGCCTGCGTCGGCTGAGGCATCTTCGGTGACGCTTCCTCCTCCGGTGTGCCAACCCTGGCCCCGAGTGTCCATGCTGAAATGGGCCCAGCCGGCCTGGGCCCAGATGGTGTTGGCGTGCGGGTAGCCCCGGCCGCGAGAGTAGCCGTGATATTGAATGACCGTCGGCAATGGACCGGTCGCTCCTGCGGGTACGTGGAGCCACGCCCGTACGGGAATCCCGCCGTACCCGGCGAAGCTCACGTCGTACGAATCGATCACTGCGAGCTTGTTGTCGATCTGGGTCGCCGTTGCGGCCAGGTCAAAGCCGCGCGCGACGTCAATCGTGTCCCGCCAGAAGTCGTCGAAGTCCGGTGGCTCGTACACCTCCGGCCGGTACTCCCAAAGCTCACCCAGGCTGAGATCGAACATCGCCATGGTCGGGCACTCTAGCCGTCCCGCCTCTGCACAGGCGCGCGCCCTGGACGAACCACCGCCTCTGACGGATCGGGCCTCTGCCAGCATCATCCTCGGTCACGGCATGATGGCAGCAGGACGCCACCCTGTCAGCACGTGGAAGGGAATGATCATCAGTGACCACCGCAACCAAACGCAACGGCAACCTTCGAATCGCCGCCGTGGGTTTGGACCACTCCCACGCCTTCGGGCAGATCGCGGGGCTGCTGGGCCAAGGCTGCGAGCTGGTGGGCCTCAGCTCCGACGACCCAGGCAGCGCCATCGCCCAAGCGAGCCGGCAGCGCTGGCCCGACGCGCCTTGGGTTGACGACCCGGTTCGCGTGCTGAATGACCCGTCCATCGATCTGATCGTCACCGCGGCCATCCCGGACCGACGCGCTGCCATCGCCGTCGAGGCTCTGCGCAACGGCAAGGACGTCGTTGCCGACAAGCCCGGCTGCATCAGCCTTCAGCAGCTTGACGAGATCAAGAAGGCGGTGGCCGAGTCCGGCCGCTTCTGGTCAGTGACCTTCTCCGAGCGGTTCGAGGTGCGCTGCGTGACCAGGGCCGGTCAACTGGTCCGGGAGGGCCGGATTGGTCAAGTGGTCCAGACCCTCGGACTCGGACCGCACCGTGAAGGTGATCGCGCCCACCTCGCTGGGGGTGAGGGGCGTCCCGACTGGTTCTACGACCGGGAGCGTACTGGAGGCATCCTCACCGACATCGCCAGTCACCAGATCGACCAGTTCCTGTGGTTCACAGGCGCTGACACCGCCGAAGTAGTGTCCAGCACGGTGGCGAACTACACCCATCCCGAGGCGCCCCGGATGCAAGACTTCGGCGAAGCGGTGCTGCGTACTGACAACGCACATGCTTACATCCGAGTTGACTGGTACACCCCGCAAGGCCTTCCCACCTGGGGCGACGGTCGGCTCATCATCTTGGGCACCGAGGGCTACATCGAACTCCGCAAGTATGTCGACATCGCCGGCCGTCCCGGCGGTGACCATCTCATCGTGGTGGACTCCTCCGGAACCGAGTACATCGACTGCTCCCAGGTGCCGCTTACCTACTACCCCGACCTGGTCTCCGACGTCATCAACCGCACTGACAGCGCCAATGCGCAGGGCCACACCTATGAGGTGATGCGCCTCGCCATACTCGCGCAGCAGGAAGCCACAATGAGCGGCTTCGCCCAGTGAGCCGGCTGCCCGAACTCACCCTCGGTGCGCAAGGCGGTCTCGCGACGGACCGCGCCATACCAAGATCATGAGCAACGAGCTGACACAGACAAACGGGCTTACGGCATCCACAGGGACAAGATGAAGGCGATCGTGCAAGACCATTACGGCCCTCCTGACGTTCTGCACCTCGAGGACATCGAAGAGCCGATCGCTCGCGCCGACGAGGTGTTGGTGCGCGTGCTCGCCGCATCGGCATTCATCGGCGACTGGCATATCGCGACGGGCCTCCCGTACGCGATCCGGGCGGTCTCCGGGCTCCGCGCGCCGAAGAACCGTGTGCGCGGGCAGGACTTCGCGGGTCGGGTCGAGTCGGTGGGCGCCAACGTGACCGGCTTGCATCCGGGCGACGAAGTCTTCGGGACCTGCATGGGATCCTTCGCGGAGATGGCGCGTGCGGAGCCGGACAAGATTGCGCCCAAGCCTGCAAACCTTGACTTCAAGCGATCGGCGACCGTTCCCAGCACCGGCTCGACCGCGCTCCAGGGTCTTCGCGACGTGGGAAAGGTTCAGCCGGGGGAGAGGGTATTGATCATCGGCGCGGCGGGAGGCGTGGGGTCGTTCGCCGTGCAGATCGCCAAGGCGTTCGGAGCTCACGTCACTGGCGTGTGTAGCTCGACGAAGGTGGACCTCGTCCGGTCGATCGGCGCAGACGACGTCATCGACTACACGCGTGAGGACTTCGCGGGAATGGCGCAGCGCTATGACGTCATCCTTGACACCGCAGGCAACCGCTCAGTGTCACACCTCCGGCGAGCCCTCGCGCCCAGCGGGAGGCTGGTGATCGGCGGAGGCGAAGGGGGCGGACGGTGGTTCGGAGTCGGTCGCCAGATCCGGGCGTCCATGCTGTCACCCTTCGTCAGCCAGAGACTGGGCACCTTCATCGCGAAGCAGAAACGCGCTGACCTGCTCGTCCTGAAGGACCTCATCGAGGCCGGCAAGGTGACGCCGGTCATCGGAAGCACCTATCCCCTGAGGCAGGTCCCCGACGCGATCCGGCAACTGGGAGAAGGGCACGGTCGAGGCAAGGTCGTTATCGAGATTTGAGGTGCGATGAAGGCGGTCATTCAGGATAGGTACGGGTCACCCGACGCCCTCGAGCTCACCGAGATCGATCCCCCGGCGACGGGGGACGACGAGGTACTGGTCCGGGTTCGCGCGACGTCGGTCCACGCCGATGTCTGGCATGCCATGACCGGTCAGCCGTACGTCCTGCGCGTCCTCGGTTCCGGGCTGCGCAAACCCAAGAACCGCGTCCCCGGAACTGATGTGGCCGGCCATGTCCAGTCGGTCGGAACGAAGGTGACCCGCTTCCGGCCGGGCGACGAGGTCTTCGGTCAGAGCTTCGTCGGGAACCTGTGGCGCCACGGCGGCGCCTTCGCCGAGTTCGCCGCCGTCCCGGAATACAGGCTCGAACGGAAGCCGGCCGGGATCACGTTCGAACAGGCCGCGGCCGTACCCACCTCCGGATCGCTCGCGGTGCAGGGTGTCCGCGACGAGGGCCGGACCCAGCCGGGACAGAAGGTCCTCATCAACGGCGCGGGTGGCGCCGTGGGGACGTTCGCACTGCAGCTCGCCAAGGCGTACGGAGCGGACGTGACCGGTGTGGATGCTACCGGGAAGCTCGACATGCTGCGCTCGATCGGCGCGGACCGCGTCGTCGACTACACGCAGGAGGACTTCACGCGCAGTGGCGAGCGCTACGACTTCATCCTGGATCTCGCGGGGAACCACGCGTGGTCCGAGTGCAAGCGTGCGCTCGCACCCGGTGGGACGTACGTGCTCAGCGGATACGACCAGTTCGGAAGTTCGGGTCATCGTTGGTTCGGAAGCCTGGGTCGCTTCGCCAAGCTGATCGTAGTGTCACCCTTCGTGAGCTACCTCCATCCCTTCCGAGGCACGAAGGACCCCGGAGATCGATTGATCGTATTGAAGGAGCTCATCGAAGCCAGAAAGATCACGCCGGTCATCGACAGGACGTTCCCCCTCAGCGACGTTCCCGAGGCGATCCGCTACCTGGAGACCGGACAGGCTCGAGGGAAGGTCGTCATCACCATCTAGGGATGGTTACTTGAGTGTCCGAGGGGGGACTTGAACCCCCATGCCCTACACGGGCACTAGCACCTCAAGCTAGCGCGTCTACCTATTCCGCCACCCGGACCTGCGCCTGTCCGGTCGCCCGGACGGCGGAGAAACTATAGCAAGCTGGCTGCCACAGCAGCCGTGGGAAGATGAGTCGGTGACCCCGTACGCGGCCGACGCCGAAGTGGTGGCGATCTGTCAGAACTTGATCCGGATCGACACCACGAACTTCGGGCCGGAGCCGGGGCCGGGGGAACGCCGCGCCGCGGAGTGGGTGGCCGAGCTCCTCGACGAGGTCGACATCTCAGTCGAACTTTTTGAATCAGCGCCGAAGCGGACGTCTCTGATCGCGCACTGGGAGCCGGAGGGTGTCGACCAGAGCGCTGCGCCTTTGCTCATCCATGGCCATCTGGACGTCGTGCCCGCGAATGCCGACGACTGGTCAGTGGATCCGTTCGCCGGGGAGATCGTCGACGACTGCGTCTGGGGTCGCGGCGCGGTGGACATGAAGGACTTCGACGCGATGATCTTGAGCGTGGTCCGGGCCCGAGCGCGGGCGGGTGTGGCGCCGCGCCGGCCTATCCGCCTGGTGTTCACTGCCGACGAGGAGGCCGGCAGCGTGCTGGGCGCTCACTGGTTGGTCGATCATCATCCCGAGGTCGTCGAAGGATGTACGGAAGCCATTGGCGAAGTCGGCGGCTTTTCGCTCACCCTGAGCGATGATCTTCGGCTCTATCCCATCCAGACGGCCGAAAAGGGCCTGCTCTGGCTGGACTTGATCGCCGAGGGTCGGGCCGGTCACGGCTCATTCCGGCATGATGAAAACGCGATCACCGAGCTCGCTGCCGTCGTCGCGCGAATTGGCACCTACGAATGGCCACACAAGATCACCGATGCCCAGCGCGCCTTCCTTGAGGCCGTCTGCGAGGCATTCGATATCGATCTTGATCCGGATCGCGCCCACGAGACCTTGGCCAGGCTCGGCAGCATCTCCCGGATGGTGGGAGCGACCATGTCCAACACGGCCAATCCGACCATGCTGAGGGCTGGTTACAAGCACAACGTCATCCCTGGTTCAGCCTCGGCAGGAATCGACGGCCGTTTCGTTCCCGGCGGTCGAGACGAGCTCCTGGCGACCATCACCGATCTGATCGGCGATCGGGTTCGCTACGAACTGACCCTCGAACAGCCGGCCGTCGAAACCGAGTTCTCCGGTGCGCTGGTCGAGGCCATGCAGACCTGCCTCGTCGCCGAAGACCCGGGCGCGAGGACAGTTCCGTACCTGATGAGTGGTGGCACCGGCTCGGCATCCGCTGCTTCGGGTTCTCGCCGCTGCGGTTGCCACCCGACCTTGACTTCGTCAGCCTGTTTCACGGTGTCGACGAGCGGGTGCCCACGTCCTCGCTCGAGTTCGGCGCTCGCGTGCTCGACCGGTTCCTGTCCATTGCATGAGGCGCAGCTACGCTGGTCGCCCATGAGCAGCGTCCGAGGCGTTGAGTACGAGGTCGAACGGGTCCGCTTGGGTCGGCACCTGTCGGGCCGGGCGGTACGGCAGCTACTCACCGACCACGCCGAGTACGGCGGCTGGGAGCTCACCCGAATACGCCGCTACCGCGACGGGACGCGTGACGTCTGGATCCGGCGCAAGATCATCCGCGTGCCGGCTTCGGTGTGAGGGCCGCCCGAAGTTGGAGCTGACGGTTGGTCACGCGGCGAGGCGGCCCGTATGCGGACCACCGGACACGTCGTCCAGCGCCGCCGCTATCTCCGCCGGCAGTGCTTGATCTTCGACTGCCAGCGCCGGCGCCAGCTGTCCGGCGGTTCGGGCGCCCAGCAACGGTGCGGTGACTCCGGGAGCATCTCGAACCCAGAGGAGGGCTACCTGCAAAGGGGTCAACTCCAGGCCATCAGCGGCGCGGACAACCGCCTCCACGACTCCGCGCGACCGCTGCTCGAGGTAGGGTTCGACGAACCACGCGAAGTGATCGGTCGCCGCCCTCGACCCGCGCGGTGTGCCGGTCCGGTACTGCCCACTCAGGACGCCGCGCCCCAGCGGTGACCACGGAAAGAAACCCATGCCGAACGCGCTGACTGCGGGGAGCACCTCCACCTCGGCTCGCCGCGCCAGCAAGGAGTACTCCACTTGGGCGCTGATGATGGGGGTCCGCCCGGGGTAGGCACGCTGCCACGTCGCAGCCTGAGCGGTTTGCCAGCCGACGAAGTTGGACACGCCGGCATAACGCGCCATGCCCGATGACACCGCATGATCAATAGCACTGAGGGACTCTTCCAGCGGAGCCGTTCCCCAGGCGTGGATTTGCCAGACGTCAACATAGTCGGTCGCTAGCCGCCGCAGCGATCCAATGAGATCGCGCAGCAGTGCTCGGCGCGAGGTGTCCACGATCCGCTGTCCGTTGCGGATGACGAAGCCGGCCTTCGTCGCGATCACCACATCCTCGCGCCGTCCCATCCGGCCGACGAGCTCGCCAACGAGCCGCTCGGAATCGCCCGCGCCGTAAGCGGCGGCCGTGTCGATCAAGGTGCCGCCGGCATCACAGAACGTCTCCAGCAAACCGCGGGCCTGCTCCGCGCTCGTGTCCCGTCCCCACGTCATGGTGCCGAGGCCCAGCCGCGAGACTTCCAGCCCGCTGACCCCGACGGGGCGAGTTTCCATGCAGGAGACCTTAACGGCCACACCCGCCGCCCGGGCGCTACTACGGTGTCTGGTATGCGCCTCGGGCTGAACCTCGGCTATCTGGTCGGCTCCGAGGATCCAACCGGGCAGTTGGAGCTGGCGCGGCACGCCGAGGCACTCGGGTTCTCGGTCGTCTGGGCCGCGGAGGCTTATGGATCAGATAGCCCAACGGTGCTGGCCTGGCTCGCAGCCCAAACGTCGAGCATCGACGTCGGCTCGGCGGTGATGCAGATTCCTGCGCGTACGCCGGCGCTCACCGCGATGACCGCCGCAAGCCTGGATGTGCTCAGCGGCGGGCGCTTTCGGCTGGGGCTCGGCGTGTCCGGGCCGCAGGTGTCGGAGGGCTGGCACGGCGTGCGGTTCTCCTCGCCATTGGGGCGAACTCGGGAGTACATCACGGTGGTTCGCACCGCCTTGGCGCGCCAGACGGTGGCGTTCCAGGGCGATCATTACCAACTTCCACTGTCTAACGGTCCAGGCAAGGCCCTGAAGCTGACCATCACCTCCGTCAACGAGCGCATTCCGATCTACCTGGCGGCCGTGGGACCCAAGAACCTGGAGTTGGCTGGCGAGCTGGCAGACGGCTGGCTCGCGGTTTTCTATGCGCCGGACTACGCGGCTGAGCAGCGTGCACGGATCGCGCTCGGGCGAGCAAGGGCCGGTAAGTCGATGGACGGGTTCGACGTCGTTCCCAGCGTGCCGGTGGTGATCGGCGGCGATCCACGACTGTGTGCTGACGCGGTGCGCCCGTACGCGGCCCTCTACCTCGGCGGCATGGGCAGCCGCGAGAAGAACTTCTACAATGCTCTTGCGGTACGCATGGGGTTCGCGGAGGCGGCCGCGACGGTGCAGGAGCTCTACCTGGACCGGCGTCATCGGGACGCAATGGCCGCGATCCCCTTCGACTTCCTCGATCAAACGTCGCTCCTTGGCGATCGCGACCGGATCGCCGAGCGACTTCAGAAGCTGGCCGCGTCAGGTGTCACGACCTGCTCGGTCGTTCCCTACGGAGACTCCATCCAGGAAAAGCTGAGCACGCTGAGGGTCGTCGCCGATGCGCTCAGCCATGCCGGCGTGGGGTAGCGGCCTATCAGTGCGGGCCGTGTGCGTAGCTCGGAGGCAACGGTTCCAAGACGCCGGTCAGCAGGAGCACCGCCAGGGCAACGGCGAGCGCAATCCGATAGATCACGAACGGGAGAAAGTTGTGTGTCGACACGTAGCGCAGGAGCCAGGCGATCACGGCGTAGCCGATCAGGAAGGCGACGGACGTGGCCAGGACGATCGGGCCCCACGCCGGTTCGACCGGGTCGTCGGAGATGTCAGCCAGCTTGAAGAATCCTGAGCCGACCACGGCCGGAATCGCCAGCAGGAAGGAGTACTTGGCGGCCGCGACCCGTTGGTAGCCCATGGTGAGGCCAGCCGCGATCGTCGCGCCCGACCGTGACACGCCCGGGATCAACGCCAGCGACTGCGCGAGGCCGAAGAAAATCCCGTGCTGCCAGGTCAATGACTCGAGCGGCCGAACATTTCGCGCTAACCGGTCCGCGATCCCGATGATGACGCCGAAACCGGCCAGCATCGCTGCGGTGATCCACAGATTGCGCAGCGCTGAGTCAATCGCATCCTGGAAGAGCACGCCCAGCACCACAATCGGAACCGAGCCGATGATGACGAGCCAGCCCATCCGCGCTTCCGGGTCGTTGCGCGGAAGCCGCCCGACCAGGGCGAGCGTCCAGTGCTTGATGATCAACCAGATGTCGCGACGGAAGAACAAGATGACCGCGGCTTCGGTTCCCAATTGGGTGATTGCCGTGAAGGCGGCACCCACATCCTCACCACCGAAGAACTGGCCGACGAACGATTGGTGGGCGCTGGACGAGATCGGCAAGAACTCGGTGAGTCCTTGCACGATGCCGAGTACAAGCGCCTCCAGCCATCCCATCCGTACTCCTTGATCTCACGCGCTGCCCCCTGTGAAGGCACCCGGAGAACGCTAGCCGTTCCGTCGATCGGGACTGGCCGCGTCCACGGCCCCCACTCGACCGGTACAACTTGGGGATGACCATCCATAGCGAGCACCCCTTCAGTGGCGGCCACCGCGATCCGATCCGTCAATTCCGTGGGCGGATGGCAGCGCCGGTGAGTATCTGGGCCGCAGCGGCGGGACAGCGTCGGGCCGGCTGGACTGTGTCGTCGTTCTTGGTGGCCGATGGCTCACCGCCGATGGTCGTGGGACTCGTCGACGAGGACAGCGATCTGGCCACCGCCATTTCGGCCGGTTCAACGTTCGCCGTCAGCCTGCTGGGTTGGCAGCACCGCGCTCTGGCCGACGCCTTCGCCGGTCTCGCTCCCGCACCGGGCGGACTCTTCCGCCTCGGGTCGTGGGTCGACACCACGTGGGGACCCGTGCTGACCGACTGCCCAGCTTGGCTCGGAGCGCGCCTGCTCACCACGGTCGGCGAGCATGCGGGCTGGCCACTGCTGATCCGAGCCGAGATCGAGCATGCCGAAATCAACGGGGAAGGCGAGGAGCGGCTGCTGGCCCACATCCGAGCTCGCTACGTTGCGCTCGGCGCGCCTTAGACCGCATCAACTAGCCTCGGCAGATGTGACGACGGTCCTGTTGATCCGCCACGGACGTACCGCGGCCAACACCTCGGGCATCCTGGCCGGGCGCGCTTCAGGCGTCGAGCTTGACGACGTCGGGGTCAGGCAGGCGACTGAAGCCGGGACCCGGATCGGCTCCCTGCCGCTGCGCGCCATCGTCAGCTCACCGCTGCGACGGTGCCGGCAGACGGCCCAAGCCCTGCAGGCGGCTCGCACGGAGAGCTGCCCCACCTTGATCGAACAGGCGCTCGTCGAGTGCGGCTACGGTGACTGGACCGGACGCTCGCTGCGCGAGCTCAGCAAGGAGAAGCTGTGGCAAAGCGTCCAGCAGCAGCCTTCCGCTGTGCGGTTTCCCGGCGGCGAGTCGATGACTGAGATGTCGAGCCGTGCGGTGAGTGCGATCCGGAGCTGGGATCGACGGCTCGCGGCCGAGCACGGGGAGGACGCGATATGGGCGGCTGTCTCGCACGGTGATGTGATCAAGGCGATTCTGGCCGACGCACTCGGCATGCACCTCGACAGTTTTCAGCGCTTGCTGGTCGATCCCGGCTCCGTTTCAGCGGTGCGCTACACCCCGGTCCGGCCGTACGTCGTCACCGTGAATTCCACGGCGGGTGATCTGTCGGGTTTGTTCCGCGCAGCTCCGAAGAAGTCGCGGGGACGCCGGACCAAGGACCAGCACGATGCCCCTGTCGGGGGCGGCTTGGGTGCCCAAGATGCGGTCGACTGAGCTGGCGGACGTGGAATCCGTCGGCGTTACGCTGGGGCGCATGGCGATTCTCGTGCACCGCTATGACTCTCCTGACCGCTTCGTCGCCGGTACGGTCGGTCAGCCTGGTGAGCGCACTTTTTTCCTCCAGGCACGGGAGGGTAACCGGATCACCAGCGTGGCCTGCGAGAAGCAGCAGGTCTCAGTGCTCGCCGAGCATTTGGACCGGGTCTTGAACGAGGTCCACAAGCGCAGCGTCGGCGAGGTGGAGGTTCCGCCGGCGTCCACCGCCGCCCGGGATACCGAGCCCCTGGACGCTCCGATCACCGAGGAATTTCGGGTGGGCACGATGACCATCGCCTGGGATCCGACTATCCGCCGGATCGTCATCGAGCTGTTCTCCAACGTCGACGTGGACGCCGAGGAAACCGAAGAGCAGCAACCGGAGCAGCCGCCCGAGGCCGAGGATGAGATCGATGCCGACGAGGTGTTCGTCGTCAAGATCACCGCCTCGTACGCCCGTGATTTTGTCGCCCGAGCCCAAGCTCTGGTCGCCGCCGGCCGCCCGTCGTGCCCCTTCTGCTTGCAGCCCATGGACGCGGCTGGCCACATCTGCCCCCGCGCCAACGGCTATCGGCGCCCGCTGATGTGAGCCCGTTCGGACGCTTGTGACCCATCCAGCACTCACGCCGCTGCTGGGCGGAGATCTGGAGATCACCGGCCGACTGCTGCAGGCATCCAACGCCACGTTCCTCGCCGAACTGAGGTGTGGCAAGGAGAGGACGCCGTGTGTCTACAAGCCAGCGCAGGGCGAGCGCCCGTTGTGGGATTTTCCGCACGGCAGCTTGGGAAAGCGGGAGGTCGCGGCGTACGAAGTGTCCCGAATCGGTGGTTTTGATCTTGTTCCGGTCACCGTCCTGGTCGACGGTCCGCTCGGCCCGGGTTCGCTGCAGCGCTGGGTGGACGAAGATCAGGAGGAGAGCTTCCAGCTGGTCGACTTAGTGGCCACGGCGAGCTTGCCACGGGAGGGATGGTTCACCTGTGTGGAGGGCTTGGGGGCCGATGATCGGCCGGTGTCGGTGATCCACGCCGACCGACCTGATCTGCGGTTGCTCGCCGTCTTCGACGTCTTGATCAACAACGCCGACCGCAAAGGCGGGCACATTCTGGGTAGCGCCGGGCGCATCTTCGGTGTCGATCATGGGGTCAGCTTCCACACCGACTCGAAGCTTCGGACCTTGCTGTGGGGTTGGGCAGGCGCCGAGGTTACCGACGCAGAATTGACTGCCATTGAACGGGCCCGCGATCTGGCACCCGAGGAGCTGCAGAAGCTGCTCACTGATGCTGAAATCGATGCCTTTCTCCGTCGGGCCGACCAGCTGTTGCAGCGACGCCGGCTACCTCGTCCGCGGGGGGCCTGGCCATCGATTCCCTGGCCTCCGTTCTGATCCACGGGCCGTTCACGGGACGCGCGGCGCCGCTGCCTCTGGGTAGGGTGACGCCATGCAGGCCTGGACGGTGCCGCCGGCGCCCAGCCTTCGCCGGGCCGAAATTCGCCGACCGTTACAGCTATTCGATACCGCCACGCGGCAGCTGGTTGACGTTCAACCGCACCAGGGAACCGCTCGGATGTACGTCTGCGGAATCACGCCGTACGACGCCACCCACGTCGGGCACGCCAACACCTACGTTGTCTTCGATCTGTTGCACCGGATATGGCAGGACCGCGGCCTGGACGTCAGTTATGTGCAGAACGTGACCGATGTCGATGACCCGTTGCTCGAGCGGGCGGCAGAGATCGGTGTGGATTGGCAGGCGCTGGCGGAGGAAGAGACAGAGCTCTTCCGCAACGACATGACGGCGCTCAACGTGCTGCCGCCCCAGCACTATGTCGGGGCGATCGAGTCCATGTCGCTCATCACCCGACTCATTGAGCAGCTTCAAGAGCGGGGATGGGTCTACCCGGTCGACGATCCCGAATTTCCCGATCTGTACTTTGCGCAGGCGAGTGACCCCCAGTTCGGCTCTTTGTCGCGCCTCGGCGAGGAGGCAGCGATCTCACTGTTCGGCGAACGTGGCGGCGACCCGGATAGAGCGGGCAAGAAGGCGCCGCTGGACTGCCTGGTATGGCGGCTGGCGCGCGTCGGTGAGCCGTCCTGGGAGTCGCCGTTCGGTCTCGGCCGGCCTGGCTGGCACGTCGAGTGCACCGCGATCGCGCTCGACCTGCTGGGCAGCAACTTCGACGTCCAAGGCGGCGGCACCGATCTGATCTTTCCTCATCATGAGATGTCTGCGGCTGAGGCAAGGGTGGCCACCGATCAGCCATTCGCGAAGGCATACGTGCACAGCGGCATGGTCGGGTTGCACGGGCAGAAGATGTCGAAGTCCAAGGGCAATCTGATTCTGGTGTCGGAGCTGCGAGAGTCGGGGGTCGATCCCATGGCCATCCGGCTCGCTCTACTGGCCAGTCATTACCGCGACGACTGGGATTGGACCGATGAACTGCTGGCTTCAGCGACTCAGCGGCTCGACCGGTGGCGCGAAGCTGTACGGCTTGATGCGGGCATGAACGCTGACGAGACGATCAGCTCGATCCGCGCGGCACTTGACGAGAATCTGAATGCTCCTGCTGCCTTGGCGGCAGTTGATGCCTGGGCAGGTGCGTCGACCGCCATCGACGCGGACGACGTGGATGCTCCTGCCCTCATCGCCCAGGCCTGCGACGCCCTCCTAGGCGTGCGGTTGTGAACAGCCGACTCGGTGCTGCGCGCCACTGAGATCTACCCCGCAGCCCGCGAACCAGTGGCAGAATGTGCCCGACGAGTACAACTCGCGCGTGTTCCGGGGTCGGTGTAATTCCGAACCGGCGGTGACAGTCCGCGAACCAGCCGCATCCAGCGGCTGGCCGATGTGGTGGAACTCCACGACCGACGGTGAAAGTCCGGATGGGAGGTTCACGCGAGTGCGTCGCCGTCGCGTCCCGATGGACGCACGCCGGCGCCTCTCCACCCCGGCATTCGTGCGACCGGACGAGTGGAGGATCAATGGATCTGCAAGAACTACTCCTGCGGTTGCTGAAGGCCGAACTCCATATCGGTTCGAGCGCCATCCTGTGGCGCGAGATCATCGGCAACGGGTTCGGGCTGGCAAGCGCACTTTTGGGCATGCGGCGAAAGGTGGCCGCCTGGCCCATCGGCATCGTGGGCAACGTGTTGCTCTTCACGGTGTTCGTCGGCAGCGCACTGGGCGGAGCATTCAGCACTCCCCAGCAGCTCGACCTGTGGGGGCAGGCCGGCCGCCAGGTGTTCTTCATCGCGGTCAGCATTTACGGCTGGATTCGGTGGTACCAGTACCGCCAGGCTCATGCGGGCGAAGGTGTCGGCGTGCGGCCGAAATGGGCCGGCGCGAGCGGGCGCATCCAACTGCTGGCCGGAGCTGTTGTGATGACAACGCTCTTCTATTTCGTGCTCAAAGCCCTTGGCTCCTGGGGGCCGCTGGCCGACGCATGGATCTTGACCGGATCAATCCTGGCCACGTATGGGATGGCGCGCGGCTGGGTCGAGTTCTGGCTGGTCTGGATCGCGGTCGACGCGGTCGGCGTGCCGCTGCTGCTGAAGGCCCACTATTACCCGTCGGCGATCATGTACATCGTCTACGGCGCCTTCTGCGTGGTGGGCTTCGTGGCCTGGCTGAAAATCGAACGCCGGGAGCGCGAACGGGCGCATCCCGATGGCGTCGCTGACCCGGTCATCGAAACGGTCGGCTGACTCGGGCCCCGTCACGCAACGGTGTCAGCAGTAGGGTGGTCGGCCATGATCGACCCTCCCGCCGGCAAGAGCTTCGACGACCTGTACGCCGAGCTTCGCCGCAAGGTCGCCGAGCGCACGCCAGGCTCGGCGACCGTGGCCTGGGTCGACGCCGGGGTGCACGAAATCGGTAAGAAGATCGTCGAGGAAGCGGCTGAGGTCTGGATGGCGGCTGAATACCAGTCGAATACCGAGGCCGCCCTGGAGATCAGCCAGCTGCTCTATCACTTGCAGGTGCTGGCAATCGCCCTTGATCTTGACCTCGAAGATATCTACGCCCACCTCTGAGCCCCCAATCTAGGATGAGGCCCGTGACGTCGACGGTGCCCGTGGGCAAGGCGGTGATCAGAGTCGCCGTACCCAACAAGGGCGCACTGTCGGAGCCGGCGGCCGAAATGCTCCACGAGGCCGGTTATCTGCAGCGGGCCGACGCGAAGGAACTAGCGCTCCTGGACGAGTCGAATGGCGTCGAGTTCTTCTACCTTCGACCCCGGGATATCGCGGTCTACGTCGGGGAAGGCACGCTCGACGTCGGCATCACGGGCCGCGACATGCTGCTGGATTCCCACGCCAATGCCGTCGAGGTGATGCCGCTTGGATTCGGCCGCAGCCGCTTCCGGTTCGCCGCTCCCGCCGGCAGCGACCTGGCGGTGGAAAAGCTCAACGATCTTCGACTGGCCACGTCCTATCCGGGGCTGGTCGACGCGTATCTGGAGGCGCAAGGCGTGAGCACCCGGCTGATCGCGCTGGATGGGGCCGTGGAAACGGCGATCCGCTTGGGTGTGGCCGACGTGATCGCGGATGTCGTCGAGACCGGAAGTACGTTGCGCCAAGCCGGTCTCGAACTCTTCGGCGACTCGATCCTCGAGTCGGAGGCGGTCCTCATCCGCCGGAAAGGGACGACGGCGCCGGCCGGGCTCGATCAGCTGGAGCGCAGATTGAACGGCGTGCTCGTGGCGCGGAACTACGTGATGATGGACTACGACGTCAGTGATGCCGTGGTTGACCGGGCGTGTGCCATCACGCCCGGGCTTGAGTCGCCAACCGTGTCACCGTTGGCCCGTGAGGGTTGGCACGCCGTACGGGCCATGGTGCCGCGAAGCGACGCTCAGCAGCTGATGGACGATCTGTGGTTACTCGGGGCGCGGGCCATCCTGGTGACCGACATCGCCGCCTGCCGGATCTGATCCGGTGCCGTCCGAGCCTGCTGACGACGTGTACACAGCCCGGCCGCGCCGACTGCAGGTGATCACCGGGGCGTTCGGCGTTGCGCTGTTAGCACTGACGGCCGTCGGCTGGTACGCGCTGCCGTCCACCATCCAAGTCCTATTCACGTTCTCCCAGCTGTTGACGCTGGTTGTCATTTTGGCGTCCATCCTCTTTGGGATGGGCGTTATCGCCGCGAGCTATGTCCGAGCCGACAGCAGCGGCCTCCAGCTGCGTAACGGCCTGCGTACCCACGTCATCCCATGGTCGCGGGTCCACAAGATTCTGCTGCGCCGAGGCGACCCCTGGGCGTTCGTGCTGCTCCGGCCGACTGACGGGCGTCCGTTCGAAGTGGACCTTGATGCCGACAAGCAGATGCTGATGGGGATCGTCGCCACGGAAGGCGCGGCGGCGCACCTTGCGGTGGAGGAGCTACGGCAGCGCCATCGGCGCTACCGCCTCCGAAACTAGGCCCTACTCAATGCCGCGCGACTTGAGCAGCGCTTCGATCTCGGCCATTTCTTCGTCAATCGGCTGCGCGGGAGGCTTACCACCTTTACGGGTGGCGGTGGCGGCTGGCAGCGATCCCGCAGAGGAGGTTGACGCCACTGACTTCGACTTCCTGGCCGCGGTCCGGCGAGCGAGGAGGCCGCCGACGATCCATAGCACCACACAGAGCCCGAGCAGTGCCAGACCGAACCAGACCGACGGTGAGAAGATGATTTCCGATGCCCAGGTGCCGGCCGCAACGATGCCGTTCCAGAGCAGGCGAAGCAGGCCGCTGAAGTAGAGGGCGATCGGAGCCAGGGCCAGCGCGATCGCTTGGATGACCCGGCCCTTGTTCCCCCGACGCCACGCGAAGCCGGCGGCGATGACGCCAAGCAAGGTCAGGCCCACACAGAGGGGCAACAGCACAGTGTCCACGGCTGGCATCTCTTCACCATGCCATAGTCGACCAAGCCTGCCGATCCGGGAGAGCACGGGCTGCACCCGGATCTCATGGCTCCGTACTGTGGTCTGGTGGACCACGAGCGGCGCCTGACGGCCTCTGCCTTCCCCGGTGATGACGGCAGAGCCTCCGCCGAGACCCGGAGTCTCATGGCGGCGGCCGGCGATGCGGCCAATCCTCACGCCTACCTGCGAGCCGTGGCCTTCCTGTGCGGCGATCGCCTCCTGGTCCCCGTCGTGGCCACCGCCACCCGGATGGGACGGACGGCGGGCGGGCTCGCCTCCGACAAGGAAGCCGAAATGGCAGTCGTCCTGCTGCAAGGTCGAGACGGTCGCAGAGCCATGCTGGCCTTTACGGGTCTCGACTCACTGCAGCTTTGGCAGGAAGGTGCCCGTCCGGTGCCGGTAACCCTGGACGTAGCCGCGAAGACGGCGTTGGCCGAGGGCGCTGCCGCTCTCCTGATCGACCCGGCCGGACCTCACACGCTGGCCATTGAGGACGTACTGCTCGACAACCTAGCCGCGGGCCACCGTCTGCTCGAGACCGAGCCGAACGTCTTCGGCTGGGCAGTACCCAGCTCCCACGGGCAGCGTAAGCCCTCGGAATAGTGAGCGCGGGTGGTAACGTTTTGGTTTGACCGATCCGGTGTCGCACTGGATCTGCAAGTGGAGACCCGATCTCCCACCCGAGCGACGAGCCAGCAGTGGTTGCCGGGTCAGTCTGCGGAAGCGGCGAAGGCCGTCGTCCGTGGTCTTTACGGGTCTTCGCAACGAGCGTTGGCCCGTTCGGCTTTTCGGGCTCGTTTCGGCAGATCATTTCCGGCGCAGCCACTGGTTCCCGTTTACAACACATGGAGGGCATATCAGCACCGAACCGCGAATCAACGATCGTATTCGCGTCCCCGAAGTCCGGCTTGTCGGGCCGGCGGGGGAGCAGGTAGGGATCGTCAAGATCGAAATGGCCTTGCAGCTTGCCCGCGAGGCCGAGCTGGACCTGGTGGAAGTCGCTCCGATGGCGCGTCCGCCGGTCGCCAAGCTCATGGACTACGGCAAGTTCAAGTATGAGAACGCGCAGAAGGCTCGCGAGAGTAGGCGCCACCAGACCAACACCGTGATCAAGGAAATGAAGCTTCGACCGAAGATCGATATTCACGACTACGAGACCAAAAAGGGTCATGTCGTGCGTTTCCTCAAGGCCGGCGACAAGGTCAAGATCACGATTATGTTCCGCGGCCGTGAGCAGTCCCGGCCAGAGCTCGGCTACAACTTGTTGAAGAAGCTCGCCGAGGACGTGGACGAGTTCGGATTCGTCGAGTCCTCGCCGAAGCAAGATGGCCGGAACATGCTTATGGTTCTTGGCCCGCACAAGAAGAAGGTCGAAGCTCGCGCTGATGTCCGCGCCGAGCGCGACCGGCGTGCGGCCGAGCGGCGGGCCGACGCTGACGCCGAGCGCACGGAGGCGGCGGCTAGCCGAGCCAAGGCGGCGGCCGAGCCGGTCGTGAAAAAACGCCGTGGGCCAGCAGACAACCTCGATCCGGATCTCGATCTGAACTAGGAGCCCGACGCAATCCGTCCGGATGATCGGCGGGCCAGCGACGTAGCGAGCACGACCAGACGAAATGGAGTGGCAGCGATGCCGAAGATGAAGACGCACTCCGGTGCCAAGAAACGGTTCCGGTTCACCGGAACGGGCAAGATCATGCACCGCAAGGCGGGCAAGATGCACCTCAACGAGCACAAGCCCAGCACGCGGACCCGCCGCCTCGACGGCGACGCCGTGCTGGCACCTGGCGACGCCAACAAGGCTCGCCGGCTGCTCGGCAAGCGAGCCTGACCACCACCCGCCTCGGAACAAGGAGTAACGACATGGCACGCGTCAAGCGCGCGGTCAACGCACAAAAGAAACGGCGGGAGGTCCTCGAGCAGGCATCTGGTTACCGTGGCCAGCGCTCGCGGCTGTACCGCAAGGCCAAGGAGCAGGTCGCGCACTCGCTCGTCTACGCCTACCGTGACCGCCGGGCACGGAAGGGCGATTTCCGCAAGCTCTGGATCCAGCGGATCAACGCCGCGGCTCGAGCTGAGGGAATGACGTACAACCGTTTCATCGCCGGCCTGAAGGCCGCCGGCGTGGATGTCGATCGCAAGATCTTGGCTGACCTGGCGGTCACCGATCCGGCTGCTTTTTCGGCGCTGGTCAAGGTCGCACGCAGCAACGCCGCGGCGGCCGACAGCACCGCCGCCTGAGGCCCCGAATCGCCGATCTTGGACGAGTCGGTCGTACCTGCCGCTGCCTCGCAGAGTGAGCTTAGGTCGGCTCGACGGCTCATGCGGCGCAAGGACAGAACAGCAGACGGGCGCTTCCTTGCCGAGGGCCCCCAAGCCGTACGTGAAGCGCTGGGGGCACCGGACTGCGTGGAGTCCCTGCTGGTGAGCGTCTCGAGCCTGGACAGGCACCACGATTTAACGGCGACCGCCCACCGGGCGGGCGTGCCTGTGCGTACGGCGGCTGATCACGTTCTTGCCTCCCTGACCGATACGTCCAGTCCGCAAGGTGTGGTTGCCGTCTGCCGCATGATCGACCGGCCACTGACCGATGCTCTTGGCACCGGTCCGGCTCTGGTCGTCTGCTGCGCTCGAGTCCGCGACCCCGGCAACGCCGGCACGGTGATCCGGTGCGCGGATGCGTTCGGCGCGGATGCCATGATCTTGAGCGAAGGCTCGGTCGACGCCTACAACTCCAAGACCGTCCGATCCAGTGCCGGCAGCCTCTTTCATGTGCCTCTTGTTCTCGGAGTGGCGCTGCGCGAGGTCGTCGCAGCGGCCAGCGCGAACGGGCTCCAGGTTCTGGCCGCCGATGGGCGCGGGTTGGTCGATCTGGACGAGTTGAGCACTAGCGGTGCGCTGGCGAGGCCCAGCCTGTGGCTCTTCGGTAACGAAGCGTGGGGGTTGCCCGCCGATGATGCCGCGCTGGCCGACTACTTGGTGCGGGTGCCGATCTACGGCGCGGCGGAGAGCCTCAACCTCGCCGCGGCTGCGGCCGTGTGCCTCTATGCCACGTCGACCGCCCAGCGAAAGGGGATCGCTGGTCCGGAGCCCCAAACTCACTCGCCTGCCGAGCCCGTGCGTTTCTAGACTGTCCCGGATGCACGCCGCGTCCAGCCCACTTCCGAGGGGAGCCCATGTCCGGGCCGAACACCAGTTACGACCCCGTCCAAGTCACACCGTTGAGTGCCGACAGTGTCCAGGAGATGGTGGTCGAGGCGTTGGCCGCGTTCGCAGCGGCTGCCACGGTGGCTGAGCTGAAGCAGGCGCGCCTGGCCCATGCCGGCGACCGGTCGCCGATTGCGCTGGCCAACCGGGAGATCGGGGCTCTACCGCCCGAGGCTCGCAAAGTCGCTGGAGCTCGAGTCGGCCAGGCCCGTGGACGGATTTCCGAAGCGCTTCAGGCCCGCGAGGCGGAGATCTCGGCAGCCGAGCTCGCCCGCACCCTGGTCGTGGAGCGGGTCGATGTCACCCTCCCCGTGCCGCTACAGCCTGAGGGCGCAGTGCACCCAGTCACGGCACTGATGCACCTGATGGAGGACGTGTTCGTCGCCATGGGTTGGGAGGTTGCCGAGGGGCCCGAGCTGGAAGCCGAATGGATGAACTTCGACGCTCTGAACTTCATCCCCGACCATCCAGCGCGGACCATGCAGGACACCCTCTTCGTTGCCCCGGAGGACAGTGGTGTCATCCTTCGAACCCACACCTCGCCGGCGCAAATCCGCTCGATGCTGACGCGGGACCTTCCCATCTACGTTGTCTGCCCGGGAAAGGTGTTCCGGGCTGACGAGTATGACGCCACGCACCTGCCGGTCTTCCACCAGATCGAGGGGCTCGTGGTCGACAAG
>OCZS010000190.1_pt1 | contig 19835 bp, 22 predicted proteins | sample 1539071 | NCBI WGS metagenome assembly OCZS01 (sample SAMEA3113584, study PRJEB22503) | soil metagenome
GCGACCTCCCCCTGCCCACCTCGAGTCCTCTGACCAGCCCCCCCGCAGGCCCCACGACGACCCCCTCCGCCGGACCCACCGAAAGCGGCGCACCATCGCCCACGAGCACCGCCTCGAGCCCGGCGCCCACTGAGGCCGGGACCCCGGTGGCCCTTCCGGTCTACTACGTGGCGACCATCGACGCGCGCATCGCCCGGCTGTACCGCGAGTGGCTGACCGTCCCGGGCGTGACCCGGCAGGCCGATGATCGGCTCCTGGCTCGAACCGCGATCGAGCTGGCGATGGCCGCGGCGCCCCCCGGGACCGACGGGTACCTGCGCACCTGGGACGGGGTGGAGCTCGTCGACGTCGCCGTCACGGACGCACGGATCACCATCACCCTGTCCGGCCCCGGTGGGACGGCCTTCCCCGAGGACACCGAACGCGTCAGCGTGCAACAGCTCGTGTGGACCGCACAGGCGGCGGTGGGGCGTGGGACGATCCCCGTCCGCTTCGTCCTCGCCGACGGCTCCGAGGCGATCTTCGGCACCCAGCCGGTCGACCGCACGTACAACCGCCCGGCATCGCGCGATCTCTATTACGAGGACCTCGCCCCGATCTGGGTGAACTCCCCCACGCGGGGACAGGAGCTCGACTCCGGACCGGTCACGGTCACCGGCGAGGCGTCGGTCTACGAGGCGACCGTGTCCTGGCAGCTGCTCCGCGGGGGCGACGTCCTCGACGAGGGCTTCGTCACCGCGTCGGACGGCGGCCCCGGCCGCGGCACCTACGAGATCGACCTCGGCACCCTCTCCCCCGGCGCCTACGCCATCAGGGTCTACGAGGAGAGCGCCGAGGACGGGGAGGCCTGGGGCGAGACGACGATGCCCTTCTCGGTGCGGTGAGCCGGGTGCTCAGCGCCAGCGCGCCATCGCACTGAGCACCGCAAGGGCTGCAGGACCGGCGCTCGAGGACCGGAGCACCGTCCCGCCGAGGCGCACCGCCGACGCACCGGCCGACTCCAGGGCGGCGAGCTCCTCGGGTGCCACACCGCCCTCCGGCCCCACGACGAGCACGACGTCACCGGCGGCCGGGAGCGAGACACTCGCCAGCGGCGTCCGTGCGTCCTCGTGGAGCACGTATGCCGCAGCCGCACCTCGCACCCGAGCCGCCAGCTCCGCCGTCGTGGCCGTGGGCGCCAGCACCGGCCGACGGGTGCGGCGTGACTGCTTCGTGGCGGCGACGAGTACGGCATCCCACCTGCGGCGTGCCTTCTCGCCACGCTCACCCCGCCACTGGACGACGCTGCGCGACGCCTGCCAGGGGACGACCTCGTCGACGCCGCACTCCGTGGCCGCCTCGACCGCCTGCTCGTCCCGGTCGTGCTTGGCGAGCGCCTGGACGAGGACGAACCGAGGGTTCGGCAGGGGGTCCGTGGCGACGGAGACGACCTCGAGGTCCAGGGAGCCGGCGTCGACCGCGACGACCCGCGCCTCGACCCGTGCGCCCTCGCCGTCGGTGAGCAGGAGCCGCTCACCCACCCGGGTTCGCCGCACCGTGGCGGCGTGCCGGCCCTCGGGGCCGTCGAGCACGACGACGTCCCCGACACCGCGGCCGGCCAGGGCCTCACCCGTCAGGAGATGGAGCGGCAGGGTCATGGCGGGCTGTCAGCGCGCCTTGAACGCGTCGCGAAGCTTGCCGAACAGCGAGCCCTCCCCCGGGACTCCGATCCGGGCCTCCGGGCGCTCCTCGCCGCGGGCCACCGCGAGTCGCCGGAGCAGGTCCTCCTGGTCGGCGTCCAGGCGGGTCGGGGTCTGGACCATCGTGTGGACCACGATGTCCCCGCGACCGGTGCCCCGCAGGTGCGTGACGCCGAGCCCGCGCAGGGTGATGGTGTCGCCGGACTGGGTGCCGCGCCGGATGTCGAGGTCGCGCGGGCCGTCGAAGGTCTCCATCGCCAGGGTGGCACCGAGTGCGGCGGCGGTCATGGGCACCTCGATCGTCGCGTGGAGGTCGTCGCCGCGTCGCTGGAAGACCGGATGCCGGTTCACGGCGACCTCGACGTAGAGGTCTCCCCGTGGGCCGGCGCCGTGGCCGACCTCGCCCTCGCCGGTGAGCTGGATCCGCGTTCCGGTGTCGACCCCGGACGGCACCTTGAGCGTGAGGGTCCGTCGGGTCCGGACGCGGCCGTCCCCCGAGCACTCGTAACAGGGGTGCGTGATGAGCTGGCCGAACCCCGAACAGGTCATGCAGGGCCGGGTGGTCATGACCTGGCCGAGGAAGCTGCGCTGGATCTGCTGGATCTCCCCACGGCCGCCGCAGACGTCACAGGTGCGGGTCGAGGTGCCGGGCTGCATGCCGTTGCCGTGACAGGTGCCGCACGTGACGGCGGTGTCGATCGTCAGGTCCTTCTCCGCACCGAAGACCGCGTCCCCGAGGTCGATGTCGAGCCGCACCAGGGCGTCCTGGCCGCGGGTGGTGCGCGAGCGCGGCCCCCGCCCGGCGGAGGTTGTCTGCCCGCCGAAGAACGCGTCCATGATGTCGCTGAAGGAGAAGCCCTGGCCGAAGCCCGCCGCACCGGCGGCATAGGGGTCCGCACCCATGTCGTAGGCCTGCTTCTTCTCCGGGTCGGAGAGGACGTCGTAGGCCTGGGAGAGCTTCTTGAACTGCTCCTCGGCCTGGGGTCCGGGGTTGACGTCGGGGTGGAGACGCCGAGCGGCCCTGCGGTAGGCGCGCTTGATCTCCTCCGGGTCGGCGTCGCGGGCGACCCCGAGGTCGGCGTAGTAGTCGTTCACGGGTGGAGGGTCCTTCGGGACGGTGGTGGTCGGTCGGGTTGGGGCTTCGCAGTGGCGGCTTACTGCGCGAGGATCCGCGAGACGTAGGTCGCCACCGCGCGTACGGCCGCCATCGTCGTGGGGTAGTCCATCCGGGTGGGGCCGACGACGCCGAGCCCGGCGACGAGGTCGGTCCCCGCTCCATAGCCGGTCGTGACCATCGAGGTCGTGTGCAGGCCGGCATACGGGTTCTCGTGCCCGATGCGGACCGCCACGCCGCCACCCTCCTCGGCCACGGTGCCGAGGAGCTTGAGGAGGACGACGTGCTCCTCGAGCGCCTCGAGCACCGGTCCCAGGCTCGTCGTGAAGTCCGGTCCCACGCGCGCGAGGTTGGCGGTCCCGGCCAGGACCACGCGTTCCTCCCGCTCCTCGACCAGCGCGTCCTGGAGGGCGGTGCTGATCGCGCGGACGAGGTCGCGCAGCGCCGGGTCGAGTCGCTCGGGGACCCCGGAGAGCTCGGTCGACGCCTCGGCCAGGGTGCGGCCGCTCGTCGCCCGGGTGAGCTCGGCACGCAGCGTCGCCAGGGCCTGCTCGCCGTCGTCGGTGACGAGGTCGGTTCCGACGTCGATGACCCGCTGCTCCACCCGGCCCGTCGTCGTGATGAGGACGACGAGCAGCCGCTCGCCCCCGATCGGCACGAGCTCGACGTGCCGGACGGACGACCGCGACAGGGAGGGGTACTGCACGACGGCGACCTGCCGCGTCAGCGACGACAGGAGGCGCACGGTGCGGTCCACGACGTCGTCGAGGTCGACGGCGCCTTCGAGGAACTGGGAGATGGCGCGCTGCTCGGCGGCGCTCATCGGCTTGATGGCGGACAGCCGGTCGACGAAGAGGCGGTAGCCGGCGTCCGTCGGCACCCGCCCGGCACTCGTGTGGGGTGCGGCGATGAGGCCCTCCTCCTCGAGGGCGGCCATGTCGTTGCGGACGGTCGCCGCGGAGACGCCGAGGTGGTGGCGCTCGAGCAGCGCCTTGGAGCCCACGGGCTCGGAGGTGTGGACGTAGTCCTGGACGATCGCACGCAACACCCTCAGACGGCGGTCCTCGCTCATCGGCTCCTCTTCACCTCCGGACTCGGATCAGGCAGGCTGGCACTCTCGCGCCGGGAGTGCCAATTCTACGGGATGCCCGCCGAACGCCCGCGGCGCGCCGCCCGGAGCCGGTCGTGGCCGCCGGTACCGTCGCGGCGTGAGTGACCGCTATGGGGACGACGTGCTCTCGGAGGACCGGCGCCGGCGCGCGCGGGCGCGTCCGGTGGAGGTGCGGGCCGAGACCGGCACGGTCGTCGAGGACGTCGAGACCGGCTGGTGCGGTGCGGTGGTGCGGGTGGAGAAGGCGGGCGGGGTGCACGTGGTCCACCTCGAGGACCGCCACGGGCGCACTCGGGCCTTCCCCCTCGGACCGGGGTTCCACGTCGACGGTGCACCGGTGACCCTCGCAGCTCCCCGCGCGTCCGCGACGGCCCGGCTGTCCGTCGCGCGCGCTGCCGAGCGACGAACAGCAAGCGGTTCCCGGGCGGTGCACGGCCGGCGAGCCATCGTGGCGAAGGGGGCGCGGATCTTCGTCGAGGGCCGGCACGACGCCGAGCTCGTCGAGAAGGTGTGGGGAGCGGACCTTCGCGTCGAGGGCGTCGTCGTCGAGATGCTCGATGGCCTCGACGACCTCACGGAGGTGGTCCGCCGCTTCGCACCGGACCGCGGTCGGCGTATGGGAGTGCTCGTCGACCACCTCCTGCCGGGGACGAAGGAGTGGCGGGTCGTCGGTTGAGTGCGGGCGGCGACCCGCCGGCTCCGGCCGTGGGCGGACCACGTCCTCGTCGTCGGCCACCCCTATGTCGACGTGTGGCAGTCAGTGAAGCCGCAGCGGCTGGGGATGGACGCCTGGCCGGTCATTCCCCGCGGAACCTCCTGGAAGGCGGGGGTCGCGACGCACCTCGGGTGGCCGCACGCCACGCACACGGATTTGGCGCGGGCCTGGCGGCGGGTGCTGGGCGCCGTCGACAGCTACGCGGACCTCGAGCCGGAGCTGCTGGGCCGGGTCGAGGAGCTGATCGACTTCGTCACCGCCCGCGGCTGACCTCCCTGGCGGCGGACACACCACGCTCGAGCCATCGGCTGAGCGCGAGGTCCTCCTCGAGCACGCGCGGGTCGACGTGCACCCATCCACGGCTCACTCGGCCACCCATGACCATGGGCGCCACGCCGTCCTCCTCGAGGAGCGCGTCCTGGTGTGCGGCACCGACCCTCACGAGCAGGCCCCGCCTGCTCACGGAGCAGGCCAGTTTCCCTGACACCATGAAGCCGGTGCCACCGAACATCTGCCTCTCCTCCGCGGGCGGCAACGCGTCCCGCACCCTGTCGACGAGATCCATGGGTCCAGTCTGACCACGGGCACCGACAGCGGGACCACCTCAGGTCTCGGGGTCCGCCCTGAGCCGACCCTGACGCGGCCCCCGCCTCACCCTTGAACCGCTCGGCTCGGGGGTCGAGCGGGTGTTTGATGGAGGGAGACCGTCCCCATGGAGGAGTAACGATGAGTGACATTCAGCCCCGCCCCGACGAGACGTCGACCGATCCGGCTGCGCAGCAGTCCCAGCCGGTGCAGCCGGCTCAGCCGTCACAGCCGACACCGCCGCCCCCGGCGGCGCAGCCCGGCTACCCCCCGCCCGCAGCGCAGCCGGGCGGCGAGACGCTGCCCTACGCCGGCGGGCCCAAGCCGATGACCGCCCAGGAGGAGCGGACGACCGGCATGGCGGCTCACGGCGTGGCCCTCGGCGCGACCGTCCTCTCGGGCGGTGCGCTCGGCTTCGTCGTCGCCCTCGTCATGTACCTCGTGTTCCGGGACCGCGGGCCGTTCGTGCGGCACCACTCGGCGAACGCGCTCAACGTCCAGATCATCGCCGGCATCGTCATGCTCATCTCCCTCCCGCTGATGATCATCCTCATCGGGTTCGTGACGTTCGCTGCTGCGTGGTTGTTCGCGGTGATCATGCACATCATCGGCGCGGTGAAGGCGAACAACGGCGAGTGGTGGAACCCGCCGATGACGCCGAACTTCGTCAAGTAGCGCGACCGCTCTCAGACGCCGACGAGGCGGCGCACGACCGCGTCCGCGAGGAGCCGCCCACGCAGGGTGAGCACCAGCCGGCCGTCGCGCACTGCCGCCCTGCGGTTCACGAGCCCCTCGGCCACGAGACCGGCGACGGCCTCGTGTCCGAGGGCGTCGATGCGGTCGAGAGGGAGCCCCTCCCGCAACCGCACCCCGAGGAGCACCTCCTCGTCGTGCCGCTGCGCCTCGGTCAGCGTCTCCCGACCGGCCGCCGGTGACGCGCCCGACGCCAGGCGCCCGGCATACGACCTCGGGTGCTTGACGTTCCACCACCGGACGCCGCCGACATGGCTGTGCGCACCGGGCCCGATGCCCCACCATGCGTCGCCACGCCAGTAGCCCTCGTTGTGGCGACAGCGCGCGGTGTCCCCGCGGGCCCAGTTGCTCACCTCGTACCAGTCGAACCCCACGTTCGAGAGCAGCTCGTCGGCGAGCTCGTACTTGTCGGCCTCGTCGTCGCCGTCGGGCAGCGGCAGCTCGCCGCGTCGCACCCGGACGGCCATCCGGGTCCCCTCCTCGACGACCAGCGCGTAGGCCGACACGTGGTCCGGCGCCAGGGCGACGGCCGTCTCCAGGCTCGCCCGCCAGTCGTCCAGCGACTCCCCCGGGGTGCCGTAGATGAGGTCGAGGCTCGTCGCGAGACCCGCCTGCCGCGCGCCGGCCACCGCGCTCACGACCCGAGAGGGATCGTGGGTGCGGTCGAGGGTCGCGAGCACGTGCGGCACGACGGACTGCATGCCGATCGACACCCGGGTGAAGCCTCCTGCGGCGAGCTCCTCCAGGCCGGCTGCGGTGACGGAGTCCGGGTTGGCCTCGGTCGTGACCTCCGCATCGGCCGCGAGCCCGAACCGTGCCCGGATGCCGTCCAGGATCCGCACGAGGTCACCGGGGGGCAGGAGCGTCGGCGTGCCGCCACCGACGAAGACGGTGTCGACGGGGCCGGCGTCCTCGCCGAGGACGCGGACCGCGACGTCGAGCTCGGCGAGCGCCGAGGCGGCGAAGTCCGCCGTGGAGGCGCCGGGCCCCAGCTCGGTCAGCGTGTACGTGTTGAAGTCGCAGTAGCCGCAGCGCACCGCGCAGAACGGCACGTGGACGTAGATCCCGAGCCGGCTGCTGCGCAGCGTGGCGAGCGCCGCGGACGGCAGCTCGCCCGACTCGGGCGCGGGGTCGCCGTCGGGCAGTCGGGGCACGCCGCCATCCTGTCACCGGCTTCGGCGCTCTCCCTGCGCCGACCTAGGATGACCCGGTGACCGACCGCTGGATCGAGCTCGACGGGCTGGTCAACATGCGCGACCTCGGCGGGCTGCCCACGCGTGGGGGCGGCCACACCGCAGCCGGCCGCCTCATCCGCTCCGACAACCTGCAGGACCTCACCGACGCCGACGTGACGCGCCTCGTCGAGGAGCTCGGTGTGACGGACGTCATCGACCTCCGCACGGAGGTGGAGGTGCACCTGGAGGGACCGGGCCCACTGCGCAGGGTCGAGTCGCTGACGCACCACCACCACTCGCTCATCCCGGAACAGCGCACGGAGGACGTCGAGCGCATCGCCGAGAAGGCCCTGGCACTGCCGTGGCGTGACGAGGAGAAGCAGCGGGACGCCCGCTTCTGGGCGGACCACTACCTCGGCTACCTCTCCGCTCGGCCGGACTCGGTGTCCGCAGCGCTGCGCGTCGTCGCGAACGCCCAGGGGGCGGCAGTCGTCCACTGCGCCGCGGGCAAGGACCGCACCGGGACCGTGGTGGCGATGGCACTGGACGTGGCCGGCGTCCCGCACGACGAGATCATCGCCGACTACGTGCTCACCGCCGAGCGGATCGAGGCGATCCTCGACCGGCTGCGGCCGCGCCCCGCCTACGGGGAGGCGCTGGCGAAGCAGCAGATCGGCGAACAGGTGCCTCGGCCCGAGTCGATCGAGACGATCCTCCGTGCGCTCCAGGAGGGGTACGGCGGTGCCGTCGGCTGGCTCCTGGCGCACGGCTGGGACGAGGCCGAGGTGGAGCGCCTCCGGGCGCGGCTCACCGACTGAGGCGCGGCGTGTCGCTGACGTAGATCGTGATGACGCCCTCGACGACCACCGTGCCGTCGGTGCGCACGGCGCGGACCCTGACCGGCACGTCGCCGACGTCGGTCCAGTCGCCCGGGTCGGTGTCTGCCGTGCAGAGCAGGTCCGTCGTCGACTTTGCCAGGTAGGACACGTGCATCCCCTTGGGGATCCATCGCCGTCCCGGAGGGGTCGTGGCCTCCGCGAGGAGTCCCATCGCCGCCTCGAGCCCGTTGCACACCGCGATCGCGTGGACAGTACCGATGTGGTTCTGGACGGCTCGGCGCTTGCGGATGGACAGCTCCGCGTGGTGGGGCCGGACCTCCCGGACCTGCGGACGCACGGTCCAGAAGTAGGGCGCCTTCTGCGCGAAGAGGATCGAGAACGCCCGCCTGCCCCACGGGCGGGAGGCCACGCGGCGGTAGAGCGTGTAGGTGTCGGGCACGTGGCGATGTTACCGGTGGGTATGCCGGTCGCCGCTAGCGTGGCGGGTGTGTCCTCGCCACTCCTTCCCGGGCAGCCGGGCTTCCTGGTGCCCCACCCGGCCGACCGGCCGCGCAGCGACCGGCGGGCGGTCCGGGTCCTCGTCGTGGACGAGGCGGACCGGATGCTGCTGTTCCTCGACTCCGACCTCGGCCTCACCCCCGTCGCGCACTGGTGGGTGACGCCCGGTGGTGGCGTCGACCCGGGTGAGAGCGACCACGAGGCGGCGGTCCGTGAGCTCCGGGAGGAGACCGGCCTCACCATCGGTGCGGACCAGCTCGTCGGCCCGTTCTTCACCCGCACGGTGGTGCACGGCTACAGCGACAAGGTCGTCGACCAGAGGGAGGTGTTCCTCCTCGTGCGGGTGCCGGCCTTCGAGATCGACACGACCGGCCACACCGAGGAGGAGCTGCTCACCGTCGCGGACATCCGCTGGTGGACCCGGGACCAGCTGGCCGCCACGGACGACGACGTATGGCCACGGGACCTCCTCGACCTCTGGGCCCTCGCCCACCGCCCGGAGCTCTGGGCTGCAGGGCCGGTCCAGGGCGATCCCGCGGAGGAGTCGTCGGTACGTGCTCAGCCGAGCTGACCTCGGACCGCCCCGGCCGGGAAGGCGCTCGTGTGGACGTTGACGCAGTAGCTGTCCGCGTCCCTCGGCAGCCGGATGTTCTCGACCGTGAGCGTGAAGCACATCTCCTCCTGACCGGGATTCAGGCTGAGCCTGGCCGTCCCGCTGCCGTCCGGATCACCCGGCCCCGGACGCTCCGCTGCGCCGGTCAAGGCAACAGTGAAGGGACGACCACCGTCGCCGGTGCCCCGACGTCGGGTCGGCCCGACTGGCATGCTGCCGGGATGGACGCGAAGGCCACGACATGGGGCTACCTCCGGGCGCAGCGGGAGGCGGTGCTGTGGAAGGTCGACGGCCTACCCGAACGGGACCAACGGATGCCGCTGACGCCCAGCGGGACGAACCTGCTCGGCGTCGTCAAGCACCTCGCCGGTGTGGAGGCGGAGTACTTCGGGGTGTGTGTGGGTGAACCGTGGCCCGAGCCGATGGCCTTCTGGGAGGACCACGCCGAGCCGAACGCGGACATGTGGGCGACCGAGGACGAGTCGCCGGAGATGATCCTCGGGCTCTACCGTCGAGTCACCGCCTGGGCCGACGAGCGGATCGACCAGCTCCCCCTCGACGCGCGGGCCCAGGTGCCCTGGTGGACCCGACCCGAGACAGATCTCCACCACCTCCTGGTGCACATGGCCGTGGAGACGGCGCGCCACGCCGGCCACCTCGACATCCTGCGGGAGCAGCTCGACGGACGCCGCGGCCTGCTGCCGGCCAACCCGAACCTGCCCGACGCCGACGAGGGCTGGTGGGAGGCCTACGTCACGCGGCTGCGGGCCCTGGCGGAGAATGCCCAGGCCTAGGCAACGCAGAACTCGTTGCCCTCGGGGTCCAGCATGACGACGTGGCCGAGGTCCGGCCCGTAGGACTCCTCCCGCACGATCGTGCCGCCGCCACCGACGAGCTGAGCCACCTTGGTGCGGATCAGTCGCTCTCGCTCGGCCATGTCCCACGGTGGCTCCCCGGCCACCCGCACGTCGATGTGCACCCGGTTCTTGGCGGTCTTCCCCTCCGGCACCCGGAGGAAGCCGATTGCGGGACCACGCCCGTCGGGGTCGACGATCGACGCGCCCTCCGGATCGTCGTAGCCCGGCTCCGCCACGTAGCCCAGCGCCAGGGACCAGAAGCCTGCGAGCCGGTGCGGGTCGCTCGCGTCACAGCCCAGCGTCCAGTGAGTCGCCATCCCCGCAGGCTATCGCCGCCGTGGCTACTTCTTCGTGGCCTGCGCGCCCGCTCCGTCGGAGGTGAGGGCGGCGATGAAGGCCTCCTGGGGCACCTCGACCCGACCCACCATCTTCATCCGCTTCTTCCCCTCCTTCTGCTTCTCGAGGAGCTTGCGCTTGCGGGAGATGTCACCGCCGTAGCACTTGGCCAGAACGTCCTTGCGGATGGCGCGGATGTTCTCGCGGGCGATGACCCGGGCGCCCACGGCCGCCTGGATGGGCACCTCGAACTGCTGCCGCGGGATGAGGTCCTTGAGCTTCCCGGCCATCATCACGCCATAGGAGTAGGCCCGGTCCTTGTGCACGATCGCGGAGAACGCGTCGACCGTCTCGCCCTGGAGCAGGATGTCCACCTTGACGAGGTCGGCGACCTGGTCGCCGTCGGGCTCGTAGTCGAGCGAGGCGTAGCCGCGGGTCCGGGACTTCAGCTGGTCGAAGAAGTCGAAGACGATCTCGGCGAGTGGAAGGGTGTACCGCATCTCGACGCGGTCCTCGGACAGGTAGTCCATCCCGAGCAGGGTGCCCCGCTTGCCCTGGCAGAGCTCCATGATCGCCCCGATGAACTCGCTGGGGGCGAGGATCGTGGCACGCACCTTCGGCTCACGGACCTCGGCGATCTTGCCCCCCGGGAACTCGCTGGGGTTGGTGACGACGATCTCGGTGCCGTCGTCCATGGTCACGTCGTAGACGACGTTGGGCTGCGTGGAGATGAGGTCGAGGTCGAACTCGCGCTCGAGCCGCTCGCGGACGATCTCGAGGTGGAGCAGGCCGAGGAAGCCGCAGCGGAAGCCGAAGCCGAGCGCGACGGACGTCTCAGGCTCGTAGACGAGCGCCGCGTCGTTGAGCTTGAGCTTGTCGAGGGCCTCGCGCAGGTCCGGGTAGTCCGAGCCGTCGAGCGGGTAGAGGCCGGAGAACACCATGGGCTTGGGGTCCCGGTAGCCGCCGAGGGCGGCCGTGGCGGGCTTGCCGGCATTCGTCACGGTGTCGCCGACCCGGCTCTGCCGGACGTCCTTCACGCCGGTGATGAGGTAGCCGACCTCCCCCACCCCGAGCCCCTGTCCGGGAACCGGCTCCGGCGAGATGACGCCGATCTCGAGAAGCTCGTGGGTGGCCCTCGTGGACATCATGACGATCTTCTCGCGGGGGTTGAGGTTGCCGTCGATCACTCGGACGTACGTGACGACGCCGCGGTAGGTGTCGTAGACCGAGTCGAAGATCATCGCGCGGGCCGGCGCGCCGGCGTCACCGGAGGGCGACGGGATCTGCCGGACGATCTCGTCGAGCAGCGGTTGGACCCCCTCACCGGTCTTGCCGGACACCCGGAAGCAGTCCTCCGGCTCGCAGCCGATGAGGCCCGCCAGCTCCTCCGCATACTTCTCCGGCTGGGCAGCAGGGAGGTCGATCTTGTTGAGCACGGGGATGATCGTGAGGTCGTTCTCCATCGCGAGGTAGAGGTTCGCGAGCGTCTGCGCCTCGATGCCCTGGGCCGCGTCGACGAGGAGCACGGCTCCCTCGCACGCGGCCAGGCTCCGGCTCACCTCGTAGGTGAAGTCGACGTGACCCGGGGTGTCGATCATGTTGAGGATGTGGTGGGCGCCGTCGAGGTCCCACGGCATCCGCACGGCCTGGCTCTTGATGGTGATCCCGCGCTCGCGCTCGATGTCCATCCGGTCGAGGTACTGCGCCCGCATGGCGCGGTCGTCGACGACTCCGGTGATCTGCAGCATGCGGTCGGCCAGGGTCGACTTGCCGTGGTCGATGTGGGCGATGATGCAGAAGTTGCGGATCGCCTCCGGCGGCGTCGCGTGCGGTTGCAGCACGGTGCGGGCACGGGGGGACACGAGCGGTGGCGTTCCTTGCGTGGACGACGGTCAGGGACTTGCGCCCAGTCTCCCACGGGAGCGATGGGAGTCTGGACCGGTGCCCCGACTGCCGCCCAGCCAGGTGCCCGAGGTCGACTATCTCGTGACGTCCGTCCGACCGACCTTCGGCGCCCTGCCGGATGCCGTGCGCGCCGAGCTCGGCGCCGTCGCCCGCTCCCCGGTCGCCCGGGCCGCTGCGCCGGTCACGTCGGGCTTCAGCGGGGCGTATGCCGGGCGCCTCCTTCTCGAGGACGGTCGGGAGGTCTTCGCGAAGGCCGGCGGGGCCGGCCTGCCGCACGTCCTCGAAGCCCTCGCGCAGGAGGCGGCCATCCTCCCGCAGCTCTCGGCGCTGCGCTGCCCGACCCGGCTCATGGGGGCTGGTGAGGTGCTCGTCGACGGGGTGCGATGGCGCCTGCTCGTCCTCGACGTCGTGCATGGCCGTCAGCCGGGAGGGCCGTGGACCCAGGCCGATGCCGACGCCACGGTTCGCACCTGCGTGGAGATCGCCAGCACGCCGGCGGAGGTGGTGGAGCGGGTCACGTCCACTCCCCTGGCGCTCGACCTCGCCCTCGAGGGCGGCGCGCACGCCACGCTGGCTGATCTGGCGGTGGGTGGCCGCGCCTGGCCGTCGGGCATCACGCGACCCGCCGGGCACGGCACCCGTGAGCTGGTGGAGCTTGCCGCGCGGGCCGAGCGCGCCTGCCGGGGCGAGGCGCTGGTCCATTGGGACATCCGTCCGGACAACCTCCTCGTCGAGAGCGACGGCACCGTACGGGTGTGCGACTGGAACTGGGTGCGCGTCGGACCACCGTGGGTGGACCTCGTCAGCCTCTGGCCGCGGATGGCCCGACAGGGGATCGACGTCCGCGCCCATCGCAGCGCACCTGTCCTGCAGGGCGCCCGGGACGACGACATCGACGCGTTCCTGGCAGCCCTCGCCGGATTCCTCCTCGAGGACGTCGACGAGCCTCCCCCGCCGGGCTGCACCGTGTCCCTGCGCAAGCACCAGCTGCTCCTCGCGGACGCAACCCTCCGCCTCGTCAGCGAGCGACGGGGATGGAGCATGCTGAGGGGGTGACCGACCCGCTCTCCGACGCGATGCGCGACACCGTCGGCGACCAGCAGGTCGGGCGGCGGCTTCCGCGGGCCCTGACGCCGTTTCGCACCCCGTCGTACCGGTGGCTCGCCCTCTCCCTCACCGCCAGCTCCTTCGCGGGCGGGGTCTGGGTGGTCGCCCTGGTCTGGGAGGTCATCCGCCTGGGGGGCGGACCGGCCGACCTGTCCCTCGTCACGACGGCGGGCGCCGTGGGGGTCCTCCTGCCGGCCCTGGTCGCCGGCGTGGTGGCCGACAGGGTGCCTCAGCGAGTGATCCTCGTGGGTGTCGGTCTCGTCGAGCTGGCCGGCATGTCCCTCGTGGCGCTCCTGTCCGCGGCCGACCTCGACAGCCTGTGGGTCCTCGCCGGGGTGGCGTTCACGACCGGTAGGGCGATGGCCTTCTACTACCCGGCGTACTCCGCGTGGTTGCCCGCCCTCGTGCCGGAGTCGGACCTGCAGGCCGTCAACGGCTTCGAAGGGATGGTGCGGCCCACGATCGGCCAGGCGATCGGCCCGGCCGTGGCCGGAGCCGTCGTCGCCGCGTCCAGCCCGGGGTCCGCGTTCGCGATCGCCGCGGCGACCTCGGTCGTCACGGTGCTCGCCCTGCTCAAGGTTCCTCAGACACCGGTCCGGCGCACGCTCGACCCGGAGCACTCGTCACACCCGGTCCGCTCGGCGATGCACGACATGCGGGAGGGCTTCGTCTACATGGTCCGCACGCCGTGGCTGCTCGCCACCCTGCTCTTCGCCTCGCTGATGATCCTCGTGATGATGGGTCCGCTCGAGGTGCTCATCCCCTTCCTCGTCAAGGACGAGCTCGGAGGCGGCCCGAGCGACCACTCGTACGTGCTCGCAGGGTTCGGCCTCGGCGGCGCGGTGGGGTCGCTCGCCATGGCGTCCGTGCGGATGCCGCGTCGTTACCTCACCCTGATGAACCTGGGGTGGGGTCTCGCCTGCGTTCCCTTCGTGCTCATCGGGGTGACCACCCAGGTGTGGGTGGTCGTCATGTGCGCCTTCGTCATGGGCGCACTGTTCTCGGCGCCCATGGTCATCTGGGGAACCCTGCTCCAGCGACGCGTCCCGCCGGCGCTGCTCGGCCGGGTCGCCTCACTGGACTTCTTCGTGTCCGTGTCGCTCATGCCGGTCTCCATGGCGCTGGCCGGCCCGGTCTCGGAGGCCATCGGCCTCACGACCACCTTCGCGGTGGCCGGCATCGCACCACTGCTGTTCGCCGTCGTCGCCATCCTGTGGGCCCGCCTGCCCCAGGACGAGCTGGCGCATCCCCTCGACGATCCTCAGGTGGGGTAGAAGCGGCCGGGGCCACTGACGCCCACGCGAACCGCTCCACGCTCCGGGATCTCGCCGAGCGTGCGGACCTGGATCTCCAGGGGGCTGTCGTTCCCGTCGATGCGGACCCGCACGAGCGCGTCGTGCCCGAAGTACTCGCCACCCACGACTTCGCCCGTGGTGCCCTCGCCGGTCGTCAGGGGGAGCAGCCGGAGCTGCTCCGGCCGAAGGACGACGACGCCGTGAGCCACGCCGGAGTCCGGCGGAACCGCCTCCACCGGCATCGGTCCGAGCGCAGTCACCGCCACCCCACCGGAGACCGAGGCGGGCAGCTCCACGCACTGACCCACGAAGCGGGCGACACCGAGGCCCGATGGCGACCGGTAGACGGCCTGCGGTGAGTCGTGCATCTGGATCCGGCCGTCGTCGAGGACCGCGACCGAGTCGGCGACGGAGAGGGCCTCGTCCTGGTCGTGCGTGACGACGAGAGCCGTCGCGTGCGACTGCTCGAGGGCCTCACGGACCTGGGTGCGCACCGACTCGCGCAGCGCCGCGTCGAGGGCGGAGAAGGGTTCGTCGAGGAGGACGAGAGAGGGACCCGGCGCGAGCGCCCGAGCCAGCGCCACGCGCTGCTGCTGGCCACCGGAGAGCTCCGCGGGCCGACGGGCGGCGAAGCCGGCCAGGCCGACGAGATCGAGCACCTCGGCCACCCTCGGCGAGCGGCGTCGTTCGCCCCGAGGCAGCCCGAAGGCGACGTTCTGGCCGACGGTGAGGTGGGGGAAGAGCGCCCCCTCCTGGGGTACGAGCGCGATACCTCGACGCTCCGGTGCCAGCTGACGGCCGGCACCCGAGACGAGCACGTCCCCGATCCGGACCTCGCCGGACTCTGGCCTGACGAAGCCGGCGACCGCCCGGAGGAGCGTCGTCTTGCCGCACCCCGAGGGGCCGAGGACCGCCGTGATCGAGCCGCTCGGCACCTCGAGGTCGACTCCACGCAGGACCGCGCGGTCGCCGAGGGTGACGTCGAGGTCACGGATCGACAGCGTGCTCATCGCGGTGTTCCTCGCTCCCGGTCGGTGAGTCTCATGAGCCAGATCGTCGGCAGCACGGCGAGCACCACGAGCGCGAGACCGTAGGGAGCCGCTGCTCCGTAGGCTCCCACACCGGTCTGGGTCCACAGGCTGGTGGCCAGGGTATCGGTGCCCGTGGGACGGAGCAGGAGCGTCGCCGGCAGCTCCTTCATGCAGGTGAGCAGCACGAGGGCCGACCCGGCACCGATGCCGGGAGCCGCCAACGGCAGGGTCACCCGGCGCAGCACGTCGGTCGGTGTGGCGCCGAGCGACCGGGCGACCTCCTCGCCCCGGACAGAGCTCTGGGCCACCGAGCTGCGGACCGCCCCGACCGCGGTCGGCAGGAAGAGCACCACGTAGGCGAGCACGAGCAGCGGGGCCTCCTGGTACACCCACGGAACGACCCGCACACCGAGGAACACGAGGGCCAGGGCGACGACGATCCCCGGGAGCGCGTGCCCGGCATACGTGACCTGCTCGACGACGGTCGTGAACCTGCCGCGGTGACGGGCGGCGAGGATGCCGACCGGCACGGCGCCCAGCGTGCAGGCAACCGCTCCCAGGAGCGCGATCCACGTGGTCGCGACGACGCTCTCGGCGAGGTGGACTCCGTCGATGCCGGCCGACAGGCCGTTGAGGAACCACCAGAGCAACGAGCCGACGGGGAACGCCAGGGCGAGGGCGAGCACGACCCCCGCCGCGCCGCCGAGGGCGAACCGGAGCCCACCCAGCCGCACCGGCTGGGCCGCGCGGGAGACACCTGCACCCACCCGGGCGATGTCGCGGCGCCGGACCCGGGACTCGCCCACGCTGATCGCGACGGTGAGGAGGACGAGGATCAGCGAGAGCACGGCCGCCGTGGAGCGGTCGAAGCTCGACCGGTAGGCCGTGTAGATCACCCGGGTGAACACGTCGTAGCGGAGGATCGAGACGGCTCCGAAGTCGCTCAGGGTGTAGAGCGCGACAAGCAGGCCACCCGCGGCGGCGGCCGGTCGCACCTGACGCAGCGTCACCTCGCGGAACACCTGCGACGGGGAGCGTCCCAGGCTCCGCGCGACCTCCTCGACGCCGGGGTCGGCGCGCCGCAGTGCCGCGAGCACGGGGAGGTAGACATAGGGGTAGCAGCAGAGCGTCAGCACGAGGACCGAGCCGGCGAGCCCGGCGACCTCGGGCACCGCCGAGATCCATGCGAAGGCCGCCACATAGCTCGGGATCGCCAGCGGGAGCGGCGCGAGCCCGGCCAGGACGCGCCGGCCGGGCACGTCGGTGCGGGTCGCCAGGAACGCGAGCGCCACCCCGATGGCGATGCTCAGGGAGGTCACCAGGGCGGCGAGGAGGACGCTGCGGCCGATGAGCAGCACGGTGCGCTCGCGCAGGACGATCTCCGCCACGCGCGACGCACCGGCCTCTGCGGTGCGGACCACGAGGTAGGCGATGGGCAGGAGCGCGATCACGGCGACGACGACCGACGGCGCGCTGAGGAAGAAGGGGACGCGGGAACGCCCCCGGGACGTCGGCGCGGGGGTCGCGTCGTCGGCCCGCGCCTCCGGCGTCGTCATCGTGCTCAGGTGAGTCCCACCTCGTCGAGGAGCGCCAGGGTCTGCTCGAGTGAGTCGAGGGAGTTGAGGTCGACGCTGGAGCGCTCGAGCTCCGCGAGCGGCACGAGGTCGTGCTTCGTCGACGTGATGCCCTCGACCACCGGATACTCGGCGGTCTCGTCGGCGAAGTAGCGCTGGCCCTCCTCCGAGAGGAGGAAGTCGACCGCCTTCACCGCCGCCTCCTTCTGCGGGCTACCGGCGAGGATGCCGACGCCTGCGACGTTGACGAGCGCGCCGGGGTCGTCGGAGTCGAGGAAGTGGATCTTCGCCTTCACGGCGTCGGCTCCCTTCTCCGCGACTCGCTCGTACCAGTAGTAGTGGTTGATCAGTCCCAGGGCGATCTGACCGGAGTCGACCGCGTCCAGGACGAGGATGTTGTTGTCGTACGCCTTCGGCTCGTTCGCCGCGAACTCCTCGAGCCACTCCTTGGCCCCGTCCTCGCCCTTGGTCACGCGCAGGGCGGTGACGAAGGACTGGAAGGATGCGTTCGTCGGCGCGAAGCCGATCTTGCCCTTGTACTTCGGGTCGAGGACGGCGTCGACGGTCGTCATCTCGGTGACCTCCGGCGCCTGGGCGGGGTCGTAGGCGATGACGCGCGCCCGGGCGGAGGTGGCGACCCAGTGACCGTTGGGGTCGGCGAAGCCTTCCTGGACCTCTGCGAGGGTGGCCTCGGGGAGGGTCTCGAGCCGGTCCGCCTTGGCGAGAGCCCCCAGCGCGCCGGCGTCCTGGGAGAAGAAGAGGTCGGCCTTGGTGCCTTCGCCCTCCTCGAGGAGCTGCGCGGCGAGCTCGCTGGACCCGGCATAGCGGACCTGGACGTCGATGCCCGTCTCGTCCTCGAGCTTCTCGAGCAGCGGTCCGACGAGGTTCTCGTTGCGCCCCGAGTAGATGACGAGCGCGTCGTCGGACAGGGGCTCCTCCCCGCCGTCCTCACCGCAGGCGGTCATGGTGAGGGCGAGCAGGGCGGCGGCGCTCGCGGCGACCGCTCGTCGGACGGACTTCACGTGGGGCTCCTCGGGGCAGATCTCGGGCAGACGCCGTCGCAGTATTAGGTAAGCCTAACCTGTAACACACCCGGTCCCCGAATGCCTACTTCCCACCCACCACTGGCTCCGGCCATGCCGTCGGCCCCGAGGACCAGCCCCTCCCTGCTCACCCGGCTGCGCGCCTGGCTCGTGCGGCGTCGTGCTGTCGAGCCGGGCTACCCCGGGGACTTCACCGGCCGGCTCAGCCCCGAGTACTCACCACGGCCCGACGGTCGACCGGACCCCGGCGAGGTGGTCTGGACGTGGGTGCCGTTCGAGGAGGACCACACCCGCGGAAAGGACCGCCCGGTGCTTCTCGTCGGTCGCGACGGTCCCTGGCTCCTCGCCCTTCAGCTGACGAGCAAGGACCATGACGGCCATCCCGCCAGCGGCCGTGGACGAGGGCCCCGCTGGGTCGACGTCGGCACGGGAGCGTGGGACCGCCAGCGGCGTCCGAGCGAGGTACGGGTCGACCGGGTCGTCCGGGTCGACCCTCGGACGATCCGCCGTGAGGGTGCCGTCCTGTCGCCCGACCGCTTCGCCGCAGTGGCGGAGGTCGTGGCGCGGCGCGGCGCCTGAGAGGGCTAGGCCTGACGGCGCGATGCGCAGTGCTGCGCCTCGCTCAGAGGCCGGCCACCTTGCGGGCCATCGAGGACTTCTTGTTCGCAGCCTGGTTCTGGTGGATGACGCCCTTGCTCACGGCCTTGTCGAGCTTGGTCGACGCGACGGCCAGGGCTTGCTTGGCCTCGTCGGCGTTACCGGCGTCGGCGGCCTCGCGGAACTTGCGGATCGCCGTCTTGAACTCGGACTTGATCGCCTTGTTGCGCTCGGTCGCCAGGCGGTTCGTCTTGATCCGCTTGAGCTGGGACTTGATGTTCGCCACTGGTTCGTGTGCTTTCTGTGGGGTCGGTATGCCGTAGAGGGCGGCAGTCGCGGGCCGGGACCGGGCGTGGGGACACCCCTGGACGCCGGACGCTGGATGGTTCTTCGTGCGCGCACGACCTCAAGCGCGCACGCAAGGACCAAACTTACCAGTGGTGGACGCTCGCGGCCAAAACGCTCAGGTGCGGTTCCGAGCGTGCTGCCCGGTGATCGTCAGGACGCAGCGCTCGACGGCGTAGACGGGATCCCGCCCGCCGCCCTTCACCTCGAAGTCCGCCGCCGCTACGGCGTGCACGCAGGTCGCGAGTGCGTCGGCGGTCCAGCCGCCGAGCGCGCGGCGCGCCCTGTCGACCTGCCATGGGGCCAGGCCGAGGTCGCGGGCGACGTCGACCGAGCGGCCCCGGCCCGCGGACCCCACCGCGATGAGCTGCCGGGCCTGCTGGGCCAGGACGGCGACGATGGGGACAGGGTCGACGCCGACGGCGATCGCGTGCCGAAGCAGGCGGAGCGCCTCGCCCGTGTCACCCGCCATGGCGGCATCGGCCACCCGGAAGCCCGTCGCCTCGACCTTTCCGCCGTGGTAGGTGAGCACGACCTGCTCGTCGATGACGCCGGCGGTGTCGTCGATGAGCTGCTGGCAGGCCGCAGCAAGCTCACGGACGTCCTTGCCGACAGCCTCGACGAGCGCGTGGACCGCCTCACCCGTCGCCTTGCGGCGGGCCC
>OCZS010000191.1_pt1 | contig 19820 bp, 19 predicted proteins | sample 1539071 | NCBI WGS metagenome assembly OCZS01 (sample SAMEA3113584, study PRJEB22503) | soil metagenome
CGATCCCCGAAGGCCGCCGCGACCCCACGGGCCTGGAGGGTCGCACTCATGCGCTCATCCTCGCCCGGCCGGTCGCTCCCAGCGAACCACTTTCGCCCTCGGCCGCTCTCACCCGCGGGGAGCTCAGGCCTCGACCTCAGCCAGCACGAGGGGAAGCTGCCCGACGAGCTCACGGGCGAGGAACCCGACGCGACCGACGGATGCCGTGAGTCGTTCCGCAGCGCGGCCGTGGAGGTAGGCACCCCACGCCGCCGCCTGGGCCGGAGTGGCTCCCCGGGCGAGCAACCCCGCCACCGTCCCGGCCTTCACGTCACCGGAGCCCGCTGCCGCTGCACCGGGAGCACCGGACTCCAGACACCAGGCGTGGCCGTCCGGTGCGACGACGTACGAGACGTCCGACCCGGAGAGGACCGTCGCACCGGTCCTGGCGCATGCGCGCCGGGTGGCGCTCAACATGTCGCGGTCCACGTCTGCCGCCTCCTCATCGAGGACCTTGGAGAGCTCCGTGGCGTTGGGGGTGAGGAGCGCGCGGTCGGCCAGGTGACGCACCCCGTCACTTCTCTCCGTCAGGTATGCCGTGCCGAGGGCGTCGATGACGACCGGCACGTCGAGGTGCGGCACCACTCCCTCGAGAAGGGCGCACGCAGCCTCCGGCGCGCCGATCCCCGGCCCCAGGAGCACGGCATCCGCTCCGTCGCACTGCTCGAGGAGTCGCCCGGCGGCGACGGGCGCGATGTCCCCGCCGTCGTCTTCGTCGAGGCCGAGGACGAAGGCCTCCGGCAGGGCGACGCCGAGCGCGACCGCGGTCCCAGCGGTCGTGGCCACCTGGACCTTGCCTGCCCCCACCCGCATCGCCGCCTCGGCGGCGAGGAGGACGGCCCCCGGCGTGCTGACGCTCCCGCCGACGACGACGAGGCGCCCCTTGGCGTCCTTCGTGCCACGAGGGTCCGGAAGAGGCCACTCGCGCAGCACGGTGGGGGTGACGAGGCCGGGTGCCTGTTCGGCGCCGCCGGGTCGCGCCTGCGGTTCACCCACGGGAGGCGTCCGCGGGAGTCCGCTCGGTGGGGGTGTGCGGCTCCTCGTGCGTCGCTTCCGCCCGCGACGACCGCTCGAGGTGGTCGACGGCCCCGTAGGAGACGAGCTCGAGACCGCCGCTGGCCGTGGCCCGGTACGTCGTCAGGGAGCAGTTCCCGAGTGGCGTCTCGCCGTCCGTTCGCAGCAGCTTCTCCTCCGTGAGGCCCTCGAGGAGGTAGCGGAACGACATGATGACGGCCTGGTGGCTGAACACCCAGACCCGGCGACCGGCGTGTTCGGCGCGGATGTCCGTGAGCACGCTGCGGATGCGGAGCACGACGTCCGTCCAGCTCTCGCCGCCCGGTGGGCGGTAGTAGAACTTGCCCATGGCGGCCCGCCTCTGCGCCTCCTCGGGGTACGTGTCACGGATGCCCTGTCCGGTCATGCCGTCGAAGAGCCCGAGGTCCCGCTCCCGCAGCCTCTCGTCCTGCACCGGGCTGGGCGCGTCCGGCCAGGCGTCCAACGCGTGCTCCACGGTGCTCGCGGCTCGTACGTAGGGGGAGCCCAGGACCGCCTCCGGCCGCTCGTCGGCGGGCAGGTGCGCCAGATGCTGTCCGAGAGCCTTGGCCTGGGCGATGCCGTTGTCCGAGAGGGGGGTGTCCGGGTCCCGGTAGTCGAGCTCCAGGCGCGCGAGTCCCTTCTGCCCCGCCGCCACGGCCGCGAGGTTGCCGACGCTCTCGCCGTGTCGGACGAGGACGAGGGCTGCCGGCCCGGAGGTCGCCATCTCACGCTCTTCACCACCCGCCACAGCGCCTCCCGAGGCTCGTCCTGGTTCCGCACGTTCCGGACGACTCTAGGCGGTGGTGCAGGCCCCCGGGACTATGGGGGCAGCGGCGCTCTCGACTAAGGGCGCAGCGGCGCTCCGGCCCGCTGGACGACGCGGCGGGCGAGCGCGTCGATCGAGTCGACGACCCGCGGGTCGTCGACGCCGAGGTCCTCCGCCAGCACGGACAGCTCGGTGCAGCCGAGGGCGACGACCTCTGCGCCTCGCTCCCGCAGGTGCCTCACGAGCGCGTCGAAACGCTCCCGTGGCACGGGCACCCCCGCCTTGACCCCTCCGTAGATGACGTCCATCACCTCCCGCTGGACGTCGGGTGCGGGAAGCACGAGCTCGAGGCCCACTGCCGCAGCGGCGCCGGCATACGTCCCCGCGAGCAGCGTGCCGTCGGTCGCGAGCACGCCGAGTCGGCGCAGGCCGGGTACGGCGGCCCGGGCGGCTGCCACCGTCACGGCCACGGTGTCGAGCACCTCGATGCCGACGGAAGCCCGCATCTGCTCGACCCAGACAACGGCGGTGTTGCAGGGGATCGCGATGAAGCGCGCCCCGGCCCGCTCCAGGGCGACGGTGTCCGCGACGAGTGCGGGCTCGGGGCTCTCCCCGCTGCCGAGGAGGAAGGAGGTGCGATCCGGGATGCTGCCGTGCTGCCACACGAGGAGGTCGACGTGGTCCTGGTCGCGGACGGCATCCGTCAGCTCGACGACCCGGGCGAGGAAGTGGACGGTGGCCGCCGGACCCAGTCCGCCGAGCACGCCGACCGGCTCGTCGCGCTCTGTGCGCTCGGCCGTACCGGTCATCGCGCGACGAAGTGCTCGCGGAACTTGCGCACCTGGTTGACGTGGTACGCCACGTTGTAGGCGCGGCGCTTGAGGGTGAGGTCCGGCGCGTACCAGTTCGGGTCGCTGGCACGGCCGGCCTTCATGAGCGCCAGGGCCTTGTCCCGCAGCGCGGGGTCGAGCACATAGCGCTTGACGACGTACTTCGGCACGAAGGCGAAGAGGTGCTCGCCGCGGGCGATCTCCAGCCCATGCATATCCTCATGGCGCACCCAGTCGCGCACGTACCACTCGGAGACGTTGTTGCCGCCGGCGGTCACGTAGAAGTTGCTCCGGCCGAGGCGCACGTTGATCTCGAAGAACTTCATCGTCCCGTCGCGACGGTCGTACTTGAGGTCGAAGTTGGAGAAGCCGACGTATCCGACGCGCTCGAGGAAGCGCTTCGCCTGCTCGACGACCTCGTCGATCTCGGTGGTGATGATGACGCACGGGTTGCCGATGGCGAGCGGGTGGTGCTCCTCGAGCAGGACGTGGCCCACGGCGCCGAAGCGGACCCTGCCGTGCTGGTCGGAGTAGCAGGTCAGCACCCGCATGTTGGTGTCATCCCCGGGGATGAACTCCTGGAGCAGGAAGTTCCCGTCGTAGTTCGACGCACGGACCCGGGCGAGCGTGTCGTCGAGCTCCTCGCGGGTCTCGAGGATGAAGACCTTCCTCTTGCCGGGATAGCTCGCGTAGTGGTGCAGGGCGCTGTCGGCAGGCTTCATCACGAGGGGGAACCCGAAGGGGAGGTCGTGCTCCTCGCCGAGGTCCTGGGCCATGTCGACGACCACGGTCTTGGGGTACGGGACGCCGACGTCGTCGAGGAGCCCGTAGAAGCGGTCCTTGCGGACGACCTCGTCGAGCAGCGCCCGGTCGATGTAGGGAATCGTGAAGAGACGCCCGAGCCGGTCCTTGTTCTCGATGATCATCCGCACGTACCAGTCGCCGGCAGCCACGAGAAGCAGCGGCACCCCCGGCTCCTGGTGCTCCCGGCCTACCTTCTCCAGCGCACCGACGAAGACGTCGGCGTCCTCGAGCCCCGGCACGTAGACGTGGTCGCACACCCGCGACAGCGCGATGGGCCCGCCGTCGGTCATGTTGACGACGAGCGGACGCAGGCCGTAGGCCTCGTGGAACGTGCGGACGAGGCTGTATGCCGTGATGTCACCGCCGAGGATGACCGGGCGGAAGTCGGTGGCCGGGGTGACGGGCACGCGGGGTCCTCCGGATGGTGTGGCTGGGTCGCGGCGGGTGCCGCAAGGGCGTCGCCCAAGGTTCCCACAGGGCTCCTCCCTGCCCGGAATCCCGGCGGTCGGCTCAGCGGCGTCCGCGCCCCGTCACTGACCGGTGCGGCCGTCGATGCACTCACGGAGAAGGTCGGCGTGCCCCGCGTGCCGGGCGTACTCCTCGACGAGGTGGACGACGATGTCGCGCACCTCCACCTCGTCGCCGTGGACGTCGACGAGGGTGTCGAGGTCGAGCGTGGCGTAGACGTCCCGGGCATGCGCCACCTCGGCACGCCAGGTCTCCCACGCGTCCGCGACGACGTGAGGGTCGGCCACCGCGTCGTCGAAGTCGAGATCCGGGTGCTCGTCGGTGCGGTACAGCCGAGGCAGCTCGATCCGTCCCTCGAGGATGCGACGGGTCCAGGAGTGCTCGACGCGGGCGAGGTGGCGGATCAGCCCGAGCAGGGACATCGTCGAGGGCGGCACCGAGCGGGCGGCGAGCTGCTCGTCGGTGAGGTCCTCGCACTTCAGCTCGACCGTCATCCGGTAGCGGTCGAGGTACTCCGCCAGCACCGCCTTCTCGCCCCGGCCGGGAGGCAGCGCCTCACGCGGGTCGGTGCCGGGCCTGGACCACATGCCGTTGAACGCCATGGGCCCCAACCAAGCAACGAATGGTTCTGGGCGCAAGTGTCCCTGAGGCCGTCCCGTCGGTTCCATGACACGTGCAGCGGGTAGGTGGTGGCCACCAGCAATCCGGTAGGACCTGATGAGCGAAGGGACGACCCATGGACCCGACACCCCCAGCATCGTCGATGCACCGCGCCAAGCACCCCCGCAGCGTGGCGGCCGGGCTCTACGGCCACCCGGTCCATCCGATCCTCGTGACCATCCCGATCGGTGCCTGGACCTCCAGCCTCGTCTTCGACCTCGCGGCGATGCTCGGTGACCGCCCGGCGGCCTTCGCCACGGGGTCGAACTGGCTCATCGGGATCGGCATCATCGGTGCGCTGGTCGCCGCCACCTTCGGGGCGATCGACCTGTCCACCATCGAGCGGGGGACCCGGGCCTTCACGACCGGCCTGACGCACGCGGCGATCAACGTCGTCGTGACCCTGCTGTACGTCGTCAACTTCTTCCTGCGTAGGTCGCAGGGCTACGACGACGTCAGCGCCGGCGCCCTGGTCCTGTCGATCGTCGCCCTGGCCATGCTCGGTGTCTCCGGGTGGCTGGGTGGGAAGCTGTCGTACCGGTACGGCGTCCGGGTCGCCGACGAGGGGACCCAGGCCGAGGGTTTCGTGGGGTCGGCCCGCTCCACGCGCTGATCCGACGAGCCGCTTCCCCGACCGAGTCGTCGCAACGCCCCCTGTCCCTGTCGGGAGTCGGCCGTCAGATCTCGTCGTCGCGGCCGAGCGTGCCGTCGGGGTCGACCACCCCGTACACCCGAGAGGCCCAGAGCAGCTGGGCCCGGGTCAGCTGGGGGGGCTCCAGACGTCGCAGCCGCCCGGGCGGCCGGCCCACGTCTGCCGTCCCCTGAGCACCGGGCAACCGCCGCCGCCAGTGGACCGAGGTACCCCGAAGTGGTGCCTTGGGACGCGGGAGGTGACGTCGTCTCAGCGCGCCTCCGCCGGCATACCACTCGTCCAGACGAGCCGCCGAGGCCGCCATGAGGGCCCACAGCTCGTCCGGGTCGTCGGGGACGTCGTCGGGGTGGAGGCCGACGTGCTCGGCGACGAGCTCCCGCCTGATCCGGAGCGCGAAGACGTCCCGGGGGGCGGTCCCCTCCCGGTTCTCGACCCGGACGTCCTGGATGGCGGCGGCGATCTCGGAGTCGCTCGTCCACGACCGCCGGTTGAAGTTGTCGGAGCCGACGCTCGACCACACGTCGTCGATGACGCACACCTTCGAGTGGACGTAGATGGGGTAGCCGCCCTCGTTCGTCAGCCCGTACACGGCCACCCGGTCACCACCGGCCTCGAGCAGGAGGTCCATCGCCAGCTTGCGTCCGTAGAGCTCGGGCGGAGAGGTGAGCGGGCCGTCGACGTCCGGGACGATCGGGATGACGGCGATGAGGCGCAGGTCGGGGTTGTCCCGCAGGGCGTTGCCGAAGTGCCGCCCGACCTCCTCGGACCAGAGGTACTGGTCCTCGAGGTAGATGAGGCGTTGGGCGTGCCTGACGGCCTTGGCGTTGCCGGCCGCGACGCTGCGCTCACCGTCGGGGGCGAAGTCGTACCCCTTCGGGAGGATGGCCGGGTAGGTGCGCAGGATCTGGACCGCCTCACACGCTTCGGCCGGCGACGGCGGGGGCGGAGCCTGCTCCGGGAGTGGCCGCGGAGTGAGGTCCTCACCACGGCTGATGCTCGACAGCAGCCGGCCGGGGTTGAGGGTGAGCGGCGTGGAGTCCTCCCAGCGCTCCCTGAACACCGTCTCGACGTCGTAGACGGCCGGCCCGGTGATGGCGCAGTGCACGTCGTGCCACGCCGGCCGCCTCCCGAAGACCGCGGGCATGTCGACCCGCTGGGAGTCGCCCTCGTGCTCGATGCCGTCGCGACGGCTGTGGCACAGGTCGATGCCCCCGAGGTAGGTGATGTCACGCGAGGGGTCGTCGCCGTGGCGCAGGACGACGAACTTCTGGTGGTGCGACCCGGCGGTGCGCACCCGCATGTCCCGAAGGCACTGCCCGCCGGCCTCCTCGATCTCGAGGCCGAGGTAGCGGGCCTTGTGGGAGTGGAAGCCCAGCCGCCGCCAGTGCGAGCGCCACAGCAGGCCCCGCACGTCGACACCACGTCGTGCCGCGGCGGCGAAGGTGGCGGACACGGTGGACTGCGGGTCGTCAGTCAGCTGTTGGTCCGGGTCCCCGCGCCAGTCGACGAAGAACAGGAGGTCCCCCTCCCCCATCGCGCTGATGCGCTCGTGGAGCTCCGCGAAGTAGGGACGGCCGTGGACCACCGGGCGGACATGGTTGCCCACGCTCCACGCCGCGCCGTCCTCGAGGTGTGCGTCGATGCGGGTGCGCGGGTTCTCGCGTTCCTCGGGGACGAGGAAGAGGTCGGGCAGCACGGCGTCATCCTGCCCGCCCGAGGTGCGTCGCGACAGGGATTCGAGCAGACCGAACCACAGCGCACAAAGGTTGTGCGTGTGGGAACAGACCGGCCCCCCCGGGAGTTGGCAGGGCCATCGACCCACCTGGAGGAGCACCCATGAAGGCCATCTGGAACGGCACGGTCATCGCCGAGTCCGACGACACCGTCGTCGTCGAGGGCAACCACTACTTCCCGGCGGAGTCCGTCGACCGGTCGCTCCTGCGGCCCTCGGACACGCACACCGTCTGCCCGTGGAAGGGCACGGCCTCGTACTGGAGCCTCGAGGTGGACGGCCGCTCCAACCCGGACGCCGCCTGGTACTACCCGGAGCCCAAGGAGGCCGCGGCGCAGATCCGTGACCACGTCGCCTTCTGGAAGGGCGTCACCGTCGAACCCTGAGGCGAGGACCGCTCCGAGGGGCGAGGACCGCTCGGAGCTCAGATCGCGAAGTAGGCAATGACGATGGCGAAGAGGAGCGGCACACCGAACACCACGTCGAGCACGTGGAAGGGCACCCAGAACAGGTGTGTCACCTTCCACCCGTAGTCGGCCTCCGGCCACTCCGGCGGGACCCAGGTGCGCGCCCGCCACAGCCGCTGCCCGACGAGGAGCACGGCATACACGCCGACCGCCATCCACCAGGCGTCGACGACGAACGTCTGCTCCCTGGTCAGACCTGGCCGATCGACTCGAGCAGGTCGGTGAACCAGGGGACCGAGGTGTCGAAGGCCTTGCCACCCTTGATCCGGGGGAACTCGATGGCTCGCAGCTCGTCACCGCGCTCCTCGTCGTGCCCGATGACACCCGGCTGGCCCCGCATCGCCGAGTCGACGGCGAGGTCGGTGCACTCCTTGATGAGCGCGAGGTCGCGGGCGTTCGCGGCGGCGGAGCGAGAGAAGTAGCCGGACTTCTGCACCATCGTCTTCTCGGCCCGGAGGAGCTCGGCGAACTGCTTGGCGAACCACGCGCCGGGGTTGACCTTGTCGAGCTGGACGTGGCCGAACGGGTCCCGCGGCACCTCTTGCCCCGCGGCCTCGAGCTCGGCGACGACCTCTGAGACACCGGCGCCCTCGGACAGGAAGACGTTGACGCACCCGATCTCGTCCATGACCTGACGCAGGCGGTTCGCCTCGGCGTGCAGGTCGATCGGGCGCTCCGGCACGAACACCCCGTGGACGTCCCAGCGCCGCGGGTCGTTGCCGATCGCGGGCACGTAGTCCTGCTCGGCGACCCAGAGGTGGTACGCCTCGGCCGTCGCGGCGGTCAGCCAGCCGCAGTGGCGACCCATGACCTCGTGGACGATGAGCATCCGCGGGTTCGACGAGTGCTCGGCGACGATGTTCTGGGCGAAGACCGAGCCCTGCGCGGCCGCGGTCCACGCGCCGAGGGACTGGCGGATCGGCACGATGTCGTTGTCGACGGTCTTGGGCAGTCCGACGACCGTGAGGTCGTGCCCGTTCTCGTGCAGGTATGCCGCGAGGTCGGCCGCCGTCGTGTTCGTGTCGTCCCCGCCGATGGTGTGGAGCACGTCGACCCCGTCGGACGTCAGCTGCTCGGCCGCCACGTGCAGGGGGTCCTGTCCCTCCCGCACCAGACCACGCTTCACGCAGTCGGCGACGTTGGTGAGCTTGACCCGGCTGTTGCCGATCGGCGAGCCACCGAAGCCGTGGAGGAGATGGGCCCGCTGACGCACCTCGGCAGTGACCTCGACCGTGTCACCGCGGAGCAGTCCGGCATACCCGTTGGTGTAGGCGATGAGCCGTACGTCCGGAGCCACCTCGGTATAGCGCTCGATGAGCCCTCCGACGGCGGAGGACAGGCACGGTGCCAGCCCACCGGCGGTGAGCATGGCGACGGTCCGGACGGTCATGGGGCGCTCCTGCGGTGCGGGTGTGCGGGTGGTCCGTGGGGTCTGCGCGGTCTACGACCCCATTGTGGCGCGTCTCAGGCCCGGGTCAGGTCGCGGGCGACGAGCTCCGCGGTCTGCATCATGTTGAGGGCCGCGCCCTTGCGGAGGTTGTCACCGCAGATGAACAGGTCGAGGGTCATCGGTGACTGGGGATCCTGGCGGATGCGCCCGGCGAACCGCGGGTCGACGCCGACGACGTCGTTCGGGGTCGGGAACTCCGCGTGTTCCGGGTCGTCGAGGATGACCACGGCGGGGGCCTCGATGAGGGCCTGCCGGGCCTCGGAGACCCGGACCCGCTGGGCGAAGGTGGCGTGCACCGTCACGGAGTGGGAGGACACCACGGGGACCCGGACGCAGGTGGCCGAGACGGGCAGCTCCGGGAGGTCGAGGATCTTGCGGGTCTCGTCACGCACCTTCACCTCCTCCGAGGTCCAGCCGTCCCCGACGTGATGGCCGACGAACGGGATGATGTTCAGCGCGAGCGGGGCGGGGAACGGCGACTCCCCCAGCTCGTGCTCGATGAGACGACGGACGTCACCCGGACGGGTGCCGAGCTCGCGGTGGCCGTGGACGACGTCGAGCTCGTCGTGCAGGCGGGTCATGCCGGTGCGACCCAGGCCGGATGCCGCCTGGAACGTCGTGACGACGAGCCCGGCGAGCTGCCACGCGCCGTGCAGCACCGCGAGGGCGTCGATCATCGTCATCACCGTCGCGCCAGGGTTGGCGATGATGCCGCGGGGACGGTCGGCGATCTTGCGAGGGTTGACCTCGGGGACGACGAGCGGCACGTCGGGGTGGGTCCGGAAGACGGTGCTGTTGTCGATGGCGACCACGCCGCGGCCGGCGGCGAGCTCGACCCACTCGCGAGCGATTCCGGGCGGGATGTCGAAGATGGCGACGTCGACCCCGTCGAAGAACTCGGGGGTCAGTGCCTCGACGACGACCTCGGCCCCTGCCACGGTGAACACCGCTCCCACGTCCTCAGCACCCGCAGCGAGCCGGATGCTGCCCCAGTGCGTGTCCCGGGTGGGAAGGACGTCGAGCACGACCCGCCCGACGGCCCCGGTGACGCCGACGACGGCGAGGGTGGGCCGCCCTCCCACCGTTCGGTCCTGCCCGTGGTCAGTCACGTCAGCGGCCGGTTCCCCCGTAGACGACGGCCTCTCCCTCGAGCGAGTCCAACCCGAAGGCAGTGTGGACGGCGCGGACCGCATCGTCCAGCAGGTCGTCGCGGGTGATGACCGAGATGCGGATCTCCGAGGTGGAGATCATCTCGATGTTGACACCGGCCTTCGCCAAGGCCTTGAAGAACGTGGCCGAGACCCCCGGGTTGGACCGCATCCCGGCACCGACGAGCGAGAGCTTGCCGATCTGGTCGTCGTACTGGATCGCCGAGAAGCCCACGTCACCCTGGATGCGCTGGAGCGCCGACACGGCGGCGGTGCCGTCGGACTTGGGCAGGGTGAAGGAGATGTCGGTGAGGCCGGTCTCCGTCGCCGACACGTTCTGGACGATCATGTCGAGGTTGATCTGGGCCAGGCTCACCGCCTCGAAGATCTGGGCGGCCATGCCGGTCCGGTCCGGAACGCCGACGACGGTGACCTTGGCCTCGCTGCGGTCGTGCGCCACTCCGGCGATGATCGGCTCTTCCACGAGGTCTCCTTGCGGTCCGGGCTGGTCGGTGACGATCGTGCCCTCCTTCTGGGAGAACGACGACCGGACGTGGATGGGGATGCCGAAGCGGCGGGCGTACTCGACGCTGCGCAGGTGGAGCACCTTCGAGCCGCCCGCCGCGAGCTCCAGCATCTCCTCGTTGCTGATCCGGTCGATCTTGCGAGCGCTCGCCACGATGCGGGGGTCGGCGGTGAAGACCCCGTCCACGTCGGTGTAGATCTCACAGACCTCTGCGAGCAGCGCCGCGGCGAGGGCCACGGCGGTGGTGTCGGTGCCCCCCCGCCCGAGAGTCGTGATCTCCTTGGTGTCCTGGCTGACGCCCTGGAAACCGGCGACGATGACGATGTGGCCCTTGCCGAGGGCCTCCGTGATGCGGCCAGGAGTGACGTCGATGATCTTGGCCCTGCCGTGCGCGGAGTCCGTGATGACGCCGGCCTGGCTGCCGGTGAAGGACCTGGCGCTGTAGCCCAGGTCGGAGATCGCCATCGCGACCAACGCCATCGAGATGCGCTCTCCCGCCGTCATGAGCATGTCGAGCTCACGTGGGGGCGGGACCGGGCTGACCTCCTGCGCGAGGTCGAGCAGCTCGTCGGTCGTGTCGCCCATGGCCGAGACGGCGACGACCACCTCGTTTCCTGCCTTCTTCGTCTCCGCGATCCGGCGGGCGACCCGCTTGATGCTCTCGGCATCGGCCAGCGACGATCCGCCGTACTTCTGGACGACGATGGGCACGTGCGACTCCGGGGACCGAGGGTTCTGCGGGCGGCGACCACTCTAACCGGCGGCTCCGGACCCGAGCCCGGTGACCGGATGCCGGTCAGCCCACCTCCGTGGCCCCCCCACCCGCTCCTTCCGGCGGTGGGAGGTGCGGCGTAACGTCCGTCCCATGGCGATCGTCATCGTGGGAGCAGGGCTGGCCGGCGGCACCGCCGCGACCGAGCTGAGGGAACACGGGTACGACGGGCGGGTCGTGCTCATCGGCGCCGAGGAGCACCCGCCGTACGAACGCCCACCGCTGTCCAAGGGGTACCTGCTGGGCAACGACCCGCTCGACGTCGCCTTCGTCCACCCCCGGGAGTGGTACGCCGACCACGACGTGGAGCTGCGGCTGGGTGTCCGGGCAACGGCTGTGGACGTGTCGGCCCGGGTGGTGCGGACCACGGCGGGCGAGGAGTCCTTCGACGCCCTACTCCTCGCCACCGGCGCCGAGCCACGACGGCTGGCGCTGGCCGAGGAGACCGGTGTCCCGACGGCATACCTGCGGACGATCGAGGACAGTGACCGGCTCAAGGCGGCGTTCGGCGCGGGCCGGCGGATCGTCATCGTGGGCGCTGGCTGGATCGGCCTCGAGGCGGCGGCGGCCGCGCGGGCGGCCGGCTCCGACGTGACGGTGTTCGAGACGGCAGAGCTGCCCCTCCTGCGCGTCCTCGGACCGACGGTGGCCGGGATGTTCGCCGGTCTCCACCGTGAGCACGGCGTGGACCTGCGGCTGGGGACCTCCGTGACGGCGGCCGACCTCGCGGCCGCCGACCTCGTGGTCGCCGGCGTGGGTGTCAGCCCGCGCGTGGAGCTCGCCAGCGAGGCAGGGCTTGCTGTCGAGGACGGCGTGCTCGTGGACGCCCGGCTCCGGACGTCGTCGCCGTCGGTGTTCGCCGTGGGCGACATCGCGAACCACGACCACCCGGTTCTCGGTCGCCGCATCCGGGTGGAGCACTGGGACACGGCCATCAACCAGGCCAAGGTCGCCGCGCACAACCTCGCCGGCGGGGACGAGCTGTACGAGGCGATGCCGTACTTCTTCACCGACCAGTACGACCTGGGAATGGAGTACGTGGGCCACGGCGGCGCCGACGACGAGGTCGTCGTGCACGGCGACCTCGAGGGACGGGTGTTCCGGGCCTTCTGGATGCGCGAGGGCCGAGTGGTCGCGGCGATGCACGCCAACGACTGGGATGCCACCGACGACCTCCGGGCCGCGGTGGCCAGCGGGGAGCTTCCGACGGGCTGAGACCGCCACCGGGCACCCGCTCCTCGGCTCGAACCCCTGCTCGATGAGGGATCGAAGGAGTGAGGTGGGACAGAGCAGGTGATCCGGGGCGCGGCGGCGGGGGACACGGTCGGCGGGAGGTCGTAGTCTCGACGCGTGTACGAAGGCGCGGTCCAGGACCTCATCGACGAGCTCGGCAGGCTGCCGGGTGTCGGTCCCAAGAGCGCCCAGCGCATCGCCTTCCACCTCCTCCAGGCCGACCCCGCGGACGTCGAACGCCTGGCGCACGCGCTCACCGAGGTCAAGCTCAAGGTGCGCTTCTGCGAGGTGTGCTTCAACGTGGCGGAGGCCGACCGCTGCAGGGTGTGCCTGGATCCGCGCCGCGACCTCCACGCGATCTGTGTCGTCGAGGAGCCCAAGGACGTCGTCGCCATCGAGCGCACCCGGGAGTTCCGGGGGCGCTACCACGTGCTCGGCGGGGCCATCAGCCCCATCGACGGCATCGGGCCCGACGACCTTCGCGTCCGGGAGCTCCTCACCCGGCTGGGGGACGGCACGGTCACCGAGGTCATCATCGCCACCGACCCCAACCTCGAGGGTGAGGCGACCGCGAGCTACCTCTCCCGCATGCTTCGGGACTTCGGGCTGCGGGTGACCCGCCTCGCGTCCGGCCTCCCGGTCGGCGGTGACCTCGAGTACGCCGACGAGGTCACCCTGGGCCGGGCCTTCGAGGGACGGAGGCTCATCGATGTCTGACGACCTGGCCCTCCTGTCCGAGGAGTCGGCCGCCGATGCGCGCATGTTCCTCCTCACCGTCCGCGAGATCGCGGCCGGCAACACCCCGGATGCCGCGCTGCCGATGGTGCTCCTGGCGCTGTCGCAGGTGCTCGTCATGGGCGCACGGCTCGGGGCCATCGAGGACGTCGTACCCGTCGCGCGCTTCGAGGTCGACCCCGGCCCCGACGCGGAGCTCGACCCCTTGCGCGAGAACCTCGCGAACGTCTTCGAGGGTCTCGACGAGTACGCGGACGTCGCCGACCCGGTGATCGACCCCGAGCCCATCGTGGGCTGCCTGTCCAACGACCTCGCCGACATCGCGTCCGCGCTGACCCATGGGCTGAGCCACCACGACGCGGGGCGGCCCGTGGAGGCGCTGTGGTGGTGGCAGTTCAGCTATCTGTCGCACTGGGGTGAGCGGGCCGCGGCGGCCCTGCGGGTCGTCCAGGCCCTGCTGGCCCACGTGCGCCTCGACGCCGACCCGGATGTGGTGTCCGAGGCGGAGTTCGACGCCCTCCACCCCTGAGTCGGCGCAGGATCTCAGATGCCGACGGCTGCACCGGTGGAGTCTGCCGGGAGCTCGTTGTACGTGTCGGCCCGTTCCTGCCCCGTGAGTCGGGCGATGGCGTCCATCACCTCGTCGGTGAGCAGGCGGCGTCCCTTGCCGGCAGGCATCCCGGCATACGGCTCGGGCGAGATCGGCGGTCCGAAGGAGACCCGTACCTTGGCCAGCCGGGGAAAGCTGGCCCCCACAGGCTGGACGCGGTCCGTGCCGACCAGGCCCACCGGCACCACGGGCACACCGGCGGTGAGCGCGAGCCAGGCGACGCCGGTACGGCCCTTGTAGAGGCGGCCGTCCCGAGAGCGGGTTCCCTCGGGGTAGATCCCGAAAGCGCGACCCTCGCGCAGCACGGCCAGCGCCGCGTCGAGCGACTCCTGGGCCGCGCGCGAGGAGTGCCGGTCGACCGGGATCGCGTTGGAGCCCTCGAAGAAGCCGCGGCGGATCGCTCCACTCACCCCCGTGCCCGTGAAGTAGTCCGACTTCGCGAGGAAGCTCACCGGGCGCGGTGCGGCGATCGGGATGGCGAAGGAGTCGATGAAGGACAGGTGGTTGCTCGCCAGCAGGACGCCTCCGGTCAGCGGGACGTTCTCGGTGCCGGTGATCGTCGGGCGCCACAGCATCTTGGAGACCGGGGCGACGACGCCGTGGCTCAGGCGGTATGAGGCCGCACTCACCGACTGTCCTCGGAGATGACCGTGCCCCCAAGCAGGCGTTCGACGACAGGGACGCCGACGTCGGGCAGCTCGTCGATGGACTCGTCGTCATCGCTGATGGCCGAGTCGTCGACACCGTCACCGGACCCACGGGCCGGGTCGGCCGGGCCGGCGCCGGGGCGCTCGGGGGCGGCCCACGACGGGGAGGTGTCCTGCGGCAGGGGTGCGTCCGACCAGCTCCCTGGCTCGGAACCGGATGCCGGCCGGCCCGTTTCCGAGTCCCCCCCGGTGTGCGTCCCTACAGGCGAGTCGCCGGCCGCGTCCGCGGGCGGCGTGGCCGGTTCGTCGGCGGAATCAGGATCCGGGACGGCAGCGGATGCCCGGGCCGGGCGCGTTGTCCGCCGCCCTCCGGCCGCCGGCGCGGCCCTCGCGGTCGAGGCCGGTGGCACCGGCGCGAGTCGGGCTGCGCCTCCGCCGTCATCCGAGGGGACTCCTTCCACGCGGGCATCCACCCCGAGGACGTCGATGAGGGCCTGCCGGACGTAGTCGGCGTGTGCACCGCGGCGGAAGGTGTCCGCGAGGCCGACGGTGGAGATGCCGAGGAGGACCCGCTGGCCGTCGTAGTCGGCGACCTGGGCGTTCTGCGCGACGAACGTCCAGGTCACCCGCTTGTGGCGGCTCAGCCAGTCGAGGACGTCGGGCCAGGAACGGCGCAGCGCGTCCGTGTCCAGGCCGCCCGGGCCACGGACCTGCGTCGTGCTCGCTGAGGTCGTGGCACCTGGCTCGGACGACTCCCGGTTCGGCGGCGGCCCGTGCTGGACGGGTGCCATCGGTACGTCGTCGGCGGGGACGAACTCGGCGGCGGCGGCAGAGGACCGGGCAGCCGCGGGTGAGGACTGGGCGGCGGCAGGTTGGGACTCGTCTGCGAGCACAGGCGCAGGCCCTTCGCCGACCTCGGCGACGCGCGCGTGCTCCGGCGCACCCGGCGGCGTGGCCTCGAGTGGCGGGGGGGCCGGGGCGGTCGCGATGGCAGCCGAGATCGGGTGCTGAGGATCCGAGCCCGGCGCGGCACCGAGCGATGCGGTGGTGGGGACGCCTCCCACGTCGAGGCGACGCTCCAGCCGGTCGAGCCGAGCGGCATACCCGGCTTCGCCGGCGGCACCCGGGAGGAGGATCCGGGCGGCGATGAGCTCGAGCTGGAGCCGGGGGGCGGTGGCGCCGGTCATCTCGGTGAGCCCGGCGTTGACGACGTCGGCCGCCCGGGAGAGGGCGCCGGCACCGAACGCGGCGGCCTGGCGGCGCATCCGCTCGAGCTGGTCCTCGGGGACGTGGCGGAGCACCGACCCGGCCCCCTCGTTCACCGCCGCGACGACGATGAGGTCTCGCAGGCGCTCCAGGAGGTCCTCGACGAAGCGGCGGGGGTCGAGCCCCGTCTCGACCACCCGGTCGATGGCGCGGAAGACCGCAGCGGCGTCGCCGGCGGCGAGGGCGTCGATGGACGCGTCGAGCAGCTCGCCGTCGGTGAACCCGAGCAGGGCGGCCGCCGACTCGTAGGTGAGGCCCTCCGGACCGGACCCGGCGATGAGCTGGTCGAGCACCGAGAGCGAGTCACGGACCGACCCGCCGCCGGCACGAACGACGAACGAGAGCACGCCGGGGGCGACGGCCACGCCTTCCTTGACGCAGATCTCCTCCATGTAGGCCTGCAACCGGGCCGGCGGCACGAGCCGGAACGGGTAGTGGTGGGTCCGCGAGCGGATGGTGCCGATGACCTTGTCCGGCTCCGTCGTCGCGAAGACGAACTTCACGTGCTCGGGCGGCTCCTCGACGATCTTGAGCAGCGCGTTGAACCCCTGCGGGGTCACCATGTGCGCCTCGTCGATGATGTAGATCTTGTAGCGGCTCTGGGCAGGCCCGTAGGAGGCCCGTTCGCGGAGGTCACGGGCGTCGTCGACGCCGCCGTGGCTGGCCGCGTCGATCTCGATCACGTCGACCGTGCCGGCGCCCCCCCTCGCCAGCGCGACGCAGGAGTCGCACGTCCCGCACGGGGTCGCAGTGGGGCCCTGGTCACAGTTGAGGCACCGGGCCAGGATCCGCGCGCTCGTCGTCTTGCCGCAGCCCCTGGGCCCGGAGAAGAGGTAGGCGTGGTTGACCCGCTCGGTGCGAAGGGCCTGCATGAGCGGCTCGGTGACGTGCTCCTGACCGATGACGTCGGCGAACGTCTCGGGCCGGTAGCGGCGGTACAGCGCGGTGCTCACCTCCCGAACCCTAGCCGCGATGCCGGACACCCGGCACGCCCGGGAGCCACCCCGCGGACACCCCCGCTCGCCTTCGCCACGCACTGGGCGCGATTCGGGATCAGGGGCGGCACGGCATACCCTTGGGGGGTGCGTATCGACGTCTGGTCAGACATCCTGTGCCCCTTCTGTCACCTCGGCCGGCGGCACCTTTCGCTCGCCCTCGAGCAGTTCGAGCACGGGAACGAGGTCGACGTCGTGTGGCACAGCTTCCAGCTCGACCGCAACGCCCCGGCCGTGGACGACACACCTGTGGTCGACGCCATCGCACGGAAGTACGGCGTCCCGCGAGACCAGATGGTGCTCTCCCAGCAGCGCATGGCTGAGGACGCCGCGCAGGTCGGGCTGGACTTCCAGTGGGAGCGGCTACGCGGTGGCAACTCCTACGACGCCCACCGGCTGTTGCACCTCGCTCGCGCACTGGGGCGCGAGGACGAGGTGACCGAGCGGGTGCTGCACGCGTGGTACACCGAAGGTGAGGCGATCGGCGACCACGAGACGCTCGTACGCCTCGGCACCGAGGCCGGTCTGAGCGAGGATGCCGTGCGCGAGCTGCTCGCCGGCGACGACTACGGCATCGACGTGCGCACCGACCTTGCCCTCGCGTCGCAGATCGGCATCACGGCGGTGCCGACGTTCGTGCTGGACCAGAAGTACGGCGTCAGCGGGGCCCAGCCGGTCGAGGTGATGCTCACGGCGATCCGTCAGGTGTGGGAGCTGCAGGGCACCGAGCCGGAGCCGGTCGCGGATGCCGGCGGCTGCGGCGGCGGGTGCTGTGGCGGTGCGTGCGGATCCGGTTCCGGCGATGCGGCCGCCCAGGACGAGGCGGCTGGCGGCTGCGGATGCGGCGCGGGCGGGTGTGGCGGGCTGTGCGGGTCGGCCGCCGTGGATCCGGTCGCCGCGGCGCGGTGACGTCTGCGCAGTCAGGGAGCGAGGACACCCCGCGTACCTGGAAGAGCCCACCTGCCCTTGCTGCATTCCTGCCCTGGGGGAGTTCAGTGGGGTACCACCACGCGGGGTGCCGCCAACGATCCTAGGCGGCCCCTTGCGTGAGGCAAAACCGCCACCGGATGGCCCTTCCGGCGCGCATCGCGACGAGGGGTGCTTCGCGCGTGACCGCCCCCCGCTCAGGGTCGAGGACGAGGACCGGTTCGAGGTCTGCGAGCCGGCTCACGGCGGTGCGGGACTGCCCCCGGAGCACGATTTCGAGCGACCCCCGATCCTCTAGTAGCCTCGCCCGCGGAGGATTCGCATAGTGGCCTAGTGCGCACGATTGGAAATCGTGTTGGGATAAAACCCTCGGGGGTTCAAATCCCCCATCCTCCGCCACCCAGGAACCCCCGGGGCAGACGCGACCGGGGGTTTCCTGCTGCCGCCGGGGCGCTACTCGAGTCCGAGCTCGGACCGATACCCCTCGAGGAGCCCGACCAACGCGTCAGGATCTGCCAGCGCTGGCAGGTGACCGGTGTCCAGGACGTCAGGCGCCACCCCCAACCGGGAGCGTGCCAGCTCCGTCATGAAGGGAAGGGGGAACAAGCGGTCGCGGGCACACGCGACGACGCGGGTCGGGACCTCCGGCCACCTGTCGAGCGGCCACGGGTCGCGGAACGGACCGTCCGTCTGCCCCTCGGGGGGCCGCCGCATCGCCTCGACGCGGACCTCTTCGGGGACGTCGTGGAAGTACACCTCGATGTCGTCCTCGAGCTCCGGGTCGCGGCCTTCGTCGACGGCGAGCCGCCGAGCGGCCTCACCCTGCCCGGTGGACTCCCACCATTCCCCGCCCGTCTCACCGGGGCTAGGGATCATGGCGGCGACGAGGACGACGAGGTCGGCGGCGCATCGGTCCGCGACGAGGGGGGCGACCAGGCCGCCCAGCGACTGCCCCACCACCACGAGGCCCGTGCCGCCGGCCGCCCGTGCCGCGCCGCCTGGGGTCGCGTCGACGACGGTGCGCACGTAGTCCTCGAGGAGGGCATCCTCGTCGGTCGCGGGGAGATCGACGGCGACCGCCTCGTGCCCTCGCGCCTCCAGGCGCTGCACGACGCGGTGCCAGTACCACCCCTGCCCGCCCGCACCCGGGACGAGGACGAATGCCGTCATGAGTCCTCCGCTTCGATCGTCAACCGTAGTCCGCCCTTCGCCGACCTCGCCGCGCCCGGGGCCGTTCGGCGCGCGATGCGGCCGTCGGGGGGTCGCCGGTACCGCACTGCTGGCGCTCCGCCACGGCCCTGCGCACGATGGGTGACATGAGCATCGGCGCCTACGCAGCGGCATACCAGCAGTCGATCGCTGATCCCACGACGTTCTGGGGCCAGGCGGCGAAAGCCGTGGAGTGGATTCGCGAGCCGACATCGGTCCTCGACGACACCACACCGCCCTTCTACCGCTGGTTCCGCGGCGGCACGCTCAACACGTGCTTCAACGCCCTGGACCGCCATGTCCGCGACGGTCGGGGCGACCAGGCCGCGCTCATCCACGACAGCCCTGTCACCGGAGGGACCTCGACGTTCACGTATGCCGCCCTGCTCGAGCACGTCGCCCGGCTCGCCGGTGCACTGTCGTCACTCGGTGTCGGGATCGGAGACCGGGTCGTCGTCTACATGCCGATGGTGCCCGAGGCGGTCATGACGATGCTGGCGTGCGCCCGGATCGGCGCGGTCCACTCGGTGGTCTTCGGCGGGTTCGCGCCCGCCGAGCTGGCGGCCCGGATCGAGGACGCCCGGCCGACCGTCGTCGTCGCGGCGAGCTGCGGCATCGAGCCGTCGCGGGTCGTGGAGTACAAGCCCATGCTCGATGCCGCCCTCGAGCGCAGCACGCACAAACCCGAGTCCGTCGTCGTGCTCCAGCGCCCGCAGGCCCGGGCCGCGGTGGGCGAGCGCGACACCGACTGGGAGGAGCTGGACTGGGACCAGCTGCTCTCCGACGCCGAGCCCGCCGACTGCGTCGAGGTCGAGGCGACCGACCCGCTCTACATCCTCTACACCTCGG
>OCZS010000192.1_pt1 | contig 19731 bp, 19 predicted proteins | sample 1539071 | NCBI WGS metagenome assembly OCZS01 (sample SAMEA3113584, study PRJEB22503) | soil metagenome
GGCCAGCCGCCGGTGACTCTGTCTGGCGCGGCGTAAGGTCTAGCCGCTACGCAGGTAGCGACGGGCGTTCTCACTGGCCGTCTCCCGCTCGAGCCGCTGCTCCGCCTTGCTTGAGGACTTCAGGAGGTACGGCACAGAGGTCACCATGACCCCAGGGGTGAACAGAAGTCGGCCCTTCAAACGGAGCGCGCTCTGATTGTGCAGGATCTGCTCCCACCAGCGTCCGACTACATACTCTGGGATGTAGACGGTGACGACGTCGCGCGGGCTCTCGGTGCGGATGTTCCTCACGTAATCGATGATCGGGTTGGTCACCTCCCGGTAAGGGGAGGCCACCACCTTCAGCGGGACATCGATATCCGCGGCCTCCCAGGCCTGCACCAATCGTTCGGTCTCCGCCGGGTCGACGTCGACGGTCAGCGCCTCGAGCGCGCTTGGCCGAGCCGCCTTCGCGAAGGCCAATGCTCGCAGCGTCGGCTTGTGCACCTTGCTCACCAGAACCACCGCCCGAACCCGACTCGGCAACGTCCGGTCCTCGCCCTCGACCAGAGCGGTTTCCTCGGCCACCCGGCGGTAGTGCCGCCGGATGGCTTTCATCATCACGAACAGCACCGCCATGGCGATGATCGCGATGTAGGCGCCCTGCAGGAACTTCGACAGCAGCACGATGATCAGAACGGTGCCGGTCATGGTGAGACCGATCGCGTTGATCACCCGCGAGCGCTTCATCCTGCTCCGCAGCGCCGGTTTGGTCTCGGTCTGCAGGTGACGAGTCCAGTGCCGCAGCATGCCGGTCTGGCTGACGGTGAACGACACGAACACCCCCACCACGTAGAGCTGGATCAGCGAGGTCACGTCCGCCCCGAAAGCCACGATCAACACAATGGCCAGCGCCGCCAGCACCACGATGCCGTTGCTGTACGCCAGCCGGTCGCCCCGCGTGTGCAACTGGCGAGGCAGGAAGCCGTCCCGGGCGAGGATGGAGCCCAGCACCGGGAAGCCGTTGAACGCGGTGTTGGCGGCGAGAAACAAGATCACAAAGGTCGCCGCGATGACGAAGTAGAAACCGGGCCGAAAGCCGTCGAAGACGACATCGGCGATCTGGGCGATGCCGGTCTTCTCGATCACATCGACGCGTTCGCCGTTCAAGGTGTAGAAGGAGTGTCCATGGTCAATCAGCCGGACATGCGTCAGGTGGGCGAGCACGACGACACCGATCAGCATCGTCACGGCGACACTGCCGAGCAGCAGCAGCGTGGTCGCCGCGTTCTTGCTCTTCGGCTTGCGGAAGGCCGGTACGCCGTTGGAGATCGCCTCCACGCCAGTGAGGGCCGCGCATCCGGAGGAGAACGTACGCGCCAGCAACGCCACCATCGCCAATCCCGTGAACGCGGCATACTGCGGGTCGGGCTCGATACCGTACTGTGCCGACTCGGCGATCAGCGGCTCACCCATCACCAGGATCCGGAACAGCCCGTAGGCCACCATGATCAAAACGCCGAACATGAAGCAGTACGTCGGCACGGCGAACAATGCCCCGGATTCTCGTACTCCACGCAGGTTGAGTGCCATCAGAACGATCACGGCAATCGAGGCAGCAGTGGCCTCGTGGCCGTCCAGAAAATGCAGGATCGGCACCGACTTGGCGTTCTGGACGCCTGAGGAGATGGACACCGCCACGGTCAGCACGTAATCGACCAGCAGCGCGGCAGCGACGGTGAGACCCGCGTTCGGCCCCAGGTTAACCGTGGCCACTTCGTAGTCGCCGCCGCCAGAGGGATAGGCGTGTACGTTCTGCCGGTAGGAGGCGACGACGACCAACATCACGACCGCGACGAGGATGGCAATCTTCCACGAGAACGCGTAGGCGGCGAGCCCGGCCAGCGACAACGTCAAGAAGATCTCGTCCGGTGCGTACGCGACGGAGGACAGCGCGTCAGAGGCGAAGACCGGTAGCGCGATGCGCTTCGGCAGCAGCGTCTCGCCGAGTTGAGTGCTCCGAAGCTTGCGGCCGAGCAGCAGCCGCTTGCCCGCATCGGAGAGATTCACCACGAATCGCCATGCTATTACCAGGGCAGAGCCGCTCCCGCGGCCGCGACACTAGACTCGCTGCTGTGCACATCGTGATCATGGGCTGCGGTCGGGTGGGATCCAGCCTGGCTCGAAGTCTGGAGAAACGAGGACACACAGTCGCCGTAATCGACCTGGTGCCGGATGCCTTTCGCCGCTTGGGACCAGACTTCGCTGGCAAGACGGTCAGGGGCGTCGGTTTCGATCGCGAAGTGCTGATGGAGGCTGGCATCACCGATGCCGACGGCTTCGCTGCGGTCTCCAGCGGCGACAACTCCAACATCTTGTCTGCCCGAGTGGTGCGCGAAACTTTCTCTGTTGACAACGTGGTAGCCAGGATTTACGACCCTGGCCGCGCAGAGGTGTACGAACGGTTGGGCATCCCTACGGTGGCAACGGTCCGCTGGACATCCGACCAGATGCTGCGTCGGTTGCTGCCCGCCGGCTCAGAACCTCAGTGGCGTGATCCGTCAGGATCGGTCCGGCTGATGGAGGTCCACGTCGACCGCTCCTGGGTCGGTCGCACAGTCGAGCAGATCGAAACCGCGACCGGTGCTCGGGTGCCGTTCGTCTTCCGGCTGGGCGCCGGGATCGTCCCCAAATCCAGCACTCTGTTCCAGGACGGCGACCTCCTGTACGCGGCCATCGCCGACGCGCAGCTCGCCGATGTCGAGACCACGCTGGGCCAACCTCCGAAGGGAGGGTGAGCGATGCGTGTGGCCATCGCCGGGGCGGGCAACGTGGGCCGCTCGATAGCCGCTGAGCTGGTGGAGAACGGGCACGACATCTTGCTCATTGACCGGGATCCGCACGCGATCAAGGCCGAGTCGCTGCCGGCGGCCGAGTGGTTACTGGCCGACGCATGTGAACTCTCCTCCCTCGAGGAAGCCGGCATCGATACCTGCGATGTGGCAATCGCCGCCACGGGCGACGACAAGGCGAACCTCGTCGTCTCATTGCTCTGCAAGACTGAGTTCGGCGTGCCGCGCACAGTCGCGCGGGTTAACCATCCCAAGAACGAGTGGATGTTCAACGAGGTATGGGGGGTCGACGTCGCGGTATCGACGCCCCGGCTGATGTGCGCCCTGGTCGAGGAAGCCGTCACCGTCGGCGACCTGGTTCGACTTCTCACCTTCCACGAGGGCGAAACCAGCCTCGTGGAAATGACCCTGCCCGGGGACAGCCCCTGCGTGGGTGCGCGGATCGGTGATCTGGACTGGCCCGGTGACGTTGTTCTGGTCGCCGTCATACGTGACGGTCACGCCCGCCCCCCGGACAACGACGGCTCCCTGGAAGCCGCCGACGAGTTGCTGTTCGTGTCGGCCCAAGACACCGAACGGGAGCTGGCACAGATGCTGGCCCCTCGGGACCCATCGCTCGCGGTGGCGAAGGTGGCCGCGCCTCGGGTACCCGCCCGATACTGATGGACGGCTTAGGCAGGCGCTGGGTCGTCGGCTTGGTGCGCCAGCCCCGAGTCCTCGATAGGGGTTCTGCCCTTGGACAGCAGCAAGCCGATCACGAACAACGCCGCGAGCAGTAGGGGCCAACCAAGAACCACCTTGGCCACTCCGAGCAGCACCACCTGCCCGGCGAGGAACAGCGGCAGCTGGACGACGAACCTTGTGATGTAGGGGACAGCGAGCACGGCTGTCAGTTTGGTGGTCATTCTGACCAAGCCCCGATCCTTAGCCCACCCCGTCGGCTCACCGATCGCCGCACCAAGGATGAACCCGACCAAGGGCCACCGAATCGCGATGGTGAAGAGCGATAACAGCGCGAGGGCGCCGTTGTAGAGAATGCCGGGCAAGAAGACATCTTCAGCGCGGCCAGTTCGGGTAGCCACAAACGCGGCGATGGCGGTCGGGACGATCGCTGCGGCCACGAATCGCAGCGACTGACGCTGCATCAGCCGAACGACTGCGGCAATCAATGCGGTACCCACCGCAGCGATCAGGGCCGGATACAGCTCGCGCCCGATCAGCCAGGCAATCGTGAAGGCTATGAACGGCAGCGTCGATTCGATCATCCCTCGAGCGCCGCCGAGGGACGCCGACAGCTGGTAGCGAACGAACTCTTCGACGTAGGTGAAGGAACCGGGGTCCGCTCTGGTCGTGCCGTCACGGACGGGAGGGTCCGATGTTGACGAGGGGTGGTCGCTCACGAAGGTGCCGGCGCAGCCAGCAGCTCATACCGCGGGTTGTAGATCAACCGCCGGCCCTCGTGGCAGCTGATCCGGCCGGAGACCTTCAGCGAGCGTCCCGGGTCGATGCCGGGGATCTGCCGTCGACCCAGCCAGACCAGGGTGACCGCACCCGATCCGTCCCGAAGTTCGACTTCGAGCGCCGGATGCCCCCCACGCGGATGAATTGTCACCGTGGACACTTGCCCGGTCAGTTCGACCTGCTGACGGTCCTCGCAGGTGCGAATCGGTACGGCGCCCGTCTCTCGCACGTTTTGTTGGAGCTCTTCGGACTCCAGTTCAGCGTTCGAGGACGCCAAGCGGCGCAGGGCCCGCTGGAACATGTTCTCTTTAGCCATCTGACCTCACTCCGAGTCCAAGCATCCCACCGCCATCAATCAAGATCCAGCGTCCGAGGACGTCAGTCCCGTCGGCAGGTGCAGCGGCAATAACTCACCTGGCGCCATCGGCTCGTCACCACGGCGGACGACCACGTGCCGGAACGCGGTGAGCAGTTCCGCGACCGGAGAGTCGATTCCGTCCTCAAGAGCAGCCTGGCCGTAGACGATCCCCCGCAGTAGCCAGCGAGGACCCTCGACCACCCACATCCGCGAGGGCTGGTAGCCCTGCTCGCCGTCCGGAGTCGAGACGGGTAGCAGGCGGCGCAGCTCCACTCCGAACGGGCCTTCTACCAAGGCAGCCGAACCTCCGGCCTCAGTGGCTGACTCGATCATCTCGTCGCGCAGCTCCGCCCACAGGCCACCGCTTCGTGGTGCTGCATATGTCCCCAGCTCCAGCGCGGAGTCCCCGGTGACCAGCATGGCTGAGACGATCTGCTGAGTTTCCTCGGCGACCTGTAGACGAAGCTCCGCCCCGGGAAAGCCGGTGAGCACCATGCTGCCCAAGTCGATCCGTGGCGGATCGTCCTCTGTGTCGGCCTCCAGGTCGACCTCGTCGATGTCGAACGGCCCCTCGGTGCGCCAGTCCTTGCTGTCCAGGGCCGCGAGATCGAGATCGGCAGCGGCTTGAGATGACCCGCGGGTGGCCTCTCCGGAAGCTGGATGCTCAACCGTCTCCTCGCTCGGACGAGGGTCTGAGGCTGCCGCTCCTTGGGCTGTCGAGGAGTTGCCTTCCTGCGGGGCGTTGCTGACCTCGTCTTGAGTTGTGTCGGCTTGCGCTTCGCGGTCGTCGCGATTCCTGCCTCGTCGGAAGATCATGACCACCTCAACGTGATCACCGCGGCCGGACTCATGCTTCTTGCTGCTCCTGTGCGTGATGGGCCGTGACCAGCACGCCACCGGTCGAACCGTAACCTCCCGTGCCGCGGATTGATTCCGGCAGCCGCTCGACGACGGCGAACGCAGCGCGGGTTACTGGCTGGATGACCAGCTGGGCAATGCGGTCACCGCGGGAGAATCGCACCGGCCGCGAGGCGTCGTGATTGATCAGGCAGACCTTCACCTCGCCTCTATAGCCGGCGTCGATGGTACCTGGCGCGTTCACGATGCCAATTCCGAATTGTGCGGCCAGACCCGACCGCGGATGCACAAAGGCGGCGTAACCCTCCGGCAGGGCGATGGCCAGGCCCGTACCCACGACACGGCGCTCGCCCGGCTCCAGCACGAAATCCTCGGTGGATCGAAGATCGGCGCCCGCGTCACCAGGCTGCGCGTAGCTCGGTGGCTCCAGGCTGGGGTCGAGTCGCCGCAACTGCACCTCCACCTGGTCCACTCGAACAGCCTAGTGGAGACTGCCCCTCGCCGAGATCGCCGCTGAAAGCGCTGACGCGAGCTGCCGAGGGTGTCGCGAGGACACCAGCCAGTACGGCACCGGATCGTCCGGATCGTTGAGTGTGATCTCCACCGCGCCAGCGATGTAGGGCCGGACGACGAGATACGCGCGCGCATCGGCGCCTGGTCCGGCCCGGTGGCTGGCCGCCGCCTTATCTAGCGGTATCGCGCCCGCGAGGTAGTCAAGGTCGATTCGCGCCCGACCGACGGTAAGCTCGCCCGAATCCATCGTGATCGTCACCGATGCCGCCGCGAAGATCCCGCCAGCCACGGTCATTGCCGCCAGGCCGGTGGCTACACCCCAGACGGGGCCCCGGTACCAACCGACAGCGACCAGCACAGAAAACGCAAAAAGCGCTCCAAGAAGCCACCATGCCACCGGCACCGTCAACCGCTCCCGGTAGATCACGACGCCAACCTAGCCGCAGGAGGGTGACCACTAGGATGGCCAGCACATCTGGGACGCCCGCCGGAACCTACAGGAGAGATCACAGCCATGGGACCCTCGCAGAAGCTGGTCTGGAAGCTCTACGCCGGCGTGCTAGGCGCGGTCATGACCTTCGCTGCCGAGAAGCTCGTCACCGTGGCGTGGAAGACGGTGACCGGCAATAAGCCACCTTCCCCGACAGACCCGCGGACCCCCCTGCGCGAAGCATTGGGTTGGGCACTGGCCAGTGCGATCGGGGTGAGGGCCGCGCAGATTGTGACCCAGCGATTCGCGGCTAGGCGCTGGTCCGACGAGATGGGCACTGAAGCGCCGGAGCGGCGGAGCAAGCTCAGGATTACCATCGGCTGATTCGTGCGGATCCATCACCAGTGGTGGATCTCCGCCGATCTGTGGATGTGTTTCAGCTTCCGCGAACGGTCATCCTGCGCAGTCGTAACAGTAAGCATCTCCGTTCGGGCGTTCTTCAGCGATCTGGCTGCGGTGCCGCACCAGGAAGCAGCCGGCGCAGGTGAATTCGTCCGATTGCCGGGGTAGCACCCGGACGGTCAGCTCCTCGTGGCTGAGGTCGGCTCCTGGCAACTCGAACGCTTCGGCGGCCTCGGCTTCGTCTTCGTCAACTTTCCCGGAGTTCTTATCGTTACGGCGGGTCTTGAGCTCTTCGATGCTGTCTTCGTGAAGTTCTTCGTCGGTCTTGCGTGGGGCGTCGTAATCGGTCGCCATCTTTCCCTTCCCGGGGTCTGGGCCCTTGTGTTCTGTCGAACCCGAGCGCATGCATATCACAACTGGCGTGAATCGCCAGCCGAGGTCCGCTGCGCCCGCTATAACGCTGTCCGGCGCTCGAAATTCCCTGCTGAGTGTTCGGAATTGACCGGCGCTGCTGCACCTCATCAAACGGGTCGAGGCAGCGGTGAATCGCGCACAGCCTGACCATCAATTCGGCCGCTGCGAGACCTTCGCCGGGGCGGCTGAGCACATGGTTGGCCGGTCGGGATCGGAAGGATTGAGGCAGCAGTCAAGCTGGCAGGCGAACCAGCCTGGTTCGCCCCCGGGGATCACTGAGGGGACCGTGGTCTCGTCCCTTTTCGCCGCGGCTCGCTCCAGGAGGAGGTCGACCAGCGCGGAGACGAAGGCGGGATGCGTGCCGGCCGTCGTTGCTCGCGCGAGCCGCACACCACGGTCGAAAGCAGTGTGGGCCGCCTCGGTATCCAAGTCGAAGATCACCTCCATGTGGTCGGAGACGAAGCCGATCGGCACCAGCACCACGCTGGACGTTCCGGTCCCGGCGAGCATCGCAAGTCTGTCGTTGACATCCGGTTCCAGCCATTGCTGCTGTGGCGGACCCGACCTCGAGCAATAGACCAGCTCGTAGTTGTACGGCCGTCCCCGACGCTCCGCCACCTGCCGAGTCACCTCGGCGGCGACGGCCATATGCCAATCGATGTACGCGCCCTGCGGGCTGCGCGGTTGCGGCCCAGCCGCGGAAGCCATGGAGGCCGGAATGGAGTGAGTGACGAAGAGCAGGCGAGGATCCTGCGCGTCGTCACCCAGCTCATCGAGCGCCTTGACCGTGGCATCGACGGACGCCGTGACGAATCCCGGATGGGTCGCGTAGTGCCGGATCCGGTCCACTTCCACGTCAAGCCCGCGAGCCGCGTCGTAGAGATTCTCCCGGTACTGGCGACATGAAGAGTACGAGGGATACGCGCTGGTCAACACGACCAGGACCCGCCGGTGGCCGGCGGAGGCGAGCTCGGTGAAGGCATCGCGGAGGAACGGGGTCCAGTTGCGATTGCCCCAATAGAGCGGTGCGGCTATGCCACGAGCGTCCAGTTCCTCACGGAGCGCGGCGAGCAGCCAGCGGCACTGATCGTTGATCGGGCTCCGGCCGCCGAGGCGGTAGTAGTGCTCGCCGACCTCCGCGAGCCGTTCTGGGGGGATCCCACGCCCCCGGGTGACGTTCTCGAGGAAAGGCAGCACATCCTCCGGAGCCTCGGGTCCGCCGAAGGAGACGAGCAGGATGGCGTCGTAAGGGTCGAGTTGCCCCGGATCGGACGATAAGCGGTCTTCCACGCTGGTCATTCTCCAGTCGCGCGAGCTCAGATGCGCCAACCGTTCACGGGAAAGGAAGGAGATCTCAAGCGATAGCCGCCACACCGTGCATCGGCCGCGTCCAATCCGGAGCGCTTTCCCTCCCGTCCTCAGAGTTGGCCGAGGTAGCGGTCGAGCTCGGCCTCCGCGTCCGCCGACTCAAAACCGGTGGCGGTGATCTTGTCCAGGTTGAGCAGGCTGTGACGCGGCCGCGGGGCCAGGTTCTTGCCCGACGCGTATTGGTCGGTTGTCACGTTGGTGATCGCTGACGCGGGCCGGCTACGGGCGACGAATACTCGGCGTGCGATATCGGCCCAGGTCATCGACCGGCCGGCGTTACTCACGTTGTAGGTGCCGTACGGTGCGCCGGCCTTGAGGAGGTGCGTGATCGCGCGTGTGAGCTCGGTGGTGAACGTCAGTCTGCCATGTTGATCATGGACGACGCTGGGCTGCACCCCCCGGTCGGCCAGGGACGCCATGGTCCGGACGAAGTTCGCGCCGTCGCCGATCACCCAGCTGCTGCGAACGACAAAGTGCGCCGGCAGCGAGCCGACGAGGGCATCGCCGGCTGCCTTGGTCTGCCCGTAAACCCCAAGCGGGGAGAACGACTCTGCCTCGTCGTGGATCTCCACCGAACCGTCGAAGACGTAATCGGACGAGACGTGCACGAGGGTGCAGCGATGTTCACGTGCGGAGGCCGCCAGCGCGGCCACGGAATGCACGTTCACGGCCCAAGCGGAGCGCCTGCCGGAGTCAGTCTCGGCCGCGTCGACCTTGGTGTAGGCGGCGGCGTTGATGATGGTTTCGTAAGGGCTGAAGTCGAATTCCGCGACAGCGTCACGGGTACTCAGATCGAGCTGCTCCCGGGTGGCGGCGTCGGCATCCGGAAAGGCGGCAACCAGAGCTCGACCGAGCTGTCCGTTGGCGCCGAGGATCAGTTGCTTCCGCGGCGCCATCGGCAATACCGCTGACAACCGTGGATGAGCTCTATCTGATGGTGATAGCTCCGCCTGCGCGAGTGGAATGGGCCACCTGATCGCCAGGTCGTCGTCCGCCAGGTTGACGAAGGTGTACGAGTCTCGGGCTGCCGCGCTCCAATGGTCATTGACCAGATAGGAATAGGCGGTGCCATCCACCAATGTCTGAAACGCGTTGCCCACTCCGCGCGGTACAAAGACCCCCGTCTCCGGGCCCATCTCCAGGGTGAAGCTCCGACCGAAACCGTCGCCGGGCCGCAGATCGACCCAGGCACCGAAAATCCGGCCCGCCGCCAGTGATACCAGCTTGTCCCACGGCTCGGCATGGATCCCTCGAGTAGCGCCAGCGGAGGTGTTGAACGACACGTTGTTCTGCACCGGTGCAAAGTCCGGCAGCCCTAGATCGACCATTTTGCGGCGCTGCCAGTTCTCCTTGAACCAGCCGCGATTGTCATCGCGAACGTCAAGCGAGATCACCAGCAGGCCCGGGATGGGCGTGGCTGCGATGGAAAGGTCGCTCATCGTGACTACTGGCTCTGGCGGGCGTAAGCCGCTTCGGTTGCCGCTTTCTGCGGCCGCCACCACGCGACGTTGCGCCGGTACCAGTCGATGGTCTGCGCCAGCCCGTCCTCGAAGTCGGCATAGGCCGGCCGCCAGCCCAATTCATTGCGAAGCTTCGTCGAATCGATCGCGTAGCGCAGATCATGGCCCACCCGATCAGTCACCAGATCGTACGCGTCGCGGGGGCGGCCGAGCAGCTCCAAGATCGTCTCGACCACCTGGAGGTTGTTCCGCTCGCCATCCGCGCCGATCAGGTAGGTCTCGCCGACCCGTCCCTGATTCAAGATCAACAGCACCGCGGAGCTGTGATCATCAGTGTGAATCCAGTCCCGGACGTTGAGTCCGGCCCCGTAGAGCTTCGGGCGGCCGCCGTCGAGGACGTTGGTGATCTGGCGAGGAATGAACTTCTCGACATGCTGGTACGGGCCGTAGTTGTTGGAGCAATTACTGATGGTGGCTTGCACACCGAAGGATCGCACCCAGGCCCGAACCAGCAGGTCGGATCCGCCCTTCGTCGATGAATACGGGCTCGACGGGTTGTAGGGGCTGGTCTCGGTAAACCGCCGCGGATCGTCGAGTTCCAGGTCGCCATATACCTCGTCGGTGGAGATGTGGTGGTAGCGAGTCTCGTGCTTGCGGACCGCCTCCAGCAGCGTGTACGTGCCGACCAGGTTGGTCGCGATAAAGGGCAAAGGGTCGCGCAACGAATTGTCGTTGTGCGACTCGGCCGCGAAGTGGATGACCGTGTCATGATCGGCGACCAGCCGATCAACCAGATCCGAGTCGCAGATATCGCCCAGCACGAAAGTGAACCGATCCGCCGGCAGACCGCTCAACGACGCCCGGTTCCCCGCGTACGTGAGCTTGTCGAGCACGGTGACGGTGGCGTCGGTGTGCCTGAGGACGTAGTGCACGAAGTTGGCGCCGATGAAGCCAGCACCGCCGGTCACCAGGTATGTGGCCACGACCGGTCATACTAAGGCCTCGTGCGAGGCATCATCCTGGCCGGCGGCTCAGGCACGCGGCTCCATCCGGTCACGCTGGGCATCAGCAAGCAGCTGGTCCCCGTCTACGACAAACCGATGATCTATTACCCGCTGTCCACGTTGATCTTCTCCGGCATCAACGAGGTGCTGGTGATCACGACCCCACAAGACGCGTCCGCCTTCCGGCGATTGCTCGGCGACGGTTCGCAGTTCGGCATCTCGATCTGCTACGCAGCACAGCCGGAGCCCCGTGGGCTGGCGCAGGCGTTCGTGATCGGCGCCCAGTTCATCGGTGCCGAGAAGGTGGCGCTTGTTCTCGGCGACAACATCTTCTATGGCCAGGGGCTCGGTACGCAGCTACACAACTTTGCCGACGTTGACGGCGGAGCAGTCTTCGCCTACTGGGTCGCTGAACCGAGTGCTTACGGGGTTGTCGAGTTCGATTCCGCGGGCCAGGCGATCTCTCTGGAGGAGAAGCCGGCTCAACCCAAATCGAGCTACGCCGTTCCGGGCCTGTACTTCTACGACAACGAGGTGATCGAGATCGCCCGGAGCCTGCAGCCATCCGCGCGAGGCGAATACGAGATCACCGACGTGAATCGGCACTACCTCGATCGAGGAAGGCTCCTCGTCGGCGTCTTACCCCGAGGCACGGCATGGCTCGACACAGGGACTTTTGACTCGCTCAACGACGCCAGCAACTTCGTCCGCACCATCGAAGCGCGCCAAGGTCTGAAGGTTGGCGCTCCCGAGGAAGCAGCCTGGCGGCAGGGCTTCCTCAGCGACGACGAGTTTCGCCAGCGTGCGACGGCGCTCGCGAAGTCCGGCTATAGCAGGTACCTGCTGACCCTGCTGGAGGCCAACCAGTAGCGACGAGCCCCGAGTGATTATGGCCGTTTCAGCCCGGACCGCTGATGGCCGCGTGCAGGGTCTAAGCGCGCCTGCCGCGCCGGGCCTTCAGGTAGTCGGCTACGACGTACTCCCCCAGCCGCCCGATGTCGGGCGTGAAGACCCGGCCGCCGGCTCGCCGAGCCAAGGCGTCGACAAAGCGAGCCAAGCCCGGATCCTCGCCAAGAATGAACGTGTTGATGGTGGCGCCGTAGCGGACTAGCTCGTCGACCTGCGCGATGGTCGCCCGTACGGTCTCCGGAGCGGTCGGCCAGTGGAAGAAAGGCTGGTTTCCGCCGATCAGATGGGCGGTCGGCTCTCCGTCGGTGACGATGAGCACGACCGGTTCGGCGTCGGGATGGCGACGCAGGTGCCGGTTCGCGAGCAGCAGCGCATGTTGCAGATTCGTGCCTTGGATCCATTCCGGCTCCGCCTCCGCCAGTTGCACGGCGGAAAGCTGGCGGGCGGTCCGGTGAAAACCGATCACCTGCAGGGCATCGTGACGGAAACGCGTCTCCATCAGGTGGTGGAGCGCCAGCGCAGTCTGCTTCATGGGTCCCCAGCGCCCATCCTGGACCATCGAGAACGACAGATCGACGCAGAGCGCCACCGCGGCGCTCGTCCGCCGCTCCGTCTCGGTGACCTCGAAATCCTCGACCTGGAGGTAAACGCGGGCTGACGCGGAAACCCCACCGGAAGCGAAGGCTGAGCCCCTCGAACTGTCGCGGACGTGAGCTGAGGACGTCATCCCACCGGGGGTTCTGGCCGAGCTTGTCGAAGCAGCGGTCAGGCGTTCCACAGGCTCAGGGTGCGTCGTCAGCCCGCTGCGGCGCAGCGCGTTGCCCACCGTTCGAGGCGCGTCGATCGGGAGTTCGTCGCCGAAGACCCAGGACCGGCTCAGCCCGGTCGGCTCGTCCGCGGCGCCGGTGCGGTGATCATCGTGATCACCCTGCCCGTTGGCGGCCAGCTGTGCGAACACCCGCCGAAGAGCCGTCTGACCCAACCGGCGGACCGCCCGGGGAGTCAGACGTAGACCGTCGTCACCCCTGGTCAGGTAGCCCTGCTGTTCCAATTCGCGTTCGAGATCGCGTAGGGCCTGCAAGTCGCGGGCCGCTTCCGACCCGAGCCGCCGTTCCAGCATGTCGACGTCGACATCGTCCAAGCTGCCACCGGCGTCAGTCTGCGATAGCTGCGCCTCCAAGGCCTCCAGATCCGCGAGTTCCGCCACTGCCTCGACAGCGCCGCTGTAGCCGAGTGGCTCACCGTCGGGACGCATCCGCGCGGGCGTGGAGCGATCCAGCCCGGGTCGCAGGGCACGGAGGTTGTCGGCGAGCTGCGCCATTTCGGACGCCAGGTCCGCATCGGACATCGCCTGGCTCATCAGCTGGCCGAGCTGCTGACGCTGCTCCGGAGTGAGCGAGGACAGCATCCGCTGGGCGGCCGCCTGCCGGCGGGCCAGCGCGTCGATCAACTCCTCGACATTCTCGGGTTGTTCGGGAAAGAATTCGCCGTGCTTGGCCATGAAGTCGGCGAATTGGTCGGTCGTATCTTCCTGGCGGGCATGAGCGGCGAGCAGCGAGTTGAGGTCGGCGAGCATGTCTTTGACCCGCTGCATCGCCTGCCCGTCAGGCGATTCCAGGGCCGACTTCATACCTGCGAACTGTGCGTCGAGCACCTCTCGCCGGAGCATCTCCTGGATAGATTGGTAGATGGCGCGGGCTTCGTCGGATCGCCAGTCGTAATCGGACAGTGCTCGTACCGCCCCGGCCACATCGTCGGGCAGCGTGGCGAGCTCCATCTCGGCCAGTCGGGCCTGATCGTCGGCGGCCGTTGCGAGCGCCTCCCGTTCGGCGGACAAAGCCTGATCGAGCGCGGCCCGCACCTGATCGAGGGTGCCGCCCAGATCGCCTCGGCGCCGCGCCTGGGCCCGCATCCGGCGGATTCGCTCCAGGAGCCGGTCCAAGCCGCCTCGATTGTCGATGCCGCTGCGGAGTAGCTCGCGCAACGCATCGCGCACCGAGCCCGCCGACAGCACATCCTCACCGATCCGGTCGATCGCAGCCCGAACGTCGTACGGCGCGGCGAGCGGGTCTGGGCCACCGGCCCATGGACCGTACCGGAAACGGCCGTGCGGGTCACGCCGTTCCCGATCGTCTCGGGGGAGGTCAGCAGCCATGATCAACTCGAGTCATGATCACGACGCCCCGTAGACCGTACGACCGTCGACGGTCTCCTTGTCGAGCCGCCGGGTGAGATGCAGGCCCTCGAGGGTGAACTCGGCGGCCGCCGCTACTTGGCCCCGACTCGCCCCGTCGTCATAGCCCAGCCGGCTCAACACCTTGAACAAGCCGGGGACGCTGCCGAGCTGGCCGAGCACATCTGCAGCGGCCACCAGCTCCCCGGTTTCCACGACGGCTCCTTCGGAGAACACCGCCGTGAAGCCGGACAGATCCAGACCTGCAAGCCGATCCTTGTAGGTAGCAGCCGTGGCCAAGCGAAGTAGATGATCAAGAACGGCCCGCTCCCGGCCCTCCTCCCCCATCTCGAACTCCACCTTCCCGAGCAGCGTGGGCAGGACCGGCGCGACATCGCAGATCCGCGCAACCGGCTCCGGGTCACCGGTGCGGGCTGACCGACGCAACGCGGAGGCTGCGACGGACTCCGCCGCAGCGATGGTGAACCGAGCCGACACGCCCGAGCGTTGGTCGACCGACGCGGACTCGCGCAGGTTGCTGGTGAATCGTGCGAGAACCTCCAGCAGGTGGTCACCGACCTCGGCCGTAAGATGCGCTTCTTGACGCAGCAGCGCAAGTTCGTCGGGCAGCTCGGTGAGGTAGTGCGTCCGGATCTCCGCCCCGAATCGGTCCTTCAGCGGGGTAATGATGCGGCCGCGGTTGGTGTAATCCTCGGGATTCGCGGTAGCGATCAAGAACACGTCGAGCGGTAGCCGGATCGAGTACCCGCGCACCTGGATATCGCGTTCCTCAAGCACGTTGAACAGGGCCACCTGGATCCGCTCGGCGAGGTCGGGTAACTCGTTCAGCCCGAAGACGCCCCGATTGGCTCGCGGCACCAGCCCATAGTGCACCGTCTCCGGATCGCCGAGCGTTCGCCCCTGGGCGACTTTGACCGGATCGACGTCCCCAATCAGGTCACCGACCGAGGTGTCGGGCGTGGCTAGCTTTTCGGTGTAGCGGTCGTCACGGTGGCGCCAGCTGATCGGCAGATCATCGCCGGCCTCCGCGGCAAGTGCTCGGCAGCGCACGCAGACCGGCGCCATGGGTTCGTCATGGATCTCACAGCCAGCAACCTCCGGAATCCACTCGTCAAGCAAGCCGGCGATCGTACGCATGACCCGGGTCTTGCCCTGGCCGCGCTCGCCGAGCAATACCAGGTCGTGCCCGGCCAGCAAGGCCGCTTCCAGCTCCGGCAGCACCGTGTCGTCGAACCCGACGATCCCGGGAAAGGCCGTTTGGCCCGCGCGTAGGCGAGCCAGAACGTTCGACTGCAGTTCCGTTTTGACGCTACGTGCGGCATATCCAGCGGCTCGAAGCTGGCCGAGTGTGGCCGGGCTCGGGTGTCGTGGCTGTGTCATGCACCGACACTACGCGGCGAAGATCGTCGGATGAGAGGTCGGCGTCGCCCTGTGCGCCTACCGCTACCGCGCCGTCTGGGCAGGTAGGTTGGGAAAAAGGATCACCACACGAGGAGCCGCCCCGACCGATGCGCATCGCGCGACTGGTGGGACTGAGCCAGGACGGCAAGTCCCTGATCGTGGCCACCGAGAGCGGTGAAGAACTGGCAGTGGCGGTGGACGAGCGGTTGCGCGCAGCATTGCGGGGTGACCGGCCGCGACTCGGACAACTGGAGATCGAGATGGAAAGCTCATTAAGCCCTCGAGACATCCAAACGCGGATCCGGGCCGGCAGCACCCTCGAGGACGTGGCCAAGGTGGCGGGTATTCCGTTGGATCGGGTGGAACGCTTCGCAGCTCCCGTGCTGGCCGAACGCGAGCACATGGCGCGCCTGGCGATGGCGTCGTCAGTCCGCCGCCGAGGAGAAACCTCCGGTCATCGCAGCCTGCGACTGGCTGTCACCGAGCGACTCGGGGCTCGCGGGGTTGATCTTGAGACCGTGGCCTGGGACTCCTACCGGCTTTCGGACGGACGCTGGACGGTCACGGCCGACTATCGCTCGGGCGAAGGGAGCCGGCACGCCACCTTCACCTTCGATGCCTCGGGACGATTTTCGATAGCCGAGGACGACGAAGCTCGCTGGTTGCTCGGCGAGCAGTCGGCCCACCAGCGGCCGTCACCGGGTCGACGCCGCCCGGTGACGGCTGAGTCGTCAGCTGAGGTGGAGGACACCGAGCCCACCTTGGACCTGAGCGACGATCTCGCTTTGGTCCGTGCCATCCGCGAACCGCGGGTGCCGATTGAGCCGCATCTCGCGGCGGTCCATGATCTACATCCGGACGACGGGCTGGACGAGGACGATGGGCCGGCCGTCATGGCGTACGGCGAGCAGCCCGAGGAAGCAGTGACCGAGGCAGCGCAGCCGGCGCAAAGTACCGGGCTCACCGACGCCATCGCAGTTCCGGACACGTCCAATCTGGGCTGGGAGCCGGCGATCGTGGTGAACTATCCGGTAGAACCCAGCCTGCTCGACGAGACCGACAACGCCGACGACATCGAGCCTGTGGCCGGGGTGCGAACCGGCGAGCCTGGGCCGCCCGAGCCGGAACTGCGGACCGATGATTACGGCGCCGAAGTGCCGCAACATACAAACCGGCATCCCGTCACCGGCGTCGGCGTCGAACCAACCGATGTGCTTCACTCGCCTGCCGTCCACCATCATCATCTTCGGGGCACCGACGAACCGGGCAAACCTGATCCGCCGACCGGCATCGAGGACCGGACCGACGAGGCCAAGGAGTTTGTCGAGGAGGCGCTGGCCAAGGAGTCACACGCTGAAGATTTGGTGGACAAGCCGGTCAAGAAGAAGCGGGCATCCGTCCCGAGCTGGGATGAGATCATGTTCGGCGGTCCCAGGCGCGGTTGAGGCACCACAGCCGAACCCGCATCAGTCGTAGAAAACCGGAACCGTCATCTCGGCCGGAGTCAACGACCCGTGCATCCCGATCAGGGTCAGTTCTCGCGGGAATTGCTGGGTCATCACCGCGTGGTCGTCGCGCAGGGCGACCAGGACGTGCCCCCAGCGTTCGCGCAGCGCGTCATCGACCGGCCCAAACCACCCCTCCTCGATCGCTTCGTCCCTGGTCCGTATCCAGGCTCGATCGCCCAGCTCGTCGCGCCACCGAGCCGCGACCCGCCTCGGATCGTCAGAATCGACGTAGACCTGGCGGAAGCGGCTCTCCCCCGCCAGCGCGGAAACCCCCGCCATCAGGCCCGGGTGGTCCTCGGCGATGACCTGGTGATCGTGGGGCACATCGACCATGCCGTGGTCGCCCGTGATGATCAACCGTACGTCGTCGGGCAGAGCGGCGCGAAGCCGTTCACACATCCGGTCGATGCGCACCAAGTGGTCACGCCAGGCCGGTGACTGGCAACCATCGACATGGCCACAGTGATCGAGTTCGCGCTCGTAGGCATAGACCAAGCTTCGGTTGCCTCGTCGGGCAGCCGCGGCTATGAGCGCGATGCGCTGATCTTCGTCTGCTTCCTCTCGGAATCCTACGAAGGTTGCACCTCGTAGCGCGGCTACCGTTAGTCCGGTTGCCGAGAAACGTTGCAGGGCCACAGAACTCACACCGACGCCGGCTGCCGCAGCTCGCTCGAAGAGCGTGGGCTTGGGCTGGTAAACCTGGGGCGGCACCGTCGACTCCCAGGTGAGAGCGTTCAAGATCTCGCCGGTCTCCGGTACCCGGGAGGTGTAGCCAACCAAGCCGTGCAGACCCGGCGGCAGCCCGGTGCCTAGGCTTCCCAGGCTGGTCGCCGTGGTGCTGGGCACGCCCGCCGTCACCGGGCGTGCGTCGCCGAGCAACGACCCGAGATAGGGCACCTGCCGAATCGCACCGCGCACCAAATGCCAACCCAAACCATCGACCATGGCCACCACGTAGCGGTCGCTTGACGGCAAACCGAGCCGATCAGCGCAGTCCGGCAATCCCAGATGCGCGCCGATGGCTGGCATCAGGTCGGCCAGCGTCGAGGAACCGTAGGACGGGAGGACCATCGGTGCCAGAGCCGATGCGGGCTCCGACACCGCTGGTTGTGTCATACCGCAGCCGCGCGCTGCAAAGCCGTGGCGAAGGAGACCAAGCGGGCCACCCGATCGCGGCCGTCGGCCGCGGCGCTCATTCGTACGGTCAGGTCATCACCGACCAGCGTGCCGGTGTAGCCGTGGTCGGCCTCGCATTGAGGATCGCTGCAGCTCGCCGGTTCGAGGTCTACCCGACGGACGGCACCCCAACCGACTGACAACCAGGTCTCGGTGACGTCGGCCGATCCCACCCGATATTCCGCGGGCCGGGCGACCACCCGCGTTAGCACGACTGAGTTGATCGTTGACAGCAGTACCGACTCAGTCGAGGCTGCCGCGAACGTACCCTCCATCGGAGGTTCGGCCGGGTGGTCGTCGGTGTGCCCGACGATCAGCCGGCTGGGAGTGAGCGCCAGGATCGTGACATGCCGGTGAATCTCGTCCCGGTCAAAGGTGGGCTCGTGATGGACGACGAAGTCCACAAGCTCCTCGTCGCCGACGGACTCCATGATCGTGTCCTCGACCAGCTCCGGGAAGTACCCGCACGCGTCGATCTCCGCCCGCAACTCGCGCCTCGTCGATCCCAGCCTCATGAAGGCATCTTATTGTGCTGGTCGGACTCTCCGGCGCCCTCGAGCTTCCCGTCTTCCTCTCCCTTTGCAGCAGCGCCTGGCGCGTTACAGCGTTCTCGTCAAGGGGTCGCGGCGGTCGGCCGTGGGAGCGATGAAGGCACGGGCACCAAGGACGGGGACTCCCTGACGCGCCGCGACGCACGGCTTCAGGGTGAGGGATGCCACCTGCGGCAGGTCGTCAGCGAGCTGCGCGACCCGATGCAGGAGATTCTCGATAGCTTCGATGTCCACTCCAGGACGGCCATTCTGGCCGAAGAGTGTCGGGGCGGCACGAAGATCCCGCACCATGGCTGCTGCGTCGACTGTGGTGAGTGGCGGCACGCGGTAGACCGTGTCACCCAGCAGCTCGCTGGGAATGCCGTCCAAGCCCAACGAGATGATGGGGCCGAACGCGGCGTCTTCTCGGCTGGTGATGACCAAAGCGACACCTGGCGGCGCCATTGCCTGTACCACCGGTTCGGCCACGGATGGGCCTTGCTCATCGTCGAATCCAAGCCCCCGGACCAACACGGTCAGGTCGTTCCACGCCTCAGCCATCTCGTCCGGTCGGTCGAGGTTGCGCCGGACGCTGGCCAGATCCGGGCGCCCACGTACCGCATCGGCGGTGGCTTTCAGCACGACGTTCCAGCCGAGCCGCTCCGCCACCTCGACGGCATGGTCGAGGCTGTCCACCCGGTATCGGGGTACAAGGTCGATTCCGTAGGCGCTGAGCAGTTCGCTGGTCTCGGCATCGGTCAGTTCACGGCCGTCCCGCTGCCGGGTCAAGACGCCATTCACCAGGCGCCTCGCCCGATCCGTGTCGTTGTCGAGCATAGGTACCGCACCCGGATCGCGCTGCCGCCAATGCGCGTAGGCGCTGACCGCGTTCAAGGCATGGATCGCACTGGCCG
>OCZS010000193.1_pt1 | contig 19726 bp, 15 predicted proteins | sample 1539071 | NCBI WGS metagenome assembly OCZS01 (sample SAMEA3113584, study PRJEB22503) | soil metagenome
CCGGACTGACTATCTGCAACCTTAGAGCCAGGATGGTCAACGTACCGATGAAGCGACCTCCTAGGACTTGCGGAAAATGCGGCGGTCTTGGGAAATTCAACTCGGCAGACGTCTCGGTGGATCAAGCGGCTTGAGTTCCCGCAGCCCAACGTACGCCAACGCAACGCCGATCTGGCCGCGAGTAGATCTCCAGGAGTGGTGTGAACTCCTCCCACCCGGTTTCACGATTGCTCAGTGAGTTGCTGGGACGGCGTGTTGGGCGGCACTTCCGTTCGCGTCACCTTCCTCCCATCGACGTCGCTTCACCACCTTTAGCCACCCAGCGGGATGGTACTTTAGTGCTCCTTTGGTCAGCGGGTTGCAGTAAATCGGCCCCGACTCTATGCTGGGACCTTAATCCGGTTCAACGTTTTACCTGCAAATCGCAACAAAACGAAGAGCCGACGAGCGGACTCGAACCGCTGACCTGCTCATTACGAGTTTGCTTGCGCACGTTCTAGCATGTACTGGTGCGTCCGGTTTTCGGCTTGTTTATGCGAGTTTCGGTGGATCGGGGGCGTAGGTTTGTCCATTGCGTGCTAGTGCGTATCAGCCCGGTTGCAGTACGGGTTGCAGTAAATCCATTCGAGCATACTCCGATGGCTGACCTCGTCTCATTATGAGTAACAATCAGGGCGTTGCAGGGGTTTGCCGAGACCGCAGGGACAGAGGGTTTTCTGTTCCCTGTATTGCCACTCTTGCAGGGTATTGCGTCCGCGTTAGGGTCAAGTAGGGTCGGGAGTAGGTGGATTACGCGTCACCGGGTCCTTTGCGTTCGGTACGCAAGTCGGGATAGCCATAGGCTGGCCACAACCGGTCGGTTTCACGCCTTCCGCCACCGCTTGTGTAGGTAGCCCCGGGGCTTGAAGACGGCGTATAGGGAGAAGGACCGGCATACTCTCGCGTAACTCCTCCGCCATCACCGACTATTTCCGCTGCTCGTCTCGCTTCGCGCACCCGCCTGATCAAGAGCGTCAGGCTCACGAGGGCTATCAGTAAACTCACAAACTCGATGCTCACAAACCCCACAAACGTTGCGCTTCTCATGCTGGCAAACGTGTCCCACAAGACGTGAGAATGACGGTTGTTGCGAAAGCGCCACCCACCCTCCGGTTGAAGGACTTTGCGCACGCGGCAGTGGACGCGGGGGCCGACATATTCGTCGGGGGTCACGCCCACCGGCCCCAGGGAAATCTGTGGATCCTTTCGCGATTTCGGCAAGGTCAACGCATGGAAAAATGGGCTAGCGATCACTACCTCGTTCACGCCCAGCTAACACTGATTGGCTAAGGCAGGGAGAACGGTGATGAGAAACGCAGACAGGGTAGCATCCTAGCTTTAGCGACCAGACAGACTAGAACCGATTACACTCACCGCTCGGCCAGCGTGTTTTGCTCTCCGGTTCGGTCAGCAGGCGGTGGTTCGTCCTTCTCAGCGGAACGCACGTCACCACCGTCTCGAGAACACTTGTTTCTTACTCCGTCTCGCCAGCCACAGGTTTGGTCTGCCCGTAGCTGACTATCTTGGCCCGGGTATCCGCTACGTCATCCGGGCTGAGGAGTATGGGTTCTCCGGCAAGCTTGGTACGGTAGTAGATCTCGGCCATCTCCTCCAGGATTTCGGTCATGGCGTAGGCCTGACCGACCGTTTCCCCCACCGCTATGGTCCCATGGTTCTGTAGGAGGCACACGGAATGGGAGTCCCCGAGCGCATTGCTAGCGTAGCCCGCCAGTTCCTCGGTACCGTAGGTCGCGTACGGGGCCAGGGGCACCCGTCCTTCCTCGGAGAGGGCAGCGAGCAGGTAATGGACCGGGGGAATCTCCAGCCCGAGGCAAGACAGTGCGGTTGCGTAGGGCGCGTGGGTGTGCACGACCCCTCCCACGTGTGGCTTCGAACGGTAGAGGCCCGTGTGCATAGGGACCTCGCTGGAGGGCTCCAGCGTCCCTTCCAGAGCTTCGCCGTCGAGGCTTACGAGCACTATGTCTTCGGGCTCCAGAACGTCGTAGGCGAGGCCACTCGGGGTTATCAGGACGTTCCCCTCAGGGGTGCGGGCGCTGACGTTGCCCGAGGTCGTGGGCACGAGACCCGAGGCGCTCATTTGGCGAGCGATCCGGGCTATCTCTCTGCGCAACTCTCGATGTTCCATGTTAGTTCTCCTTCTCTAATCGCTAGCACCTACGACGGCGTAAAGGTGGCCCACACTCAGGGGTCCTGCAACCCCCTCACGGCGGATCTCCCAAACATGTGGTTTCGCGCCGGACCAGCGGCGAGCGCCCTGCGTACCCTTCGCGAGCCGGCGGTCGCCCAGCGGAAAGTACAGAATGGACGGCGCCGTCGATACTTCTGGCCGCGGGCTGCGTTTCTTGCCTAGGTACCAATCGCCTTGCCTCCTGGATCTCGGAACATCCGTCGCCGGTGGTGCTCGTCGGGGCGGGCCTCTATGCGATCGGCTTGCGCAGCGGAGAGGTATACGGGCTCGCCCAAAGAGAGCACGCCCGTGAGGATGCGGGCTACTTTTGTGGCCATCGTGGTGATCTGGTCTACCTCCACCGCCGACTGACCCAGGGCCAGCAGGCCGTGGTTGCGCAGGTAGACTGTCTTCGGCGTCGTGCCCGTGCGCCCCCTATACTCGCGCAAACCCTCCCGCACAGCATCGGCCAGTGGCAGGCCTGGGTCCGCGTACGGGATCAGCAGCGCTTCGCGACCGCACACGACTACCTGATCGGGGAAGATTGCCCCGGCGACCAGCGCCTCGGCGCGGTCAGAACAGAGGATGGTGTTCACCGCGGTGGGGTGAGTGTGCCCCACGAACTGCGCCCCTCCTTCAGTGAGGCCAAGCGCGTGCATGACTGCCTCGATCGAGGGGCGAGGTCCCTCACCGGTGCGCGCCGCCATGATGCCTTCGGACAGTTCCTCGTCGGTCGGAGGATCAAAGTCAAGCAGTCCTAACGTGGTATGCAGGCGAAGTTCGACGAAGCTCTCCGGCGCAGCGTCGGCCAGGGACGTGCCGCTGGCTTTGACCACGAAGCGCTCGCCATCCACGAGGGCTGAGGTATTGCCTTCCCCGAGCACCACCAGCTCTCGTTCGGGTCTTCCCAGCGACCTCGAAAGTCTAACAAGCTCCGTCAGCGGTTCGTCGCTCAAGCTCCAGACCTCCGACCGTACCCGGCGAGCCGCGCAGATGTCCGCTCAAGCCGCACCGAGCTCGCCATTCTGTGGTTTCTGCTGCAAGGCTTGCGTTATCGGGGGGAGTGCCCTTTGCAAGACTCGATAGTGCTCAAGGCGTTCGATGTAGTGTGTAGTGAGATTAGGGTCGGGCTCGAACCGGACCTGCTCCCCTCCCACCGCGGCCCGGGCCGCTTCGATGCTCGACCAGAGCCCCGTCGCCATGCCCGCGAGCAGCGCAGCCCCCGCCGCGGCACCGTGACCGATACGGGGCACCTCGATGGGGACGCCGAGGACATCGGCCTTTATCTGAGTCCAGGTGTGGCTCTTAGCGCCGCCGCCGACCGAACGCACCGGCCCCAACTCTCCCACGACGCTTTCCAGGCGTTCAAGGTTGTCCTTCAGACCTAGGGCGGTTCCCTCGTAGACGGCCAGCGCCAGGTCAGCCGCATCGACGCCGAGGTCGAGACCGACGATGGCGCCACGCGCGCTAACGTCCCACGTGGGCGTGCGTTCTCCCGCGAAGGACGGTATCAACAGCAGGCGACCGGGCCTGTTGGGCGAAACTGCCTTATCGAGTTCGACAACGTCGCCGAACCCCGTTAGTTCCCGCGCCCACTCCACCACGGCGCCGCTTGAGACCATGGCGCTCAGGACGAGGTCGGTATCCTCAATGCAATGGTGTGTGTGGATCATGCCGGGCACGTGGGTGTCCCGGCCCGCGGCCGTGATGGTCACGGTTGAGAAGCCGGTCATTTCCACGAGCCCGTCGTCGACTTCGAAGATTCCCGCTTCGAGTGCAGCGCCCACGGCGTCTATCCCACCGTGTGCGACCGGGGTGCCCTCCGGCAGACTGGTAGCGTCGGCCGCTTCCGCCGTCACCTCGCCCGCCATCTCGAGCGAAGGCCGCGCGTCCGGGAGCAGGTCGACAGGCACGCCGAGCAAGACCAGCTTCGGATCGAACCGCCTGTCCCACCCCTGGAACAACCCAGCGTGGGACTCGTCCAGGGTAGATTGTCCGCACAGCCTCTGGATCAGGAAGCCGTTGGCGCACAAGACGGCCCGTGCACCTTCGAGTTCCTCCGGTCGGTGACGCATCCACCAGAGCAGCTTGGCGGTGGCGAAGTACGGGTCGGGAGGATTGCGCGTAGGCTGGCACGCGGCGGCTATCTCCTCAGCTTCCGCCCCCGCCCTGCGGTCGATCCAGGTGAGGGCTGGTCCGCGCGGTTCGCCTTCGGCGTCCACAGCCACCAGCGTCGGGGCTTGGGACGTCACGGCCACGCCGCTCACGGGCTCGCCGCCCACTACTTCGGGCAGCGCCTCCGTGGCCGCCCGCCACCACACCCGGGCGTCCTGCTCGGCACCAAGGCCGGCGAGCTCGGTCGGGTACCTCACTGTCCGCTCGCGGACGATCCGGCCCTCGTGTTCGACGGCGACTGCCTTGAGCCCCGTCGTCCCGACGTCTATTCCGACGACGTTCATTGAGGCGTTCTGGCTCGGGGCCTACCGCTCCAGAGCCCGCGGGCCGCCTCGACGCTGTCCAGGTAGTACGCGAAGCCCTCTTCGTAGAGTCCGGCCATCTCCTCGCGAGGTTCGACATAACCGTCGGGACGCGTCCACTTGGCGTAGTCGAAGTCTCGTTCCGAGGCGATCAATGCCGCTATGGCCGCGCCCCTGGCGCCGACCTCTGGGCGACGCGCGATGCGTAGCGGCTTCTGGAGCACGTCGGCGAGTATCTGGCGCCACGCCGCTGACTCGACGCCGCCTCCGCAGATCGCAACCTCACCTTCGAGGCCCGCCGCGTCCAGACAGTGGCGAGCAGCGTAGCCCACCGACTCGCAGATGGCAGACACCACGTCGGCGCGGGTGGCGCCGAGGCTCAGTCCGGCCACCTGGCCCCGAGCCGCCGGGTCGACGAACGGGGCACGTTCGCCCGAGGCCGAGAAGAAAGGCAGCGCGGTTGCGCCCCGGGCACCAGGTCCACTCTCTTCTAGGAACTCCTCGATATCCTTGTGCTCTGCTCCGATAAGTGAGAGTACCCAATCGAGCGAGGCCGTGCCAACCATGGCGGGCATCGCCCTCAGCCACCTGTCCGACTCCAGCGCGCACAGTGTCAGACCCCCCACTTCTCCGTCGGTCTCGACGCGGTCGGTGAATACCTCGCACGCGAGCGTGGTACCCAGGATGATCAGGCCCTCGCCGGGCTCATCCACGCCGGCGCCGATGGCAGAGGCCGGAAGGTCGAAAGGTCCGCTGTGAACCGGGATTCCCTCCGGTAGCCCTATCAGTTTGGATCCTTCGGCGTTTAGGGGCCGCATGGGTCCTGGAGCCGGGTCGATCGGGGCGAGCAGATGTTCCCAGCGTTCCAGTCCGCAGAGCTTGAGGATCTCCTTGTCGTAGCGACGCGTCCGGACGTCCAAGAATGGCAGCGAGGCATCGGAGGCGTCCGTCGCCCGTTCGCCTGTGAGCCGCTGCAGAATTCCGTCTTTGCAGTATCCGGCGGTGGTCGCCTGCTCAAGCGACTCCGGCTCCGAGCGCTCCAGCGCTACCAAGAGCGGCGCGTGCGAGCCGGGAAAGATTATGTTGCCGTTGCGGCGAAAGGCGGCCTCGAACACTCCAGAGGACATCCACTCCTCGACGACCGAGTTCGCCCGGGCATCGAGCCACAAGATGGCAGGTCGTACCGAATAGCCCTGCTCGTCGAAGAGCCAGAGGCCGTCGCCCTGCCCGGTGAGTCCGATCGCGTCAGGGTCCTCGCCCGAGCGCTCAGTCACGGCACGCACCACCTTGCCGACCGCAGCTACTACCTCCTCGAAGTCTTGCTCAGACTGGTCGGGGCTGGGAGAGTAGACTTTCGTGGGGCGTGACTCCACCGCCAGGTTCTCCCCATCGTTCGAGAAGGCCGCGGCCTTCACCACTGACGTACCCGCGTCGATGCCTATCATCATGCCAGATCACCCACCGCCTCACTGTTGATTACGTTAAGCAGCTGTTCCCCCCGCACGTACCGCCCGACCTCCTCCGCGGCGATGCGGGCTGCCCGCTGTGCCGTCTCCTTGGTGGCGCCCGCTATGTGTGGCGAGAGCACGAGCCGCGGCGCCTTGAGGATGCGGGAGTCCTCCGGGACGGGTTCCTCGGGGTACACGTCGAGGGCAGCGGCCCCGAGATGCCCGGACTCGAGGGCGTCGCACAAGGCGTCGTAGTCGAGAAGTCCGCCGCGGGCCGTGTTCACGAGCACGGAATCCCGAGACATACGCGAGATCTCGTGTGCCCCGATCATGCCCCGCGTATCCGGGGAGAGTCGGGCGTGTAGGCTCACCGCCCGGGAGCGTTCGAGTAGCTCGTCCAGTTTGACTGAAGACCCACCAGCCTCCTCGATATCCGCCGCGTCGACGAACGGGTCGTATACTACCACCCTGGCGCCGAAGGCCACGAGGACTCGCGCCACCCGGCGACCTATCGCCCCGAAACCTACGAGCCCCACTGTAGCCCCGTCGAGCTCGACGCCGCACTCCTCGTAGGCGTAGAATTCGCCCCGCCACTGTCCGGACGAGAGGGACCCGTGGGCCTCGGGGATGCGGCGCATCGCAGCGAGCATAAGGCCCACGGCGTACTCGGCCGCGGCGGGAGCGTTACGCCCCGGAGCGTAACAGACCGCGACTCCTCTTTCGGACGCCGCTTCCACGTTGACGTTGACAGGCCCGCCTCGGGTACAGACCACTAGACGCAGGTTATTCGCCGCCTCCAGTACCCGGGCGGTCAACGGAGCGAGCTGAGTGACCACGACTTCGACGCTGTTTACGGCTTCGATCATCTGCTCTTCGGTCCCGGAAGCCTCCTCGACCTCGGCCACCGGGCCGTAAGGCTCAACGGGCCACGGCAGATCCAGGGTTGAGACCTCAAGAGCGCCTCTTGCTTCCCGCTGGAGCGCCTCAAGTATCAGTTCGCTCAACACGAACCGGTCGCCGGCAGCAAGTACTCTGTCGCCTCTCACCAGACGCACCGATCAAAACCCGCTCTCACGACTTCCTTCCACAGCGCTCCCGCCCTCTCCAGATCACAATCGTGTGAGATCGCGTCCGTCATCTTACGAGTTCCTCTCTTAGCGCCTTGGGTTTGAAGCGCTTTACGAAGCTACGGAAGTCTCGCACCTCATGTTCGGCACGTTCCTCGTCCCAACCTAGATACCGGATGGCCACCCGGGCTGCGGCCTCGTCCACGTCGAGGCCGACCATCGGGCCCATCCCGACCATCGTGCGCCGCAGCAGCACGTCGGAGAGCGTCTGCGCTAACTCGCGCCTGAAGGCATAGAGAACCTCGGCGCCGATGAGCCCACTCTCGACGGTGGCAGAAGGACCAAGAGGCATCCGCAGCGAAGGGTCGTCGCCAGCCATCTGCAGCACATCGGACGCGCGCACTCCGTAGAGTCTGAGGAGCCTCTCGGCCAGCTCGTCGGCCAGACCACTCGTCACCTTGAACTCCGCGGCGAAGGACTCGAAGTCCTCTACGGCGCCGCCGGGGAGCGGGACACTGTCGGCGCGGCTCTCGGGGGAGTTGAGGTTCAGCTTCTTGTAGACACTGTCCGCCGTCTGGCGAGAGAGGGTGGGATACGTGGTGAGCTTGCCCCCGACGATGGATAGGAGACCTTCGACTCCCGGACTACTGCCCTGGACCTCCAGCCTGCCTCCGGCCGCGGATCTACCCTCCCCGTGGTCGTAGACCACGTGGCTGCGGGTGATACCGCCTTCCTCACCTTCGGGCGAGTAGGGCAGGGGCCTGACGCCGGAGTAGGTGAAGAGGACGTCCTCGGGGGTGAGTCTTGCCCCGGGGATCAGGCGGTTCGTTTCGTCTATGAGGTAATCTATCTCCTCGTCGTCAGCGACGACTCGGTCGAGGTCTCCCTCGTGGCGGATATCGGTCGTGCCGATAAGGTAGCGGCCGTTCCACGGGTTGATGAAGTACGGACGGCCATCCTTTCTGGCCTCGACGTAGAGAGTCTCTCCCTTCGGTGCGCCGGGAAAGTGGTCCACTATGATGTGGCTGCCCTTGGTGCCTCCCATCATGCGACTCTCCGGGTAGCCCATACCCTCCAGCACCTCGTCGACCCACGGACCGGCGGCATTGACCGTCACGGGCGCATGAGCGTCGTACATGCCGCCGCCGAGCACATCCACGAACTGCACGCCGGTCACGGCTCCGCTCTCGACGAGCAGGCGTTCCACCTTCGCATAGGTAAGAACGAGGGCGCCGTGTTCGTAGGCGGAGATGGCGTTCTCGACGGCGAGGCGCTCGGCGTACTCGACCTGGGCGTCGTGGTAGAAGGCCGCGGCTCTAAGTCCCTCTGAATTGAGGCCAGGCTCGCGCTCGAGGGCCTCCTCCCGGCTAAGCATGCGGTGGTTGGCCACGCTCTTGTCGAAGGAGAGGATATCGTAAGCGATCATGCCGAGCCGGATCACAAGCGGCCCGCGCTTCATATAGTCGTAGATGGGGACCAGGAAGCCCAGTGGCTTGACTAGGTGCGGGGCAGCGCGAAGGAGCCTCTCGCGGTCCCTCAGGGATTCTCTCACCAGAGGAACCTCGTAGTGCTCCAGGTACCTCAAGCCACCATGTATCAGGCGTCCAGACCAGCTCGTCGTCCCACTGGAGATGTCCCCCTTGTCCAGAAGCAACACTTTAAGACCCCGCATCGCGGCGTCCCGGGCGATCCCTGCGCCGTTGATGCCGGCCCCGATGACGATAACATCAAAGGGATAGTCACCTATATCCCGGGGTATCACCGGAAGCGATCCCCGCTCTCGGCGTCGAACAGGCGTATCCGATCCGGGTCGAACCTCAACTTCACGGCTTCCTCCCTCTTATAGCGTGCGTGGGGGTCGGTTTCGGCCTCGATCCGGGTCTCTACACCCGGGAGCGTTGCGGTGAGAAGTCCCGTCTCCTGCAGAGGCTCGAAGGCAAAGACTGTGGCGTGTATGACGTCCGGCCCGTCGGACTCGACTACGTGAACGTCCTGGGGGCGGATACCCACGACCACCTGTTGGTCGGGACTCAGGGACGAACTCGCCACCGGCAGATCGGTTTCGTCGGACAGCCACATGCTCATGCCGCGCTCTGTCTTTCTAGCCCGTCCGCGTAAGAGGTTCATCGGAGGGTCACCAACAAACCCGGCTACGAAAAGGTTGTCAGGATCGTCGTAGACTTCCTCCGGGGTGCCGACCTGCTGGAGTTCGCCTTCGTTCATCAACGCAATGCGGTCCGCCATCGAGAGGGCCTCGAGCTGGTCGTGCGTCACCAGGACGGTCGTGTACCCCGTCTCCCCCTGCAGGCGCTTGATCTCGCGGCGAGTCTGGTCCCGCTGGGCGAGGTCCAGGTGGGAGAGCGGCTCGTCGAGCAGCAACACGGAAGGATCTCGTACGAGGGCGCGGGCGAGACTCACCCGCTGCTTCTGTCCGGTCGAAAGAGCACCGGGCTTCTGCCCCAGGATGTCGGTGATATCCAGCCGCTCCGCGATCTCGCGCGCGCGCTTTTCCGGGTCCCTGGCACTTCGGGCCCGCAACCCGAACGTAATGTTCTCCTGGACAGTGAGGGGTGGGTAGAGAGCGTAGTTCTCGAAGGCGAGGGCGATGTTGCGACGGTGGGGCGGGAGGCTCACGACGGAGGATCCACCGATGAGTATGTCTCCCGAAGTCACCTCTTCGAGTCCGGCGATCATGCGAAGCGTGGACGACTTGCCGCAGCCGGACGGGCCAAGGAGCGCGAGCAGCTCTCCTTGCCGCACTTCGAGGTCGATGTCGCGAACGGCATGGACCTCTTGCTTGTCCCGCCGATGGTAAACCTTGTTGAGCTCGGTAAGGACGAGATCTTCAGGCACGATCGACCGCCTCCTCTACATCCTGCTCGAGGTCTATACGCCTGCCCGTCTCGCCTTCGAACAAGAGCAACGTCGAGGTTGAGGAGTAGATCGTTACCTGCTCGTCCGGCTCCTTCGAACCTTTGCCGGTGACGACTGCGATCAGGTTCTCACCGATCTTGACGGTCACTTCCAACTCGCGGCCCAGGCGCTCGACCACGTAGACCCTACCGGCTAGCTTCACGCTGTCAGTAGGTGTCTCACCATCGGCAACCTCCAGGTCGAGGGGACGGATGCCCAACTCGACGGCCGTGCCGGGGGTAGCCGGACTGTTAGTCAGTGGCACCTCGATCTGGCCGTCTCGGCTACGAAAGAGGCAACCCTCCGGCCCGTCGACGAGCGCTCCGGCTACCAGGTTTATCTCGGGCTGGCCGAAGGTGCGCGCCACGAACGTGTCGGCCGGGCGTTGCCAGACCTCTTCCCCGGTGCCCACCTGAATCAGCCTCCCCTCCTGCAAGACCCCGATCCGATCCCCGAGCGCGAGGGCTTCCCGATAGTCGTGTGAAACGTAGAAGCTGGTAGTGTTTTGCATCTCACCGAGCGATCTCAGCTCGGCTCGCATCTCCATCTGGAGTTTGGCGTCGAGGTGAGAGAGCGGCTCGTCGAGCAAGTACACGTCGGCGGGGCGCACGAGCACGCGCCCGAGCGCTACCCGCTGGCGCTGGCCTCCCGAGAGCTCCTTCGGCAAACGCTGCAGCAGATGACGTATGCCGAGGGTCTCAGCGACACCTTCCACGCGCTTGCGCGCTTCTTCGGCGGAGACGCGGTGTCGGCTTGAGTTCAGGGGGAAGCTCATGTTCTCGAAGACGGTCTTCTGCGGGTAGAGCGCGTAGTTCTCGAAAGCCATCGCCACGTTGCGATCGTAGGGCTCCACGTCCGTCATGTCCCGCCCGTCGATTTCCACACGCCCTGCGGCCGGGGTCTCCAGCCCTGCTATGCACTTTAGGGTGGTGGTCTTTCCGGCCCCGGAAGGACCAAGTAGGACGAAGAACTCGCCGTCACGCACGTCGAGACTCAGGTCGTCGAGGGCGACCACCTCTCCGTACTCCTTGCGTATACCATTGAGTGAGAGCGTAGCCATTATCCTTTTACCGCCCCGAACGACAAGCCGCGCACCAGGTAGCGCTGGATGGTAAACGCCAGGATAAGCGGAGGGATCGCCGCGATCAACGCGGCTGCGGCCGTGAAGTTGTAGTTCGGCCTGTTTCCTCCAAGGAACGACAGGGAACCGACGGTGACGGTCTGGGCGTCGCTCGCGGTCAGGATGAGCGGGAAGACGAAGTTGTTCCAGGCGAAGATGAACGATATCAAGCTGACCGCGGCTATCCCCGGGCGCACCAAGGGTGCTACGACGAGGAAGAACGCTCGAAAGCGGGTGTACCCGTCGAGCAGTGCGGATTGCTCGAGCTCGGGCGAGAGATCCTCGAAGTAGGAGCGCAGAATCCAGACTACGAACGGCAGGGCGATCAGCTGGTACACCCAGATCATTCCCACGTAAGTGTCGAACAGCCCGAGTTGCTGGTAGATGACGTAGAGCGGGATGATGACCGTCAATTCGGGGGCGAAGCGGAACGAGAGCAGCGTGAATAGCAAGCTCTCCGAACCCCTGAACTTCCACCGGGCAGCGGCGTAGGCGGCGGGCACGCCGACCACGAGTGCTATCGCCACCGCCCCAAAGGAGATGATCAGGCTGTTGACGAAGAAGCGGGTGAAGGGGATGCCAGAGGTCCCCCCCGAGAACCCGAGGACCGTCTTGTAGTTTTCGAGCGTCGGGTCGAAGATAAAGTAAGTAGTGAAAAGCTGCTCATCCGGCTTCAGCGAGAGCAGTAGGATCCAGAACACCGGGAAAAGGGCGAACACGAAGTAGGCAATCGTGAGCACGTTGGTCGCAACGTTGCTTGCTTGTATTCGAGACTTCCTGTCGCGAGGAGCGTTGTCGTCCATGTTCGCCTCCTACGGTCCGGCAGCCCGAGCCTGAGCACGCCCGAAAACTCCAACCAGCAACCGGGTCGCAATGAACACCGCAGCCCAGATGACAATCGTGTAGGTGAGGCCTACCGAGAAATTGGTGTACAGAATGGCCTCCTGGTAGCCCCGCACCTGCAAGACCATCATCGAGTCGCCCGGCCCGCCGCGCGTCAGTGCGTAGATGACGTCGAACATCTTCAGGGAGTCCATGAAGCGGAAGATCACCGCTACCAGGATATAGGGCCAGAGCATCGGCAACATCAGCTTACGGAACGTGTACCAGTAGCCCGCCCCGTCGACCGCCGCAGCCTCGAACGGATCACGGGGTAGCGAGCGCATGCCGGCGAGGGCGAGCAGCGCCACGAACGGGGTGAAGATCCAAGCGTCAATAACGACCGCCGACAGAAATGCGCCCCGGGGCGAATCGGTCCACTCCACGCCGCCCAGACCCAAGGGGCTAAGCATATAGTTGATGACGCCTACGGTCGGTTGGAGCATCAGGCTCCACATAATCGTCGCAATGACCGGGGCGATCATCAGGGGCACGATCAAGACCCTCTCAAGGATGCGGCCCGACACGGAACCACGGAAAAGGAGCAAGGCTACGCCCACGCCGAGAAGGGTCTCGACGACGGTGGTACTGACGGCGTACCGAAGAGTCACCCAGGCGCTTTGCCAGAACTCGGAGCTCGTGAAGATCGCGACGTAGTTCTGGAGCCCGACGAAGTCCGGATTTGGAGTCGCGGCGGCGTAGTTGAAGAACGTGTAGAACAGCCCCAGACCGAACGGATAGAGTATGCCGATCGTCAGGAGGAGGGAGGGTAGAACCAGCAGGTACGGCCTCAAGGCACGCCGCCTAGGAGAGACCGCACGCACCTGTGGCTTCTTCTGCTCGGGGGCAGCGGTGGTACTCATGTCAACTCCTTCTAAGCAACCTTGCTCTTGAGGTCTGACGCCAGGCTGTCGAGGGTGGCCTTCGCGTCCGCCCCACGGTAGATCTCCTGCAGCGTGGCCGCCCAGCTCGTCGTCGTGTCGAAGAACTTCGGCTGCGGGGTGAACTGGATCTCGGTGCTATCGATAAGCTGGTTGAACGTGTCGATATAGTTCTCGTTCCTCGCCATCACGTCCTTGAAGGCCGTGTCTTCGGCGATCGAGCTGCGCACCGGATCGACGTGGTTCGCCTCGAGCGCCGCCTTGCGAAGGTGCTCTTTGCCGGTCGCCCACTGCAAAAAGAGCCACGCCGCGCTCTTGTTCTGCGACTTGGCGTTCATCCCCAGCGACCATACCCAGAGATTGGTCGCGAGCGAACCGTCAGGCCCCTTGGGACCGGGGTGCCAAGCGATCTTGCCCGCCGCTGGCGTAGACCCCGGCTGGTTCTGGAAGTAGGAGTTGATGTCAGCATCGAATATCATGGCAGCTTTTTGCGCGCCCAAGTCGGAACCAACCTGGTACCAGGTGTACTGGGTCCAGTTCGGCGGTCCCGAATCCTTGACCATCCCCATCCACTTGTCGTGGAAGTCGACCGAGGTCGGGGTGTTCATCGCCGGAGTCAGGTTGTTACCTTCTACGGTGTAGTCGTTTTCGCCCATGCGTGAGTACTGGGTCATGAAGCCGGGGTGGATGGTTGCCCACGACCTCGTGCCCCGCACCGCTATGCCGTACATGCCCTCAGCCTTCTCGCTGAGGACTGCGGCTAACTCCACCAACTCGTCGAGGGTCTCCGCCGGCTTCAGCCCGAGCTTGTTGAAAACGTCCGACCGGTACGCGATTGCGTTGGTCTCGAAGCCCCACGGTAAGGCCCACTGCCCGCCCGTTCCGAGCGGATCGCCAACTTTGAAGCTCCACGAGTCGGCGGCCCGCAGGTTGGGCAACACGTCTTCCCAGTCGTAGTCTGGGTTGGTGGCCGACTCGTTCTGGATCCACGGCTCGAGGTCTTCGAGCCATCCCGGAGGACCGTACTGCCAAACCATGTACGCGCCGAGCATGAAGGCATCATAGTTGGCCTGCCCGCTCGAGAGGTCTAGGGTGACCTTGTCGAAGTAGTTCTCCTCGGGGAAGATGTCGTGCTGGACGTCGATGCCGGTCTTTTCCTTGAAGCTCTTCAGGTCAGCCAGCAAGGCATCGGTATAGGGATGCTTGTTCAGGAGCAACCGGATCGTTGCTCCCTCTTCGCGCTTCCAGTCGAACGAGCCGCTTATATCCTTGGCCTCGCTCTCCCCCGCCTGCCCGCCAGTCCCACCGAATGCGCACGACGCCAGGAGCTGTGTGCTGGAGAGCGCTGCCGCGCTAAGCCCAGCCTTCCTCAGAAACTGCGACCTGGAGATCCGGGCCCCAAGCCCGTCCTTACCCGGCGACCTTTCTACTTCGCTCACGGTTACTCCTTTCCCTGGTCCCGGCGCCCTCCGGTCCCGATTTCGGGAGACCGATCGGTCGCCTCCACTCTACCATTGCGCGAGCTTTCGTCCGCGCTCATTGCTTCAGTTCTTCGCCGTAGGTGCTTTGCGTCGTTCAGGGAGTACAGCGCTCCTCCTTCCTCTCCAAAGCGCACCTCGCTCACGGCCGCGTTCACGAGGCGCGGCAGGCGACGCCGGTAGTCTCTCAGCAGGATCCCGAGCATCCGGCACAAACCTAGCCGCAGCAGCGTGTTGTGCGCCACGAGGAGCACCTTCCGGTCCGTGTGGGAGCGGTGCAGTTCTGCCAAGATTTCCAGCATTCGCTCGGCCCCTTTGTTAAGGGGTTCGCCACCGGGGAACCCGTGCCTGGCCGGATCCTCTTCGAACAGGCTCACCGAATCTGGATCCTCCTCACGTATCTCGGCGAGACTCTTTCCTTCCCACTCGCCGAAGTCCAGCTCCCGCAGCCGCTCGTCCGACTTGGGCTCCATGCCGCAGGCCTCTGCCGACAGCCTCGCCGTCTCCAGGGCCCGTGTCAGCGGGGAGCATAGCACGAGATCCGGCCTCTCTTCCTCCGCGCGGCGAGCAAGCATCCAGGCCTCGCGGCGGCCGGTCTCGTTCAGACCGATGTCGGTCCTACTCACGTAGCGGTTGTCACGGTGCCACTCGGTCTGTCCGTGGCGAGCGAGCAGCAGTCGCACTGGCGGCGTCATGATTCCATCCTCGCACGTCGGGCAAGCTCTTCCGAGATGTAGCCTCGCTCAACGAAGGCCGAGGTTAAGCGCTCGAAGTTCTCGGCCAGATCCCCGTTTTGGTCGCCGGGCTCAAACCGCCACTTGACCTGGCTCATGCTCGAGGCGGTCTCGGCGACGGGACCTTCGCCAGCGCGGGCCAGGATGGCCATCCCCTCCGATGCCTCCGATAAGTGTGGGACCACTACAGGAACCGCTAGTACGTCAGCCCTGAGTTGCGACCAGAAACGGCTCTTGGCACCACCACCGGTGGCGCTAATGGGGCCCGCCACGCTGGCCCCAAGCGACCCGAGGTAGGCGAAGCACAGCCTCTCAACGAACGCCACACCTTCGAGCACAGCCCGGAAGCAGTCGGTATCGTCTTCGGGCTTCTCAACCCAGAAGCCGCGAGCATCGGGCTGTGCAAAGGGGAAGCGCTCTCCCTTGGAGGCTAGCGGGTAGAAGACCGCGGTGGACGGCCCGCGCCGCTCTGCCTTCTCATCGAGCCCCTCAAGATCGCCATCCGGGAACATCACTGAGATGATGCCGGCCCCCGTGCTTGAGGCTCCGCCGGGCAGCCACCCTTCGTCGGGATGACGGTGGCAGTAGACAACCCCACTCGGGTCGTGCAAGAGTTTGCGGGTCACACCCTTGAGGGCCAGCGTGGTGCCCAGCACCGAGTTCCAGCGGTTCTCCTCCAGTGCTCCGGCGGCGATCTGAGCGGCACAGCTATCGGTCATGCCCGCTCGGATTGGCGTCCCGACAGGTATTCCCGTGTGCTCTGTAGCCGATTGCTCGACCTCTCCGATCTGTGTGCCGGGACGCACGACCGACGGCAGAATCTCAACTGGCACCTCCAGCCGCTCCAAGATCTCCTGCGGCCAACGTTCATTTACAAGGTCGTAGCCGGTCTTGAGGGCGTGGCTCCAGTCGGTCGCGACGGCCTCCCCGGCGAGCCGGGAGGCAACGAAGTCGGCGGAGTGCATCATCCGCGCGGCGCCCTTGCCGATCCCCGAACGCAGGAGCCATAGTAGCTTGGGTAGCGCGAAAGAGCTTCGCATCTGGTACCCGAGTGCCGACCAGATTTCTTCCCCCGCCTCCTGCGCCAGCCGGGTTTCCTCCGAGGCACGTCCGTCGTTGTACATCAGCGCTGGCGTGAGCGGAGAACCGTTGGCATCGGTGAGCAGAATGGTGCCAGATGTCGAGCAGATGGCTAACCCATCAATCTCCCGATCCCCACGACCTCTCATGACCTTGCGCGCGGCCTCACCTATTGCGTCCCACCAGACCTCGGGGTCCTGCTCGTGACGTATGTCGTCGGCCCTCACGCTGGTCAACGGAGCAATGCCGGAGCCCGCTAGCGTCCCGTCTTCCTCCATGAGGACCACCCGGACGCTCTGCGTTCCGAGGTCGATCCCGATAGTCAACGGAGCGCCTGACCCGTCGGCGCGCATCTATCGTCCTTTCTGAAGCGGGTTGTGAGCCTGAACGTCCTCGTCGTCATGGCAGGCAACAAGGTTGGAAGTAGATTTGGTCGCTCGCCGTTCGCGTAGCCTCACCTGTTCTTGCTGCCACCTTTGTAACTTCTTGCCCCTTTCTTATCATAAATTGCGAAGTAATTTCTTGTCAAGTGAAAAAAGATCGAGCAGTGCCGGAAGCGGTTAGAATTCGTCTATAGAATTGTAAAGCACATGGGAGCGGTGAGGACGATCATAGGTTTGACCGGAGACGGTTCCGGCAAGAGCGGTTCGGAGAGAGTAATACGGCGGCAGGGCCGCATAGCAGATTACGTCCTCGAGCACCGGTCTGCGGCAATCAAGCATCTCGCGGAGCTATTCGACGTCAGCCTGATCACTATCCACCGGGATCTCGACGATCTCGAGCGCCAGGGCATGCTCCGGAAGCTGCGAGGTTACGTCACAGCAGAACCGTCGAGCTTGTTCGACAGCAACGTCCGTTACCGGTTGTCGGTAGCGATGCGAGAGAAGGAGGCGCTGGCTAAATACGCGTTGACGCAGGTCGAGCCCGGCCAGTCGGTGCTGTTGGACGAATCCACCACGGCGCTAACGGTTGCCAAGTTACTGCCGAGCAAAGCTCCTTTGACCGTCATCACCAACTTCGTGCTGATCCTGAACGAGCTGAGCGAGATCAAGGGCATCAACCTGATCTGTTTGGGCGGAGAGTACCTGCCGTTCCTTGCTGCTTTTGGGGGCGAGATCTGTCAAGCGTCGCTGAGTGCAGTACGCGCGGACGTGCTTTTCATGTCTACCTCTGCGCTTTCGGATTGCGTCGCCCTACATCAAGACCAAAGGACAATGGCGGGTAAGCGAGCGATGATGGCCTCTGCCAAGCGCCGGATCCTGCTGGTCGATCACACAAAGTTCGGTAAGGTAGCTCTGCACAAGCTTGCACCTCTGCGAGATTTCGACCTGGTCGTCGTAGATTCGGAGATCGACGAGGACAGGTTGGAAGAACTGAGGGAATGTTCTGTCCCATTCGAAATGGCACCCCTGTAGGTGGTACAACGCCTAAGGCAAGTTCGACTCTTTTCTAGTCCGGGTAAGCAACCTCTCAAGCGAACAACGGAGGGCAAGAGTCGCCAAGATCCCGTGGTGGTCAGCAGCACGGGTTTGCATAACTTCGTGGGCTCGCCGCCAACCTCTCAGGTCATCATCAAGCCGCCGTTCACCACGACGACCTCACCGACCAGGTAGATCGCATCGGGGGAAGCCAGGAACGCTACCACCGCGGCAAGCTCCTGAGCCGACCATTCGGTTGACACCCACGGTGCGATCTCACAACTCCTCGGTGATCTCTTCCAGGGTCACCCTCTCGACTATGGAGCCCGCGTTATTCACCAGTACGTCTAGGACCCCGAATTGCTCGTGATTTCTAGGCCATCTTCTCACGTCCTTGGCGTCGGCCACATCGCCATGGAGGAGGAGCGCATCCCTGCCCAGGCCCCACCCTTTCTGCTACCCCTCTTGCCTCCGCTTCGCTGCGGTTGTAGTGGACAGCTACGTCACAACCTCGCTCTGCGAGCTATAAGGCGACCGCCCCCGATCCCCGTGCCGCTGCCGGTCACCCACGCCACTTCTTCGGAAGACGCCAACTTTTTCACCCCCAACGGAACCCACGTCCCCTTCTTCTCCGTCTGATGTCCTACAGATTGATACGCGCCGCGTCATGCTAACCTTAGCCAAAAAGGGAAAGATGCGGCAATGCCTAAACACAGGTTCCGGACGGCAATGTTTATCGTTATAGCGGTCGTCGTCACGGCATGCGAGGTAGGTCGGGTGCAGCAAACCGACCCGGAGCAGCAAGGATCCGGCGTGACTGGAGCTTTCAGATCGGAGCAGGAAGGCGCCGTCCGCTCCGGGGTGGTCCCCGCGCTGGTTGAAGCCGGCAACTTCAATGCGCTATCCCAGACGAATCTGAGTGCAGTGTGCACCACGAGAGAGGACGGGAGCCCTGACGGCAGCGCGCAGATCGGGAACTTCATCCGACCGGAGAGCGTGCCGCATTATGAAATCCTGGATCTGACAGCGGACCAGGAACGTGCTGCTCGAGAAGGCGCCAGGGTCGCTGAGCTTCTGGTGTATACGCGAACGAAGAGCGAAGCGGACTACGCCCTTATCGCGAGGGACATCAAAGCCAGGTATGCTGGGTACGACGCCGTGGTGGTCGAGTTTACCGACCTGAGGTCAGAGTGGATCCCGTACAATGGCGGCGCACTGATCTTCAACACGCCGTGTGGGGCTCTCTCGCTGGGGTACGTCTACGGGCCGCCAAACTCGGACGGCTTTGTGGCGGAGGCCGGAGCGCCGCCGCCGCTTTATCCCTTCTAATCATCCGCTCGGGACAAGACGATTCCTACGCTTCTCCAGTTCTGCAGTAGAAATAGAGAGCTGCCAGTGAAGGATTCGACGGATTAGCATCCGCCCACGATTGCTAAGCTCACTTAGCTTTTCCTCGTCTTGGTAACCCAGGTTCTCAAAGCCATCCCGCAAGCCTTCCAACAGCTCTAGGGCCTCCCCATCCCATGCACTGGGCGGATCTCAAAGCAGGGCTAAGGCACAGTAATATTGACTCCCACGTGTAGGACCGTTGCAAAGGGATCCTCAGGCGGGTCTACCGGGCGATCCATGCAGAATGCTGGATACGGACTTCTGACAATGCAACCTTCTACGCACTCTGGTGAATGAGCCACTTCGAAGCGCCTTCCTCAGTAGCTGGGGACGACGTTGAGCACCACCACGCCCCCACGATTAGGGTTATAGCGAAGATGGGCACCGGCCCCAAGATCTCATTCCAGATCAGTAACCCCAACAGAACTCAGCCCACCGTGCCTAGCCCTGACCAGATGGCATACGCAACTCCCAGCGGGATGTACTTGAGATCAAAAAGCCACGCGGATAAGCCCTTGGGCCAAACGAGTTGCAGCACGGTTGCAGTACATGGCGTCAGGAGGCATCCCGGCATTTACCTTATCTTCTACGTTTTACCTGCAAATCGGCGTTTTT
>OCZS010000194.1_pt1 | contig 19700 bp, 23 predicted proteins | sample 1539071 | NCBI WGS metagenome assembly OCZS01 (sample SAMEA3113584, study PRJEB22503) | soil metagenome
TCTTTGCCGGCTCGGGCAGCCTGGCGGCCTTTGCGCGTCCGGTGGCCGGTGGGACCCGTACGGCGACGGGCTACGGTCCGCTGGTGGCTGACCCGGACGGCATCCTGGCGCTGCCTCGGGGTTTTTCGTACAAGCTGATCGCCCGGTCAGGAGTGACGCCCACGGCGGACGGGGTGCATCCCAGTGACCCTGACGGCATGGGCCTGTTCAGCGGGAGCAATGGCGGGTCGGTGTTGGTCACCAACCATGAGAACTCCGGCAGTGAGCCTTACCGGGTGCCAGCCGTGGATGGAATTACCTACGATCCGGGCGCGATCGGCGGAACCTCCACCATCCTGGTCGATGCCGCCGGGAACCGGCTGGACCAATACACGAGCCTTGCCGGCACCGACAACAATTGCGCGGGCGGGATCACGCCCTGGGGCACATGGCTGACGTGTGAGGAGACCGAGCGCCGGGCAGGGCAGGGCGCGAACACGCTGAACCACGGCTATGTATTCGAAGTCGACCCGATCAGTCGTGCTGCCAACGTCGGGAAGAGCCCGGTGCCGCTGAAGTTCCTGGGCCGCTACTCCCACGAGGCCGTCGCGGTCGACCCGCGAACGAGCCAGATCTACCTCACCGAAGACGCGGCCAGCCCCAACGGCCTGTACTTCCGTTGGACCCCGCCTTCCACCTTCGCCCCGGGGAAGAACGCTTTGCGCGAACTGGCCCTGTCCCCAGGTGGCGGCACCGCCGGTCGACTGCAGGCCATGAGTTGCTCCCTCGACGAGCAGCACATCAGAGACCTGTCGGAGGCGACCGACGTCGGCACCCGCTACAAGGTCAAGTGGGTCGACGCGCCCGATCGCGACGCGGCAACCGTCTCGGTGCGCAAGCAGTTCACCGCGGACCAGATCACTCGATCGCGGAAACTTGAAGGCCAGTGGTGGGCAGACGGAGGGGCATTCTTCGTCTCCAGCTTCGCCCGCACCACCGACGGCAGCGTGAACCCGCACGACGGGCAGGTCTGGTTCTACGACCCGAAGAGCGAGACGGTCACCCTCAAGACGATCTTCGGGATCAACACCGATCCAGACGCGGACAGCGGCAACTTTGACGGGCCAGACAACATCACGGTGTCGCCCCACGGCGGGCTGATCCTCGCCGAGGACGGTGAAGGCATCCAGCATCTAGTCGGGGTGACCTCTGAGGGCAAGGCGTACCCGCTGGCGCGCAACGAATACAACGACAGCGAGTTCTGCGGGCCCGCCTTCAGCGCAGACGGCAGCATCTTGTTCGTGAACATCCAATCTCCCGGTTTCACCCTGGCCATCACCGGCGCGTGGGGACGACCCAGTAACGCCGACGGCTGACCAGGCAGCCCATCAGGACCCGTAAAGGCCCGAGCAATGCCGGCTGCCGGCCATCCCACCCTTCGCTGAGACATCGAGCATCACCGCCAGGCGTCCGCTCCTTCAAAGGGGCGTCTGGCCTGCGGGCCCGCGGCAGGTGTGGTTCGAGAGCACGATGCGGGGAGCCGACCCCCGGGCGACGATCCGAAAGGAGGTGGATGAATACTCCAGTTAAGTAGGTACCAGCGAACCATCGGGAGGAAGCATGGCCACTGCACGAGACATCATGACCGCAAGCGCAGAATGCGTCTCGGTCAACGACACCCTGGCTGACGCGGCTCGAAAGCTACGGGACCTTGATGTCGGCGCGATGCCGATCTGCGGCGACGACAACCGGCTCAAGGGGATGCTCACCGACCGGGACATCGTCGTCAAATGCATCGCCGAGGGCGGCGACCCGACATCCACCAGGGTGTCTGAGCTTGCTGAAGGCAAACCAGTAACGATCGGCGCCGACGACTCCGTCGAGGAAACCCTTCGGACCATGAAGACCCACGGGGTACGCCGCCTACCGGTCATCGACGGCCATGACTTGGTCGGGATCGTCAGCCAGGCCGACGTCGCCAAAAACCTTCCCGAGGACAAGCTCGGCGACCTCGTGGAAGCCATCTCCTCGGCACCTTCCAACAGCTGAGGCTCAATCCAGCAGTCGCCTTGAGCCCAGCCCGACCAAGTATCTGGTTGGGCTGGGCACGCAGTCCAGAGCGCGGCTCAGCATGAAGCGCCGCCGCCGATAGCTGCGTATCCACTTCGTGGATGACTGTCTCCCGGCGCTTAACACGTCTGCCACGCTCGCTCAGCCTGCTGTCGCAGGAAGTCCCTTTCTGGACCGGTTGGCGCCAATTGCGAAGCCAGGTGGAAAGCTGACACTGCCTTCTCATCCATGCCCTGGCGGCGCAAAAGCTCACCCCGAGCGGCATGGAACGGGTAGTAGTGGGAAAGGCCGAGGGTCTCCAGCTCGCGGAGGCCGGCTGCTGGACCACGGACCTCGGCGAGAGCCACGGCGCGATTGAGCGCGACCACCGGTGTTGGAGCCACCGCCATCAGCTGGTCGTAAAGGGTGAGGATTTGAGGCCAGTCGGTGTCGGCAAATCTGACCGCGTCGGTATGTACCGCCGCTATAGCCGCCTGCAGCTGGAAGGGGCCCGGCCTATTCCGCCGCAGGCACCGCCGAACCAGGGCGTGGCCTTCCTGGATGAAATCCCGATCCCAGGTGGCCCGGTCCTGGTCGCGGAGTAGCACCAGCCTTCCCAGGTCGTCCGTTCGGCTTGAGCGCCGAGCCTCCGTGAGGAGCATCAAAGCGAGAAGGCCGGCAACCTCCGGTTCGTCGGGCATCAACACGCGCAGCGTGCGACCAAGCCGGATCGCCTCCGTGCACAGATTGGGCTCCGATCCTGGCCTGCCGTGACCGGTGGTGTACATGAGGTAGACGGCGGTCAGCACGCTCCTCATCCGATCGGGGAATTCGTGTTCGTCTGGGATCCGGTAAGGGATGTTGGCGGCCTTGATTTTGTGTTTCGTTCGGACCAAACGCTTCGCCATCGTGGCCTCGGAGGTGATCAAGGCGCGGGCCACCTCCGCCGTTGACAGGCCGCAAAGCAGCCGAAGGGTCAGCTCGACCTGCGACTGAGCGGCCAGTGACGGGTGGCAACAGGTAAAGATGAGCCGCAAGCGGTCGTCGGGCACTGGCTCCGTCTCCCTGGCAGGGTCGCCGTACCAGCCTGCCGGTAAACCTTGAGGCGCAGCCTGAATCAGCTCCGATCCTCGGGCGTCACGGCGCAGCCGATCGATCGCCCGATTGCGGGCTGTCGTGGTGATCCAGGCACCAGGATTCGGCGGGACACCGTGCTCGGGCCACTTCTTCAGGGCGATGGCGAACGCCTCCTGAACAGCGTCTTCCGCTAAGTCGATGTCTCGGAAGAGCCCAACCAAGGCCGCGACCGACCGGCCCGACTGCTCGCGGAAGAGTCGGCCGATCGCTGCGTCGTGGGTCACCTGAACTGGCGCGTGTGACGGGCTGCTTAGGAGGTCATCGCAGTCATAAACGGCCGAACCTCAATGGCGGTCTGGATCACACTGGACACCTTCGACGCCCATGCCAGCGCGCCATCTAGATCCTCAGTCTGCAACACGTAGAAGCCGCCGATGTGGTCCTTGGTTTCAGCGAACGGACCATCGGTGGTGAACACTTCGTCCCCCGATTTTCTGACCACGGTAGCGGTCGATGAGGCGTGGAGCCGACCGCCGAAGACCCAGGCACCCGCCGACTTGATCTCGGCCTCGAGGTCGTGCACCGCACGAGTGGTCTGCTCGATCTCCACCTCGGTCATCGGCCTGCGCTCGGCCGCAGGACTTGATCCAGGCCGGAGCATGTAGTAGGTCATGAGATACGTCCCTTCGTCGTAAAAGATTCTTCCGCTCTCATCTCTTCTACGAACGACTCAAGGCCCAAATGGACACCGGACGCCTTTCTCGACCGCCAGCCCGGGCTACCGCGATGCCATCTGATCGCCTTACAGCGTAGTGTGGTTTTTGCTGTGGTGCCCCTCGGACGGAGGGGAGCGAACCGGCCTCGCGGCTGGCCCTGAGTAGCGGGCTGCTCACGCAGTGATCTGTCCCTCGAGGGCAGGTGTCGCTGCGCAGGAGTGGCTGGGTTTTCTGCCGTCTCTTGCCTGGGCAAAGGATGAGGGTCATGACCGCAGGACCGTCACAGATTGAGCGAGACGTTATCGATCCACACGTGGCGTTCGCTGAGTTGAGCAAGATCGTGCTTGGCGCAGAACCGTTGAACGTCACCCTCGAGCGGATAGCCGTGCTGGCCCGCGCCACGATGCCGGAGATCGATGAGGTGTCGATGACGTTGTTGGAAGACGGAAAGGCTAAGACAGCGGTCTTCACCGGCCCGCTGGCCATCCAGCTCGACGAACGTCAGTACGACACCGGCTTCGGCCCCTGCCTTGACGCCTCAGTCAGCGGCCAGACAATCGTTGTGGACGCTAGTGACCCGGACGGGGCTTACCCGGAGTTCGCGGAGGCAGCGCGAGCATGCGGCGTCACTCACTCGGTGTCTGTCGGACTGCCCGTGCCCGAGCGCCTCGTCGGGGCCATGAACCTTTACGCCTCGACGGATCAGCCGCTGGATGGCGATACGGTCATGGTGGCGGAGACCTTCGCCGGCTACGCCGCAGTGGCGATGGCCAACGCCGCCCTGTACACCAGCACCGCCGAGCTCGTGAAACAGCTACACACGGCGATGCAGACGCGAGCGGTGATCGAGCAGGCCAAAGGCATCCTCATGGCCAAACACCGGTACTCCGACGACCGGGCGTTTCGAGACCTCTCCCGGGCTTCACAGCACTCCAACCGCAAACTGCGCGACATCGCCCAGGGAATTGTTGATTCAACCATTGACGGCGACTGACCGGTCAGTCCGGACACCTCACCAGCGCTTTGACGGGTCTACCGCGAGCAGCGGATTCTAACGCCATCAGAGCGGAAAAGCCGATCAAGTATTGCCATGCTGATGTGCGCCCGATAGACGCCACCGGGCCCAAAAAAGGAGCGCTCTAAGCTATCCCCTGACGATCACGGCCCCCTGCATATAGGGGGTGCGGGGAACAGTGATAGGGATAGCTGCCGACCTTGGTGAACGTGAAGCTGTAACGCTCGCCCTTGGCGAGTAGCGGTCCGGCGAACACATCAGGCCGCACGTCGGCGGCGTTCGGTGCCGCGTGCGCCTCATCGCCGTCGGCATGCTCCTGCATGACGTTATGCTGGAGCGTATCTTGGTTGGTCCAGGTGACTCTCGTGCCTTTGGCAATCTTTATGCTGGGCCGTGTATACGCGTAGTCCTTGATATCAACCTGCACCGCGGTCTCGCCGGTCAGATCGACAGCAGGGCCAAGGTCTGCCTCCTCTGAGTGTGTGCGTGGTCCTCGGCATGCTCGCCGGTGCCCGACGCCCGCTCACTACTGCTGGCTGACGGCGAATTCCGTTCATCAAAAATCGCGAGGAGCCCGACAGTGATCAGCGCGCCGACTAATCACCGATCAAAAATGGCATAATTCTCTTCGTCAGCGACACTGATTTCCCCCGTACTACTTTTGCTGGATGCTACTGCACACAGGACATTTCTTGTCATACTTGGACCCTCAGCCGTTGATGCTGCCAAAGCTTGACAGTATCGCCGGGGAGCAGCTCAAAGGCTGGTCCAGATGAAGCTAGAGATGGCGCCGAGCATGGTGGTGCGGGAGCCGACGGTCAGCCTGACGGGCAACCTGGGCAGCAGACGCGCCCCGCCGAGCGAAGGTCCGCATCACTGATGTTCAGCCGGGTTACGCTGAGGGCGGCTCAGCGCAGCTCGCAGCTCTATCCCGGAAGGTAGGCCGTGAATGATCTCGACCAGATCATCGGGCTAATCCTGGCGATCTTGCTCGCCGTCACCGGGTTATTGATCTTGTTGACCCAGTTGGAGACCACCCTGAAGTCGGACCTCAGCTCCTCAGGTCGCAACAGTCGCCGGCGGAGCGCACCCGAGCCCACGTTGCACGCCGAGGACGCCGGCGAGACGGAGTAGAGCCTGGCTGAGACCTGGGCGACTGTCAGGCGGGAGCCGCCCAGGCACTTTCAAGCTAAGCAGATCCATAGCTGAGCCGCGAGAACATGATCGACAGCGTGGGGAGCGGCGGGCCGACGACTTGTGCAGGTCACTCGGATCCACACGTGGATCCGCAGAAGGCCATCAATGTCAATGGCGGTGACCAATTCGCCCATTGGCAACAAGATTTCCTTAGATACGCCGACCTTAGGGATATTAGAGGCTTAATATAGGGGAATGAAGGAGAGCTATACCCCAACGGAACTCGACCAAGTACTTAGCAGAGTGCAGAAGCGTTCCGGTTGGGACTTCTCCCGCATGAATGACTCCCGTGTGCCTGTTCCTTGGGATTACCATGACGTAGTTCTGCGATACTTGACTCATCAGGCAACTGTCCTCGACGTCGGAACAGGTGGGGGCGAATCGTTTCTTCAGTTGGCCGACTTCTTCGACGCTGGTCTTGGTGTCGATATTGACCCCGAGATGATCGAGCGTGCGCGCGCGAATGGCAGAAACACGGCGAATGTGGCATTTGCTATCTCATCGGAAACTCTCGACGAGGTGTTGGGAAGCTTCGATGTCATTCTCAACCGCCACGCGCCATTCAATCTGACTGCGATACATGATCATCTTAAGACGGGCGGCTACTACGTGACCCAACAGGTCGCTGAATCGAGTATGCGGAACATTAAAGAGGTTGTCGGCCAAGTTGGTCGCTCTCCAATATCAGAGGAATTGGTCAATGCTTCACCGCTGAAACTGATCGCCTTCATGAAGTACGATGTCGAATACCTGGTGCGCGACATTGATTCTCTGGTATTTTGGCTTCAAGCTCTTGATGGGCTTCACTCTGACCTTGAAGGTGCCGCCGCGATTAGTCAGGTGGACGCATTGAACAGCGTTCTGGCTAATAATGTCGATCAGCGCGGGTTCATCACAAATGAGGCAAGGTATCTCGTCATTGCTCAGCGCCGAGACGTTGGCCTGGAGCAAACGTGGAGCCTCGCCGCCAGCCGAAGTCATGAGGAATCACGGTATTGAAGACTCGCTTTTCGAGCCTGTGCTGGCAGCGATCGACTGGGCGATGTCGCGCACTTTGCGGTTGCTGTCCTGAGACAGCTTAGAGAGGGTCTTGAATGCTTCGTCGGCGTCGAAGCCATGCCGGGCCATCAGGATCCCCTTCGCCTGCTCGATAACAGACCTGGACTGCATTGCGGCCTGCATCTGGTCAGCAAGCTCGGCGGTGTGGTTGAAGAGGGCGGCATTGGCAACCGCCACCCCGGCATAGCTGGCGAAGGCCTGAGCGAGGGCGATCGTCTCCTCAGCCGGCGGATCGGGAGTTGATGCGTAGAGGTTGAGCGCACCCACAACTCGCTGCGGTACGGGAAGCCCGACCGATACGCTGTGGGTCACGCCGGCCCGCCGCGCGGAGTGAGCGAAATCTGGGTACAGGCTGTCATCGGCGACATCGACCACCACGGTGTCGCCGGTCACAGCTGCGTCCAGGCAGGGGCCAGCACCGTGTTGGTACTGCCGTTCGTCGAGGTGCAGAGCCAGCTGGCCGGTGAAGACCACGGTATTTGCCCGTTCGCGGTCGACCAGGGTGACGGAAACCTCATCGATGTCGGGCACGGTATCGCGGGCCAGGGCAGCAATCCGTCCGAGTGTCTCGTCCAAAGACCTTTCGCCGAGCATGATCTTGCTCAGCTCAGCAAAGGCGGCCAGTGGCTCTTCACGGCCGCGGTCTCGGGACAAGTGGACTGACATGATCCGGCTTTCACTAGGCACTCGTGCTGCTTGAGGACCGGGCCTACCTGTCGTGAGCAGGACGCACCCTCGTGACAAGGCACATCAATGCGTGGGCAATCTGTTCAACCCAGATCAGCTGGCGCTTCGCTGGTTCTTTCCCTGATGCAAGGGCAGCTCAGCACTTCCAACGTACAACAGACTGTGGCGGAGGGCGCCATGCGATGAACGACCGAGACGGCTACTGCTGAACCGGCCAGGTGTTGCCCGCCAGGTCGACGAACTGATAACCCGCGGCGCGGTAGTCGTCGATGATGCCGGGCAGTGCGGCGACCGTCGAGGCGCGGTCACCACCGCCGTCGTGCATCAGCACGATTGGGTGCTCCTCCTTTAAGCCAGCCCGAGCACGCTGCCGAATCTTGTCCGCAAACTTAAGATTGCCGGGGGTTCGGCCGGACCAATCGCGCGTATCCACTGACCAGATGGTCATCGACAGGCTCGCCTGGCGGCTGATCTTCTCCGCACCTTTGATAACTCCGCCCGGTGGCCGGAAGAAGCACGGATCCTGACCGGTAACCCTGACGATCTCTCGACGCGTGCGGGCAATCTCCCGGGTCAAGCGTGCCGCTTTCCAACCCACCGATGACGGCGGCGTGCTATGCGACCAGGTGTGGTTACCGAGCAGGTGACTCGAGTCGACGATCGCCCTCAGCGTGTCGGGCCTCTCGATCACCATCTGGCCGACCACAAAAAAAGTCGCGCGGACCTGCTTGTCCCGCAGAATGTCGAGTACCTGAGGCGTGAGGTCACCAGGGCCGTCATCGAAGGTCAGGGCCACCGTACGGACCGATGGATCTCCGCCGACAGCTGCAGGAGCAGCGTAGATGGGCTTGGCGGATGGTGGAGGACATGGCCTCGCCGCGGGGGCATTGGGGGCAGGTGAGGTCTCCGTTAGCGTCGGGTTCGTGTCTGCCGCTGTCGGGTTCATCACCGCCGTAGGGTTCGCAGCTTCTATCGGATCAGTCGCCGCAAGGGTCTCCCCGTCGGCGCGAATGGCAGTGAATGCTCGGACGATCAGGACCACGATCAAGACGACAACCAGCAACAGAATGGCAGCCAGAATGGCAACGCGATCCCAGCGCACCCGGAGCTGTCCGCTGGGTCGCGCAGGTGAGTGTTGGGGACGGCCCGGGCGGCCGGTCGACGGCGTACGCAACGGACGCGGCGGCGACGTGACGGCCATGCCTCATCCTGACGCCCGGCAAGTCTGCAGCCCCGAATTTCGCAGCGTGTCCGGCGCTGATCTCCTCCCAGTGGGCAGTTGAAGGGCCTTGCCAGCTCCGTTTACGGCGTAAAAAAGGATCCTTCTAGCCGTTGACGCGATTCCCACACTCGACTTACCTTTGTTAACAGCAATCACAGGAGCACCAAACGGGAGGGAGCGTCATGGCCGAAGGCGATGGCGCGCTGTTGTTCGTCGTGGCCCTGGTTGCCTTTGCCGCCGCCGGTGGGGCGGCTGGCGCCACGCCGGGACCCTTTCCGGGCACCAGCACGACGACCACTACGACGAACACCGGCGTCCCGGGCCGCTATCTGTCAACATGCCCGGGCTGGGTCGTCGGGCAGAGAACCGCGAACGGTATGACGCTGCGGGTCTATTACGACCCCCAGGCTGGCGGACTGAACTGCGTGTCGGCGACTCACAACGGTGCGATCACCCCACCCAGTTATCTCAAGACTGAGCTGCGCTTCTCCAGCTACACCGGTTCGGCCTGGCCCCAATACTCCTCGCAGACCGGGGCGGCCGGCGATCGATCGGTGAGTGGCGCGTACCTCACGGCGGCCGATAACCGCTGTGTCACCGCCGTCGCGACGTACTATCCGTCCGGCGGAACCGCACGCACTGTCAGCCTGAACCGAATCGCCTGCGGCTGAGGTCGCTCTCGCCGGCTGCGGCATCCGAGATGCAGCCGCGTACAGATCAACTAACGGCCGCTGCCCGCGTACACCACGGCCTCCTCCGCCGCATCCAGACCAAAGGCGGTGTGCGCCGCGGCCACGGCACGATCGACATCGTCTTGATCAACAACGACGGAAATCCGGATCTCCGACGTAGAGATCATCTCGATATTCACGCCCACCTCAGCGAGCGCGGAGAAGAACTTGGCGGTGACCCCGGGGTGGGATCGCATGCCGACGCCGACCACCGACACCTTGCCAATCCGATCGTCGTAGAGGACGTCGTCGAAGCCGATCTCCTCCCTTAGCCCGTCCAGCGTGGCCATTGCGGCCCGCCCGTCCGTGCTGGGCAAAGTGAAGGAGATGTCGGTTCGCGAGGTCGCTGACGCGGACACGTTCTGCACGATCATGTCGATGTTGATCTCCGTTGCGGCGACCGCCTCGAAGATCCGCGCCGCCTGGCCCACTCGGTCCGGCACACCGACGATCGTGATCTTGGCTTCGCTGCGATCATGAGCGACGCCGGAGATGATGGCCTGCTCCATCGCGGTTCCTTCCTCGAGTTCGGTCACCCAAGTCCCGTCTTTGTCAGTGAACGAGGACCGTACGTGCACCCGGACGTTCTCCCGGCGTGCGTACTCCACACAGCGGAGGTGCAGGACCTTGGCCCCGCAGGCCGCCATCTCGAGCATCTCCTCGTAGCTGATGTGCGGGATGCGCCGAGCGCTGGGCACGATCCGGGGATCGGCGGTGTAGATGCCGTCGACATCGGTGTAGATCTCGCAGTGGTCAGCTCTGAGCGCCGCCGCCAGCGCGACCGCCGTGGTGTCCGAAGCACCGCGGCCGAGCGTCGTGACGTCCTTGGTGTCCTGGGCGACCCCTTGGAAGCCCGCGACGATGACGATGTCGCCCTGATCGAGTGCGGACGTGATGCGCCCAGGCGTGATGTCGATGATTCGGGCGTTGCCGTGCGTACCGGTGGTGATGATGCCTGCCTGCGAGCCGGTCAACGACCGGGCGTGCAGACCTTGATCATGAATGGCCATCGCCAACAACGCGGCACTCATCCGCTCACCGGCCGTGAGCAGCATGTCGAGCTCACGGGGGGGAGGCAGCGGTGACACCTGGAGCGCCAGCTCCATCAATTCGTCGGTGGTGTCCCCCATCGCCGAAATCACCACCACCACGTCGTGACCGTCCTGCCTGGTGGCGACGATCCGCTTGGCGACGCGCTTGATGCTGTCCGCGTCTGCGACCGACGAGCCGCCGTACTTCTGCACGATTCGTCCTGAGGAGGCCTTGGGCGTGACCCGTGCTGGGGAAGCCTTCGGCATCACTCGCCCGGGGGACGCCTTCGGCAACCCCCGTCCCGAGGACGCCTTCGGCGTCGCGCGACCCACACCGCCTCCTTCGCTCCAGCTCGGCAGTCAACTCTAGGCCATCGGCTGCGAGCTTCGGCGGTTGAAATACTGGACGACATGACGGAGCCGGTTGAACCTGGGACACCCGATCCGGCCTCGAGAGGAGCCGAGCGGATTGGAGATGCCGAGCGCGATAAAGCGGTCGAATTCCTGCGCGAGCACATGGCGGCGGGTCGTCTCGACGCCGGCGAGTTCGACGACCGGCTGACCCGGGCGCTGAACGCCAAGGTGGGGCCTGATCTTGACGCGTTGTTCAACGACCTACCTGAGCCTCGACCAGGCACGACGCTAGTGCCCAGGGAGCCGTTCCAGGCGCCGCCGTGGCAGTCGGAATCGGCGGCCGCCCCCAGCTCTCAGCTGGCATCGGCGGCCCCAGCCAAGCACCCGAGCACGGTCCACCGGAATTTCGCGGTTGTCACAGCCACGGCGTGGACGCTGGCCATCGTCTTCTGTTTCGCCACCGGCTGGCAGAACTGGTGGATCCTCTTCATACCGATCTTCCTGTCCTGGGGGATGAAGCGCAGGCAGCCCTAGAGTGAGCCCGTGGACGAGATCCGGTGGGGCATCGTTGGACCAGGGCGTATCGCGGAGTCGGTGATCGGCGACTTTCGACATGTCCCGGCAGCGCGACCGGTCGCCGTCGGCAGTCGATCGAAGGAGCGCGCACAGGCCTTCGCCGACAAGCACAGGCTGGAGCGGGCTTATGGGTCGTATGACGAGTTGATCAACGACGACGACGTCGACGCGCTCTACATCGCGACTCCACATCCGCAACACCTCCATCCAGCGCTGGCGGCGATCAAGGCGGGCAAGGCCGTGCTGATCGAGAAGACGTTCACCGCAACCGTGGCCGGTGCGGAAGAGATCATCAGAGCCGCCCGAGACCACCAGGTTTTCGCGATGGAGGCCATGTGGACTCGCTTCCAGCCAGCGATTGTCGCCGTGCGGGAACTGATCGCCGACGGGGCGATCGGCGAGGTCCGGCAGGTGTACGCCGATCTGGGAGTTGACCGGCCCTTCGATCCGCAGGACCGGCTTTTCAATCCCGATCTTGGTGGCGGCGCGATGCTCGATCTCGGGGTGTACGTGGTGTCTTTCGCCCAGCACTTCCTCGGCAACCCAGATCGGGTAGAGGTCAGCGGTTCCCTGACCCCTACTGGTGTGGACGCCGAGGCTGGGCTGCTACTTGGCTACGAGGACGGACGTGCCGCCACACTGCTCATGTCGCTTCGCAACCCGACGCCGGGCATGGCACGGATCCACGGCACCGAAGGGTGGATCGAGGTGCCGCCCCGCTTCCACCATCCTCACCACATCCTTTTGCAGCGGACCGGCGGTGAGCCGGAAGTCATCCGCCGTCCGCCGAGTGGCACGGGCTATTCCCACCAGCTGATCGAGGTCACCGAGTGCCTGGTCGACGGCCGTACGGAAAGCGAGATCATGCCCCTGGACGACACTTTGGCGGTGCAGCGGATCTTGAACGGAGCATGTGAGTCGTTGGGTGTCTACCACTACGAAGCGTCGACGTAACGGCGACCCTCGAAGGCCCGGCCCAGAGTTACCTCGTCGGCATATTCCAGGTCACCGCCGACCGGCAGGCCGCTCGCCAGCCGGCTTACCTTCACGCCGAGCGGGATGAGCAGCCGGCTGAGGTAGGTGGCGGTGGCCTCGCCCTCCAGGTTGGGGTCGGTCGCCAAGATCACCTCGGTGACCGTGCCGTCGGCCAGCCGCAAGCACAACTCTCTGATTTTGAGGTCCGCCGGGCCGACGCCGTCGATCGGGCTGATCGCGCCGCCGAGGACGTGGTAGCGGCCACGGAACTCACGGGTGCGTTCAACCGCCACGACGTCCTTTGGCTCTTCGACTACGCAGAGAATCGTCTGGTCGCGACGCGGATCTCGACAGATCCGGCATTGAGTGGCCTCGGCCACGTTGAAGCAGGTCTCGCAGAACTTGACCGTGTCCTTGACCAGCTTGAGGGTGGCAGCCAGCCGTAGCACATCTTCCGGCTCCGCAGCGAGGATGTGGAAAGCCAAGCGCTGGGCGCTCTTTGGCCCGATGCCGGGCAGCCGGCCGAGTTCGTCGATGAGATCCTGAACCGGACCCTCGTACATTCTCCTGCTGTTCCGCTAGAAGGGCAGGCCGCCGCCGAGCCCGCCGGCCAGCGGGCCCAGCTTGGACGACGCTAGGGCCTGACTTCGGTTGGTCGCGTCCCGGACTGCGGCCAGGATCAGGTCGGCCAGCGTTTCGGTGTCCTCCGGGTCGACCGCCTCAGGCTTGATCACCAGCCCGACAAGCTCCCCCGCTCCGGTCATGGTGACAGTGACCATATCTCCGCCAGCCGTGCCCTCGACCTTCATCTCGGCAAGCTCCTGCTGAGCATTCAGAAGTTGCTGCTGCATTGCCTCGGCCTGGGCCATCAGACCGGACATATCGCCTTCGGGGATCATTTTGCGGGGTACTCCTTCACGATGAGTGTGCGAACAGCCTACGCACCGTGCTCCTCCTCAGCGATGATCTCCGCGCCCAGGTGGCGAGCCAACAGGTCCGTGTCGGAGACGGTCGAGTCGTCGAGCTCGGCGTCCGTACGGTCGGCCGCGGCGTCGCGATCATCGACCGGCTCGGCTCCGCCGTTACTTTCGCCGGTACTGGAGGCAGCTCGGGTGGTGCGGATGTGCTGCCTGGCTTGCTGACCAGCGGCGGCCGTCTCGCTGGATGGCTCGGGCCAGGCCTTGCGCGGAGGTGGCGGCGGTGCTGGCGGCGCTGCGCTCACGTCGACCATGGTGACGATGCGGAAGTCGGCGCCCAGAACGACGATCAACGCCTCCCGGAGAATGTCCTCGCTGCCGCCCCGGCCGAAGCTGTCCCGGGCACCTGCGTTGGCCATGGCCAGGGTCAACGTGCCGTCGCGGACGTCTGCCACTTGTGCGTTCTGGCTCAGCAATATCCAGGTGAAGCGGCGCTTTCCCTTCACCTCCTCGAGCACTTCCGGCCACAGCCGGCGAACGTCGGTCACGGACAGCTGTGCGGGCACGTCAGTTGGAGCCGACTCGTGGGTGGAGCTGGTCGATGCCTCGGGCCCCGCCACGCCGGCTGAGCTTGTCGAAGCCCGCCGTTCGACCGGCTCAGGGCCGTAATTCACGCGGTCTGCGGTGGTCGAACCCTCCGACTCGCTGCCGCCGCTTGTCGAATCCCGCCCTTCGACGGGCTCAGGGCTCCTTGGTGGGGGCTCAGGGCTTGTTGGCGCAGGCTCTGGGGTCGAGGCCACCGGCCCTGAGCTAGTCGAAGCCCGGCCTTCGCTCGCCGGTGCAGGCTCCGGGCTCATTGGGGTTGGTCGGGCCTCCGCGGAGGTCGCCGCCCCCACCACGCCCAGCCGTCGCTCCAGCCGATCCAGCCGGGCGTGGATGCCTCGGTCGTCGACGTCTGCTCCGGGCAGCAGGACCCGAGCGCACATCAGCTCCAAATGCAGCCGGGGAGCCGTCGTACCTCGCATTTCGGTGAGTCCTGTCGCGATCACCTCCGCGGCCCGGGTCAATTCACCGGGACCGAGAGCGGCCGCCTGGGAGGACAGCCGTTCAGCCTGGTCGGCAGCAACCTCCACCAGGCCGGAGGTCAGTGCATCCGGCACGGCGCCGACCAGAATCAGATCCCGAAGTCGACGCAGCAGGTCTTCCGCGAACCGGCGTGGGTCCTGACCGACCTCGATCACCTTGTCGACGCAGGTGAACACCCCGCCGGTATCCCCCGCGGCGACGGCGTCGACCAACTCGTCCAGCAACGAATCCGGCGTATAGCCGAGCAACGAGGCGGCGTGCCGGTAGGACACGCCCGAGTCCTCCGCGCCACCGAGAAGTTGATCAAGAACCGACAGCGAGTCTCGCACCGATCCGGCGCCAGAACGGACCACCAGGGGAAGCACCCCAGGCTCGACCTGGATCCCCTCGGCCGCGCAGAGCTTGGCAAGGTAATCGGTCAACACCCGCGGCGGCACGAGCCGGAACGGATAGTGATGGGTCCGAGAACGGATGGTGCTGATCACCTTGTCGGGCTCGGTCGTCGCGAAGATGAACTTCACGTGTGGGGGCGGCTCCTCGACGAGCTTCAGCAAAGCGTTGAAGCCGGCGGTGGTGACCATGTGCGCTTCGTCGACGATGTAGATCTTGTAGCGGCTGTTCACCGGAGCGAAGAAGGCGCGTTCTCGCAGGTCGCGCGCATCGTCCACGCCGCCATGGCTGGCGGCATCGATCTCAATCACATCGATGCTGCCGGAAGCCCCGCGAGCGAGGTCCCGGCAGGATTGACATTTCCCACACGGTTCGGCACGCGGGCCGAACTCGCAGTTGAGCGCTCGCGCGAGAATGCGTGCTGAGGTGGTCTTGCCGCAGCCGCGAGGGCCCGAAAACAGATAGGCGTGGTTGACCCGGTTGTTGGTCAGCGCGCGTTGCAGCGGCTCGGTGACGTGCTCCTGACCGATCACATCAGCGAACGTGTCCGGGCGGTAACGCCGGTAGAGCGCCAGCGGAGTCGAGCTGGAAGCGGGGACGGCCGGTTGGTCGAACAGCGCCTCCTCCTGAGTGCTGTCGAGCGATTCGAGAACCGGCTCCACGCATGCACCTTATGCCCGGGCTCCGACATGGTGATTGCCCACGAGACGCCGACCACGAGAATGATCCGGTGGACGTACGGATCGGCATCTCGGGCTGGACGTACGCACCATGGCGTGGGCGCTTCTATCCGAAGGGACTCGGGCAGCGCAACGAGCTGGCCTATGTCGCCGAGCGGATGAACTCGGTAGAGATCAACGGCAGCTTCTACTCACTGCAGCGGCGGTCGAGCTATGAGGCGTGGGCGGCGGCTGTGCCCGAGGACTTCATCTTCTCGGTCAAGGGCGGTCGCTTCATCACGCACATGAAGAAGTTGGCCGGGATCGAGACACCGCTGGCGAACTTCTTAGCCTCCGGCGTGCTCGCGCTCGGCCGCAAGCTCGGGCCGATCTTGTGGCAGCTGCCACCCAATCTCGGCTTCGACGCCGAGCGGCTCGAGGCGTTCTTCGAGTTGCTGCCGCGCACGACGGGGGCCGCGGCCGCGATCGCGGTTGATCATGATCAACGCGTGCCGGCTGACCGGGCAATGACCGAAGCGGCCGATCCCGGGCAACGCATTCGCCATGCCGTCGAAGTCCGCCACGAGACCTTTCGAACGAGCGGGTTCTACGAGCTGTTGCGCCGGCAGCGGATTGCGCTCGTGGTTGCCGACAGTCCGGGAAAGTGGCCGTTCATCGAAGAGATCACCACCGACTTCATTTACGTCCGGCTGCACGGCCACGACGAGCTCTACACCAGCGGCTACAGCGACGAATCTCTCGACGAATGGGCGGCAAAGATCAGAACGTGGGTCGCCGCCGATCAAGATGTCTATATCTACTGCGACAACGACGCCAAGGTCCGGGCGCCGTACGACGCTATGGGGCTGATGCAGCGCCTCGGGCTCGCCGGCCCAGCCAGCAGCCAATGATTGTGATCAATCCACCACCGACCACGGTGGAGGATTGACCACGATAACGAAGATCCCCCGCGTACCCGAAAGAGCTCACTTACCCTTGCTGCCGTCAAGCCCTGGGGGAGTTGGGTGAGGTATCGCCACGCGAGGGACCGACGACGAGTCTACGGGATCAGCGGCGAGGGATCGATGCAGGCAGACAGGCGGGAAGGTCCTAGGCTTGTACGAGGGAGCCTTCGGCCGTGATCGCCCGAGCGTCCTCATCGTCGAACCAGACGCCGCCCTCGCCGAGGTAGCGGAATTCAATGGGCTGGCCCGCGGGCACCGCTACAGTGACGCTTCGAGTGCCATTACTTCGACGGACGAGCTGGTGCGCGCCAGGCTTCCAATTGTTGAACGAACCGACGGCCGACACTTGGCCCTCGTAGACGTCGTCGGGTAGGACGAACTGGATGCGGATCTGTGTTCCGTCTGACCTGATGCACAATGCCATAACCCCGAACCTCACTGCTGAGATGGACTGGCGGACTCGACCGAGGGTATGGCGGGTGCGGCCATCAGATCTAGCCCAACACTCCGGCTTCTCGGCATAAGGACTGCGGCTTTTACGTAGGCTCACGTCCGGTTCGCCGAGGTTGGATCTTGCCGGTAAGGTTCCGCGCGGAGGATTCGCCTAGAGGCCTATGGCGCTCGCTTGGAAAGCGGGTTGGGTTCACGCCCTCGCGGGTTCGAATCCCGCATCCTCCGCCACTGCGCATCGTCCGCCACTCTCACTAGGTCCGACGCCATCCGGGACCCCAGTTCGCATTGGCGCTGATGACCGCCGGTCTCAGTTTCGGTCTCATTTGGCATCTGGAGTTGCGTCCGGGGAAGTGGTGTGTGAGTTTGTCACCGTTTGAAGCGTGGCGTCGTGATGTGACACGGCCATCGCGTGATCTTGTTTGAAGTCCTTCCAAAGATCTCAGACAACGAGCACGACGATGACCGCACCACAAAGTAGTCGCGCATTGGCCGAAGCCGTAATCGCTGCAGGCCACAACGCCGTGGTCACCGCACGCGACGCCGGAAAGGTCGCCGAATCCCGTTTGGGGATACCACTTCCGACCATTGTCGACGCCGACCTGAGGGACCCGAAGGGCGGCACGTTCGCACACTATGCGACGGCGGATGCGAACACCTCCCAGAGCGAGGCCGGAGAGCGTTTTTCGCGGGCAGCTTTCGTGAGTCTCGCCGGGCGCTGGCGATCTCCGCATTCCTGTGCTTCGCTGACTGCATCCCCTGGATGCTTCAATCCGCGCACCACTGGGGTTTAGCCGCCGCACGGTCATTCGCTCGACCCTTGGAGGTATGGGATGTCGACCTCGATGCTCAGTTGGGTCTTCGTCAGGCACGCCCATCCCATCAGCGCCTGGAGCAGGTGGGCCTCAACACCTCTGGTCGTCGTCCCACTCTGGTACCGACGTAGCTGGACTGCACTGCCCATCGCGGCATGGATGATCATCAACCCGATCATCACACCCCCAGTGACCGACGATCGCGCCTTCGCAACCCGCGCCATCCTTGGAGAGGAGCAATGGATCGCCGACCCCATCAAGCGCCGAGACATCATCGCCCTCAACGCGGTAGGCGCGGCCTGCCTGTCTGTAGCCGGGGTCACCGCCTGGCGGCGTCGCCCACTGCCTATGGCCGTCGCCATCGCCGGATCGATGGCGGTCATATTGATGACGTGGCGCAGGTACGCTGACCTCTACGACCCCCGCTCATCCAACGTTGGATCCGCTTGAGCCCATGGCGGCGCTTGGCGTCCGTGACCGGGGTTTGCGGCTGCCATCCGCGGGTACCGTGTGAGCAAGGTTGCGTGCATCCGGATGCGCACAATTCCCAGGCGGGGGCGGTTCAGACCTAGTGCCGTCCCGGCCGCCTGGTGTGCCCAGTGCCCACCCGGTTCCCGGAGCGGGATGCTGGAGCCAATCTGGCAGCCTTCCGGGGCACTTCCCGATGGACGTTGGTGAACGCTTGAGGACACGTCCACGGTGATGGCCGCGAACCTGGCGCGGAGGGGGCCCACCTGATAGAGCAGAGGTCAGGCACGGTCTCAGTTCTGGTCTGGTTCCTCACTCTTCAGCAACATCCTCGACCACCCGACGGACCGACCCCCAGGGTTCCAACCTCACGGAGTCGGTCGCTTCGGGGTTTCTTACCTGCCGATCTGAGAAAAACCGAATGGCAGAAAGGCATCCGACTCTCAGGCCGGCTGGTCCAAGCATCTTCATGATGCTTACTGCGAGCGACGGTTGCGAAGGACCGCAACGGCGGCGAGAAACACCCAGATTGCGCTCAGAACCAGGTAGACACGTTGGGCCAGGCCGAACCCCCAGACAGCGTTCCCGATCAACACCCCAACTGTCGCTACCGCCAGCACCACAGAGCATGCCGGAGCCGATCGGCTTCCCATCCGCGCCAACGGTCCGAACAGCAGGAGAGCCGCCAAGGGAAACATGAAGAAGGTCAGGTTCCCCAGCAGGTTGTGTATCTGGCCCGCGCTGGTCGCCGGGGTCCCCAGCGCGTCGACCGGAAAAAGCGGCATGGCCAGCTTCAAGAGACCGACCACCAGCAGGATCAATGCTGCCACCCGCTGGAGGCGCTGGGTCGCCGCGCGCTCGAGGAGCAGGGCCACCGCAAGCGCGATCACCCCTACTCCTTCAACCACCGTCCGGGTCGCGGCCAACCACCCGAAGTCTCCGAGGGCGTACTCACTTACTGGACGGGTCAGTGGGTCTACCTCGGACGGTAGGACGTGGAGCAGTGCCAGTAGGAGCAGATTTGCGACCGCGGCGGCGGCCGCCACGACGGGGGCAAGGCGCATGGAGTCATCCCAGCACGTCATACTGGTCGCCGTGGTCACCGGCTCGTCCAGGCACCGGTGTGCGCCCGAAATGCCTCCGGCCGATCGTCGCAAGTCACCGCCGACCCACTTCGATGGCGCAGCGCACCAGCACGAAGCGGCATCAGCCATCAGGCCCACCGGTTGGCGTGACCTCCTGACGACCGCGTGGACCGCGGAGCGCCGGTGGGCGTCGGTAG
>OCZS010000195.1_pt1 | contig 19679 bp, 17 predicted proteins | sample 1539071 | NCBI WGS metagenome assembly OCZS01 (sample SAMEA3113584, study PRJEB22503) | soil metagenome
GCGCTCGCCGTGGCACTGCTTGTCTACGCGAGTGTCGCGGTCGCCCTCCTGACCGTGCTCGGCCCCGACGGCACCGCCATGACCACCGCGCCGGTCGCGGCCGCCGCGGCCGCTGCCGGGACCGGCTGGCTCGAGCCACTGGTGCGGCTCGCCGCGGTCGTGGCCGCACTCGGCTCCCTGCTCTCACTCCTCCTCGGCGTCTCACGGACGACGCTCGCCATGGCACGGGACGGCCACCTTCCGCACAGCCTCGCTGCCGTCCACCCCCGCTTCCGCGGACCACACCACGCGGAGATCACCGTCGGAGCGGTGGTTCTCGTCGTCGTGCTCCTCGTCGACGTCCGGTCCGCAATCGGGTTCTCGTCACTGGCCGTGCTCGTGTACTACGCCATCGCCAATGCCTCGGCGCTCACGCTGAGGGGCTCGACGTGGTCGACTGCTCTCGCCGTGTTCGGGCTCGGCGGATGTCTCGCCCTTGCGGCGACTCTTCCGCTGCCCTCCGTCGTGGCCGGGATCGCCGTGCTCACCCTGGGAGCGGTCGTCTTCGGTGCCCGCCGCACGGCTCGCACGACGTCGTGAGGTCAGAAACCGCCGAAGTCACCTCCGCCGCCGAAGTCGCCACCACCACCGCCCCAGTCGCCACCGCCACCGCCCCAGTCGCCACCACCGGCGCCACCGGTGTCCGACGCGAAGCTCCCGTCACCGGTGTCGCCCCCGGTGTCGCCGCCGGTGTCGCCGCCCCCGGTGTCTCCCTCGCCGGTGCCGGTGTCCCCGGCCTCCTGCGCCTCGGGGCTCTGGTCGTAGCCGCCGAAGAGCGAGTTCGCGATGGCGGATCCGACGACCACACCGGCAATGGTGCCCATCATCGACCCGGCGACCATCCCGCCCATGCCCATGCCGGCGCCGCCGAAGGAACCACGCGAGAACGTGTTCTGCAAGGTGCCGGGAGACCGCATCTCGGCGCGGGTCGCCGCCCGAGCGAGGTCGGCCGGCTCGGCTGACGAACCGGCCTCCTCCGGAGCGACGGCGGAGAGGTCGCGCAGCAGCTGCTGGCGCTGCTCAGGAGTCAGCTTGGCGAACGCCTCTGCGTGGATCGCCTCGAGCTGCTCAGGTGGTGCCGTGCGCAGGAGGTAGCGGTACCGGGCGACGGCCCGTTCGTCCTCGCTGCCACCGGGTCGGGGTGCGGTTCCGTATGCCGGGCCGGCGCCGCTCGGGGAACCTGGGTACTGGCCCTGCGGGGTGGGGGTGCGGCCCAGCAGCTTGTCGAGAAAGCCCATCGTGTCGATCCCTCGTCTCAGCGGGCACGGTCATCGGGCCCGTCACTCCTCCAACGGTGACACGGCGCCCCGGGTTTCCCGGCCGAGAACAGTCCCCGAAATTCATCGCGGCGTGCCGCTGCACCCACGACCACTTGACATGCGTCGGGAACACGATGCAAAGTTGAGTCGTTGCCACTCATATACATCACGGGGCAGGTGCCCCCAACACCACAGGGAGGAACACCATGGCAACCACCACCTTCGACCCGTTCCGCGACCTCGACCGCATGCTCTCCGGTGCCCTGCGCACCCCGGCCTCGGCGGCGATGCCGATGGACCTCTACCGCACGGGTGACCGCTTCGTCGCCAAGGTCGACCTGCCAGGCGTCGACCCCTCGACGATCGATGTGGACGTGGAGGACCGCACCCTCACGATTCGCGCCGAGCGCCGCGAGCAGACCGACGGAGACGTCCAGTGGCTGTCGCACGAGCGCCCGGCGGGCACCTTCGCCCGGCAGCTCACCCTCGGCTACGGCGTGGCCTCGGACCAGATCCAGGCCGACTACTCCGATGGCGTGCTGTCACTCACCATCCCCGTGGCCGAGGAGGCGAAGCCGCGCAAGATCTCGGTGAGCCACACCGGCGGCCAGCAGGTGATCGAGGGCAACACCACGCAGCAGGAGCGCGTGGCCAGCTGACACCCGCACCACGACGGCGCCCGCGGCTCCTCGCGGGCGCCGTCACGTCTGTCGGGCAGGCGCGCGTAGCCCGGCATACGCGAGACTCTCGGGCATGACGGATGATCGTGACACCCTCATCGCCGAGCTCGTCGACGCCGGACGGCACGTCGTCGACCGCGGCCTGGTGCAAGCCAGCGGCGGGAACCTCTCCGTCCGCCTGCCCGACAGCCACCGGTTTCTCGTCACCGGCTCGGGAACCTGGCTGGACCGGCTCACTCCGCAGGACTTCGCGGAGATGACCCTGGACGGGGAGCAGCGGGCAGGGGTGGACCGCCCGTCCGTCGAGTGGAGGCTTCACCAGAGGACGTATGCCGTGCGACCGGACGTCCGGGCGATCGTGCACCTGCATCCGCAGTACGTCCTGCTGGTCGACATGCTCGGCGTCCCGATCAGGTTCACCACGCTGGACCACCAGTACTACCTCGGCAGCGCTGGGTGGGTGCCGTTCCTGCCGTCCGGTTCCCATGACGTGGCGGATGCGGCCGCCGAGGCCGCACGGGACCATGACGCCGTCGTCCTCGCCCACCACGGGTGTTCCGCGCTGGGCGACAGCGTCTCCATGGCGCTGCGTCGTGCGCTCAACCTCGAGGAGGCGGCGACGATGACCTATCGCCTCCATGTCGCCGGCAACACGAGGGCCGACTTCCCCCAGGAGTGGAAGGGCAACATCCTCAGCGTGTGAGGGCCAGGCTTCCCAGGGCGAGGAGCCACGAGACGAAGGATCCGACGAGGAAGTACTCCGTCACCTCGTCGATGCCGACGCCCTCCACCGTCGTGCGCTCGTCCCGCTTGGACTGCAGCTCCGGGAAACGGATCAGCCCCTTGGCCGCGATGACGAGTCCGGCGGCCGTGAGCTGACCGGACAGGCCCAGGCCCAGGATGAGGAGGCGCTCCATCGGCCCGAGCAGCCTGCCTCCGCGCAGCTGGTCGGACGGCTGGGGCTCGGTGCCATTCCCGATCCTGTGGACCGGTCTCATCGCGCCCACGCTGACGAGGACGAGCCGGACGAGAACGTTTGCGGTGGACAGGTTCACGAGCAGCAGCCCGAGGACGAGGAGCACTCGTGCCGTGGACGTGCCTTCACCGACGACGGGAAGGTCGGCCCACTCCAGCCACTGCTCGAGCAGCCCGCCCGCTCGGGATCCCCACCCCGAGAAGGCGACGAGCCAGACAGTACCGGCCGCGAGGGCGGCCAGAGCCGGCCAGTGGCCCGCACCCGTGGTCACCGCCTGGGCAGAGAACCGGATCCACAGGGTGAGGGGGACGATGGAGGCGGCGAGGGCGACGAGGTCGGCGGGAGCGGTGAGCCCGGCGAGAACGGCGACCACCGCGATCACGCCGGCACCGACGAGAACCGAGCCGAGCACGACCGAGCCCCGCAGGACGAGAGGCCTTCCTCCGGCTCGCGCGAGGTCGGCCGCGGCGACGCCGATGAGCCAGACCGCGAGCCAGGTCACGGGAGCCCCCGCAGCAGCTCCTGGGCGGCGAGCACGGCGCCGATGCCGTCGGCACGCACGCGCTGGGACACGGCAGAAGCGCTGATGCCCTCGCTCTGCGCCAGCTCGCTCTGGGTCGTGTCAGGTTCCATGAGCCCCCTCAACAGTCGGACCGACCGGTCCGAGAAGGAGCCAACCAGATGGTCCCGACAGAGCAGTGTGGCGTTGACCGCTGCCGCGACCGAGGAGGCGGAGCCCAGCCCCGCACGGCCCTCGGAAGAGATCCGGTAGGCCGTTCGGAGGTGCCGCGTCGCGGGGCGGCCCGCCGCCTGCTCGACCTCCTCGATGGCCGCGCGGGCTGCCCACCAGGCGGGGCCGTCCTCGATCCCGCGCTCCGGGTCCAGGATCGTGACGGCACCACGACCGATGCCCACCCGGGTGTCGATCGCCGGCAGCAGCAGAAGCCGAAGGTGCAGCGCGGCCTCGACTGCGGCCCCCAGCCTGGTGTACGCCCCCTGGAACTCGTCACCGACGGTCACGCGCAGCTCGGTGACTGCCGGTACCCGGGCGTTGACGACGCCGAGGGCTCCCTCGACCGCTCGATGGAGGTCCCGACGGTCGGCGGCCGCACGTGAGCCGACGACATCACCGAGCAGAACACATCGTGAAGCTGAGTCCTTCAGTGTACGCATATGAAGATGATATCTTCATTTGGCCAACGTGAAGGCTTGTCCTTCAGAGCGAGGCGGCGGCTTCCAGTGCGAGCGCTCGGACCTCCGCCAAGTCACGCCCCGACCTCGGCTCTGCGACCCCGTGCTCGGTCGCCACGGCGTCGACGAGGCGAGCCGGCGTGACGTCGAAGGCGGGGTTGAAGCCGCGGGTCCCCTCCGGTGCCAGGCGGATACCGGCGAGCTCGGTGACCTCCTCGCCAGGGCGCTCCTCGATCTCGATGCCCGAGCCGTCCGGCATGGAGAGATCCACCGTGGACCATGGAGCAGCGACCATGAAGGGGATGCCGGCGTCGCGGCAGGCGAGCGCGACACCGACCGTGCCGATCTTGTTCGCCGTGTCCCCGTTCGCGGCGACCCGGTCGGCACCGACCACGGCGAGGTCGACGAGTCCCCGCAGGACCGTCGACGACGCTGCACCGTCCACCTGGACGACGTGGGGGACTCCCTCTGCCGCCAGCTCGAAGGCTGTGAGGCGTGAGCCCTGCAGCAGAGGTCGGGTCTCGTCGGCGTAGACGAGCTCGAGCCGGTTCCGGTCGTGCAGCTCGCGGATGACCCCCAGCGCGGTGCCCCATGCCGAGGTCGCCAGGGCGCCGGTGTTGCAGTGGGTGAGCACGCGCAGCCGGCGCCGGTCCAGGCGGTCCAGCAACCAGTCGGCGCCGAGCCGGGACAGCTGCCGGTTGGCCTCCTCGTCCTCACGGGCGACCCGACGAGCCGCTGCCAGGACGGCATCCCGTCCCCCGGGCATCAACGGACGCACCTGGTCCACCCCCCAGGCGAGGTTGACCGCTGTCGGGCGGGCATGCCTCACCCGGTCGACCGCCGCGCTGACGTCGGACTCCCCCCAGCCCTCCCGGAGGCCCTCGTCCATCGCCAGGACGACCCCCATCGCCCCCGCGACGCCGAGTGCCGGGGCGCCGCGCACCGCGAGCTCCGCGATGGCGGCCACGAGGTCGTCGACGCAATCGATCACGCGGTATGCCGTCGTGACGGGCAACAGGGTCTGGTCGAGCAGCCGCACGGCCCCGTGGCCGTCGCGACCAGCGGTGTCGTCCCACTCGATGGCAAGCACAGTCATGCACCACAGCGTAAGCCGGAGCGCGCCCAGCCCGGAGGCCGACCTCCAGAGATCCGGATGCCCGAGAGCTCGGCATCCGGGGTTGGACGCCCGTCGGCCGGGATCCGGGGCATGATCGCCCCATGACCGCACCCGAGATCCACCGTGAGGAGTTCATCCACCTCGTGGACCTGACGCACGAGCGTGCGCTCGTGGCATGGGGCGCGTTCTTCTTCGAGCGCCAGCCGTCGGGGCGGTGGGAGATCGTCGACGACGACCGGCTCCCCGAGCTCGTCGGTCGGACGACCTGCATCGGCGAGGGGGCCGAGCCGTTCGGCACCGCGACGGTGCAGCTGCTCGACCTCGACGGTGCGGTGGCCGCCGAGGCCTCCACGGACGACCGCGCCTGGGTGTGGGTGGACGGTCTTCGCCCCGACACGGACTACCGGTACCGCGTCCTCGTGGACGGGCAGGAATGGGCCGGCGGCGAGCTGTGGGACTGGGTGCCGTCGGAACGAGGAGGGGCTGACCTCCAGGCAGCGGGCCGCCGGTACGACCTGCGGGTCCGCACCTGGCCCCACCCCGACACCCCGACGCCCCCCGTGCGTTTCGCCGCGATCGGCGACTACGGCGTCGGCATCCGCGCCGATTCCGAGTCGAGCCGGAGGCAGCGGCGCATCGCCGACGTCGTCGAGACGCTCGTGGCCCAGCACGACGTGCGGTTCGTCCTCTCCCTCGGCGACAACGTCTACCAGGGAGAGGATGGCCGGGTGGACCAGGAGGGCGGCGGGGAGGACGACGACTGGTACTCGAGCTTCTTCCAGCCATACCGCCTCGCGATCGCCAGGGTCCCCGTCTTCCCCGCGATCGGCAACCACGACAGCGCGGACGCCGAAGGGAGCGACGACCGGGCCCAGATGGAGGACAACTTCCACATCCGTGAGCGATTCCACCAGGGCTTGGAGACGGCCTCGGTCTCGCCCGGGCTCTTCTACCGGCTGCGGTACGGCGCCGACCTGGTGCTGGCCTGCCTGGACACCTCCCTCGACACCGAGGACGAACGGATCCACCGCTACTTCCAGGCACCGGAGCACCAGGACTGGCTCGCGGCGACGTTCGCGCCCCCGGGACGTCGCTGGGTGATCCCGTTCTCGCACCATCCGCTCTACACGGCCGGGCCGGACCATGAGCCCGACGCCGAGATGCAGGACGCGTTGCTGCCACTGTTCGCGCGGGCCGGTGTGCGGCTGGTCCTCTCGGGCCACGAGCACAACTTCCAGGTCAGCGAGGCCGACGGACGCTGCTACGTCGTCTCCGGTGCCTCGGGACAGCTGGACGAGAAGGTGCCCAGGGGGTTCGAGGAGGCACACACCACCGCGTGGGGCGCCCAGGCGCACCTGTTGCTCGTCGAGGTCGACGGACCGCAGGCCAGTGTCACGCCGGTCTCCGGGCTGCTCCCCGGCGGGTTCATTCACCGCATGACCGCCCTCACCCCCCGCAACGAGATCGTCGAACCGCCCATCGTCGTCCGGAACGACTGAGCCTGCCGGCCCCAGGGCGGGAAGCGGTCATCGTCGGTCGACGTCGACTCCTCCCGGCGCGGCTCCGCCCTTGCGTCCGCACGCCGGTCGTGCCACGGTCGGACTGGTGGGGACACCGACCCCACGACGGCGGACGACGTCACCGAGCGGCACCTGGTGAGGGCCCGTCGCCAGGCAGCACTGGATCGGAGCTACCCGTATGCGTGGGCCCAGAGTCGTCGTCGGGGTGGACGGATCCCCACTCTCCATGGCCGGCGTGAGGCGCGGCGCCCGGGTCGCCAGCGCCCGTGGGATGACGCTCCATCTGCTGCACGCCTTCGCTCCCGACCTTCCGATGCTCGGTTTCGGTGCGCTGGCCGACGACTCGGTCGTGACGACCCACACGCAGCGACTGCTCACCGAGGCCACGGCGCACGCGCATGCGGTCGACCCGGCCCTTCCGGTGACGACGGCATCCAGGGACGGTTATGCCAGCCAGGCTCTCGTCGACGCCTCCCGGACCGCGGCCCTGGTCGTCGTCGGCGCCATGGGCTACGGGGTGCTGAGCAGGGCCAGCGTCGGCGCCGTGGCGATGCAGGTCGTCACCCACGCGCGTTGCCCCGTGCTCGTCGTCGGCCACGAGGGGGCCGACGAACCAGGCCTGGACCGGATCGTCGTCGGCGTCGACGGCTCCAAGCCCTCCCTGCGAGCCCTCGCGGTCGCCTTCGACGAGGCGGTCCTCACGGACGCGTCGCTCGACGTCGTCCACGCCTGGGAGCCCCGGAGTGCCAGCGATCCGACCCTCGCCAGCGACTCGAGCTGGAGCGCCTACGAGTCCGACCTCGAACACCGGGTCGAGGCAGCGCTCGCCGGACGGCGCGCCGAGCACCCCGAGGTCAAGGTCGACTACGAGGTGGTTCGGGAGGAACCGGTGCGTGCCCTCGTCGAGCGCAGTCGTGGTGCGGCGCTCACCGTGGTCGGCAGCCGGGGGGCCGGCGGGTTCCACGGACTGCACGTCGGCTCCACGGCGCTGCGCGTCATGGGCCGCAGCCAGAGTCCCATCCTCTTCACCCGCTGACCGCGGAGGTCCACGCGGCGGTCACCGACCGTCGATGCGCTCGGTGGCGCCGAGCTGGTCGAGGACGAAGGCCCACTCCCACGCGATCTGCTCCCACGCGGCATACCGACCGCTGCGGCCGCCGTGGCCGGCGGCCATCTCGGTGCGAAGGAGAACCGGTCTGGTGTCGGGGTCGTTCGTCACGGTCTCACGGAGCCGGGCAACCCACTTCGCAGGCTCCGTGACGTAGACGCGGGTGTCGTGGAGGCTCGACGTGGCGAGCACCGCGGGGTACTCCGCCGCGCGGACGTTCTCGTACGGAGCGTAGGCGCGCATCACGGCATACGCCTCGGCGTCTGCGAGCGGGTTGCCCCACTCCTCCCACTCGCCGGCGGTCAAGGGGAGGTCGGGTTGGAGCATCGTCGTCAGGGCGTCGACGAAGGGCACGGCGGCGTGGGCCACCCGGAAGCGCTCGGGCGCGAGGTTGAGCACCGCGCCGACGAGCAGCCCGCCGGCCGACCCACCCTCGAGTCCGAGGCGGTCGCGGGCCACCCAACCGGTCTCCACGAGGTGGTCGACCGCCGCCACGGTGTCCGTGAACGTCGCGGGCTTGGCGTGGAGCTTGCCCTCGTCGTACCACCGGCGACCCATCTCCCCTCCCCCACGGACGTGCGCCACGGCGTGAACGACGCCACGGTCGAGCAGGCTGAGCCGGGCGACGGAGAAGTACGGGTCCGACGAGATCTCGTACGCGCCGTATGCCGTGACGAGACCGGGGTTGGTGCCGTCCGCCTCGACGCTCGTGTGGTGGACGACGGACACCGGCACGAGGGTCCCGTCTGCGCTGGTGGCCCACTCGCGCCGCTCGGTGTAGTCGGCGAGGTCGACCCCGCCCAGGACCGGCTGGCGTTTGAGCAGCGTGCTGTCCCCCGTGTCGAGGTCGACGTCGAGCACCGTGCGCGGCGTCACCCACGACTCCACGACGACCTGGATCGCGTCCTGGTCGGGCTCGGGGTTGTCGCCGAGGCCGATGGAGTGGACGGGCTGCTCGACCGGCACGTCCCAGGGGTCCCCGTATCCGCTCGGCGAGGTCGGATCCCGCGGCAGCACGCGGAGCGCCGTCAGGCCGCCGGAGCGCAACGACAGCACGGCAGCGCGGTCGAAGGCGTCGACGGAGACGAAGCGCTCACCCTCGCCGGAGCGCAACCAGGGCACCCACTGCTCGGCACTCGTCGCGTCGATCGGCGCCCAGGCGAGGTCGGCGTCGGCGGTGTCGGTGTTGTGCACGATGAGAAGTCGGTCACCGGCGGGCTCGACGTCGTACTCGACGCCCTCCCGTCGGGGGGCCACGACGCGCCAGTCGCCCTCGGGGTCGTCGGCATCCAGAAGGTGGACCTCCGAGGTCGTCTTCGACCCCAGCCCGATGAGCAGCCACCGCTCGTCCCGGCTCGACGACACACCCATCCAGAACCGGTCGTCGGCTTCCTCGTGGACGAGCACGTCCTGGGACGGGTCCGCCCCGACGCGGTGCCGCCAGAGCTGGTACGGGCGCCAGGCGTCGTCGAGGCGCGTATAGAAGAGGAACCGGCCATCGCGGCTGAACTCGCAGCCGTAGCCGATGCCGGTGAGCGAGGTGTCGAGGACCTGTCCGGTCTCCACGACCCGGACGGTGGCGTCGAAGCGCTCGTCGCCGGAGGTGTCGACGGCGAAGGCGACGAACCGGTGGTCGGCGCTGACGGTCAGGGCACCGATGGAGAAGAACTCGCTCTCCCCCGCCTCGACGTTGCCGTCGAGCACGACCTGCTCACCGGGGACGGCGTCCGCCTCCGGGTCAGGGCGCACCGCCTTGTCGACCAGTGGTGCGCGGACGTGCGAGGGGTACTGGCGGCCCTCGACCGTCCGGGCGTAGTACCACCAGGGGCCGCTCATGACCGGGACCGACAGGTCGGTCTCCTTCACCCGCGAGCGGATCTCCTCGTAGATCTTCCTGCGCAGCGGAGCCAGGTGCGCGGTGTGGGCCTCGGCGTAGGCGTTCTCCGCCTCGAGGTGGGCGCGGAACGCCGGGTCCTCGGTGTCTCGCATCCAGGCGTAGGGGTCCTCGAACCGGTGGCCGTGGTGCTCGCGGACGTGGGGTCGGCGCTCGGCCGTCGGCAGGCGGTGGCTCGGCATGGGCGTCACTGTATGCGGCACGCGCCGCGCTCGCCCACGGGGCCCGGGACGTGCGCGGGTCAGGTGAGGCAGCGGGGCCCGAGGAGCACCTTGAGGTCGCCGAAGAGACCCTCCGTGGCGTTCACGCGGTAGGCGGTGTCGAGCCGGACCTCCACGACCCGGCCGGGCTTGACGAGGCGCAGGTGGACCTCCGTGGTGCCCGGGTGGTTCGTCAGCACCACCTTCAGCTCCTCGACGCGCTGGGCCGTGGCCCTGGAGGTCTCCATCGTCACGACCACCGGCCCGCGTGGACCGTCGCTGACGTCGGGCAGGGTGAGCTCCTGGGCGTAGATCGACACGGCGTCGTCGCGCCGGTTCACCTTCCCCCGCACGACCGCCACGGTGTCCTGCTGGAGCAGCGGCCCCATGGTCATGTACGCGGTGGGGAAGAAGAGGCACTCGATCGCGCCGGCGAGGTCCTCGACGGTCGCGATCGCCCAGAGGTCCCCCTTCTTGGTGCGCTTGACCTGGAGCCCCGTGATGAGCCCGGCGACCGTCACCGTGGACCCCTCCGGCTTCCCGGCGTCGTCGCTCGTGAGGGCGGCGATGGGGGTGTCCGCGTGCGCCGTGAGCACGTGCTCCAGTCCGAGGAGGGGGTGGTCCGAGACGTAGAGGCCGAGCATCTCCCGCTCGAAGGTGAGCAGGGTCGACTTGTCCCACTCGACCCCCGGCACCGGGGCGAGGCCCATGAGGTCGGCACCGCTGGCAGCACCGCCGTCGTCCCCGAACGCCCCGAAGAGGCTGTCCTGACCGATCGCCTCCTGCCGCTTGACGGCGACGAACGCGTCCACGTACTCCTCGTGGACCCGCAGGAGGCCCATCCGTGTCTCGGCGAGGCCGTCGAACGCCCCACCCTTGATGAGGGACTCGATGGTCCGCTTGTTGCAGACCCCCACCGGGACCTTCGACATGAAGTCGCGGAACGAGGTGAAGCGGCCGTTCTCCGCCCGGGCCCGCACGATGTCCTCGACGACCTGGTGACCGACGTTTCGGATCGCCGAGAGGCCGAAGCGGATGTCGGTGCCCACCGCCGCGAACTGCCCGATCGAGTCGTTCACGTCCGGCGGGAGCACCTTGATGCCCATCCGGCGGCACTCCCCGAGGTACAACGCCGACTTGTCCTTGTCGTCGCCGACCGAGGTCAGCAGGGCCGCCATGTACTCGGCCGGGTAGTTGGCCTTGAGGTATGCCGTCCAGTACGACACGAGCCCGTACGCGGCGGTGTGCGCCTTGTTGAACGCGTAGTCCGAGAACGGGACGAGGACGCCCCAGAGGGCGGCGATGGACTGCTCGGTGAAGCCCTTGGCCTTCATCCCCTCGGAGAAGGGGACGTACTCGGCATCCAGGACTGACTTCTTCTTCTTCCCCATCGCCCGGCGGAGCAGGTCGGCGCTGCCGAGGGTGTAGCCGGCGAGCTTCTGCGCGATCTCCATGACCTGTTCCTGGTAGATCACCAGGCCGTGGGTGGTGCCGAGGATCGGGTCGAGAGCCTCGACCATCTCGGGTTGGAGCTTGCCCTTGAGCTGTGGGTCGAGCGGGACGACTTCCTGCTTGCCGTTCTTGCGCAGGGCGAAGTTCGTGTGGGCGTTGACCCCCATCGGCCCCGGCCGGTAGAGGGCGAGCGCCGCCGAGATGTCCTCGAAGCTGTCGGGCTGCATGAGCTTGAGCAACGTGCGCATGCCGCCGCCGTCGAGCTGGAACACCCCGAGGGTGTCGCCGCGCGAGAGCAGCTCGTAGGTCGGCTTGTCGTCGAGGGTCCTGGACAGCTCGTCGAGGTCGATGTCCTGCCCGCGGTTGGCCTTCACGTTGGCGATGGCGTCGTCGAGGATCGTGAGGTTGCGCAGGCCGAGGAAGTCCATCTTCACCAGGCCGAGGGCCTCGCAGCTCGGGTAGTCGAACTGGGTGATGACCTGGCCGTCCTGGAGGCGCCGCATGATGGGGATGACGTCGATGAGCGGCTCGCTGCTCATGATGACACCCGCCGCGTGGACGCCCCACTGCCGCTTGAGGCCCTCGAGGCCCTTGGCCGTCTCGACGACCTCCGAGAGGTGGGCCTCGGTGGCGACGAGCTCGCGGAACTCCTTGCCCTCGCCGTAGCGCGCGTACTGCGGGTCGTAGATCCCGGACAGCGGCACGCCCTTGCCCATGACGTCGGGCGGCATGGCCTTGGTGAGCTGCTCCCCCACCGCGAACGGGTGGCCCATGACCCGCGCGGCGTCCTTGACCGCCTGCTTCGCCTTGATCGTCCCGTAGGTGACGATCTGGGCGACGCGCTCGCTGCCGTACTTGTCGGTGACGTAGCGGATGACCTCGCCGCGCCGGCGCTCGTCGAAGTCGACGTCGAAGTCAGGGAGGGACGGCCGCTCGGGGTTGAGGAACCGCTCGAAGATGAGGCCGTGCGGGATCGGGTCGAGGTCGGTGATCTTCATCGCGTACGCGCACATCGACCCTGCACCGGAACCGCGGCCCGGGCCCACCCGGATGCCGTGGTCCTTGGCCCAGGTGATGAAGTCGGCGACGACGAGGAAGTACCCGGCATACCCCTTGGAGACGATGACGTCGGTCTCGAACTCCGCCTGCCGCTGCGCGTAGTCCGGGACGCCCCCGGGGAAGCGCTCGGCGAGGCCACGCTGGACCTCCTTGACGAACCAGCTCTCCTCGTTCTCCCCGGGCGGGCAGGGGAACTGCGGCATGTAACGGCCCTCGTCCTCGGTGAACGAGATGTCGCACATCTCGGCGATGAGGAGGGTGTTGTCGCAGGCCTCGGGGAGCTCGCGCCAGGTGTGGCGCATCTCGGCAGGGCTCTTGAGGTAGAAGTCGTCGGTGTCGAACTTGAACCGGCTCGGGTCCATCATCGTGGACCCGGACTGGACGCAGAGCAGCGCCGAGTGGGCCTTGGCGTCCTCCGGGCTCGTGTAGTGGAGGTCGTTGGTCGCGACGAGCGGCAGCCCCAGCTCGCGGGCGAGTCGGAGCAGGTCGCGCTGCACGCGACGCTCGATGTCGAGCCCGTGGTCCATGAGCTCGCAGAAGAAGTTCTCGGGCCCGAACAGGTCGCGCAGGTCTGAGGCCGCCTGCCTCGCGAGGTCGTACTGCCCCAGCCGCAGGCGGGTCTGGATCTCTCCGGAGGGGCAGCCGGTCGTCGCGATGAGCCCGCGCCCGTACTGTTCGATCAGCTCCCGGTCGACCCGCGGCCACTTGGCGTAGACCTGGTCGAGCGAGGCCTGCGAGTCCATCCGGAAGAGGTTGTGCAGGCCGGTGTTGTCACGGGCGAGCAGCGTCATGTGGGTGTAGGCGCCCGAGCCGGAGACGTCGTCCCCGGGGCTGGTGCGCTCGTCACCCCACCTGACCCGGGTCTTGTCGGTGCGGTGGGTGCCCGGCGTCAGGTAGGCCTCGACGCCGATGATCGGCTTGACGCCCGTACCCTGCGCCTTCTTCCAGAACTCGTAGGCCCCGAAGACGTACCCGTGGTCGGTCGTCGCGAGCGCCGGCATCCCCATCTCCGCCGCCCGCGTGAAGAGGTCCCCGATGCGGGCCGCGCCATCGAGCATGGAGTACTCGGTGTGGACGTGGAGGTGGACGAACGAGTCGGAGCCCTTCGGCGTGCTGGTCGTTCCGCGCGTCGAGGTGGTGGCGGGTGGGCTCGTGGCGTTCGGGGAGGACATCGCCGCCATCCTAGGTCGGCTCGGGGACACTGCCCGGCGTGTCGGGGCCGTGTCGCCGACCCGATCCTGCGCCTCCCCGACCTCGTCTGTGAGGATGCCGCGACACGCCGAATGGTGCGGCGAGTTCCGACAATCCGACAGACGACGTCGGGGAGGTCAGAGGCGGTCGAGGGCGTCCTGGAGGTCCTGCGGGTAGCCGCTCTCGAAGGTGACCCACTCCCCCGAGCCGGGGTGCTCGAAGCCCAGGCCCACGGCGTGCAGCCACTGGCGCTCCAGGCCGAGCCGCCGGGCCAGCACCGGGTCGGCGCCGTAGGTCACGTCTCCGACGCAGGGATGCCGGATGGCGGCCATGTGCACCCGGATCTGGTGGGTGCGGCCCGTCTCCAGTCGGACCTCGAGAAGTGAGGCGTGGCGGAACGCCTCGAGGAGCTCGTAGTGGGTCACGGCAGGCTTTCCGGAGTCCATCACCGCGAACCGGTAGTCATGGCCCGGATGCCGGGCGATCGGGGCGTCGATCGTCCCGACGAGTGGGTCCGGCAGGCCCTGGACGAGGGTGTGGTAGGTCTTGTCGACCCGTCGATCCCGGAAGGCGCGCTTGAGGACCGAGTACGCGCGCTCGCTCGTGCAGACGACCATGAGGCCCGAGGTGCCGACGTCGAGTCGCGAGACGATGCCCCGGCGCTCGCTCGCACCGCTCGTGGAGATGCGGTAGCCCGCTGCCTTGAGGCCGGCGAGGACGTTGGGGCCGGTCCACCCGACGCTCGGGTGCGCAGCGACGCCGACCGGCTTGTCGACGACGATGATGTCGTCGTCCTCGTGCACGACGGTCAGGCCGGGCACCGGCTCGGCGACGACCTCGAGGGCGACGTCGGACCGCGACGCGGGCAGAAGCACCTCGAGCATGTCTCCGGCGCTCACGCGGTGGCTCTTGCCCACGCTGGAGGCGTTGACGCTCACCCCGCCGGTCGTGGCGAGGTCGGCGGCCCGGGTGCGAGAGAGGCCGAAGAGCCGGGCGATGGCCGCGTCGACGCGCTCACCCTCGAGCCCGTCGGGAACGAGCACCGTACGGGCGTCACCCATCTGCATGCCCGGGGCGGTGCACCGGCCCGGCGAGCGAGGTGCCCCGGAAGGTGAGCACCATGATGAGACCCGCGGCCACGACGATTGCGATGTCCGCGACGTTGCCCACGAACAACCCGAAGTAGTCGATGAAGTCGACGACGTGCCCTCGACCGGGACCCGGCGCGCGGAGGAAACGGTCGACCAGGTTTCCCAGTGCGCCGCCGAGGAGCAGGCCGAGGGCGACGGCCCACGGGAGGTTGCCGACCTTGCGTGCGCTGACCCCGACGAAGACGAGGATGGTGACCGAGATCACGGTGAGGATCCACGTGGAGCCGTCTCCGAGGGAGAACGCCGCACCGGGGTTGCGGATGAGGTTCAGCCGGAGCGCGGACCCCACGAGGTCGACCGCCTCGCCCGGGGTCAGCGAGGCCAGCGCCCACGCCTTGGTCGCCTGGTCGAGCACGAGGGTCGCCGCGGCGAGGCCCAGCAACACGGCATACAGCCGCCGCCGGCCTCCGGTGGGCACCGGGGCCGGCGTGGACGGCGTGGGGTCGGCCGCGGTCAGCGGCGCTCCTGCTTGATCTTGCATGGCAGACATAGGGTCGCACGAGGAGCCGCCTGGAGACGAAGCTTGCCGATCGGGCTTCCGCAGGACTCACAGATGCCGTAGGTGCCGTTGTCCAGCCGCTCGAGGGCGTGCTCGGTCTGTTCGAGCATCTCGCGCGCATTGTTGGCGAGCGAGATCTCCTGCTCGCGCTCGTAGGTCTTGGCCCCGGCGTCGGCCTGGTCGTCGCCCGCGCCGTCGCCGGAGTCCCGCATGAGGTGGACGAGGTCGCTCTCGGCGTTCGCGAGCTCCCTGCGGAGCAGCTCGATGTCGCTCTGGAGCTCGGCACGCACCTCGCGAAGCTCCTTGGCGGTCCACGGCGACTCGTCCTCGCGGACCGCCGGAACCGCCTTCTTCGCCGCCGCTCTCGGCGCCGGTGGCGTGGTCGCTGGAGCCGTCGCTCGGCTCGAGGGTGTCGTCACGGATGCCGCCTTCGTGGACGTCGGGGTGGTGGTGCCGGCCCGACCCGTCGTGGTCGCCACCTTCTTCGGTGCCGCCTTCTTCGCGGGGGCCTTCTTCGGTGGGGTGTTCTTGGCTGGGGCGTTCTTCGGTGCGGAGCTCCTCGGTGAGGGCTTCTTCGCCGCTGCCTTCTTCGGAGCTGCCTTGGTCGGAGCTGCCTTCGTCGGTGCGGCCTTCTTCGCTGCGGCCTTCGTCGGTGCCGCCGCCCTCGCCGCCCCGGCCTTGACCGGGACCGTCTTCGGGGTGTTCGCCGACCGCGCCGGCGCCTTGGCGGCTGCCTTCTTCGTGGCGGAGGCCTTCTTCACCGCAGCGGTCTTCGGCCCGGATCTCGTGGTTGCCACCTTCTTCGCCGGCACGGCCTTTGCGGGAACGGCCTTTGCGGGAACGGCCTTCGACGCGCCCGCGCTCTTCCGGCGAGCGGGGGTCCCCTCCGCTGCCCGAACCCCCTTCGCAGGATCCTTCGGCGACGACGACCTGCCCCCCACGGCCTTGCGGGCGGAGGCAGCGGCAGCAGCGCCCACCTGCCTGGCGGCGGACAGCGCGCCCTTGACCATGGTTTTCCCACTCCCGGGTGTGCGGCAGGCCCCTTCGGCCCGACCGGTGCGCCGAGGATACGGCCTGCACCTGCCTCTCTCAACGACGAAACGCAGAACGACGCCGACTCATCGGCTCGTCACACGACGAAGGGCCCGGCACGCGGCCGGGCCCTTCGTGTGTTGACCGTCAGCCCTGACGCTCGGGCTGCGGCTGCGCCGTCTGCTGGTCACTCGTGGCCTCGAGGTCGCCGACACCGTCCACGGTTCGCTTCAGCTCGGCGAGCTGACCCTGGATGTAGGTGTGCAGCCGCGACCGGTAGTCACGCTCGAAGCCGCGCAGCTCCTCGATCTTGCGCTCGAGCAGACCCCGTTCCCGGCCGAGCTCCTCGAGGATGGCCGCCTTCTTCTGCTGAGCCTCGGCGACCATGCCCGTCGAGCGCTCGCGCGCCTCGGTGAGCATCTCCTCGCGCTGCGCCGCAGCGGTGGACAACATCTCGTCACGGTCGGAGGTCGCGGAGTTCACGAGCTCGTCGTGCTGTGACTGTGCCGTGCCCACCAGCTCGTCGTGGCGACGCTGCGCGGCGCCGATGAGCTCGTCGTGGCGACGCTGTCCCTCGGCGACCAGCTCGTCGCGGCGCGCCTCGCCCGCCGTGACGTGCTCGTCGTGCAGTCGCTGGGCGAGGGCGATGACCCCAGCGGCGCTGGCACCGCCGCCGGCACCGGCGAGCGCTGCCGCGCCCAGCGGGCCGTCCAGGTCGCCCTGGCGCTGTCCCGCGGCACTGACCTGCTGCTCGGCGTCACGCTCGGCCTGCTGCGCGCGCTGCTGCGCCGCCGCGATGCGGGCCTGCGCGTCGCGCTCGGCCTCCTCGATGCGCGCGCGGAGCGTCGCGACCTGCTCGTCGACGTCGGCTCCGGCGCGGTCGCGGGCGGCCGCCCGGGCACGCTCCTCCTCCTGGAGGCGGGCCTGATCACGCTCCCGCTCGGCCTGGAGCGACGAGAGCTGGGTGCGGCTGTCCCCGAGCTGAGCCTCGAGCTCGCGGACGCGGGCCTCGAGCTGGGGGCCCCGCTGCTCGAGCTGACCGGCACGCTGCTCGAGCTGACCCGAGCGCGTCTCGAGCTCGGCGTTGCGGGTCTCGAGCGCCTGAGCACGCGCCTGGGCCTCCTGCAGCAGGGCCTGGGCCTCCTGGGTCTGCGCCTCGAGCTCGGCGTTGCGGTGCTCCAGCTGGCCGACGCGGCCCTGGAGCTCGGCGTTGCGCACCTCGATGTCTCCGCGCTTGCCCTCGAACTCCCCGAGGCGGGCGGTCAGCTCGCTGCGCGTGCCCTCGAGCTCGGAGACCTTCGCCGCGAGATCGCCACGGGTGCCCTCGAGCTCGGAGACCCGGGCCGCCAGGGTGGCGTTCTTGGAGCGCAGGTCGTCGAGGTCGCGTGCCGATGTGTCCGGCACCTGGTGCGCCACGACCGGAGCCATGCCCTTGCCCTCACGGCAGTCGTTGAGGTCTCCCCGAAGGTCCTCGGACTCCTTGGTCATCCGGCGCATCTCGGCGACGATGTCGTCGAGGAAGTCGTCGACCTCGCGCTCGTCGTACCCCCGACGGAACTGGGTCTGGGTGAACGTCTTGTTGAGGACGTCCTCTGGCGTGAGAGCCATGTTCAACTCCTGTGGGTGGCCAACGGGTCACTGTCACCGGCCCCGGTGCGCACGCGGGAAGGGGCGCGACACAGAGGTTCCGGAGCCGTCAGCCTACGCGATCACGCGTCACGCGTGACACGTGATGCGTGAGGTGGGCCGCTCGCGCCGTGTCTCGGGACGTCACAGCAGGATGTAGAGGAGGTAGACGGCGAAGAACAGCACCATGAAGGACAGGTCGATCGAGACTCCGCCGAGGCGCAGCGGCGGAATGACCTTTCGAAGTGCCCGCAAGGGTGGCTCGGTCAGCGTGTACACCGGCTCCGCCACGAGCAGCGCGGGCCCCCGCGGCCGCCACTCCCTCGCGAAGATCCGAATCCAGTCGAAGACGACCCGTCCGATGAGCACCAGCAGGTAGAGGAAGACGACGAACTGCAGGATGTCGCTGACGGCATTCATGGCAGGAAGTGTGACCCACGCGGCTCGGCGCGCGGACGGTGCCCCGTCAGCTCTGGTTGAAGACGGCCCTGCCGGCCGCCGCGGGGTTCTCCTCGACGTTGACCTCGACGGTCTCAGGCGAGAGCAGGAACACCTTGGAGGTGACCCTCTCGATGGACCCGCGCAGCCCGAAGACGAGGCCGGCCGCGAAGTCGACGAGGCGCTTGGCGTCCGCGTCGTTCATGTCGGTGAGGTTCATGATGACCGGGATGCCGTCGCGGAAGTTCTCGCCGATCGTCTTGGCCTCGTTGTACGTGCGGGGGTGGATCGTCGTGATCCGCGTGATGCCACCCCCCTCCTGTGGCCGAACGACGTGGGCCACCGCATGGCGGGTCGGCAGATGGGTCACCTCGGCGCCCCGGTGCTCGGGTGCGTCGTCGGCATCGCGGTGGTCGTCGTAGTCCTCGTCGTACTCGTCGTCGTAGCGACCCTGGTCCTCGGCGAGGCCAAGGTAGACCATCGTCTTGCGCAGCGCGCCAGCCATGAAGTACTCCTCGGTCGTCGGCCCCGCCTCATCGGCGCCGTGCGTCGTGACCGAAGTTACCGGTGTGACGCACGAGAACCGAGGATTGCCGATCCGACACGCAGGTGTGTCGCCCCCTCGGCGATGGCGGCCTCGAGGTCGCCGCTCATTCCGGCGGAGATCCACGTCGCCTCCGGGTGGTCGCGTCGGATGCCGTCACCGACCTCCCGCAGGCGGGCGAACGCAGCCCGCGCATCTCCGTCCAGGGGGGCCACGGCCATGACGCCGCGCAGCCTGAGGGCCGGCGCCCCCGCCACGAGGTCGGCGAGCGCCCGGGCGTCCTCGGGCGCCACCCCGCCACGGCCTTCGTCGGGGTCGAGCGACACCTGGACCGTGACGTCCAGCCGGCGTCCAGCCGCCCCCGCGGCACCCTCGAGGGCCCCCACGAGCTTGGGCCGGTCCACCGACTGGACCACGTCGGCATAGCGGGCCACCGAGGGGGCCTTGTTGCTCTGGAGCTGACCGATGAAGTGGACGGTGAGCCGGTTCCGGTGCGCCAGCTCAGCCACCTTCCGTGATGCCTCCTGGTCGCGGTTCTCGCCCACTGCCTCCACGCCGAGCTCGGCGAGGAGATCCAGGTCGGATGCCGGGAAGAGCTTGGTGACGACCACGAGACCCACCTCGTCGTCTCGTCCGGCAGCGTCCCGGGCGGCGTCGATCCGGTGCCGCACCTCGGCCAGCCGTCCCGCGAGCTGCTGTCGCC
>OCZS010000196.1_pt1 | contig 19675 bp, 19 predicted proteins | sample 1539071 | NCBI WGS metagenome assembly OCZS01 (sample SAMEA3113584, study PRJEB22503) | soil metagenome
TGTCGTTCGGGATCTCGTCCAAGGTGTAGCCGATCGCCACCTTGGCGGCGATCTTCGCGATCGGGAAGCCGGTTGCCTTGGAGGCGAGCGCGGACGATCGCGAGACTCGCGGGTTCATCTCGATCACGATCATGCGCCCGTCAACCGGGTTGACCGCGAACTGGATGTTGCAGCCGCCGGTCTCAACCCCGACGGCCCGGATGATGCCGATAGCGACGTCCCGCATCCGCTGGTACTCCCGGTCGGTCAGCGTCATTGCCGGCGCCACAGTGATCGAGTCACCGGTATGGACGCCCATCGGGTCGAGATTCTCGATCGAGCAGACGATCACGACGTTGTCGGCCCGATCCCGCATCACCTCGAGTTCGTACTCCTTCCAGCCGAGGATCGATTCCTCGATCAGCACCTCGGTGGTCGGACTGGCGGCCAGTCCGGCGCCGGCGATCCGGCGAAGATCGGCCTCGCCGTAGGCGAATCCGGAGCCGACTCCGCCCATCGTGAAGCTCGGCCGTACCACCAGCGGATAGCCAAGATCATCGGCGGCGGCGAGTACGTCGTCGAGCGCATGGCAGATCCGGCTGCGCGCCACTTCTGCGGGACCGCCCTCGATCCCGATCAGACCCTCAACAACCGACTTGAACTGCTCGCGGTTCTCACCGCGCTGAATGGCCTCGATCGAGGCGCCGATCAGCTCGACACCGTAGCGTTCGAGCACGCCACCCTCGTGCAGCTCGACCGCTGTGTTGAGCGCCGTCTGGCCGCCCAGGGTGGCCAGCAACGCGTCGGGCCTTTCGATGGCGATGACCTGCTCGACGAATTCGGCCGTGATCGGCTCGACATAGGTGGCGTCGGCGAATTCTGGATCAGTCATGATCGTCGCCGGGTTCGAGTTGACCAAGATCACCCGGAAACCGTCCGCTTTGAGGACACGACACGCCTGGGTCCCTGAATAGTCGAACTCGCACGCCTGGCCGATGACGATCGGACCCGAACCAATGACCAAGATCGACTTGATGTCCTCCCGCTTCGGCATTTAGGTGCCCTCAGCCTGTCGATTGGCGCCGGCGGTGGACATCACATCGACAAATCGATCGAACAAGTAGCCGGCGTCGTGCGGGCCGGCGGCCGCCTCGGGGTGGTATTGCACTGAGAAGCCGAGCACCCGGCCTTCGTCGTTCCGCAGCTCCAACCCCTCGATGACCTGATCGTTGAGTCCGACATGGCTCACCCGAGCGAGGCCGTACGGCGTTCGTACGTCGGTATCCAGCGGTGCGTCAACCGCGAAGCCATGGTTGTGGGCGGTGACCTCCACCCTCCGCGTCCGCAGGTCCATCACCGGTTGGTTGATGCCGCGGTGCCCGTAGCCCAGCTTGTACGTGCCGAAGCCGAGGGCGCGGCCGAAGAGCTGGTTGCCGAAACAGATGCCAAAGAAGGGAATGCCTGCCGCCAGCACCTGCTGCAGCAGGGCGATCTGGCTGGTAGCCGCCTCAGGGTCGCCGGGACCGTTCGAGAAGAAGACCCCGTCAGGGGCAATTGCCTCGATTTCGGGGAACTTCGTGGTGGACGGCACCACGTGCACGTCGATGCCCCGCTCCGCCATCCGGAACGGCGTCCGGGACTTGATTCCGAGGTCGACGGCAACCACCCGGAAGCGTCGCTCACCATCGGCAGCAATCACGTACGGCGCGCTCGTCGTGACCTCGTCGGCCAGGTGTGCGCCCTGCATGGCCGGGGCAGCCTTGACCCGCTCCAGCAACCTCTCCGGATCGGACTCGACGCTCGACACCGCGACGCGCATCGCCCCACGCTCGCGAAGATGGCGAGTCAGGGCACGGGTGTCGACGTCACACATCCCGACGATGCCCTGCGCCCGCAGCTCGGCATCCAAGCTTCGTCGCGATCGCCAGCTTGACGGCACGCGTGCCGCATCTCGAATCACATAGCCGGCGACCCAGATCTGGCCGGATTCGTCGTCTTCGTCGTTCCACCCGGTATTGCCGATGTGCGGGGCCGTCGCGATCACCACCTGCCGGTGGTAACTCGGGTCCGTCAGCGTCTCCTGGTAACCCGACATCGCCGTGGCGAAGACCGCCTCGCCTACCGTCTCGCCGATCGCCCCGAACGCGTGACCACGGAAAGTCTGGCCGTCTTCGAGAACCAGGAGCGCGGGCGGTGACTGAATACCGGTGGATGAGGGCGGGCTCGAATCGGCTGCGAGCATGACCGTCCTTTCCTGCCTCACTGGACAGGTCTTAAAGGGTGGCTGATCGCGTCGAAGGCTACCACCCACCGGCCCGGTCGGACGCCAGGTGAAGCTCAGCGGCAAGCCTCGTGCTGGTTGATCTGGACACCTCCCGCGGGCCCATCGCCGATTCACTAGCCTGAACCGGTCGGTTCGCACTCTTCCGAAAGGCCACTCATGCAGGCAAGGCAGCGCGAGTTCTCCGCCGCCGGCATCGCCATGACGGCCACCTTCGTCGGTGTCATCGCGGCAATGGGCCTGGTCCCGGCCTTGTCTGTACCCGGCTTCAGCGTGCCGATCACCATTCAGTCGATGGGGGTCATGCTCGCGGGGTCGATCCTGGGCCGGTGGCGGGGAGCCGCTGCGGTGACGATCTTTCTGATCCTGGTGGCTCTCGGGCTACCACTGCTGTCGGGCGGGCGCGGCGGCTTGGCCGTCTTCTTCGGGCCGAGCGTCGGATTTCTGCTCGGCTTTCCGGTCGCCGCCTTTGTGATCGGGTGGCTGTCCGAGCGGCTCAGCGCGCCTAGGTCCCTCCCCCGCTGTATCGCGGTGAATGTCCTCGGCGGCATCGTCGTCTTATATGCCTTCGGCACCGTGGGCCTCGCCCTGGTCACCCAGGTGTCGCTTGGCGCGGCCATCATCGCGAGCTGGATCTATCTGCCCGGCGATCTGGCCAAGGCGGTGGCCGCAGCCGTGGTCGCGCGAGGTGTCCACCAAGCGTTGCCCGGACTGCTGATCGACCGGTCAGAGCGTGAACCGTCGCCACTTGCCGCCTAATAGCGGATACGAGGTTCCGACGCTTCAGGACTGTCCGGATCCGGTGGCTGCCCTGCTTGCAGCTCATCGTGCTGGCGGCCTCGTGTCGCTGCGCACCTCCGGTACGACAGGCCGGCCGCGGGAGGTTATCCGGACGGCGTCCTCCTGGGTGGACAGCTTTCCCGTTGTAGCTCAGCTCATCGGCCTGGAGGGAGGCAGTCGAGTCTGGGTACCAGGGCCGCTAAGTGCGACCATGAACCTCTACGCCGCGGCGCTGGCGACCTATCTGGGGGCATCGCTGGTCGACAGCGTCTCCAGGGCGAGCCACGCCTTCCTGACCCCCACCGGACTCATCCAGTTGCTCGCGGAACCGGCGCCTCAGGACCTGCGTGTGATCATCGCCGGAGACCGGCTCGGGATCGGGCTTGCTGACCGCGCCGCGGCGCGGGGATGGCGGATCAACCATTACTACGGCGCGGCACAGCTGTCGTTCGTCGCCTGGGGCAGAGACGAGGCCAGCCTCCGCCCGTTCCCGGAGGTGGCCGTCGAGGCCCGAACTGACGGCCGCCTCTGGGTCAGCTCACCATGGCTGTGCGAGCAAGTGATCGCTCCAGAGGAGGCGCCGTCAGCCTTTCAGGTGGAAATCGAGGCTGGCACCGGACGTCGATGGGCCACCGTGGGGGACCGTGGCCGTCTAGCCGTCGACGGTCGAGTAGTGGTCCTGGGTCGCGACGATGTCATCCTCACTGGCGGCGCCACCGTGCTCGTCGGCGACGTCGAGGCGGTCCTGCGGCCAGCGGCGCGTGGTGAGGTGTGCCTCGTACCGCAGCCGCATGATCGGCTGGGTTCGGTGGTGGTTGCGGTCTGCACCGACATCGAGGACCTCGGCAGACTTGCCGGCCATGCCCGTACGAGCCTCGCTGGCCCGTTCCGCCCGCGGCGCTGGCTGCACCGGCCCGAGCTGCCGCTAACCGCCGCCGGGAAGGTCGACCGGACTGCCCTTACTCGTTGGGTGGCACAGCCGCGCGGCGATTCCGGCCACCCCTCCGAGGTCGCGGACGATCGGCTTGGGTCGGTGTAATGGCCGACAGTGGGTCGAGCGTGGCCATTGTCGCTGCACGGCGGACGCCGATCGGTACGGCGGGACATGGGCTGGCCAAGCTCACCGCGGCGGATCTGGCCGCGGCCACGCTCGAAGCCGTGGCGGAGGACCTGAGTTCGTTGGGCATCGATGACGACCCGGACGAGGTTGTGCTCGGAAATTGCCTCGGTCCCGGAGGGAACGTAGCGCGCGTCGCAACGCTACAAGCCGGTCTGCCGGCCACCGTGCCGGGACTCACCGTCGATCGGCAGTGCGGCAGCGGCCTGGCAGCAGTCGGGATTGGGGCGTCTCTTGTCAGCTCCGCTTCCCACTCCAGCACGCTCATCCTGGCCGGTGGTGTCGAATCGGCGTCGACGGCACCCTGGCGCTTTTGGCCGCCGGTCGACGGATCACCACCGCAGCGCTACGAGCGCGCCCCGTTCGCGCCCGCTGAGCTCGGTGATCCAGACATGGGCGAGGCCGCCGACCTGCTTGCTGCGCAGGCAAATATCAGCCGGAAACGCCAGGATGCGTACGCGGCTCGCTCCCACATGTTGGCCGTCGCGGCTCGCCAGCAAGGCGCTTACGACGAAGAGGTCATACCGGTCGGTGGTCTGACAGGCGACGAGCGGCCACGCGCGGGGCTTAGCCCCGAGCGCCTCGCCAGATTGAAGCCTGCCTTCCGGGACAGTGGCACGGTCACCGCTGGCAACTCCTGCGGAGTCAGTGACGGCGCAGCCGTGGTGGGACTCATCGCCGAGGCCAGACGGCGCCAGCTTGGCTTGCCCGGCCTGCGGCTGGTGGCCACCGCGACCGCTGGAGTCGATCCGCGGCGGCCCGGGCTTGGCATCGTTCCGGCGGTCCAGCAGGCCCTCGCCCACGCCGGGCTGACGCTGGCTGAGATCGATGTGCTCGAGTTCAACGAGGCGTTTGCCGGCCAGATCCTCGCCTGCACCGATCGTCTTGGCCTCGACCCCGAGCGCCTCTGTCGTCAAGGCGGCGCCCTCGCGCTCGGACATCCCTGGGGTGCATCCGGCGCCGTGCTAGTGGTCCGGCTGTTCAGCCAGCTGGTTCGTGCGGAGTCCGGGCGCTACGGCCTGGCTGCGATCGCGGTCGGCGGCGGACAGGGCGTCGCCACGGTGGTCGAAGCATGCCGCTGATCGAGGTGATCGGCGTCTCCCACAGCTATCCGCACGGTACGGGTCGCCGGCAAGTCTTGCGCGATGTGTCCGTCGCCATGCCAGAGTCGAGGGTCGGCGTCATTGGCGCCAACGGTTCAGGTAAGTCCACATTCGCGCGGCTGCTCAATGGTCTCGTCGTCCCCGAGGTCGGTCGGGTGCTCGTCGACGGTCACGACACTCGGCGGGAGGGCCGAACCGTACGCCGGCTGGTCGGCTTCTGCTTCACCGATCCGGACGCGCAAATCGTCATGCCCACCGTGCGCGAAGACGTCGGCTTCGGGCTGCGACGGCGAGGAGCCGGAGCAGATCAGACCACCGAGCGGATCGATCGGACGCTGGCCGAATTCGGACTGGCTGATCACGCCGACCACGCTTCGCATCTGCTGTCGGGCGGCCAGAAGCAGCTGTTGGCCCTGGCCTCGGTCCTCGTGACGGAGCCCGCAGTGTTGATCATGGACGAGCCCACCACGCTGCTCGACCTGCGCAACGCCGAGGCGGTCGGACGGATCGTTGCCTCGCTCCCCCAGCAGGTCATCTTGCTCACCCACCACTTGGACCTGCTCAAAGGCTTCGACCGCGTGCTGGTCTTCGACGGGGGGCGCATTGTGGCCGACGAGGCGCCGGCGGCGGCGATCGCCGCCTACCGGGAGCGGATGCGGTGAGCTTCGTCACGACGTATCTGCCGGGTCGTTCGGCGATCCACCGGCTGCCCGCCGGCCTCAAGCTGGCGGTCCTGGCGGCGACGGGCGTCGCCCTGGCGATTCTCGATCAATGGTGGGGGCCGGTGGCCTTGCTCGGTGTCGTGCTGGCCTGTTACCCGTTGGCTGGAATGCCGGTTCGGACCATTTCCGCGCAATTGCGTTCGATGGGCTGGGTCCTGCTCGCTGTCGGAGTCTTTCAGCTGATCGTCTCGGGATGGCGATCCATGGTGGACGTGCTCGTCACGGTCGTCGTCATGGTGCTCGCCGCCGGTTTGATATCCCTCACCACCAGCATGGAGGCACTCACTGAGTTTCTGATGCGGATCTTGCGACCGCTGGGTCGTTTCGGCGTGGCGCCCGATCGAACGGCGCTGCTGATCTCACTCAGCGTTCGCTCGGTTTCGGTGATTGCGGGTCTGGCCCAGGAGGTCCGAGACGCACAACGCGCTCGAGGTCTGGGCCGGAGCCCGCGGGCTTTCGCCGTACCGCTGCTCGTCCGGTCGCTACGCCACGCTCAGGCACTCGGCGACGCTCTGGTCGCCCGTGGTTTTGACGACTGAGAAATTCCTACTCAGCCCGACTTGGTGGCCACCACAGTCCCGAGGACGCCGTTGACGAACGCTGGGGACTCGTCGGTTGACAGTTCGCCCACCAACGCGACGGCCTCCGCCACGGCCACTGGATCGGGAACGTCCAGGTAATCGATCTCCAGCACAGCGATGCGCAGCGCGATGCGATCAACCCGGGGCATCCGCGGGAGGCTCCAGCCACGGACAACGGCAGCCGAAATCCGGGCGTCGATTTCTCTCGCATGCTGCACAACGCCGCGGACCAGGGTCGCGGTGTAGTCCCGCACAGGCGGACCGTCGTCAGCCGACCGCTCCTCCAGGGTGTGCAGTGGATCGGAGCCGCGGAGCTCAGCTTCGAAGAGAACGTCCAGCGCTCGCTTGCGCGCCTTGCTTCGCGACGACGTTCGAGCACGCGATCCGTCAGAAGGAGAAGCTGGCCTGGTCATCGGACTCTTGTGCTACGCGTGGCACGCTGCGTCAGCTGCCGACGCGGCCAAGATACTCGCCGGAACGGGTATCGACCCTGACCTTCTCGCCCGTGGTGAGGAATAGTGGCACCTGGATCTGCAAACCGGTTTCGACAGTCGCCGGCTTTGTGCCGCCGGTGCTGCGATCTCCCTGCAGGCCGGGTTCGGTGTAGGTCACCTCGAGCTCCACCGATGCGGGCAGGTCGAGGTACAGCGGCGTGCCTTCGTGCAAGGCGACCGTTGCCATCTGCCCTTCCAGCAGAAAGTTCTTCGCCTCGCCGACGGTCTGGTCGGCGATCGACAGCTGGTCGTAGGTGGTGGTGTCCATAAATACGAAGCCCGATCCGTCGTGGTAGAGGTACTGCATCTCGCGCCGGTCGACGTTGGCCGTATCGACCCTGGTATCAGAGTTGAACGTCCGGTCGACGACCTTGCCGGAAAGCACATGCTTCAGCTTGGTGCGGACGACCGTGTTGCCCTTGCCCGGTTTGTGGTGCTGGAACCACAACACCGACCAGAGCTGGCCATCCAGGTCCAACACCATGCCGTTCTTCAGATCGTTCGTCGACGCCACGTATGACTTCCCTCTTTCCGTCTGCCCTGCGTCGGGCAGCGGCCCAGTTTAGACCACCAGAGACCTGCCCTCAGACCACCGAGAACCCGTCGGGAAGCGATGCCCGATTCGTCAGTGCGCGGATGAGCTCCAGGCCACGGCACTGCAGGACGGCCGCTCCGGCAGCCACCTCGGCCACCTCCGACAGCACCGTATCGCCGTAGTCGGGAGCCGGCAGCTTGGCCGCAGCGGCGATGTCCAGGCCATGCACGACGAGTTCCAAGGTCCGGGTCGACAGATAGGTGCGCAGCCGCATTCCCCCGGCCACGGTGGTGATCAACGGATTTTCGGCTCGCTCGACAACGGCGAGCACGCGCGGTACCAGGGCCTGGATAGCCGCGACTGGGTCGTCCCCCAAGGCGCGACCAGCCTCACGTCCTCGGCCCGCCACGGCCGCCGGGTCGACGGTGGAGATCGCGGCGTAATAGGCGGCCGCGCTCACCACGTCCTCGCGGTCGGCCGGTTGGCTGAGGTAGGTCTCCACGGTGATCAAGGATCGGCTGGTGTGCCCTACCAGCGCTCGCAGGTCCCACTCGCCCAGCCCCGGACCGTCCCACGCGTCGGCCGGAACAGCGCGTACCAGTTCAACGAACGCCTGAGCCGCTTCGGCGAAGGTGTCGCGGGGATCGTGGCTCACCTCACTCATGCGCGACATCTTGACATTGCAGGTGCGCCTAGCGACGACTTCGCACCGCTTACCCCCACTTGGCACCCGCTGCAGAGGGTGTGAAGACCGGGTTACTGGTGCGAAGTGGTGGCGGTTAGCTGTTTGATGCGCTCACGACGGACGCGTACGCCTCGCGCAGCAGGTCCTCCGGCGGACCCGCCAGAATCTCGGCGCTGGTCAGTCCGTTCAAGATCACGAAGCGGAGTGTGGAGCCGCGAGCTTTCTTGTCCACCGCCATGGTGGCGAGCAAGTCGTCGAAGGCGTCCCCCCGATACGTCACGGGCAAGCCGATCGCCGCGAGGATCGATCGGTGGCGGGCAGCGGTCGCGTCGTCCAGCCTGCCGGCGAGACGCGACAACTCGGCGGCGAAGACCATGCCGATGCTGATGGCTTCGCCGTGGCGCATCCGGTAGCCCTCGCGCCGCTCGATCGCGTGGCCAAGCGTGTGGCCGTAGTTGAGCAGCTCACGGCCGACCTGGCTGCCGGTTGAGGTTGTCTCCCGCAGATCGGCCGATACGACGCCGGCCTTGACCCGGATCGACCTCTCGATCAGCTCCCGCAGCACCGCGGAATCCGCGGTCGTCGCCGCTGTGGGGTTCTCTTCCAGGAGTTCCAGGATCCGTGGGTCGGCGATGAATCCACACTTGATCACCTCAGCCAGGCCGGCGACCAGGTCGTCGTGATGCAGGGTGGCGAGCGTGTCAAGATCACAAATCACTCCGGCCGGCTCATGGAACGAGCCGACGAGATTCTTTCCTTCCGCGGTGTTGATGCCGGTCTTGCCGCCCACCGCCGCATCGACCATGGCGAGCAGCGTGGTGGGCATCGTGATCAGGCGAACACCACGAAGCCAGGTCGCCGCGACGAAGCCAGCCAGATCCGTGGTCGAGCCGCCACCCACCCCCAGCACGGCGTCGGAACGGGTGAACCCGGCCGTTCCGAGCACCGACCAGCAGTTGGCGGTTACATCGGCCGTCTTGGCAGCCTCGCCGTCGGGTACATCGATGCGCACCGGCTCCAGGCCAGCCTCGGCCAGCAGGCGCTCGAGATCTTCACCAAGCTTGATCATGGTGGGTGGGTGGACGACGGCCACCCGTTGGACATCCGCGCCGAGCAGCGGCAACACCTGGTTGAGCAGGTCACGGCCGATGACCACCTCGTACGGGCGTTCGGCGCGGACCGGGATCCGGGTCTCGGTCATTCCTCGGGGGGCCAGATCCGGACGATGGCGTCGACGACCTCCTCGGGTCTGGCGTCGTCCGTGTCGACCCGCGCGCCGGCCACCTCTTGGTACAGCGGCGTCCGCTCGCCGAGTAGCTTGATCAGCCGGCCGCGGACGTTCCCGAGCAGCAGTGGGCGCGCGGTGTCGAGGCCTACCCGGTGAAGGGCGGCCGGCACGCCGACCCGGAGCCACACAACCTGGTGGTCCTGCAGGGCCTTGCGGGTGGCCGCTGAGAGCACGGCGCCGCCGCCGAGTGCCAGGACACCCGGCCGTCGAAGCAGTTCGGCCGTCGTCTCCTCCTCGAGTTTCCGAAAGGCGGGCTCGCCGTCATCGGCGAAGATTTCCGCGACCGATTTTCCGGTGCGTTCCTCGATCACCGCGTCCACATCGACGAAATCCATGCCCAACCGCTCGGCCAGCAGGGCGCCCACGGTCGACTTCCCTGACCCGGGAGCACCGACCAGGACGATCGGCCCGACCCGGTTGGAGTGGGACGTCACACGGTCCGACCCCATTGACGACCGCGCTTCGACAGGCTCAGGACGCGGCCTGTCGACGAGCTTTGGTTGCGACCCTTCGACAGGGCCAGGGCGGGGCGACTGGAGAAGCTCACGAGTCGCTTTCGGTTCAGCGCTCGGATGGTTGGCGGTCATGACTGAGGCGAACGTACCTGGAGGCCTCGATCAGCCAGCTGCTTGAGGTAGCTCTCGTAGTTGCGCCGGGTCTCCCCCACCGAATCGCCACCGAACTTCTCGAGGCTCGCATTGGCGAGGACCAGCGCGACCATAGCCTCAGCCACCACGCCGGCGGCCGGCACGGCGCAGACGTCGGAGCGTTGATGGTGGGCCACGGCCGCTTCACCAGTGGCCGTGTCGACGGTGCGAAGTGCCCTCGGCACGGTGGAGATCGGTTTCATCGCTGCCCGAACACGCAACACCTCGCCGGTGCTCATCCCACCTTCGGTCCCGCCGGATCGATGGGACGCCCGGCCGATGCCGTCATCACCGGCCACGATTTCGTCGTGGGCGGCGCTGCCCCGACTGCGGGCCACAGTGAATCCGTCGCCGACCTCGACGCCTTTGATCGCCTGAATGCCCATCAGCCCAGCCGCCAGCTGAGCATCCAGCCGTCGGTCCCAATGCACGTGCGATCCCAGACCCGGAGGCACGCCCCAGGCCACCACCTCCACGACCCCGCCGAGCGTGTCCCCGTCCTTCTGGGCGAGCTCAACCTCGGTGATCATGGCTGCACTGGTGTCGCGATCGAAGCAGCGCACTGGGTCCTCGTCGATCAGGTCCCGGTCGGCGAAGGTCGGCACGATCCCGGCTGGGGCGGCCACCGTTCCGATCTCGACGACATGGCTGAGCACGGTGACACCGAAGGCCTGATGCAGGAAGTTCGTCGCCACCCGACCGAGAGCCACCCGGGAAGCCGTCTCTCGGGCGCTCGCGCGCTCGAGGATGGGCCTTGCCTCGTCGAAGTCGTACTTCTGCATGCCCACAAGGTCGGCATGGCCAGGACGGGGCCGCGTCAGCGCGGCGTTGCGGGCCTGACCTTCGAGCGTCTCCGGATCCACGGGGTCGGCGGCCATCACCGTCTCCCACTTGGGCCACTCGCTGTTGGCGATCTGAATGGCGACCGGACCGCCCTGAGTGTGACCGTGCCGGACGCCGCCCAGGATGGTCACGGCATCGGCCTCGAATTTCATCCGCGCCCCTCGGCCGAAACCCAGCCTCCGTCGAGCAAGGGCCTCGGCCAGGTCTTCGCTGGTGAGGCGGACATGCGCCGGCAAGCCTTCAAGGGTCGCCACCAGGGCGGGGCCGTGCGACTCACCCGCAGTCAGCCATCGGAGCACGAAGCGAGTCTGTCACGCTCAGGCCGCCGAGCCACGTCCATACCGGCCGGCCGTCGCCAAAGTGCTGGCGAAACGACGCCTCAATGGCGTCAGACCTATCGCAGGGATGTAGTTACTCAGGTCAGAGTCCGGGCTGCCAAAGCCGCCCGACCAGCGGCGTAGAGGATGTCGGCCGACACCGTACGGCCGGTCATCAGCTCGATCTGACCCAGCGCCTGCCCGACGAGCAGGTCCAGACCGTTGATGACGCTGGCACCAGCCTGCTGCGCAGCCCCGGCCAGAGCCGTCGGCCAGGGATCGTAGCTGACGTCGAAAACGATTGGCGCGCTATGGGCGATAGCAACCGCGGTCGGATCGACTGCCGTGGACGTTACCGTCGAGATGAGCAAATCTGCGGCCGGCGGCTCAGCACCCCAGGGCAGGACCTGTACGCCCAGCTGCAGCGCTGATCCGAGAGTTTCGAGCTGCTCGGCCTTGCTCATGGTTCGAGCCATGATGGTGAGATTGCGCGCTCCCAGTTGCTTCGCCGACAGAACCGCCGAACGTGCCGTCGCCCCTGACCCGAGAATCGTGACCCGCAGAGGGGGTCCGGCGTCCAGCTGCTGAACCGCCCACACCAGTCCGCCGATGTCTGTGTTGTAGAGCCTCCGGCGGAGGCCGTCGAAGATCAACGTGTTGGCCGAGCCGGCGAACCTGGCGAGCGAGTCGACGTCCCCCAGCTCTAGAGCCGCCGATTTCAGCGGCATGGTGAGGCTCAGCCCACGCCAGTTGTCGGTGCATCCGGCGACGAAGTCGGCCAGCTGATCTTCAGTCACGTCAAACCGGTCGTACGTCCAACCGGTCAGCCCGAGCTCGGCGTAGGCCGCGCGATGAAGGGCTGGAGAGAGGGAATGCGAGATCGGTGAACCGAGGACCGCGCATCGCCAACCGGCATCGCTGAGCGCAGCAGCGCCGTCAGCTGTCACAGCGGCCCGGATGAGACTGGCACCAATTCTGGAACTCTTGCCGGATCTTCTCGAAGTCCTTCTCGTTGGTAGCGAACTTCGTCTCTCCGGTGTCCAAGTTGACGGTCACGAAGTAGAGCCACTTGCCGTTTGCCGGGTTGGCGGCCGCCTCGAGTGACGCCTTTCCCGGTGCCGAGATCGGGCCGGGCGGCAGGCCTTTGTACCGATAGGTGTTGTACGGCGACTTGCTTGCTCGATCCTTGGGTGTTGTGGTCGTGGTCGTCAGCCTCTCCGCGTAAGTCACGGTGGAATCGAATTCCAGCGGCATGTCCTCCGCAAGCCGGTTGTACACCACGCGCGCCACCTTGTCCCGATACTCGTCCTTGTTGACCTCACGTTCGATGAGACTCGCGATGATCACCAGGTCATACGGCGACCGCTTGAGCTTGTTGGCGGAAGCCTCCAGCCCGATCTGTTGCGCCACGAACTTGTACTGGTCGACCATCTGGCGAAGGGTCGACGTAGCGGTCGCCTCGGCGGTGAGCTCATAGGTGTCAGGGAAGAGGAACCCCTCCGGCTTGTTGTTCGCATACCGGGGCAGCCCCAGCTTCGTCGGCTTCTTCAGGGCCGCTTCGTACGCTGATTTCTTGATCTTGGTGCCCTTGACCAGCGCATCGACTTGGGCGGTGAGCCGGAGACCTTCAGGGATCGTGAACTGCAGTCTCACCCGAGAGCCACCCGGATTGATCAGCAGGCTCAGGGCGTCAGTGGCTTTCATCTGAGTTTTCATCAGATAGCGACCGGCCTGCACGCTGGTCGCGCGTTCCTCCGCGTCGACTGCCTCGTTCCAGGCCTTGAGCGATTTCACGACGTCGGCGTCGACCAAGATGCCGCCGATCTCGTCGAGCGAGGCACCGTCGGGAATGGTCAGCGTGATGGCAGCCTTGCCCGGGCCGGGATAGTCCGGGACCTCCCCGAACCCCTGCATGAAGCTGGAGGTCCTGTCGTAGACGAAGTAACCCCCGAAGATCAACACGGCGGCGGCCACCAGGACGGCGAGACAGCTCTTGGTCTGATAGGCGATCTTCTTGGCGGGACTCGGCTTGAGCTCCGGGTCCAACATCTGTGTCACGCTGTGCAGATCTCCTGTAGGTCAGCGGCGGCGGGGAGCTCTTTGAGCGCCGTCGGCGCGCTCCATCGGTCAGCCAGGCCCTGCCGATACTAACTCCCCCGGTGGCTCGTGCCTGGCTCTTTCGTAGGCCAATGCCTCCTCCAGGATGACGACAGCGGCTGCGGCGTCGATCGATTCGCGCTGCTGCTTAGCCCGCTTTCCACTCTCTCGCAGCCGCCCGGCGGCGGTAACCGTGGTGAGCCGCTCGTCCACGAGGCGCACGGGTATCGGGGTTGCGGCCGCCAGGCGCGCGGCCCTCTCCCGCAGTTTTCGGGCCGCAGGCCCCTCTCCCCCACCGAGCGAACGCGGCAGACCGACCACGATCTCCACGGCCTGGTGATCCGCAGCCAACGCGGCCAGTTCCGGAATTTCCGACTCGCCGGTACGTACGGTGCTCAGCGGATACGCCAAGAGCGCGTCCCGGTCGCACGCCGCCACCCCGATCCGGACGTCACCCCAATCGACGGCCAGCCGGACGCCGGACCGCATACGGCTCAACCCTCAGACTGCAGCTTGTGGCCGATCGCATACTCCACCGCTTTCAACGCGTCCTCGGATCGGCTGCCGTCGGTACCACCGCCCTGGGCAATATCGTCCTTGCCACCGCCCCGACCCCCCAGCGTTTCGCTGGCCGTCCGCACCAATTCTCCAGCGCTCAAGCCACGGTCGCGGGCTCCCTGAGTTGTGACCACGACGATGTTCGGCTTGTCCGGCGCGCCGCCGATCACCGAAACCACCGCCGGCTGGTTCTGCACCCGATTGCGGATCTCAACGGCGAGCGTCCGCAGGTCGCCACCGGAAACGCCATCGGCACGGTGCGCGATATAACCCACGCCCCCCAGGTCGCGCGAGGTGGCGACGATGCTCGAGACATCGGAGAGCACCTGGGCGCTCTTCAGGTCGGCGATCTGCTTCTCGGCCGCCTTGAGCTGCGCCACCAGCTTGGCGACCCTGTCGGTGAGCTGGTCCGGCTGCACCTTCAGGGCATCGGTGAGGCCGAGGACGAGCGCCCGCTCCTTGGCCAGGTAACGGAACGCTTCGATGCCGACGAAAGCCTCCACCCGCCGGACGCCGGAGCCGATCGACGACTCGCCAGTGATGGTCACCAGACCGATCTGGGACGCGTGCTGCACGTGCGTGCCGCCACAGAGCTCACGGGACCAGGGCCCGCCCATTTCGACGACCCGGACCTCCTCGCCGTACGTCTCGCCGAACAAGGCGAGGGCTCCGATCTCCCGTGCAGTCGCGAGCGGCATGTAGGTGGCGGTGACGTTGAGGTCGGCGCGGATCGCCCAGTTTGCCGCCTCCTCGACCGCCTCGCGGATCTGCTGCGAGAGCCCGCTCTGCCAGGCGAAGTCCAGCCGGAGGTAGCCAGGCTTGTTGTACGAGCCGCTCTGCAGCGCGGTCGGCCCCAGCACCTGCCGGAGGGCCGCGTGCATGACATGCGTACCCGAGTGCGCCTGGCAGGCGCCGAGACGCCACTCGCCATCCACGGCGGCCAGCACCGAAGCGCCGCGCAGCAGCTCGCCCTTGGTGATCCGGACTCGATGGACGATCAGACCTTTCACCGGGCGCTGCACGTCGACCACCTCGAGCGACACGCCGTCGCCGGTGATCACGCCGGCGTCGGAGTCCTGGCCGCCGGACTCGGCGTAGAAGGGGGTGCGTTCGAGGACCACCTCGACCAGGTCACCCTCCTCGGCCGCCTCGACCAGTTCACCGTCGGCCACGATTCCCCGCACGACCGATTCAGTGGCCAGTTCGCCGTACCCGGTGAAGGTTGTTTCGCCGAGATCGCGCAGGTTGCGGTAAACCTCAACCGCCTGGGCGCCGGCCTTCTTGGACTTCGCGTCGGCCTTCGCACGATCGCGCTGTTCCTGCATCAGCTTCCGGAAGCCGGCCTCATCGACAACCAACCCTTGTTCAGAGGCCATCTCCAGGGTGAGGTCGATCGGAAAGCCGTACGTGTCGTGCAGCTGGAAGGCCCGATCACCGGACAGCACGGTCTGCGCGTCGCGTCGCGCGTCGGCGACGGCAAGATCGAAAATCTGGGTGCCGGCCGTGAGCGTCCTTCGGAACGCGTCCTCCTCGGCGTACGCGATGGCAGATACTCGAGCCCAGTCCCGCTCGACCTCGGGATAGGACTCCGCCATCAGATCGCGGCTCACGGGCAGGAGTTCCGGCAGCACCGGATCGGCGACGCCGAGCAGACGCATTGCCCGTACCACGCGGCGCAGCAGCCGGCGCAGCACGTATCCACGCGCCTCGTTGCCGGGCGTGACGCCGTCGGTGATCAACATCAGTCCTGAGCGAATGTGGTCGGCGACCACCCGCAGTCGTACGTCGTCATCGTGATGGCGGCCGTAGGTCTTGCCCGACATCTCGGCCGCGCGGGCCAAGACCGGAAACACCTGGTCGATCTCGTACAGGTTGTCCACGCCCTGGAGCAGAAAGGCCACCCGTTCCAGCCCCATGCCGGTGTCGATGTTCTTCCGCGGCAGGTCGCTGGCGATGTCGAAGTCGTCCTTCGCCCGGACGACTGACAACTCCTCCTGCATGAAGACGAGATTCCAGATTTCGAGGAAGCGATCCTCATCCACGACCGGCCCGCCGTCCGGCCCGTACGCCGGTCCCCGGTCGACGTAGATCTCGCTGCACGGACCACCGGGTCCGGGCACGCCCATGTTCCAGTAGTTGTCCAGCAGACCCCGGCGCTGGATCCGCTCCGGCGGCAGGCCCGCAATGCTCGCCCATAGCGCGGCCGCCTCGTCGTCGGAGTGCAGCACGGTGACCCAGATCTTGTTCGGGTCAAATCCGAGGCAGTCCTCGTCTATCGAGCCGGTCACCAGCTCCCAGGCGTAGCGAATGGCCTCTGCCTTGAAGTAGTCGCCGAAGGAGAAGTTGCCGTTCATCTGGAAGAACGTGTTGTGCCGGGTGGTCTTGCCGACCTCGTCGATGTCGAGGGTTCGGACGCATTTCTGCACACTCGTCGCCCGATCGAAGGGTGGCGTCTCGGCACCGGTGAAATAGGACTTGAAGGGCACCATGCCGGCGTTGACGAACAACAGGGTCGGGTCGTTGTAGAGCAGCGGTGCTGACGGGACGACCTCGTGGCTGCGGTCGGCGAAGAAATCCAGGAACCGGCGCCGGATCTCGGCGGTTTTCATCGGTCTCTTTCCTTAGGTGGACGGCAAAGCGTTACTCGGGTACGTCGAACCGTTCGACGCCTGCTCCGTGCTCATCGAAGACCTCGCGAAGTTCGGCTTCCCGTTCGGCCATCGCCGCTCGGACCCGACCGACAAAGTCTTGCGCTCGATCGCCGACACCAGCGGCCGAGTCGGCGACCCGGCTGCCAATGACCGACGGCCTGGCGCGTCTCAGGTAGCCGCGCAGCTTCACGTAGACGAAGAGGGCAAAACCGGCGCCGATCGCGAACCAGAAGAATCGCTTGACCATCTACTTACCTCGTTTGCCTCGCCGGGGCCGGACGATGCCCGACTCACCGCGCAGCGCCTTCCGCACGCCGTAAGTCAATGCTGCCGTCTTGATCAGCGGCCCGCTGAGCGTCGCCCGGAACAACGTGGTCATCTGGGCCGCATTCTCGCTGACCACCGTCGCGTTGCTGCTCACCTTGGCGACGTCCTCGGTGACGAGGCTCAGCTTCTCGAGCTCCTCGTTGGTCGCCTGGACCGTGCCGCGCAGCTCGGTCAGGATCGGCACCGACTCGTGACCGATGTCGCGAACCGCAAGGCGGACCTCTTCCAGTACCCGACCGAGTTTCAGCAGCGGCACGGCCGTGAGGGCCACCAGAACAACGAAGGCGATGGCGGCGACCAGGCCGGCGATCTCCCCTACTGACATGCGGCTTCTCCGTGGTCGGTGTAACGAGCGGCGGGTGGCACGCTCCCGCGTGCCTCGACGACCCTACCGCGCACCGCCGCCGAGCGCGCCCGGGTTCCGTGGGCAAGGTGAGGCACGTTGCGAAGAGGCAATCGACTCTCTCTATTCGCGCCTGAGTAGTCCCTCGATCCGCTTCAACCGTTCCGCCGTCGCCGCCTCGGCGCCGTGATTGGTTGGCTCGTAATACCGAGCGTTGATCAGCTCATCCGGAAGATACTGCTGAGCGGCGATGCCGTGCGGTTCGTCGTGGGCATAGACGTAAGACTGGCCGTGGCCGATCTTCTTCGCACCCGGATAGTGCGCGTCACGCAGATGGGGGGGAACCAGGCCGATCCGACCGGCATTGACGTCGGCAAGCGCCGCATCGACTGCCATGATCACCGCGTTGGACTTGGGCGCCAGAGCGAACGCGATCACGGCCTGGGCAAGGTTGATCCGGCCTTCCGGCATGCCGATGAATTGCACCGCGTGGGCGGCGGCAACTGCAGTCTGCAGGGCAGTCGGGTCGGCCAGCCCGATGTCCTCCGAGGCCAAGATCACCAGGCGACGGGCAATGAAGCGTGGGTCCTCCCCGGCAGCGATCATGCGGGCGAGATAGTGCAGCGCAGCGTGAACGTCGGAGCCGCGGATCGACTTGATGAACGCGCTGATCACGTCGTAATGCTGGTCGCCGTCGCGGTCGTACCGGATTGCCGCCTTGTCGACCGCGCGTTCCACCGCCTCGGGTGTGATCACCGGCACTCGCCGAGCATGTCGATCCGCGGCCTGAGCCTGTCGAACGGCTGCGCCTTTCTCCTCGCCAGGTTCGTCCCCGGCACCGAGGCCGGCTGCGGCCTCCTCCAGATAGGTCAGGGCGCGCCGGGCGTCGCCCCCGGCCAGCCGCAAGATCATCGCGCGGGCATCGTCGTCCAGCTCGTACGCTCCGGCCAACCCCGCCTCCTCGCTGAGGGCGCGATCGAGCAGTCCGGCGAGATCATCGTCTTCCAGTGGCTTGAGGGTGAGCAGCAACGAGCGAGACAGCAGGGGCGAGATCACTGAGAAGCTCGGGTTCTCCGTGGTGGCGGCGATCAAGGTGACTAACCGGTTCTCCACGGCGGGTAGAAGAACGTCCTGCTGCGCCTTGTTGAACCGGTGGACCTCGTCCACGAAGAGCACCGTCTCCTTGCCGTTGCGCAGGTCGCGCCGCGCTTGATCGAGGATGGCTCGCACTTCCTTCACCCCGGCCGTCACCGCGGAGATCTCGACGAACCGCCGGTTTGTGCTCTGAGAGACCACGTACGCGATCGTCGTCTTGCCAGTGCCTGGCGGGCCCCACAAGAACACAGACATGGCCTCACCTCCGGCCAGCCGTCGGAGGGGCGATCCCGCGCCGAGCAGGTGCTGCTGGCCCACGATCTCGTCAATGGTCTTCGGCCGCATCCGTACCGCCAGCGGTAAGCGGGTACGCGCCGGCTCAGACAGGCTGCCGCCAACGCCCGCTGGTTGTACGGCGGGTATCTCGCCGAACAAGTCCTCACTCATTCGCCGATACTCGCACGACAGATACGCGGGATCGATTGTGCGTCCGACCTTGGCGAACGTCGCCGCCCAGTCACATTCGACGCTGCGGAAGCCTGCTATAACAGCTGACAGAGGAGGCATTCATGATCAATTACGAACTGGACGGCAAGGTCGCCGTGGTCACCGGCGGTGCTTCGGGCATCGGCTTGGCTTGCGCCCGCACGTTCGCCCGGTCCGGAGCAGCGGTGTCCATCTGGGACCTGTCCGAGGACGCGCTGGGGGCCGCAGTGACGTCTCTGGAGGAGTACGGGCGAAAGACACACACAGCGGTGGTGGACGTAGCCGACTCCGCCCGCGTCGACGCGGCGATGGAAGACGTAGCGAGTGTGCTCGGCCGAGTCGACGTCGTGGTGGCCAATGCTGGCATCGGTGGGGAGGCCAAGCCGTCGGCGGAGTACAGCGATGCCGCCTGGCACCGGGTCATCGGGGTCAATCTCGACGGCGTCTTCTACACCCAGCGTGCCGGAATCCGCGCCATGAAACGCAACGGAGGCGGGTCAATGATCAACATGGCCTCGATCCTGGGTCAGGTCGGTTTCACCATGTCGAGCGCCTACGTCGCCGCCAAGCACGGCGTGGTCGGGATCACCAAGGCCGCAGCCTGGGAGCATGCGGCGGACGGCGTACGGGTCAACGCCGTCGGACCGGGCTTCATTCTGACGCCATTGCTCGAGCAGAACCTCGATCAGCCGACTCTGGACTTTTTGGCCACTCAGCACGCCTTGCAGCTACTGGGCAGATCAGAG
>OCZS010000197.1_pt1 | contig 19674 bp, 17 predicted proteins | sample 1539071 | NCBI WGS metagenome assembly OCZS01 (sample SAMEA3113584, study PRJEB22503) | soil metagenome
GGTTCGAGCCGCTGGACGACGTCGCGTTTCCTGCCGTCGAGCTGGCACGCGAGGCCGGCGGCCGCGGGAGCACCGCGCCGGCGGTCTACAACGCCGCCAACGAGGTGTGCGTCGATGCCTTCCACGAGGGCAGGCTCCCGTTCCCGGGGATCGTTGACGTCATCGGCACCGTGCTCGCCGACCACGACGTACCCTCGGGGGAGCAGCTCACGCTCGACGACGTCCTCGCCGCCGACGCGTGGGCGCGCGAAGCCGCCGCCCGTACCATCGCCATCGACCTGAGGACCCGACGACAACGATGACCGCCGTCCTGCTCTACACCCTCGGGGTGCTCGTCTTCGTGGTCGCGATCCTGGTCTCGATCGGCCTCCACGAGCTCGGCCACATGATCCCGGCGAAGAAGTTCGGCGGGAAGGTCACGCAGTACTTCATCGGCTTCGGGCCGACGGTGTGGAGCAAGCAGGCCGGCGAGACGGAGTACGGCGTCAAGGCGATCCCGCTCGGTGGCTACGTCAAGATCGTCGGGATGCTGCCCCCGGGTGCGGAGAAGCTGGCTGACGAGGTCACCTACGACGCGGACGGGCGTCAGGTCACCCGTGTGCGAAAGTCCAACACCGGAATGTTCACGCAGCTGATCTCCGATGCTCGCGCCGCCGAGTGGGAGCTGGTCGGTCCCGACGACGCCGACCGGCTGTTCTACAAGATGGCTTCCTGGAAGAAGGTCGTCGTGATGGCCGGCGGGCCGACGGTCAACCTCCTCATCGCGTTCGGCATCTTCGCCGCGGTCTTCGCCACCTGGGGCAACGCCGCCGACCAGGTGGCCAACACCACGGTCGACGAGGTGCAGGCGTGCGTCGTCCCGGCCGAGGAGTCCGGCCGGGTCTGCACCGAGGAGGAGATCCGTGACCAGCCCACGCCGGCCTACCAGGCCGGCATCGAGACCGGCGACCGGATCGTCTCGTTCAACGGCGTCGAGGCGGACAGCTGGGAGCAGGTCCAGCAGCTGATCCGCGACAACGGCGACGGCCGCGCCCAGATCGTCGTCGAGCGCGACGGCGAGCTGGTCGTGATCGACACCAAGACCACCGTGACGCCGCGGTTCCTCAGCATGGACGCGACGGAGCCGGAGCCGGTCGGGTTCCTCGGCGTGCGCCCGGAGACCTATGCGACCACCGGGGGTCCTCTCTACACGCTGGACCAGATGGGTGACATGACCGTCGACGTGGTCAAGGCACTGGCCACCCTCCCGATGAAGGTGTTCGACGTCGGCCAGGCGATCTTCGGGCTGGAGGAGCGCGACCCGACGGGGCCGGTGAGCATCGTGGGCGGCGGCCGGCTGGCAGGCGAGACGGCCGCACACGAGCAGATCCAGGTCAACGAGAAGGTGGTCTCGCTGCTGATGCTGATCGCCGGCTTCAACTTCTTCATCGGCATGTTCAACTTCGTGCCGCTGCTGCCGCTCGACGGCGGCCACATCGCGAGCGCGCTCTGGGAGGGGCTGCGTCGCGGCTTGGCACGGCTGCGCGGTCGCCCCGACCCCGGCTACGTCGACGCGGCGAAGCTGTTGCCGGTGGCCTATGTCGTCGCGTCGGCGATGCTGGTCATGGGCATGGTGCTGATCGTGGGCGACTTCGTCGTGCCCGTGCACCTCGAGTCCTGAGCTTCCACGCGTCCGCGGCGGAGCGCGCTCAGGCTGATCGATGGCCGGCCACCGGCTGGAAGTAACCTGATCCCATGACTGTCATCGGCCTCGGTATGCCCGCCGCACCACCGCCGGTGCTGGCTCCTCGCCGGAAGACCCGGCAGATCCAGGTGGGCAAGGTAGGCGTCGGCAGCGACCACCCCATCTCGGTCCAGTCGATGACGACGACACTGACCGCCGACGTCAACAGCACGCTCCAACAGATCGCCGAGCTGACGGCGTCCGGCTGCGACATCGTCAGGGTCGCGTGCCCGAGCCAGGACGATGCAGCCGCGCTCCCCGAGATCGCCCAGCACAGCCAGATTCCGGTCATCGCCGACATCCACTTCCAGCCGAAGTACGTCTTCGCCGCGATCGATGCCGGTTGTGCCGCCGTCCGGGTCAACCCCGGCAACATCAAGAAGTTCGACGACCAGGTCAAGGAGATCGCGCGCGCCGCGAAGGATCGCGGCACCAGCATCCGGATCGGCGTCAATGCGGGGTCGCTCGACAAGCGGCTGCTCGAGAAATACGGCAAGGCGACCCCGGAGGCTCTCGTCGAGTCAGCGGTGTGGGAGGCGAGCCTCTTCGAGGAGCACGACTTCCACGACTTCAAGATCTCGGTCAAGCACAACGACCCCGTCGTCATGGTGCGGGCCTACCAGATGCTCGCCGAGCGCGGCGACTGGCCGCTCCACCTCGGCGTCACCGAGGCCGGCCCCGCGTTCCAGGGGACGATCAAGTCCGCGACGGCCTTCGGCGCCCTGCTCAGCCAAGGAATCGGCGACACGATCCGCGTGTCGCTCTCGGCCCCGCCGGTCGAGGAGGTCAAGGTCGGCATCCAGATCCTCCAGTCACTCAACCTGCGGCCCCGCAAGCTGGAGATCGTCTCCTGTCCCTCGTGCGGCCGGGCGCAGGTCGACGTCTACACCCTGGCCGACGAGGTGACCGCCGGCCTCGAGGGGATGACCGTGCCACTGCGGGTCGCCGTCATGGGCTGCGTCGTCAACGGACCCGGTGAGGCTCGCGAGGCCGACCTCGGGGTCGCCTCCGGCAACGGCAAGGGCCAGATCTTCGTCCGTGGCGAGGTCATCAAGACCGTGCCGGAGAGCCAGATCGTCGAGACGCTCATCGAGGAGGCCATGCGGATCGCCGAGGAGATGGGCGAACCCGTGGACGAGGCGTCGGTGGGCGCTCCGTCGGTCACCGTCGGCTGACCGCCTCGACCGGATGCCGTCCGCACCCCTCGACGGCGTCGTCCCACCCCCGCCGACCGGACGCGGCGTCCGCCGACCCGGCACCCGAGGGGAACGCCCGCTACGTCGGCGGCCAGCGCCTCTACCGTGCCGACGACGAGCCCGCCACGCACGCAATGTGGGTGCTCGACAACGCCGACCTCGGCGCCCCCGTGCTCACCAGTCCGATGGTGACGGGTGGTGCTCCGTCTGGGAGGCCGACAGCTTCCGGTTGAGCGAGAACAAGCGGCCGAGCACCGGCATGAGCACGAGGTTGAGCCCGTGCAGGATGCCGATGACGAGCAGGATGCCGCCGATGCGCATCACCGACTCCTGCACCTGCTGGGCGGTGACGAGCCCGGTGGTCAAGTCCCAGTCGTCCTGGGGCGCGAAGTTCGCGGTCATGAGGATGTACGCCGCGAAGATCAGGTAGTAGACGATGTCGGTGAGCACGAGGAAGCTCTTGCCGGTGAGCGGGTTGTCGTGGAAGACGTCCGCGGCGTAGGCCCGCCCGAAGCGTTTGATGAAGGGCCCCAGCCACAGCGCGATGGCGACGAGGACGAGGGTCGTGCCGAGTTCGACGATCCACCAGGGCATGGTGAGCGCTCCGTTCTTCGTGCGGGGGGTGAGGGCCAGGACGGCGATGGCGGTGGCGGCAGCGGTGACCAGCCCGCCGGCGAGGACGATGAGACCGTGGCGACGCCGCTGCCGGTCGGCCTCGATGCTCTCGACGACGCGGTCGTACAGGTCGGGCGACGGCGTGGTCGGCTCCGTGCGCAGGGCATGGGCGATCCGGTCTTCCAGGTGGGTCATCGGTCTGCCTCCAAGGTGGTGGCTAGCGTGTCGAGCCCACGCTGCAGGTGCGTCTTGACGGTGTTCGCCGACAGTCCGAGCGTCGTCGCGATCTCGGCGACGGGCATGTCGTAGTAGTAGCGCAGGGTGACGCAGTCCCGCTGACGGCGGGGGAGGGCGCGGAGGGCGTCGACGACGGCCGCGCGCTCGGCCCGCTCCTCGGCCGTCTCGGCGGCCGACGGGGCGTCCGGCTGTGCGGGAGGCCGATGACGCCAGGAGACGAGGCCACGGCGGTTGTGGTCCCGCGCGAGGTTGATGACGATCGAGCGCAGGTACGACGCCGCCTTGGACCGGTCCCGGATCCTCCCGGAGCTGCGGGCAAACCGGATGAAGGCCTCCTGCACGAGGTCCTCGGCCGCGGTCTTGTCGTCGACGTAGAACCGGGCGAGCCGGGTCAGCGACGCGGCCTCGAGGTCGAAGATCAGCGCGACGTCGAGCGGCCCGGCATCCGAGACGACCGGGGAGCCGTCCACGCCGAGCGACGCCACCTCCATCACGGGAGCAGACGCACGAGCCGGACGTTCGGGTGACACGTCGAGGTGACGAGATCCGGGCCACCGGTTCGTCGAGGTCTGTGGGTCGTCGGCGTCACCCGCGGCGGCAGCGCCGGACGTCTTGCTGGTGTCCGCACTTCCGCGGCCACGACCCGAGAGGAACCCCAATGCCCAACACCTCCCGCCAGCTCGTGCCGATCGCCGCCATCGTGGCACTGTGCGCCCTTCCCGTGCCGGCCCTCGCGGGGGACCGTGGTCCGGTCGTGCGAGCCTCAGGCGCACTCTCCGACCTCCAGACCGGCGCCGTGGGTCCGTTCGACGGGGCCACCGCCGAGGTGCAGATCGTCTCGTCGGGCGCCTCCTCCCACGCCGTCCTGCGCGTGCGGGGGATCGACGGCGCGGAGGGCGACACCTTCGGGGCGCACCTCCACGTCGGCCCCTGCGTCACCGGCAACGGGGCTGCGGCGCTCGGCCACTACAACACCGACGTGCTGGCCGGGGTCACGCCCACGGAGATCAGCGAGGACACCGAGGTCTGGCTCGACATCACCGTCGACGACGGCGCGGGCACGGCGACGGCGTCCGTGCCGTTCGTGCCGCTCGCCGGCAACCGTTCTGTCGTCATCCACGCGCTGGCGACCGACCACCACACCGGTGCCGCCGGCGCGCGCCTGGCCTGCCTTCCGGTGGTCTGGTGATGCGGCTGCTGCGCGCCGCTGCGCTCGGGTTCACGGCGGGCGTCGTGTGGGGCGCCGTCGCCCGGCTCTTCATGCGGCTGCTCACCACCTCGCCCGAGTTCTCGTGGTCGGGGACACTGTTCATCCTCGGCGTCGGGGCCGTGACGGGCACCTGCGTCGGGGTGGTCCACGCGGCCCGGGTCTCCGGACGATCGGCGTGGTGGCGCCTCGCGGGGCTCCCCGCCCTCATCCTCTTCGCCGGTCAGGGAATGGTGCTGCTGCCGGCCGCGGTCGGCATGGCCGCTGTCCTGCGCGGCGGGGCCGTGGCGCGGACGCTGGGCGCGGTGGTGGTCGCAGGGTCGCCGCTCGTCGTGGTCGTCTCTGACGAGTCCCTGGGCGTGACGGGGACCCAGGTCGTGGGTCTCGCCCTCATGGTGCTGTCGGCCGTCCCGCTCGGCTGGGGGATCGGCGAGGTTGTGGGCCGTTGGCGGCCACGAGGCCAGGGCGCGATGGCCCCTGCGGTACGGCCCGCACCCGTCGTCGAGTCGGTGGCTCACGCCTGACGGTGAACGGTGGACCCTGCCGACGCGAGCAGGGTCCACCGGAGCGCGTGGCCCTAGGCTGGCTCCGTGCTGCGCACGCGCTCCGCAGCTCGTCCTCTGTCGCTCGCCGACCGGGACGAGGCCCTCGACGTGTGTGCCCGCGACCTGCCGAGCGGCGTGTTCGTCGCGGCCCGCATCCTCGAGGGTGCGCGTGCCGGGTCCCTCTCGAGCGTCCTGGGTCACCGCACCGAAGGTGAGCTGACGTCCCTGTGCTGGGCGAGTGCCAACGTCGTGCCGGTGGCGACCACCGAGGAGAGCCGGGGGGCGTTCGCCGACCGGGTCCGGCGGTGGCGTGGCCGGTGCGCCTCGGTGTTCGGCCCCCGCGCCGAGGTCGAGGACCTGTGGCGGCACCTCGAGCCCTCCTGGGGGCCTGCTCGGGCTGTCCGCGAGCACCAGCCTCTCCTCGTCGCGGACGACCTCCCCTCGAGGCGCGGCGTGCCGCTCGACCGCAGGGTTCGACCTGCCCGACCCGCCGAGGTCGACCTGGTGCTGCCCGCGGCGGAGCACATGTTCACCGCGGAGATCGGCTACCCGCCGTACCGGGGTAGTGACCGTGGCTACCGGTCCTCGCTCGTCTCGCTCGCCGCTCGTGGCCACACCTACGTCGTCATCGAGGGCGGCGAGGTGGTGTTCAAGACCGACATCGGGAGCCTGGCTCTCGGCTGCGCCCAGCTGCAGGGTGTCTGGGTGGCACCGCGGCTGCGGGGGAGAGGGCTCGCCGTCCCGATGCTGGCGAGCGTCGTCGAGCAGGTCATGGTGGGGCCGGCGCCACTCGTGACGCTCTACGTCAACGACTACAACACCGCTGCTCGAGCCACCTACGAGCACATCGGGTTCCGCGAGGTAGGGGACTTCTCGACCGTGCTGCTCTGACGAGGTGGCCGGATGGTTGGATGGACCATGGCCCTCGGCACGGCCGGTACACCCGGCAGGCTCCGCACGCTCGGCGCCCCGGCACCGCTCTCCGACGTCGCTGGACTCTCGGCGCTGCTCGCGGCACACCGCTGAGGTCCTCGTGTCCACCCTGGTGTGGCAGCGGCTCTCGGAGGCAGACCTTCCGGCGCTGCGTGGCCTCGCCAGCCGGTGCCTCGCGACCGACGGCGGGCTCCCGCTGCTCGCGGAGGAGGCGACGCTGCGGCGCTTCTTCCTGTCGGGCAGCGGGATTGGAGGCAGAGACGAGACCGGTGACCTCGTCGCGGCGGCGTCCGTGTTCCTCGACGGTTCGGGGAAACGCACCGCGACCGGCCTGATCCATCCCTCGTCACGATGGCAGGGGATCGGCGAGCAGCTCGTCAGGTGGTGCCGGGAGCACTCAGGGGGCTCACTGCTACGGGTGATCGCCGAGTCGACGTCGGCGGACTCGGACCGGTTCTTCGCCGAGATCGGGCTACGGCGTACCTTCGCCGAGCACGTCATGCGCCACACCCTCGTGGACGTTCCCAGGGTCAAGCGCCCCGAGGGTTTGCGGTCCGAGCGCTGGACCAGCGAGACGGCGGCGCTGTTCCACACGGCATACCGGCTGTCGTTCGCCGAGCGTCCGGGCTTCCCGGACACCGCGCTCGACGTGTGGGTCAGCGACCTCGAGGCCGAGGCGGGGTTCCGCCCGGGGGAGTCCCGCGTCGTGCTGGACGAGCTCGCGGCACCCGTCGGCTTCGTCACGCTGAGCGACGACTGGATCGACCAGGTGGGTGTCGTGCCGGGGTGGCGCGGGCGCGGCCTCGGCGCGCACCTCGTCGCGCGCTCGCTGCGGGCGCTGCGCAAGGCCGGGTGCGCGGAGGCGTGGCTCGCGGTCAACGTCGACAACCCCGCACACGACCTCTACCTGCGGCTGGGCTTCGAGGACTTCGGCACGCGCGCGCGCTACGAGGAGACCCAGCGCTAGCTGAGCGCCCAGGAACGCCCGTGAACGGCACCCCGCCTGCTCGTTATCCTTGGCGAGCCCGCCCCACGACCCAGGAGCTGTCCCGTGGCCATGCGCATGTCGTCCCTGTTCCTGCGAACCCTTCGCGAGAACCCTGCGGACGCCGAGGTCCCGAGCCACCAGCTGCTCGTCCGGGCCGGGTACATCCGGCGGGTGAGCCCCGGCATGTACACCTGGCTGCCGCTGGGCCTGAAGGTGCTCCGCAGGGTCGAGACCATCGTGCGCGAGGAGATGGACGCCATCGGCGCGCAGGAGCTGCTCTTCCCGGCCCTGCTGCCCCGCGAGCCCTACGAGGCGAGTGGGCGCTGGGACGAGTACGGCGACAACGTCTTCCGGCTCAAGGACCGAAAGGGCAACGACTACCTCCTCGGGCCGACCCACGAGGAGATGTTCACCCTCGCGGTCAAGGACATGTTCAGCTCCTACAAGGACCTGCCTCTCTCGCTCTACCAGATCCAGGTCAAGTACCGCGACGAGGCGCGGCCGCGCGCCGGCGTGCTCCGCGGGCGCGAGTTCGTCATGAAGGACAGCTACTCGTTCGACATCGACGACGCGGGGCTCGACAAGAGCTACCAGCTGCACCGCGACGCCTACGTGCGCATCTTCGACCGGCTCGGGTTCCACTACGTCATCGTCCAGGCGATGGCGGGGGCGATGGGCGGCTCGAAGTCGGAGGAGTTCCTCGCGACCGCCGAGAACGGCGAGGACACCTACGTGCGCTGCACCAACTGCGGGTACGCCGCGAACGTCGAGGCGGTGCGGGTGCCGGTGCCGGATGCCGTGGACGCCTCACACGTCCCCGCCGCCCACGTCGAGGACACCCCGGACACCCCCACCATCGACACCCTCGTCGACCACCTCAACGAGGCGTTCCCCCGCGGCGACAACCGCCCGTGGACGGCTGCCGACACCCTGAAGAACGTGCTCGTCATGCTCGTCCACCCGGACGGGACCCGTGAGCCGCTCGCGGTCGGCCTGCCCGGTGACCGCGACGTCGACGAGAAGCGGCTCGGCGCGCAGGTGGAGCCGGCCGCCGTGGAGGCCTTCGACGAGAAGGACTTCGCGGCCCGGGCCGTCCTGGCCAAGGGCTACATCGGGCCAGGGGTGCTGGGAGCCGGACGCCCTTCCGGCATCCGCTACCTGCTGGACCCCCGGGTCAGCGAGGGGACGGTGTGGGTGACCGGGGCCGACGAGCCCGGACACCACGTCCTCGACCTGGTGGCAGGCCGCGACTTCACCGGCGACGGCACGATCGAGGCGGCCGACGTCCGCGACGGCGACGCCTGCCCGTCCTGTGGCCACGGCCTGGAGTCGGCGCGCGGCATCGAGATGGGCCACATCTTCCAGCTCGGCACGAAGTACGCCGAGGCGCTCGACCTCAGGGTCCTCGACGAGTTCGGCAGGCTCCGGACGGTGATCATGGGGTCCTACGGGGTGGGCGTCTCCCGTGCCGTCGCGTGCGTCGCCGAGGGCAACCACGACGAGCTGGGCCTCGTCTGGCCACGAGCCATCGCCCCCGCCGACGTCCACGTCGTCGCGACCGGCAAGGACGAGTCGGTCCTCGCGTATGCCGAGGAGCTCACCCGCGAACTCGAGGGCCAGGGGGTCGAGGTGCTGCTCGACGACCGGCGCCAGGCCAGCCCGGGCGTCAAGTTCAAGGACGCCGAGCTCATCGGCGTCCCGACGATCGTCGTCGTCGGTCGCGGCCTCGCCGACGGGACGGTCGAGGTCAAGGACCGGCGCTCGGGAGAGCGCCGGGAGGTGGCCGTCGCCTCGGCCGTGCCAGAGATCCTCGCCGAGGTCGGGCGCGCGTGACCCAGCCCGTCGAGGCGGTCGTCTTCGACTGGGGCGGCACGCTGACGCCCTGGCACCGGGTCGACATGCCGGAACAGTGGCGGGTCTTCGCCCGGGAGGTCCACGGCATACCGGTCGACTCACCGGACGTGCCCCAGGCCGACCTCGACGAGGCCCATCGCCTCGCCGACCGGATCCTCGCCGCGGAGGAGCAGGCCTGGCGCCGCGGCCGGGAGGAGCACTCCTCGGCGGCGCTCGCCGACATCCTCGAGTCGGCCGGGGTCGACGCCGCCCACGACCGGCACCACCTGGCGCTCGCGGCCTACCGCGGCTTCTGGGAGCCGCACACCCACACCGACCCGCAGGTGCGTCCGCTGTGGGAAGGGCTGCGTGCGCGTGGCATCCGCGTGGGCGTGCTCTCCAACACCATCTGGAGCCGGGACTACCACCGGGGCATCTTCGAGCGCGACGGGGTGCTCGACCTCCTCGACGCCGACCTGTACTCCAGCGAGCTCGACCACGTGAAGCCCCACCCGGAGGCCTTCCGGGCCATCTGTCGTGAGCTGGCTGTCGAACCGCGGCGGGCGGTCTATGTCGGGGACCGGATCTTCGAGGACGTGCACGGCCCCCAGCAGGTCGGCATGCGGGCGGTGTGGATCCCGCACTCCGACATCCCGCACGGACAGCGGGTCGAGGTGACCGCGATGCCCGACGCCCATGCCCACGAGCTCCTCGACATCCTCGGCATCGTGGACCGCTGGTCGGCCGGGCAGTGACCGACCCGGGCCTCGAGGTCGTCGCGCTGCTCGGCCTCGCGGGCTTCCTCGCGGGGTGGATCGACGCGGTGGTCGGCGGGGGAGGGCTCATCCAGCTTCCCGCGCTGCTCCTCGGCGTGCCCGGCGCCACCCCCGCCCAGGTGCTCGCGACGAACAAGTTCGGCTCGATCTGGGGCACCGCCACCTCGTCGGTGACCTACTACCGCCGGGTCCGCCCAGACCTGCGCACGGCCCTGCCGATGGCCGGCGTCGCCTACGTCGGTGCCGTGGTGGGGGCGCTCATCGGCCTGCACATCCCCAAGACGGCGTTCTACCCGATCATCCTCGTCATGCTCATCTCGGTCGGTGCCTACACGCTGTTCACGCCCTCGCTCGGCGAGGCCACGGTGCTGCGCTTCTCGGGGCACCGCCACACCGTCTTCGCGATGCTCACCGGGTTCGTCATCGGCGTGTACGACGGCGCGCTCGGCCCGGGGACGGGGTCGTTCCTGGTGTTCGCGCTCGTGGGGCTCATGGGGTACGCGTTCCTCGAGGCCAGCGCCAAGGCCAAGATCGCGAACTTCGCCACCAATCTCGGGGCCCTGACCGTCTTCATCCCCGGCGGCCACGTCATGTGGGGCATCGGGGCCGTCATGGCGACGACGAACCTCCTCGGCGGCTATGTCGGGGCCCGGACAGCGGTGGCGCAGGGCAGCAGGTTCATCCGCATCGTGTTCGTCGTCGTCGTCGGCGCGTTCATCGTCCGCATCGGCGGCGACCTCCTCGGCTGGTGGTGAGCCAGTCCGGATGCCGGCCACCCGGCATCCGGGCTCTGGTCCACGCGCCGGGGTGGCGGTGATCCGCGGGGATGGCGCTGCCACAGCGCCACCATCCCCGCGGACCGTCATGAACCGGGCGAACAGACCAGAGCCAGTGCGTCTCCGGGCGCCCACTGGTCAAGGGGGAGCACCCGGAGGCGGGCGACCGTCGGTCAGGGGCCGTCGGTGGTGAGCCAGAGAACGGCATACGGCGGCAGCCAGACGTTGCCGTCGCCCCCCCACGGGAGCGGCTCACCCGTGATCTCGTCCTCGGCGTCGGCCACCCCGAGGTCGTGGACGCGCCGGCCGGGCCAGCAGCGCCACTCCGGCGTCACGTTGTGCACGCCGACGAAGCGTCCGACAGGGTGCTCTCGCAGCGTCACGAGCACGCCCGGGTCGTCGACAGGCCCGATCCGGGTCTCGACCGACCCGTGGAGGTGGGGCAACCGGGTGCGCGCTCGCACGAGCTCGACGAGGTCGGTGAACACCCTCCCGGGGACCGTCGTGCGGTCGTGCCGCTGTTCGGCTCGCACCCAGTCGAGCCGCGGCCGGTGCGCCCAGCGGTTGTCGTCCTCGTGGCCCGGCTCGGCGGCCCAGTCCGGGTCGTTCGGCTGGCCGAGCTCGTCACCGCTCCAGAGGACGGGGATGCCGCCCCAGCCGAGCACCATCGCGTGGGCGAGACGGAGTGCGGATGCCGCACGGTCCACGTCCTCCGGGGTTGCCGCGGACTCCAACCCCACGAGCGAGGCGGCGGTCCCGCTCGTGCGCCGGTCGTCGGTGTCACGGTTGTGCTGGAACACCAGACCGCGGGCCGGCGACCCCGGGACCTCACCGGCATACCACCGGGCCAGGAAGCTCCGGTGCGCGTGCCCACCGAGGCCGACGACGGCGGCATCGTCGTCCATGACGGCCCAGCCGATGTCGTCGTGGCAGCGAAGGTACGTCAGCCACGTGGCAGACGGCGGCTTCGGTGGCAGCCCGTTGAGGGCCCGCTCGGCGAGCCGCACGTCGCGTGACGCCAACATCGACCAGACCTGCACCATGAGGCTGTTGTGGTACGCGAGGTCGCTCACCTTGCCGGAGTACGAGCCGCTGCCCAGGTAGTCGAGCAGCTTGGTGGGCGCGACGATCGCCTCGGCGAGGAAGGCCACCGAAGGACACGCGATCCGGGTCACTGCTCGCAGCACCTGGGTGATGGCGTGCACCTCCGGCTGGCCCTGGCAGTCGGTGCCCAGGCGCTTCCACATGAACGCGATCGCGTCGAGGCGGAGCACGTCGACCCCGCGGTTCGCGAGGTCCAGGATGATCGACGCGTACTCCCGCAGCACCGCAGGGTTGCCCCAGTTGACGTCCCACTGGAACTCGTTGAAGGTCGTCCACACCCATCCCTCGAGGGCGTCGTCCCATGTGAAGTTGCCCGGGGCGAAGTCGGGGAACACCTCCGGCAGCGTGCGCTCGTAGGCGTCCGGACCGCTCCGGTCGGGGAACACGTGGAAGTAGGTCCGGTATGCCGGGTCACCGTCCCGGGCGCGTCGCGCCCACTCGTGCTCTCGGGCGACGTGGTTGAGGACGAGGTCGAGCACCAGGCTCATGCCGGCGTCGTGGACCCGCGTGGCGAGAACCTCGAGGTCGTTCATCGTTCCGAGGTCCTCGCGCACCGCGCGGTAGTCCACCACCGCGTACCCGCCGTCGTTGTCGCCGTGTCTCGGGCGCAGCAGGGGCATGAGGTGGAGGTAGGTGACCCCCAGCTCACGCAGGTAGGGGAGGTGGTCGGCGACTCTGCGAAGGTGACCGGCGAACCGCTCGGTGTAGGCGGCATACCCGACCATCTCCGGGTCCTGCAGCCAGTCCGGACGCAGCATCCGCTCGAGGTCCCGGACGTGGAGCCGGTCCGGACGGGCGGCATACGCCGCGCTGGCCAGGCCGACGAGGTCCGCCGCGAGCATCGGGGCGCGCTGGGCGCCGTAGAGCGGGGTGAGGCCGGCAAGGAGGTCGGGCCACCAGCGCTCGACGCGTGCCCGAAGCATCACCCGCCGCTCCTCGCTCATGCCGGCCGGCAGGGGAGGTGCGGGAGGGGGCACCGGTGCTTTCACCCGCCGCATTCTCGCGGATGTGCGCAAACGTTTCCACCACGCGTGCGCAGGGCGGCCGCCCGTCGAGCGGGATGGCGTGAGCACGCCCGCGGCCCGGAGGCGAGCTCGGACGCCGTCAGGACCTCAGGGCAGCGAGCAGGTCCTCCGGCGTGGTGACGGGCCGGTCGCACACGAACCCACGGCAGACGTAGGCGGCCGGGCCCCCGTCGACGAGCGGGCGGTCGGCGAGCAGCGGGATGCCGGGCGCGTCCGGCATCCCGTGGACGACGACGAGCCCGGGTGAGCTGGACGCTCGGACCACTCGCACGAGCTCGTCCGCGACAGGTCCCTCGCCGACGACCGCGACCTGGAGTGGCCCGGCGAGCGCCGCCTCCGCCACGGCGAGCGACCACCCCGCGAAGCGGGGGTCCTGCGCCGCAACCGCACCGCACGCGGCGAGCACCTCCGTCGCCGCAGTGCGGTGTCGGGTCGATCCGGTGAGCGCGGATGCCGTGAGCAGGGCCCCGGCGAGCGCGGCGGCGCCTGACGGCTCGGCGTTGTCCGACCTGCCGGCGGGGCGGGAGAAGAGGGCTGGGGCGTCGTTCGCCGTGTCGTGCACGACCCCGTCCGCATCGACGAACCGCTCGAGAGAGCGGTCCAGGAGCGTGTCGGCGGCCTCGGACCAGCGGGCGTCGCCCGTCGCCTCGTGCAACGCCAGGAGCCCTTCGGCGAGATCACCGTGGTCCTCGAGCACCGCCGGGGACGCACCCACGACGCCGCCCCGGGAGGTGCGGCGCAACGTGCCCTCGACGTCATGGGTGCCGAGGACGAAGGCGGCGGTCATGGCCGCCGCCTCGACGAGGTCGGCACGCTGCAGGAGCGCACCCGCATCCGCGAGGGCCGCGACGGCCAGGCCGTTCCACGCGGTGACGACCTTGTCGTCGCGACTCGGCTGTGGACGCTCCTCGCGGGCCGCCAGGAGGCGCCCGCGCACGACGCCCCACCACTGGGGATCGTCGGGGTCGCGGCGCAGCTGAAGGGTCGACGAGCCGTGCTCGAAGGTGCCCTCGTCGGTGACGTCCAGCAGCGCCGCCGCTCGGGAGCCGTCCTCCGGGCCGAGAACCTCGTCGAGCTGGGCCGGGGTCCAGGCATAGGTCAGGCCCTCGTGGGAGTGGCCGTCGACGACGGTGTCCGCGTCGAGCGCCGAGGCGAAGCCGCCCTCATGCGTACGCAGGTCGCGGAGGAGGAAGTCGGCTGTCTCCTCCGCGACCCGCCGCGCGAGGGCGTCGCCCGTGGTCCGCCAGAGATGGGCGTAGACCCGCAGCAGCAGCGCGTTGTCGTAGAGCATCTTCTCGAAGTGCGGCACCACCCAGTCGGCGTCGACGGAGTACCGGGCGAAGCCACCGCCGAGCTGGTCGTACATGCCGCCGCGGGCCATCGCCTCGCACGTCCCCCGCACCATGGCCAGGGCATCGGACGAGCCGGTGCGGGCGTGGTGGCGGAGCAGGAACTCCAGCACCATGGATGGCGGGAACTTCGGCGCCGCGCCGAAGCCGCCGCGCGCCTCGTCGTACGCGGCGCGGAGGCGTCGAGCGGCGGTGTCGCAGGCAGCGGCATCCACGGCGGCCGGCGCAGGGGGGCCGGTGACCTCCCGGAGCCGTGCGGCGACGTGCGCGCCCGACTCCAGCACCCGTTCCCGCTGGGTGCGCCACACCTCGGAAGCCGAGTCGAGGAGCGAGAGGAGCTGCGCCTTGGGGAGGTAGGTGCCCGCGAAGAACGGGTCACCGTCCGGGGTGAGCAGGCAGGTCATCGGCCAGCCGCCGTGGCCCGTCAGGGCAGTCGTTGCCGCCATGTAGACCGCGTCGACGTCCGGCCGCTCCTCCCGGTCGACCTTGACGGCGACGTACCGGGGGTTCACCGCCGCCGCGACCTCCTCGTCCTCGAACGACTCGTGCGCCATGACGTGGCACCAGTGGCACGCGGCGTAGCCGACGGACAGCAGCACCGGCACGTCCCGACGGCGCGCTTCCTCGAACGCCCCGTCACCCCACTCCCACCAGTCGACGGGGTTGTCGGCGTGCTGGAGCAGGTAGGGGCTGAGGGAGTCCGCGAGCCGGTTCGCCATCGTTCCACCGTATGCCGGGACGTTCCCTGGGGCGGTCCGGGCTGCCGCAGGAGAGAGGGGAGGTTGCTCGCGAGTGGGCGCCGGTCCACCGCCTCAGTCGTCCAAGGCCTTGGCGAGGGTGATGCTGAAGGACACCTCCTCCGGGTTGTCGTCGTCGAGCGCCCAGACGGCCTCGATGCCGCACCGGACGATCGTCCAGAGCCGGGCCAGGTCGACGTCCGTACCGGCCGCCTCGCAGACCAGCTCCACGCGTCGTCGGACAGACCAGCGGAAGGCCGGTCCCGTACCCAGCTCCTCCTTGCGGTTGCGCAGCACGGCGTGCAGCTCGAACCCCGGGTGGCCCGCGATGGGCTGGGGGTCGATGGCCAGCCACGGCTCACGTTCTCCCGCAAGGACGTTCTCGAAGTGGAGGTCCCCATGGAGCAGGGCCGCCTCACGGTCCGGCAGCGACATCAGCTCACGGTGCAGCCCGACAGCGCGGGAGACGAAACGACGCGGCAGTGACTCCCTCCGCTGCAGCTCGTCCATCCACCCCTCGGACCACGGTCCCAGCCGTCGGAGGGCGGGCGGCGCCGGCCGGTGGAGCCTGCCCAGCAGCGTGCCGATGACCGTGCAGGCCTCGTCGATGTCCACGCCCAGAAGGTCCCGGGAGGCGTCGAGCCGCTCGAGGAGCAGGGCGCCGCGGGACGGTTCGGCGGCGACGAGCCGAACCGCGCCGTTCCCTGCCCAGTGCCGGAGCGCCAACGGCTCCGCATCGGTGTCCACGCACGGCCAGACGAGCTTGAGCACCAGCCGTTCCCCGTCCCGAACCACGGGAGCCACCACCGCGGTCCACCCGGTGCGAAGCGGACCATCGGGCTCGAGGTGCCACCGGGCGAACTGCTCACCCATCAGTCGCTGGGCCCGGCCGGCCCATTCTGCGCCGGACGGCCCCCCTTCCGGTGGAAGGCGCGACATGAGGGCCAGCCACTCGGCCGGGATCACCGGGATGTCCGGCACGCCTACTCCAGACCCGGGAACGGCCGGAGGCCGAGGCCCCACCGGTGCGCCTCGACCTCCACGGTCCCAAGCCATCGGGTCAGCGCCGCCATCCCGTCGGCGCCGCTCTCGGTCACGACGGGCTCGAGGCGCGCGCCATATCCCGCCCTCAGCGCCTCGAGCACCTGGCGGGCGAGCCGCGCGGTGTCGGCGGCGGTCCGAACCTCGAAGGGGAGGGGGTGGCCGAGCGCGTCCTCAGGCCGTGACCCACCCGCCACCTGGTCGGTGAGCAGACCCTGCAGCGCCCGAAGAGTGGTGTCCGAGCGCGTCCGCTGCCCTCCGCGCGACCGGGCGCTGACCACCTCGAACATCCAGATCGCGGCAGCGGTCTCCGCGGCGAGCGCGCGCACCGGCTCCCCGCTCACCGCATCGTGGGGGACGGTCGGCGGGCGGCCCGACAGCACGGTGGCCGCGGCATACCGTTGGGCGTGCAGGGCCGCGATCGTGCCCCGCAGGTCCTGCCCGACCCCGGCGAGGTCGCCGGCCGATGCCGCGGCGGCGCCCTCGGCGGCGGCCAGGGCCGCTCTTCCGTCGGTCGTCGGTGGAGCCGTGCCCGACGGTCCCGGAGGAGCCGTCGTCGCCGCTGGTGTCAGCCCCGTTGGACCCGTCGTCGGCGGCGCAGCCGTGGTCGTCGGCGGGGCCGCCAACGCATCCATGGGCACCTGCTGACCCACGAGCGTGGTTGTCAGGACCGTGTCCTGGCGACGGTGCAGCGTCGCCAGGGTGTTGCCGAGGGTGCCGCCGAGCGTCGCGGCTGCCTCGGCCAGCGCGGCCGTGTCCTGGGTGAGGGCCACGAGTTCCGCCTCGGCAGGAACTGGCGTGCGGGTCGGCACCAGGGGCAGCCGCGGCGCGTCGTCCTCGAGCCGGATGCCGCACCCGGCACTGGGGAGCGCCAAGGCGCCCAGAGCGGTCCAGAGGACGGTGCGTCGAGCGACCGTCCCGCCTGGTCCCAGCGCCATCCGCGCATCATTCCACGCGCGCCACGTGCGTCCAGAGGTGTCCTACAGTGGTGGTCGGCGGCCACCGGCCGGCGGCTAACTGCAGAGAGGGAGGGCCAGATGACCACCGCAGAGCACATCACGCCCGACCTCGAGCAGGCCCTCGCAGGCGCCGGTCTGGTCATCGAGGACGTCACCGTCACCCCGGCCGGCAAGCGTCGCATCGTCAAGGTGCTCCTCGACCGTGAGCTCGGTGACGTCGAGTCGGCCACCGAACGCATCGAGCCGCTCTCTCTCGACGAGGTCGCCGACGCCGCCCGCCTGGTCGGCGAGGCGCTCGACCGCTCGGACGCACTGGGGGAGCAGCCCTACACCTTGGAGGTCTCCTCACCCGGAGTCGGTCGGCCCCTCACCGAGCCTCGCCACTTCCGCCGCAACGTCGGCCGGCTCGTCACAGCCCGCCACGACGGCGTCGACGTCACCGGCCGGGTCACCGCTGCGGACGCGACCACGGTGACGCTTGACCTGCCGGCCACCCGCGCGACTCCCGCTCGCAGGGAGACGCTGCCGTATGCCGGCATCGAGCGTGCGGTGGTGGAGGTCGAGTTCGCCCGTCCCGACGAGAGCAGGGAGAGCTGACCATGGACATCGACCTCGCCGCCCTCCGCGCCCTCGAACGTGAGCGCGGGATCTCGCTGGACGTGCTCATCCCCGCCATCGAGCAGGCGCTCCTTCTCGCGTACCAGCGCAGCGAGGGCCACTACCGTCACGCCCGCGCGGAGCTGGACCGCAAGACGGGGCACGTCGTCGTGTGGGCCCGCGAGGAGCTCGAGGTGCCGGCGCTCGAGGGGGAGCTGGACGAGGAGGGCAACCCTGCGCGCGCACGGCGGGAGCTGGGCCCGGAGTTCGACGACACCCCCACCGGGTTCGGCCGGGTGGCTGCGGCCACGGCTCGACAGGTCATCGTCCAGCGACTGCGGGACATCGAGGACGAGGCGATACTCGGGGACTTCAAGGGTCGAGAGGGCGACATCGTCGCCGGGATCATCCAGCAGAGCCCCGACCCCCGGCACGTGACCGTCGACTTCGGGAGCGTCGAGGGGATCCTTCCGCTTGCCGAGCAGGTGCCGGGGGAGTCCTACGTGCACGGCCAGCGCCTTCGCTGTTTCGTCGTGTCCGTCAAGAGAGGCCTGCGCGGCCCGCAGATCGGGCTGTCCCGCACCCACCCGAACCTCGTCCGCAAGCTGTTCGCGCTCGAGGTGCCCGAGATCGCCGACGGCAGCGTGGAGATCGCGGCGCTCGCTCGAGAGGCCGGGCACCGCACGAAGATCGCCGTGCACTCGACCGTTCCGGGGCTCAACGCCAAGGGGGCCTGCATCGGCCCGATGGGCGCCAGGGTGCGGGCCGTCATGAGCGAGCTGCACGGCGAGAAGATCGACATCGTCGACTGGTCCGAGGATCCTGCGACGTTCGTCGCGGCGGCGCTGTCACCCGCGCGGGTGTCCTCGGTCGAGATCGTCGACCGTCAGCTGCGGTCCGCGCGAGTCGTCGTCCCCGACTACCAGCTGTCGCTCGCCATCGGGCGCGAGGGGCAGAACGCCCGCCTCGCCGCCAAGCTCACCGGGTGGCGCATCGACATCCGACCCGACACCGGCGGGGCGGTCCCGGCGGGGCAGCGCACTGGTGACGCGCCCGACCGCGGGTAGGCGGTAGAGTGGTGCGGACCGACCGGACTGGACTCCGGCCCGGCCACCCGGTGCGCACCTGCATCGGGTGTCGTGGGGCGGATAGCCGGTCGGCACTCCTGCGAGTGGTCCTCGGGCCCGGTGCGGACGGCATCCCCGTCGTCGTCCCGGACCCCGAGCGCCGTCGTCCGGGGCGTGGCGCATGGCTGCACCCGGTCGTCTCGTGCCTCGACCTGGCCGTCCGCCGTCGGGCGTTCGGGCGCGCGCTGCGCAGCAGCACGCCACCGGACCACACAGCGGTCGACGACTGGGTCAGGGTCCACACGCAGGGCCAACCGTCCGAGAGCAAGAACCGAGAGCGGGTTTGACGCTGATGAGCACCCGATGAGTACTCAGCGATGAGCACCCCCCAGCTGTAACGACGGTCCGTGCGCAGTGCCCGGACCTGGACAGGAGAAACGTGTCTAAAGTCCGTGTGAGCGCACTTGCCAAGGAGCTCGGAGTGACCAGCAAGGTCCTCCTCGAGCGCCTCAACGGCATGGGCGAGTACGTCAAGAGCGCCAGCTCGACCATCGAGCCCCCCGTGGTGCGGCGCTACCGGGAGAAGTTCCCGGAAGCCGCACCCAAGGCCGCTGCCCCCGCGAAGAAGACCGCCGGCGCGGCCCCGGCCAAGGCAGCGGCTGCTCCAGCCGCTGCCGAGTCCGCACCATCGGCGCCGGCATCCCCCGCACCGGCGGCGGTTCCTGCGGCGGCAGCCTCGCCGGCCCCGGCGACCAGTTCACCGGCTCCCGGTCCGGCCCCGGCGTCTCGCCCAGCCGCGCCGGCGGCGCCGGCGGCATCAGCGCCATCCTCGCCCTCAACGCCGGCTCCCGCCGAGACGGCTCCTGCCGCGCCGGCCCCCTCAGGGCCTGCCCCGGCAGCGCCGGTGGCGCCCGCCGCCCGTGAGGCCGGCCAGAGTGCTCCCCGTCCGGCACCCCGCCCGGGCAG
>OCZS010000198.1_pt1 | contig 19471 bp, 11 predicted proteins | sample 1539071 | NCBI WGS metagenome assembly OCZS01 (sample SAMEA3113584, study PRJEB22503) | soil metagenome
GACTGGAAGAGCAGGCGGCCCGGTCGGCCCGCGTGACGCATCGGTCGGCGGGCTGTCGACCGCCGGCCCTCCGGTCAGCCCGCCATCGTCGGCGGCCGTCTCCGGCCGCCGCCCCGTGACGCGTGCCCCGCGGGCCCGCGTCAACGCCGAGCCGGGGCGGCTCTGCGAATACGCCGCCGGCTCGATGGCCGCGGTCCTCGACTCGGTCGGCGACGTCGCCGGCGTGCGGCCGGCGGGTCGTGTGGAGGGCGTACGGTCCCCGGGCGAGCGGGTGCCCCGATCGACGTCGTAGCGGCCCGGCACGCGCGTCGGCAACGTTGACGGTGGCTGATCGAGCGCCCGGGGCGAGGGCCCCGGATCGTCCGGGGTCGCCGGTGTGGGCCGCGCCGCCCGATCGTCGGCACCACCGCCCGGACGGCGAGGCAGCACGGGCGGCGGGCCGAGCGGCTCGCCGAGCCTCGAGACGTCGATCGGCGGCCGGACGACCGGGCCCAGGTCGTGATCGAGCCCCAACGGGATCGGGGCGTGGCTGTGGCCACCCCGCCCGTGTGGGGCATGCCCGTTGGCCCCAATGCTCGGTCCGTTGGGGCCACCTGCGCCCGTACCGCCGGCGATGGCCGGCGGCCACTCCCGGTCGTCCGCGCCCTCGTCGGGGGTGCCGTACTCACCGGTGCTGCGGCCGTCACCGCCGTGGCGATCGGCGCCGCTCCGGACGTGCCTCGGGTCGTGGCCGTTGAGCCAGCCGGTGTCTGACCGCGCCTCCGGGCCGCTCGCGTCATCACCTTGCAGGCGGTCCCACACGCCGGCCGTCCCCGCGGGCCCGTCGCCCCACGGCCAGGGCGTGGCGATGCCACCGAGAGGGCCGAACCGACGGTCGGCCAGATCCGGCGGAGTGTCGCTGGCGAGGTGCGCCGGGTCGCCGGCGGGCGCCGAGCCCGGTGGGTTGGGGAGGGGGTCGGTGTACCAGGCCGGCAGGGCGTCGAGGTCGGGTGGCACGGACGCGGGGTCAAGGATCGGACCACCGGCGGCCGCCGGGGCTGCGCCGCCCGGATCGCCGGCGGTCGATGCCGACCCGGCCAGCGGTGGCCGGATCAGCGGAGGCCGCGGGGGGCCTGGCTCGCCAGCCGCCGGCGACACCGCTGGCAGATGCGCCGCCCCGGACGTGCGGTCGTCGAGGTCGAGCACGACCGGCTCCGAGATGGCCAGCCCGGCGCGCCGCTGGACGTCCTGGAGGGCCGAGGCCAGGTCGATCACCTCGGTCGGGCGCTTGTCGGCCGAGTGCGCCAGACCGGAGCGCAGGACACTGTCGATCCCGGCCGGGAGATCGGGTCGCTCGATGGCCGGCACGTCGATCTGCAGGATCCGGAGCAGCAGCGAGGCGTTGCTGTCGGTGATGTCGGCCGGCTTCTCGTGCGGCGCCCGCCCGGCCAGCAGCGCGTAGACGGTGGTGGCCAGCGAGTAGATGTCGGAGGCGGGCGTGACGCCGGTCCGCTCGAGGACCTCGGGAGGGGCGTGGTAGCGGATGGGGTTGTTGAGGGCGCCCAGGCCCGGGAACGTCCCGAACTCGGCGAGCCCGATCTCGGCCACCAGAGCCTCACCCCGGGCCCCGAACACCAGCCGGTCGGGAGACAGGTCGCCGTGGACGATGCCGGCGCGGTGCGCCGTCTGGAGCGCGCCCGCCACCAGGACACCGATGTGCAGGGCGCGCTCGACGTCGAGCGGGCCCTGGGACTTGAGGACGGTATCGACGGTCTCGGCCGGGATCCGGTCGGTGACGATCCAGGGGCGGCTGTCGAGGGCGTGGCCCCAGTCGTGGATGGTGAGCACGCTGGGGTGAGCACCGAGACGCTGGGCGGTCGTGGCGGCCCCGTCGAAGCGCTGACGGGAGGCGGCGTCGGCGAGCGGCGGGTAGACGGTGACGGTGACGGCACGGCCCAGCCGCTCACTGTGCCCGGTGAAGAGCGTGCGCGCGAGCCGCTCGCCCACGAGCGTGAGGTCGCGACAGTGAGGTATCTGCGGCGCGGATGTCCCAGCCATGTCGAAGGGGCGAATCTACCGCGGATTGGCGCTGCGTTGCTTCGGCCGATCCTGAGCGTTCTGCGCTTTGCCGGGCGTGCCGCGCTGTGCGCAGGCAGTGGCGGGCTTCGCGCCCGCCGTCATGCGCTGGCGACGCGGATCGCCTGGCTGTCCTCGATGCGGCGCACCTGGTCCTTCGGCAGGACGTGCCAGACGTGGCTGATGGCCTTGGCCCAGTGCTCGAGCAGCTCGGTCGAGCGCGGCGAGCCCGTGAGCTCGGCGTGCCGCTCCACCAGCCACCGCACCTCCTCGAGGGCCGACGCGTAGGGCCGCACGGCGTCGACCAGGTCGGGGTTTAGCCGTGAGATGAGCCGTTCGTGGTCGCGGTCGAACACGAACGCCTGGCCGCCGGTCATGCCGGCGCCGAGGTTCCACCCCACCGGCCCGGTCACCACGATCGTGCCGCCGGTCATGTACTCGCAGCAGTGGTCTCCGGTGCTCTCGACGACGGCGATGGCGCCCGAGTTGCGGACGCCGAAGCGCTCTCCCACGCCACCGGCGATGTAGAGCTCGCCGCCGGTGGCGCCGTACAGGCACGTGTTCCCAGCCAGGATCGGCAGCTCGGAGGCGTCGTTGGCGGGCGGCCGGATGACCACGACCCCGCCGCCCATGCCCTTGCCCACGTAGTCGTTGGCCTCGCCGGTGAGGTCGAGCTCGACGCCGTGGGCGAGGAAGGCGGCGAAGCTCTGGCCGGCCGTGCCGGTGAGGCGCACCCGCGCGGTGCCGCGAGGCGGCAGCTCGCCGTACTCGAGGGCGATGGCGCCCGACAGCGCCGCGCCGATGGCCCGGTCGGCGTTGCGGATCTCGTAGGACAGGCCGACGTCGTCGCCGTCCCACACGTCGCGGAAGGCGTCGGCCAACAGCTGGTCACCGAGCTCGGCGCGCGGATCCTGCAGCTCGACCCGCTCGACGAAGTGCCGCGGCCCCGCCTGGTCGGCGGGCGGTACGAGCAGCGGCGCCAGGTCCATGCCGTCGGCGCGCTCGTTGCCGGTGGCCTTCTGCCGGAGCAGATCGACCCGGCCGACTGCCTCGTCGATCGAGCGCAGGCCGAGCTGCGCCAGGTAGTCGCGCACCTCCTCGGCGATGAACAGGAAGTACGCCGCGACGCCCTCGGGGGTGCCGGTGAAGTTGGCCCGCAAGTGGGGACGCTGGGTCGCCACGCCCGGTTTGCAGGTGTCACGGTGGCAGGCCCGCAGCATGATGCAGCCCTCGGCGATCATCGCCGCGGTGCCGAAGCTGTACTCGTCGGCGCCGAGCAGGGCCGCGACGATGACCTGGCGCCCGGTGAGGAACCCGCCGTCGACCCGCAGCCGCACCCGGCTGCGCAGGCCGTTGTCGACAAGCGACCGCTGCGTGTCGGCCAGGCCGATCTCCCAGGGCATGCCCGCGTACTTGATCGACGACAGGGGGCTGGCGCCGGTGCCACCGTTCTGGCCCGAAATGTGGATGACGTCGGCGAGAGCCTTGACGCAACCAGCGGCGATCGTGCCCACGCCGTCCTCGGCCACGAGCTTGACCGAGACCTGGGCGGCGTTGACCTGCTTGAGGTCGTAGATGAGTTGGGCCAGGTCTTCGATTGAGTAGATGTCGTGGTGGGGCGGTGGTGAGATGAGCCCGATGCCGGGCTGCGTGTGGCGGAGGCGGGCGATCTCGGCCGACACCTTTTCGCCCGGCAGCTGCCCACCCTCGCCGGGCTTGGAGCCCTGTGCCATCTTGATCTGCAGCTCGTCGGCGTGGGCCAGGTACTCGGGCGTGACCCCGAACCGGCCCGACGCGATCTGCTTGATCTTGGAGTTCTTGTCGTCGCGCCCCCGGCCGCGGGTGCGGAAGCGGTAGGGGTCCTCGCCGCCCTCGCCGCAGTTGGACAGGGCGCCGAGCAGGTTCATGGCCTGCGCCAACGTCTCGTGGGCCTCCTTCGACAGCGCCCCGTGCGACATGGCGCCTGTCGAGAACCGCCTGGCGATCGCAGCCGCGGGCTCGACCTCGTCGACCGGGATGGGCTCGGCCGACGGGACCAGCTCGAGCAGGTCGTGCAGCTCGATGAGCGGCCGGTCGTTGGCCAGCTTGGCGAATGCGTCGTAGCGCTCCGACGACTCCGACCGGATCGCCGCCTGCAGCAGGTGGGCCGTGAGCATGTCGCGGGTCTGGCCGTTGGTCGACGGCTCCTGCACCAGTGTGAGGTCGTTGAGAGCCTGGACCGTGTCCTTGTCCTTGGCGTGCGGCTCGCCACCCTTGCGCACCCGGAAGAACCCTGGCGACTCGAGGTCGGCGCGCCCGCCCCACGCCGTCGCGTGGCGGGCCAGGACGTCGTGGCCGAGCGCCCCCCAGCCCATGCCGCCGACGACGTTGGGCGTGCCGGTGAAGCACACGTCGACCACCTCGGGCGCCAGGCCCACGATTTCGAAGATCTGGGCGCCGCGGTACGAGTCGGCCGTGCTGATGCCCATCTTCGACATGATCTTGAGGACGCCGGCTTCGATGGCGGCCTGGAAGTTGCTCTGGGCTGCCGGGCTGGTGAGGTCGCCGTCGTCGGACCGGTCGGCCTCGGCGGCCACCGTGGCCAGGGCGAGGCGGGGGCAGATGGCGTCGGCGCCGTAGCCCAGCAGCGTGGCGAATCCATGCACGTCGAACAGGTCGTCGGCCACCACCACAAGGGCGGTGCGCGACCGCAGCCGCTCGTCGCTGAGGGCTTGGTGGACCGCGCCGCACGCCAGGAGCGACGGCACGGGCGCCCGGTCGGGCCCGGCGTCGTCGTCGAGGATGAGCGTGCCTGCGCCCCCCCGGACCGCGGCGACCGCCTCGGCCCGGAGGCGGTCGACCCCGGCTCGCAGGCCGCCGGCCCCTTCTGCTGCGCCGGCGAAAGTGGCGTCGAGCGGGATGACCGGCCACGGGGCCCGGTCGGTCAGGAGCTTGTCGACACCCGCCGGGTGCACGAAGAACGACGGCAGCGTGAGCAGGCGTGCGGCGTCGGGCGACTCGGACAGCAGCGGCTCTCGGGGCCCGAGGATCGTGCGCAGGCTCATCACCAGCCGCTCGCGCAACGGGTCGATGGGCGGGTTGGTGACCTGGGCGAACCGCTGGCGCAGGAAGTGGCCGATCGGCCGCGAGCGCGGCGACAGGTTGGGCAGCGGCGAGTCGTCGCCCATAGAGAACGTGGGCTCCTTCGCGGCCGTGGCCATCGGGCGGACGACCATGGCCAGGTCTTCCTTCGTGAGCCCGTGCATGGCCTGGCGCTCGACCAGGTCGTCGGGCACCTCCAAGACCGGTTCGCCGGGGGACAGCCGGTAGAACCCGTCGGACGCCCACTGGCCGTACGGGGCGGCCGCGGCGATGCGTTGGGTGCAGGCGTCGTGGTCGAGGAAGCCGCGGGTGGGGTCGACGAACAGCATCTGCCCCGGACCGAGCCGGCCCCGGGTGACGGCCCCGTGGCCGCTGACGTCGATGGCGCCGACCTCGGAGCACACGGCGACGAAGCCGTCGTCGCACACCTGGTACCGGAGGGGGCGGAGCCCGTTGCGGTCGAGCCGGGCGCCGACGCCGACGCCGTCGCTGAAGATCACGCCGGCCGGACCGTCCCACGGCTCCATGAGCGCGGAGTGGTAGCGGTAGAAGCCGCGCACCTCGGGGTCGAGGTCGCGCACGTTCTCCCATGCCTCGGGCATCACCATGGCCATGACGTGACGGGGGTCGCGCCCGCCCCGCATGAGCAGCTCGACGGTGGAATCGAGCTTGCCCGAGTCGGAGTCGTGCGGATCGAGCACGGGCCGGAAGAGGTCCTCGGGACCGAGGCCCGCCGCCTCGGTGCCGAGCTGCGCCCGGCCCCGCATGCGGTGCTCGTTGCCCCACAGCGCATTGATCTCGCCGTTGTGGCAGAGGGTGCGGAACGGCTGGGCGCGCTCCCAGGTCGACAGCGTGTTGGTGGAGAACCGCTGGTGGAAGACCGCGAACGGCGCCGCGAACCGCTCGTCGGCCAGGTCGAGGTAGAAGTCGGCCAGCGCGTCGGCGGGGGAGAGCCCCTTGTAGACCATCGTGCGGAACGAGCACGAGGCCACGTAGGTGCCGGCAATGGCCCGCTCGACGCGGCGGCGGAAGCGCAGCGCCCGGCGTTCGGCCTCGGCGCTCGAGTCGGCGCCGGCTTCACCGTTGCCGTGAGCCCGCGTCACCAGCACGTGCACGATGCGCGGGGCGGTCTCGCGAGCCAGGTCGCCGAGGGCGGCGGGGTCGAGGGGCGGCTCGCGCCAGTCGACGACGGTGAGCTCCTCGTCGCCCGCCGCGGCCTCGACCGCAGTCCGGGGGTCGTCGCCGCGCACGAACAGCACGGCCACGCCGGTGCGCTCGCCGAACAGCGCCGGTGGGATGGGCACCAGCACGCCGGAGCCGTCGGCGGTCCGGGCGTCGGCGGCGACGGCGCCGCGGTGCTTCACGCAGGCGAGGCCACCGAGGGCGGCGCTCACGATCGCACGGGACGAGCGCCCGCGGGCGTCGGCGACGAAGCCGATGCCGCAGGCGTCGAGCTCGCGGGTCGTGTGGGACAGCAACTGGCGCACCTCCTGCCGGCCGTGGGGCGTGGCTGTGCGGGGAATGCACACCACGTCGTCGTCGTCGACCGCGTGGGCGGCGATCGGAACGGGGCGGGCATCCCGTTGTCGGGCAATGGGATCGGGTGCGTCCATTCGCGTCGGCGCTGACGCGAGGAGGGCGCCGTTGCCCAGGCCCCGATCGAGGTCGGCCCAGGGTAGCGGACGCATGCGGGTGCGATGAACACCGTCGCGGGTTGCGATAGTCCCACGAGCCGCGTCGGGGGATCCCGGCGCGCTCGACGCACAAACCCCGATCACGAGCGTCGTCGCACGCCCCTGGGGGCTCAGGGAAGCCGCTTGAGCAGCTCGAGGAGGCCGAGCCTGACCGGGGACTGGTGGTGGGAGCCGGCGTGGTCCCGCAGCGTGGCGCGGTGGGCGAGGAACCACTCGTACGACTCGATCACCGCCGAGGCGTTGGTGTGGCGCGCCTCCCAGTGCAGCTCGGTCTGGGCCTTGGTGGTGTCGAACCACAACGACTCGCTGTAGAGCAGCCAGTGGTAGGGCGCGAACGGGGCGATGCCCAGTCCGGCCGCGGCGCGCATGGCCGCTCGGGCGGGGCCGGCCGGAAGCGACCGCACGCGCGACCCCGTGCCGGCGTGGTCGACGAGCGCCTGGAGCGTGGCGCGCATGGTGCCGAAGGTGGTGGCGCCGATGTTGTAGACGGTCGGCTTCTCGCGGTCGGCCGCCCGGAGGCAGGCATCGGCCAGGTCGTTGGCGTGCACGAACTGGTACGTGTTGTCGCCGCGGCCCAGCACGTACACGGGCGCGCCCTCGGCGACGAACTCGAAGAGCACGGCCATGATCCCGAGCCGCCCGTGCCCGAGGATCGTGCGGGGCCGCACGATCGTGACGTCGAGCCCGGACTCCGCGGCGTCGCGGCACAGCTGCTCCGCTTCGAGCTTGGCCCGGCCGTAGGCCTCGAGGGGCCGGCCCGGCGTCTCCTCGGTCACGGGGTTCGTCTCGGGAATGCCGAAGATGGCGCTCGACGACGTGTGGACGACCTTCGCCACACGCTGGTCACGAGCGGCCAGCAGCACGTTGGCGGTGCCAGTCACGTTCACCGACTGGAACAAGGCGCGGTCCTTGGCCAGAGGCACCTGCGCGACGTTGTGGAGCACGACGTCGACGCCCTCGCACGCGGCCGTGATCGCGCTGCGGTCACGCACGTCGCCGGCGACGAACTCCACCCGCGCCCCCGCGGGCCCGCCGACCTCGTCGCCCGACGGCGCGTTGAGGTCGAAGACCCGGACGTTGTCGCCTCGCTCGAGGGCCAGGCCCGCCAGGATCGAGCCGAAGTAGCCGCTCCCCCCCGTGACGAGCACGCTGCGCATCAGATCGGCGCCCCGTGCTCGAGGCACCAGCGGATGCTCGCCCGCATGCCGTCCTCGAGGCCGACCGCGGGGTCGTATCCCAACTCGTCGCGCGCCCGCGAGATGTCGCAGGCGATCGTGTGGTTGAGCTCGCCCAGCACGTGGAGCGGCTGCACGTAGCGGCCCCGGCCCTGAACGAAGCGGTCGATCGACTCCGCCGCCCGGGCGGCCAGCCGCGGGAGCGGCAGCGCGCCGGGACCGGACAACACCAGACCCTCGGCCGCCAGGGCCCGGCGCACCGTCGCCAGGATCTCGCGCAGCTCGTAGGGCTCGGCGTCGGCGATCCAGTAGGCGTTGCCGGGCGCCTTGACCGACGTCTCGGCCCGCAGCAGGCCCTGCACGAGGTTGTCGGTATAGATCATCGACCGCTTCTGACGCCCATCGCCGACCCGGGGAAACCGGCCCCGGCGCACGGCGGCGAAGAACCGGGTCTGCCGGGGCGGCTGGTACGGGCCGTAGAACCAGGGCGCCCGCAGCACCACCGTGGCGAGGTCGCCGCGCTCGTGGGCCCGCTCGATGAGCTGTTCCGCCTCCTGCTTCGACTGCCCGTAACCGAGGTACGGCGCGTAGGGCGAGTCCTCGGTGAACACGTGGCCGGGCCCGGGGTTGACGCCGAACGGCGAGTTGGACGACACGTGCACGAAGCGACCGGCGCCGCTGCGCCGCGCCCGGTCGAGCACGAGCTGCGTGCCGCCCACGTTGACGTCGAACAGCTCGCGGACCGAGCGGCGGGGGTGGATCACCGCCGCGGCGTGGAACACGGTGGCGTCCGTGCCGACGTCGTCGAAGAGCCGGTCGACCGTCGCCGGGTCGCGGATGTCGCCGACAACGGCCTCGATCACGGGCGAGACGATCTCGAGGACCGGCGCCTCGTCGGCGACCGGCACGAGGCATCGCACCCGCTGGCGCGTGCGGGCCAACGTGCGGACGAGGTTCTGGCCCAACCAGCCCGAGGCGCCGGTGACGACGACGACGGACGCCGCCGGCCCGGTGGCGGGGTCGAGCTCGGTAGGCGCCTGTGCCTTGGGTGAGTTCACGGCTTCCTGTCTTCGAACATGGGCGCTGACGACAGCCGGGGTCGGTCAGGCGTCGCTGAGGAACTGGTCGCAGTTGCGGGACGCGATCGCCATGATCGCGGCTTGCGGGTTGACGCCGGGGGCGTCGGGGAGCAGCGAGGCGTCGTTGACCCGCAGGTTGCGGTGCCCCCACACCCGCCCGAAGCTGTCGGCCCCGGTGCGCCGGCGATCCTGACCCATCCGGACCGTCGACGTGAGGTGCACGGTCATGACGTTGGTGCGGCTCCGGGAGACGGCGTCCCACCAGGCGCCGATCTCGTCGAGGCGCCGGACGACCGGGCCACCGAAGATCGACGGGTGCAGTTCGGTGGCCCCGGCCGCCAGGAGCAGCTCGCCCAGGTGGACGAGGCCTCTGGCCAGCCGGCTGAGGTCGCCATCGGTCAGCTTGTAGGTGACCACCGGTGAGGTGACACCCGGCAGGCTCAGCACCCTGCCGCTGCCGTCGCTGCGGATCGCGGAGTAGTAGACGGAGACGTTCTCCCACGCCGCCAGTGCGTCGTCGAACGGCACGCCCGAGTCGGCCAGCGCCATCGCAACGTGGCCTCGACGGCTGGCCGACCCCCCGATGGTCAGGCTCGGGGCGAACTCGGTGATGCGGTGCATCGGCACGTCGCCGTGGTCGATGGGATGGGGGAAGCGGGCCGCGATCTTGACGGTCGGGTGCATCTTGAGGCCGTTGCCGACGTTGTGCCGGATCCCACTGCGCTGGAGCAAGGCCGGAGTCTCCACGGCGCCGCCGCAGACGAACACGTGGTCGGCTTTGATGGTGAGACGCTCGACGCCACCGTCCGGGTAGCGCCGGCGCGCTCGCGCGCCGACGAGCCGCCCCTGCTCCCGCAGCAACCGGTGGACCCGGCAATCGGGCACGATCGTCGCACCCGCGGCGACCGCCCGGGGGAGCAGCGTGCGCGTCATGGTTTGCTTGGTGCCACGGCCCTGGTCGTCGTAGCGGAACACGCGGGCGAACTCGACGTTGCGCCAACCGAGCTTGGTGGCCCCGCGCTCCAGCGCCGCCGACGACGCCGGTGGAGCACCCGGCAGCGTCGACACGCCCAGCTCGCCCTCGACCCGGTCGGCGTGACGGTCGAGCACCTCGGGCGAGAACTCGTCGATGGCGTAGCGCGCCTGCCAGTCGGCCGCCAGGTGGTCGGGGAGCCGGTGGTACAGCCCGCTGTTGACCTCGGTGCTGCCGCCAACGCACCGCCCCTCCGCATAGGCGATGTTGGGGTTGCCGAGTGCGAGCGAGGCGCCGTGGTGGCGGTATTGCGTGACCATCTCGGCGAGCGAGAACGGTTCGAGCGCATCGGCGTCGACCCAGGGACCTTCCTCGACGACGGTGACGTGGCGGCCGGCCTCGGCCAGCCGGGCGGCGGTGACCGCGCCGCCCGCGCCCGATCCGATGACGAGGACCTCGGTGGCGAGGGTGCCCATCAGGGTGTGCCCGCCGGAGCCAGCTCGTTCTCGGCGAACAGGACCATCGACTTCATGGCTCGGACGTATTGCCGCACCACGCCGACCCGGCTGGCCTCCCAGCTCGCGAGGAGCTCGCGCAGCGCCCGGTCGCCGCTCTGCCGAGCGACGACCCGCCGCGCGGTGGCGTAGGCGCCGAGCAGGATCGATTCGGTGGCGACGCCGAGCCGCAGGTGCGCGGGTTTGTCGCGCAGCGAGCCGTCGACGAACGCCTCGACCGACGATCGGACGGCCGGATCGGGGGTTGCGACGAGCGCCCCCACGACCTCACGCTCGAACCACAGCACAGCGCGACAGCCTACGTGGTGGCGGACCACGGGTGCCGGGTGGCGCCCGGCGACGCCCCCCCGGCGCCGACCCGCCCGGCGACCCTATAGGTCGGGCCAGCGGCGGCGCTGGCGGCGACGCCTGCCACTCGGGTCGCCGAGCGCCCAGGCCCCCCGCCACGCCGGCGCCGAGGGACCGGTCAGTCCGGGCGACGCGCCGGCGTGGGCGCGGCGCCGGGCCGACCACCAGTCGGTCGTCGCCTCGTCGGCCAGGGCCTCCACCGCCCGCTGGATGGCGGCGGACAGGCGCCGGGCGTTGTCGGCGGGGCCCGGTGCCAGGGGGGTTCCGAACGTGACCGTGGCAGTGGCGGGGGTTGGCCAGCGCCTGCCCTTGCGCAGGATGCGGCCCGTGCCCTGCAGGTGGATCGGCACCACCGGCACGCCGGAGCGGAGCGCCAGGTAGGCGGCACCACCGTGGAACTCCTGGCCCCACCCGTCGGGGCTGCGGCCACCCTCGGGGAAGATCAGCATCGACCACCCGGCGTCGATGAGGTCGGCGGCCCGGTCGGCCGAGCGGCGGCTCACCTTGGTGCGCTCGATGGGTATGGCGCCGATCGCGAGCGCCGAGAGGGCGCTGGTCGCTCGGGTGCTGAAGAAGTAGTCGGCCGCACCACCGACGAACAGCGTGTGCCGCCACGTGTCGGGGATGGCCGTGAGCAGCACGGGCGTGTCGATGTGGCTGTGGTGGTTGGCGGCGAAGATCACCGGTCCGCCGGACCGGTCGAGTGCGTCGAGGCGGTCGAGCCCCGAGACCCGCGGCCGGGCGAGCGCGGCCACGGCCCCCCGGCCGATGGTCTCGACCAGGACGGCCCGCGCCAGCCGGGCGGGGTAGCGGCGAGCCCACGCCGTGTCGTAGTCGGGCCCCGAGCGGACCGGCGACTCGGGCGTGTCGACCCCGTCGGGCACGGGCGGAGCCGAGTAGGGGAACGGCAGGCGGGGGATCCGCCGGGCCAGGGAATCGGGGAGCGCGGCCATCGCGGTCGTCTCCGCTACTTCACGTCCGCCATGACCAGCGGCGGGTTGTGGAGATGGGTGATCGTGGCCTGGCGGCCGACCACGTCCTCGGCCATCTCGAGCGCATCGGCGAGTGTCGACGCCGGCGTGAAGCCGAGGCGCCGCACCGAGCGGGTCTCGCCGCCGACGATGATCACCTTGCCGGCATGCACCAGGCCGTGGCAGCCCCAGTACCACATGTAGAAGGGGTGGACGCCGTGGTAGGCGTAGCTGGTGCGGTAGAGGTGCCGGTACCACTCGTCCTCGGCGTACTGCTTCTCGTAGCGGGCCTCGATCTCCACCGGATCGGTCGTGTCGGCCAACACCTGCTCGAAGAAGTCGATGTAGCTCGGGTGGTGGACTGGGTGGAACTCCCAGGGCGTGGGATGGCTCATGATCACCACACCGCCCTCCCGCACCAGCGGCTGACCCCGGTACATGTTGAAGAAGTAGCCGAGGCCGAGGCACATGACGAGGATCGGGTTCATCACCGAGTTGACGTTGTAGGGGCAGATGTAGGGCAGCCCCATGGTGAGGATGTCGGTCTGGCCCTCGACGGCCACGAGCTGCTGGCGGAAGACGTTTTCGGTGGCGACGTCGTGCACGGCCTCGACCTCGCCGGCCTGCACCGACGTGAGCCCGTAGGGCGCCAGCCACGAGTTGAAGATCTTGCGGCGGGTCTTCATGGGCAGGCGGTCGAGGCCCGCCCTCATGCCGACGAACGCGGCCCGGTCGCGTGCCGTCCATTCCCACTCGCGCTTCTGCAGCACCGACATCGGCCCGCTGGTGCCGAACGTGTCGTTGTTGAGCGTGGTCTCTACCTGGAAGATCTTCACGCCCGCGTCGCGCAGCACCTTGCCCATGCGCCAGTTGGAGGTGTGCAGCTCGGAGCTGTGCCGGTCCATGAAGCTGCGGCTGCGCTGCATGGTGGCCACGTTGTGGTGGTGGCGCAGGCTGCGGTAGCTGGCCAGGCCGGTGGCGGTCGACTTGTGGCCGCCGTCCATCGCCACGAGGTTGATGTTCACGTAGACGACGAGGTCGCTCTCGGCCGCCCGCTTGCTGATCTCGACCTCCTCGCCCTGGGGCGTGGTGCCCAGGAACGCGAGGTTGTCGGGGTCTTCGGCGTCGTGGTTGTAGAGCAGGCCGTGGGGCGCGAACGCGTCGTACACCCGGTCGCCCACGGCGTGGCGGAGCTCGGCCTCGGTCATCCGCCGGTGGAGCGCGAGCGCAGCGATGAGGTGCACGTCGTCGACCCCGGCCTCGGCGGCGAGGTCGAGCACGGCCTCGATCACCCGCTGGCGGATGTCGGGGCGGCGCATCGGCGGCAGCGGCAGGGAGACGTCGTCGAAGCAGATGGTGAGCCTCATGCCCGGTCGAAGCAGCGCCCGCAGGGGCGCGCTGTCGCCGAACGGGTGGTCGAGCGCGTCGCGGATGGCGCCCTCGGGATCGTCCAGGGCCTCCAGCGGCTCGCCGGGGTAGAGGACGCGGCTGCGCCCGACCGGCAGCTTCTCGAGCCGCAGGCTCTCGCCGTGGTGGAACAGGATCGGCGGTGTCGATCGATCGACGTCGAGCACGAAACCGGGGCGAGGCATCTAGGGCTGTCTCCTGGCAGTCGTCGTCATCGTCGTTGACCTCGCAGGTCGAAGGCGATCTTCACCGCACCGCGGGCGCCGGCGTTGGCGGCGTGGTCGATGGCGTCCTCGTAGCGCGCCAGTGGGTAGGTGGCTGACAGGAGGCGGTCGAGCGCCGACGATGCCACCAGCTCGGCGGCAGTCTCGAAGTCAGCCCGTTCGTAGGCGTAGCAGCCGCGGAGGATGGTCTCGCGGTGCCACAGCGCGGTCAGGTCGAGCGTGGTCTGGGCGGGCATGCCCACGACGTGGACGGTGCCGCCCGGTGCCACCACCTGCAACGCCTGGGTGAGCGTCGCCTCGGTGCCGACGCAGTCGACGACGGCGGGCACGCCGCCGGTGAGCTGGTTCCCGATCACCATAGAACCGGTCGTCGACCGCACGGCCCGTGCGAGCTCGCCGGGCGCGCAGGTCACGTCGGCCCCCAGCTCCTTCGCCCAGCGCTTCTGCTCGGGGTGCTTCGCCGTCGCGATGATCTCGGTCGCAGGCGAGAGCCGGCGCACCGCCGCGATGGTGAGCAGGCCCAACGTTCCAGCCCCGATGACGGCCACGCGGCCGGCGTCGACCTGGTGGGCGGCGTGGACGGCGCACGCCGTGGGCTCGATCATCACGGCCTGCCGGTCCGACAGCTCGTCGGCAACGTCGACGACCTGCGACTCGTGCACGATCATCTCCTGCGACCAGCCGCCGCCGGTCGACTCGCAGAAGCCGCATTGCAGCCCCGGCTCGAGGTGGCCGAAGGCGACGCGTTCGCACAGGTTGAGGTGGCCCGCCGCGCACGGGGCGCAGGGCGGGTCGATGCCGCGTGGGGCGCAGGTGAGCACCGGAACGACCACGACCCGCCGCCCGTCCTCGAGGTTGCCCACGATCTCGTGGCCGGGAGTGAACGGGAACGAGACGATCGGTTCGAAGTAGCGGGACGAGCGACCGTCGATGGTGGCCATGTCGCTGCCGCAGATGCCCGACAGGCGGGGACGCAGCGGGAGCCATCCGGGCCCGGGGAGGTCGGGGGGGTCGACGTCGCGCAGCGACAGCGGTCCGTAGCGGGCACCGCGGCCTGGTCGCAGCGCGCCGGCGACCATCGCGGCCGCGTACCGCGCCGGCTTGCGCGAGAAGACGAGCGCCTTCACCGCCGTGCTCCGTTGCCGCTGAGCACGTCGGACGTGAGGATCCGGCTGAGCAGTCCCGGCCTGGCGCCTGTCCGCCACGACGGACCGATCGGCAGTGCCGGCCGGGGCGCACCAGCCGCCTTGTCGAAGTGCTCGACGAGCCAGCCTCGCTTGCGCGCGAGCGCCGCCAGCCGGGTCTCCGGGTTGACCGCCACCGGAAAGCCGACCGCCTCCAGCATGGGCAGGTCGCTCGTCGAGTCGGCGTAGGCCACGCCCTCGGCGAGGTCGACGCCGTGGTCGGTGGCGTAGTCGGCCAGCACCGATGCGCGGGCCTCACCGGTGGGTGGCACGTCGACCAGCTCGCCCCGGTAGGTACCGTCGGGACGGGTGTCGAGGCGGGCGCACACCACGTCGTCGAACAACGGGCGCAGGGGCCCGATGGCGAAGTCGAGCGCCCCGGTGATCAGCACCGTGCGGTGGCCGAGCCGTCGGTGCTCGCGCACGCGGCGGATGGCGGCGGGGAACGACTTGGCCAGCAGCAGGTGGCTGAACATCTCGGCCGCGTCGTCGTCGAGCTGGGCGATCGGCGCCTTGTCGTAGCGCCGGTAGAAGTGGCGCAGGAAGTCGCTGCGGTCGCGGCGGTCGAGCGCCAGCAGCGACGGCGCCTCGGCCAGGGTCTTGAGCACGTACCTCAGCCGGTCATCGCGGGGCAGGCGGCGGGTGGCCAGCCAGGAGTACGAGGCGACCACGTTGGAGGCGATGAGCGTGTTCTCGAGGTCGAAGGCGGCGAAGTGGCGCTCGGGGGCGAGCACCTGGCGGCGCAGGCGATCCCCGCGGTTCACGGTGGTGCGCCCGCCCGGCGTCGTGCGGACGCGGGCGTGCTGGACCACCGACGGCAGGTGCACGTCGTGCACGTAGGTCGGCCAGTCGATGACGCTGGGATCGAAGCAGAAGGCGGCCCGGTCGTCGGCGTCGAGCGTGTCCCACCGGGCCAGAAGCCGGTCTACGCCGTAGATCGCCTCGCACTCCGCGTACGCGCCGTACAGCTCGACGTAGCCGAGGGCCCGTTCGGCCTCCTCGCGGCGCCCCTCGAGCTTGGCCGACCACGCCGCCTGCCGGCCGCGCAGGGGCAACGACTGCAGGGTCGACTCGGCCCGCTCGATGGTCGTCTTGGCGCGCTCGAGCTGGCGCTGGACCCGCCCGCGGCCGGGGAACGACCAGTCGGGCACCATGATCGGCTGACCCTCGCTGTCGTAGAGCGGCCGCTCGGTGAACCACTCGCGCACCAGGTCGACGAGCTGCCGGTAGCGCAGCGGGTTGGTCGACCCCGAGGCGACCTGCACGATCGACGGCTCCTCGGGCGGACCGCCCGCGGCCGCGTCGACGACGGCGGCCACCACCAGGTCGACCGGGATCACGTCAACCGTCCCCTCGGGCACGCCCGGGAACTCCTTCAGCAGGCCGCGGGCGTAGCTGATGATGATCGGTTCGGCCATGCGGAAGCCACGGATCCAGCCCGGCCGGGGCTCCGCCCAGGCCGACTCGATGATCGACGGCCGCACGATCGTCACCGGCACGTCCCCCCGCTGCTGGAGCAGACCCCGCTCGCCGAGCGCCTTGGTGTAGGCGTAGGCGTCGGGCCAGCCCAGCGAGGCCGCCCGGGCCCGGCCCGCCTCGACCATCCGGTCCTTCACCCACGCCTGGCGGCGCTGCTCGGTCTTGGCCGCCAGCGCGGGCGTACCGGCGGCGCCGAGCTCGTGGCGGGCCTGCTTGCGGTAGCGGGCGAGGGCCTCCGGGGTGCGGCTCTCGGCCTCGGCGTCCTGCCGGGCACGGCGAGCGCCGTCGACCTCGCCACGCCAGTCGACGTCCACGAAGAACGGGCTGTCGTGCACCGGCTCCTCGGGCGCGGCGCCCCGGCGGTTGCCGGCCACGTAGCAGGTGGACACCGAGACGAGGTGCGGGGCCACGCCCAGGTCGCGGAGCGCGAGGGCGATGCGGCTCGGCCCGAGCAGGTTGACCTCGACCGCGGCGTCGAGCGGCGAGTCGAACGCCACGGTGGCCGCCGAGTGCACGACGATGTCGCACGAGGCGAGCACGGCGCGGTCGCCCTCGTCGAGGCCGAGGCCGTCGGTGCCCACGTCGCCGGCGATCACCTGCACCCGCCGGTCGACCATGGCGTCGACCTCGGCGGATCCCAGCTCCGACCGGATCCGGTCGAAGGCGTCGTTGCGGAAGATCTCGCGCCGGGCCCGCTGGGCGACGCTGGAGCGCTTGCCGGACCGGATGAGCAGCACGAGCTCGCACCCGGGCACCGACCGCAGCAGGCGCTCGATGAGGGCCGTGCCGAGGAACCCGGTGCCGCCGGTGATGGCGATGCGCTTCCCGTCGAGGGCCTCGGGGATCACCGTCCTTGTCTACCATTTGGTAGATGGCGAAGGCGATGCCGACCCGGGCGGCCACGGCCGACAGGATCCTCGACGCCGCCCTCGACGCGTTCGGCACCCGGGGCTACGGCGCCACCTCGCTCGACGATCTCGCCGGCGACCTCGGCATCCGCAAGCAGACGATCCTCTACTGGTACTCCTCGAAGGAGGTGCTGCTCGACGCGGCGATCGACCGCACGGCGGCCGAGGTCACCCGGCGGCTGGAGCAGGCGGTCGCGTCGGCCGGGCAGGGCTTCGACCGCGTCGACGCCATCGTGCGGGCCATGTTCCGGCTCGCCGCGCGCCACCCGCCGATGCTCGGCTTCCTGCGCGAGGTCAGCCGCCTCGGGCCCCCGGCGTCGAGCCGGCTCCTCGGCGCCATCGCCCCGCTGGTCGCCCGGGCCTCCGGGTTCCTTGCCGACGAGATGGACGCCGGGCGCATGCGCCGCCACGACCCCCGCCTCATCCTGCTGGCCGCCTACTCGATGGTCACGGGGCTGGCCACCGAGGTCGAGGTGCTGCGCGCCTTCGGGGAGGAACCCACGCTGCCGTCGCTCGTTCGCCGCCGCAACGAGCTGCTCGCCCTGCTGCGTGCGGCACTCGTGCCGGCGTAGCCGTGCCCGTGCCGCCGTCGCCGTGTTCTAGTGGTGCGGACACCGACGAAAGCCGTCCGCGTCGAGGACGGGCGACGTCAGCGCTTCGTGGAGAAGCGTTCCCTGGGGTTCTGTGACCCGCACGGTTGTGGTGCCAACCAGCTCTGACCAGCCCATTCCTGTCCCACCCCGTCACTGGCCGTCACACCCGATGTCGGGGAGTTGAGGACTGGCTGAGGACTACAGCCGTCCCGTCTCCCGCGCCCACGCCTCGACGTCCGGCTCGCTCCCACACCCGTCCGATCGCCAGCTCGGTCGCGGGCTCAGGGAAGCCATCGGTGCGTGTTAGCTGATCGACGCGCTGGCGCGACACGCCGAGCATGGCGGCGTGACGGTGGCTGCCCCTCGCCCAGAGGGGTGGCAGGCGGTGTCCTCGCTCCGGCGCCACCCGTGACGACCGCCCGGCCGGATGGCCGGGCAGTGGCGCGTCCGTCGTCGACCGCCACTTGGCGGTCGGAACCACCCGACGGCGGTGCGGTTCCTCAACGCCGCGGGCGATTGGTGCGTGACCAAGGACACCTGACGCGTGCGTCACGTGACGCCGACGAACTGTCCAGAAGGGTCCATTGTCGCCTCGTCGGTTGGCGGACATCCGGCGCGAGGAGGACAGGACCATGTCGAACTTCAGCAAGCGGGCAGTGCGATGGGCGGCTCCGGTCGCCCTCGTCGGTGCAGTCGGACTCGTCGCGTGCGGCGACGGGGACGACGAGACCACCAGGACTGCCGCCCCGAAAGCTGCGGTCAGCGGTTCGGAGAATCGGCCCGCGTACGGTCGCTGGACCTCGAGATTCGGTGTTCATCTGGAGATTCCGGCTGAGGAGATCGCTCAGCTTGTCGCTCACCGTGAGCGGGCCGATCGGGCCGCCGCGGCGAGGCTCGCGGCGCAGGCCGACCAGTACGAGCGGTTGGCGCACCTCGAGGGCCAGGCCAACACCTACAGCCGCATCGAGGCGGGCAACCGGGCCGCCCGCAGCCACCTGGCCTGGGCCTGGGACCAGATTGCTCAGGCCGAATAGTACGTGGAGCAGCTGCAGGATCGAGCCGAGAGCAACTCGAGCGGCAACGATCCCTACGACGACGACTTCCTGCCCGGCAGTCGCCATGTGCCGGTGCGGTGAATGATCAGCGGGCGATCGTCGATTGGTAGCGGTTGACGATCACATTCCGGCGGGACAGGTGGAGCCCGAGGTCGATGCCCGTCGGCCTCGGGCACCACCGTCTGTAGGGTCCGACCCGCACACGGGCATGGCGATTTGTCACGGCAACGGGGTTGGCGCTGGTCCATCCCCAATCTATCTTACGAACACGTGTTCGAGGATTCCAGGATCGCCGTAGGGCGGCCGCGGCTCAGTGGTCGTATCGGTCATATCCGGCCTTCCGCTTCGGGTTCGAGCCGTGCAGCTCGCCGCCCCATATCCCGGCACGCTCACGCTCACTGGCCATCGCACATTCACTCTGAACCTCGCAGCCATCGCACACTTGCCGAGCCCGCCAGACGGCGGCAGTGGGATTACGTGTCGTCGGCGACGGAAAGAACCTCGCCGGCCCCAACCCGCGGCAGGCCGCCCGCCGATGCCAACCCGGACGGTCGAACAGATCAACGAAGTCGGTCGGCCGGAGCTCTAGTTCCAAGACAAGAGCCCCGGCCAACCTCGACCTTCGAGCCCGCCGACGGATGCGCAAACGGTGGTCTCGAGGGCCGTAGGGGCACAAGCTGGGGAAACGGAAATACCAGCCTTGGCATCGGTCACCGAAGACCGAGCTTTG
>OCZS010000199.1_pt1 | contig 19442 bp, 17 predicted proteins | sample 1539071 | NCBI WGS metagenome assembly OCZS01 (sample SAMEA3113584, study PRJEB22503) | soil metagenome
GCGGAGTACCGGGCGGTCCGCTGCCGGGCCGCGGCGGCGTAGTCCGGCACGGCGGTCACGTCCTCACCCACGAAGAACACGCTGAACAGGTTCCCGCTGGCCTGGATGACGTGCGCCACACCGGCCATCGTCAGCGCCGCGGCGACCTCGGCCCGCAACCGCTCGGCGATCGAGTCCAGGTGCGCGTACGCCGCCTCGTCGGCCAGGGCGAGTGCCGTCAGCCCGGCGGCGGTGGCGACCGGGTTGCCGGACAGTGTGCCGGCCTGGTAGACCCCGCCGACCGGGGCCAGGTGCTGCATCAGGTCGGCCCGACCGCCGAACGCCGCGGCCGGGAAGCCGCCGCCCATCACCTTGCCGAAGGTCATCAGGTCCGGCTGCACTCCGTCCAGGCCGTACTGGCCAGCGCGGCTGACCCGGAAGCCGGTCATCACCTCGTCGGAGATGAACAGGGCGCCGTGCGCCCGGCAAGTCTCGGCCAGGAAGGTGTTGAAGCCGACGCCGTCCTCGACGCCGGGCGGGACCACCCCCATGTTTCCGGCGGCCGCTTCGGTGATGACACAGGCGATCTCGTCGGGATAGGCGGCGAACACCTCGCGCACCGCGACCCGGTCGTTGTAGGACAGCACGATCGTGTCCGCGGTGGTCGCCTCGGTGACCCCCGGCGTGCCCGGAATGGCCCCTCCGGCGACTCTGGAGCCGGGACGGTTGGCCAAAGTGGCCACGCCCGAGCCGGCGGCGGCCAGCAGCGCGTCGACGTGGCCGTGGTAGCAGCCGGCGAACTTGATGATCTTGTTTCGCCCGGTGATGCCGCGGGCCAGCCGGAGCACCGACATGGTCGCCTCGGTCCCGGAGTTGACCAGCCGTACCTGGTCCACCGGTGTCCGCTCGATGATCGCCGTCGCCAGGTCGACCTCGGCCTCGGTCGGCGCGCCGTACGAGGTGCCCCGAGCCGCCGCGGCAGTGACGGCCGCGATGATCTCCGGATGGGCGTGCCCGTGCAGCAACGCCCCCCAGGAGGAGACGAGGTCGACGAGCTCGTTGCCGTCCAGGTCGTACAGGTAGGGGCCGGCGGCCCGCGCGATGAAGCGGGGGGTCCCGCCGACGGCCAGGAAGGCGCGGACCGGAGAGTTGACGCCACCGGGGATGACGGACTTTGCTCGCGCAAAAGCCTCAACGCTCCGTGATGTGCCCTGAGCCACGTATGCGCCCTAAGCCTGTCGAAGGGCCACGTCTAGCGCCCAGTAGCTCAGGATGAGGTCCGCCCCGGCCCGGCGGATCGAGATCAGCGCCTCGTTGATCGCGGGCTCGCGACTGATCCAGCCCTGGCTGGCGGCGGCCTCGACCATCGCGTACTCACCGGAGACGTTGTACGCGGCGACCGGCACGTTCACCGCCTCGCGGACCGCCCGGATGACGTCGAGGTAGGCCAGCGCCGGCTTGACCATGACGACGTCCGCACCCTGGGCGACATCCAGCTCGACCTCCCGCAGCGCCTCACGGACATTCGCCGGGTCTTGCTGGTAGGTCTTCCGGTCCCCCGTGAGCGGCGACGCGACCGCCTCCCGGAAGGGTCCGTAGAACGCCGAGGCGTACTTCGCGGCGTACGCCAGGATGGCCACGTCCTGGGCGCCCGCGCCGTCGAGGGCCCGGCGGATGGCGCCGACCTGCCCGTCCATCATCCCGCTCGGCCCGACCAGGTGCGCCCCGGCCGCCGCGTGCATCACGGCCATCTCGGCGTAGATCTGCACGGTGGCGTCGTTGTCCACCAGGCCGGACGGGGTAAGCACGCCGCAGTGGCCGTGGTCGGTGAACTCGTCCAGACAGACGTCGGACATCACCAGGCAGTCGTTTCCGACCTCCGAGCGGACGGCGGCGATGGCGCGGTTGAGGATGCCGTCGGGGTTCAGAGCCTGGCTGCCGGCCGCGTCCCTGGTCTCCGGGATGCCGAACAGCATCACTCCGGCCAGACCGGCGTCGGCCGCCTGGACCGCCGCCTTGCCCAGGGTGTCCAGCGTGTGCTGCACCACCCCGGGCATCGAGCTGATCGGCCGCGGCTCGCGGATCCCCTCGGCCACGAACAACGGCAGCACGAGCTGACGCGGCTCCAGCGTGGTCTCGGCGAGCATCGCCCGCATGACCGGCGTACTACGCAGCCGGCGCGGCCGGACGATCGGCACGGTCATGGCTGGCTTGGTCCTCCTTCGGCCGGCGAAAAGTCCACCAATGTGGAGTGTTCACCCAACAGCGGCGATACGGAGGCGGAAAGTCGCCATTGGTGGAGTTTTCTCGACGAACCGTCCGACGAAGGAGGACTTGGTTCGACGGAACCAACAGGACGCGAGCGCCTGCGCTCTCCACGCTCTTCGTCGCCGCGTACACGGGTCCGGTAGCACACCTAGTCCCTGCGGCGACTGTTGGGCTTCTTCTGCGACGGCCGCAGCACCGGCTCGCCCTCGGCCAGGAACGCGTCCCGCCGGGCGGCCGCAAAGCTGGCCAGCGCATCGGCAAGCTCGACCACCGATGGCTTGGCCGCCACCACGTCGACCCGCAGCCCGTGCTCCTCGCAGGTCCGCGCCGTCGCCGGGCCGATCACCGCGATGATCGTCTGCGGGTGCGGCTTGCCGGCGATCCCGACCAGGTTGCGCACCGTCGAGGAGGAGGTGAACACGACCGCGTCGAACTTGCCGGTCTTGATCGCCTCCCGTACTGGGGCCGGTGGCGGCGTGGCTCGTACGGTCCGGTACGCGGTGACGTCCTCCACCTCCCAGCCCAGCGCCTGCAGGCCCTCCGCCAAGGTCTCGGTGGCGATGTCGGCCCGGGGCAGGAAGACCCGGTTGATCGGGTCCAGCACGTCGTCGTAGGGCGGGAACTCCGCGGCCAGCCCGGCGGCCGACTGCTCGCCGGTCGGCACCAGGTCGGGCTCGATGCCCCACGCCTGCAGCGCCTGTGCGGTCACCTCGCCGACCACGGCGACCTTGAGCCCGGAGAAGGCACGCGCGTCCAGCCCGTACTCCTCGAACTTCTCCCGCACCGCCTTGATCGCGTTGACGGAGGTGAACGCCACCCACTCGTACCGGCCCTCGACCAGGCCGCGGACCGCCTTGTCCATCTGCAGCGGGCTGCGCGGCGGCTCGACCGAGATCGTCGGCACCTCCTCGCTGTGCGCGCCGTAGGTCCGCAGCCGGGCCACCATCGGGCCCGCCTGGTCCTTCGTCCGCGGCACCAGCACCCGCCAGCCGAACAGTGGTTTGGTCTCGTACCAGCTCAGCTCGTGCCGCTGCTCCGCGGCCGCCCCCATGATCACGTGCACCGGGTCCGCGGCGGGTGCGCGCACGGACCTCACCGCGGTGACCAGGCCGTCGAGCGTGGTCGGCAGGGTGATCTGCTCGGTGCTGCCGCCGTGCAGGGTGACGATCACCGGGTCGTCCTTGCCCCGGCCGGCCGTGAGGGCCGCCTCGACCAGCCCGGTGATCATGGAGACCCGGGTGCTGACCACGACCGTGGAGGCGGTGCCCCAGTCGACGGTGTTGGCCCGGCCGAACTTGCCGTCGGTGACCGACGCGAACTGCACACCGCCCGCGTGGATCAGGTCGATCCCGGCGTACTCGGGCACGGCGGTCAGGCTGGACACTCCCGGCACGACCTCGAAGTCGATGCCGCCGCGTACGCAGGCCGCCGCCTCGTCGGCCACGGCGTTGTCCAGGAACGGGTCGCCGGTGACCAACCGGACGACGCGGGCCCCGGCGGCCGCGTGCTTGAGCACGATCTTGGCCCGGGCCGACGGGGTGAGCGGGCGCCGCGCCTCGGTCAGGCCGATGGTGGTCACCTCCGCCCCCTCCGCGAGGGTGATCGCCGGATGGTTCAGGATCTCCCGTTGGCGGTCGTCGTCCAAGATCACCGCGCTCGCGTCGGCCAAGGCAGCGATCGCGCCCAGCGTCAGCAGGTCGGGGTCGCCGGGGCCAGTGCCGACGAAGATCACTCGCCCCCGGGTTGCGGGTGCGGTGGGAGCCGTGGGGGTCTGGGTCCGAGTGGTACGGGCCGAAGATGCGTACGGGCCGAAGATGTGCTCACTGACTTCTCGCGTTCTGTTGTACTCCCCCACCGAGTCTTCTTATCGGCGCGGGCGTGGGAGGTTAGGCAGCCCGGCAAGGACCCGACCCGCGTGATATACCCCGAAGTCCCACGGTTCAGACGTGGCGCCGTGCGCCTCGAACCTCAGGACGGAGTCCGCAGGAAGGGGCTCTGCCAAGTTGCTCAATAAGGTTCTCCCAATTACCGCCGTCAGAGTCAAATCGGCGCTTGTACCACGGACAGACTTGACAACGGCGCGGGATCCCACCGGTGCGGTGCAACCCGCTTCCAGAGCGGTCAGGAAGCCCCGCTCGGCCTGGGTCTCCGCCCGCGCCACCGGCTCGTCGAGATCAGCCACCGCCGCCCGGAGATCGGCGGGGAGTCCGGTGGCGGTCTCCAGGGCCAGCGCACCCTGACCCGGGGCGGGCAGCATCACCGCATGATCGAGGACCTCGGCCGGCAACGCGCAGACGACGGTGTCGGCGGCCTCCGGGTCGGAGTCGGTCAGGTAGCCGAGCCGGCGCAGGCCGGCGGCGGCCAGCACGACAGCGTGCAGCTCGCCCCGGGCGGCCAGGCCGATTCGAGTGTCCACGTTGCCGCGGACCGGCACCACCTCGAGGGCGACGCCCGACCGCGCGGCCCAGTCGTGCAGCTGCATGGCGCGCCGCGGGGAGCCGGTGCCGACGCGGACGCCGTCGCTCAGGTCGGCCCACCGGCGCCCGATCAGCACGTCGCGGGTGTCCTCGCGCGCCGGGACGGCGGTCACCTCGAGGTCAGCTTCCGCGCCGGTCGGCAGGTCCTTCAGCGAGTGCACGGCGACGTCGATCGAGCCGGCCCGCAAGGCGTCCCGGACCGCGCCGACGAACACACCCGTGCCGCCGATCTCGGCCAGGTGTCGGCGATCGACGTCACCGCGCGTGGTCACGCCGACGAACGTCCAGGGCACACCGCGGGCGGTGAGCGCCGCCCCGACCAGCTCGACCTGGGCCCGGGCCAGCGGCGACGTACGCGCACCCAGGCGGAGCGCATCGGTCACTACCGGCGGACCTCCGGCGACAGCACGGCGGCGACGGTCTGCGGGTCGAGGGCGAACAGCTCCCGGAGTGCGGCGGCGTAGTCCGGACCCTCGGGATCGCTGGACAGCTCCTGGACCCGCACGGTCGGCGCGTGCAGCAGCTTGTCGACGATCCGGCGGACGGTGCGCTGCACCTCGTCCCGCTCATGACCATCCAGACCGGGCAGCCGGGTCTCCAGGCGACGGAGCTCGGCGGCCACCACGTCCGAGGCCATGGTGCGCAGGGCGACCACGGTCGGCGCGACCTGGGCGGCCCGGCGCAGACCCAGGAAGGCGCTGACCTCGCCCTGGACCAGCTGCCGGGCGGACTCGACCTCGGCCACGCTGGCCGCATCGTGCTGCTCGACCACCAACCGGTCCAGGTTGACCAGCGTGATGCCGGCCTCGGCCACGTCGGCGCTGACGTCGGCGGGCAGGGCCAGGTCGACCACGCCACGTACCGGGGTGCCGGCCAGGTCGGCGGCGGTCAGCGTCAGGGTCCGGGCGCCGGTGCAGGTGACCAGTACGTCGGCCCGGGTCAGGGCGTCGCCCAGCTCGGTCAGCGGCACGGCCCGGCCGCCCACAGCGTCGGCGAGCACCTGGGCCCGGGCCAGCGTGCGGTTCACGCAGGTCACGTCGGCGCCGGCCGCCGCGGCGGTACGGGCCGCCAGTCCGGCCATGGCCCCGGCGCCGACGACCAGCGCCCGCTGGCCGGCGAGCGGGCCGCGCTCGTCGGTGAGCAGGCGGTAGGCCACGCTGACCAGGGAACGGCCTGCGCTGCCGATCCCGGTCTCGGCCTGAACCCGCTTGCCGACCCGCAGCGCCTGCTGGAACAAGGCGTTGAGCGCGGTCCCGACCGTGCCCGAGGACTGGGCGGCGGTGAGCGCGTTCTTGACCTGGCCGAGGATCTGGCTCTCCCCGATCACCACGGAGTCCAGCCCCGCCGCCACGGAGAAGGTGTGGGCGACCGCACCCTCGTCGAAGTAGACGGCACAACGGGCCTGCACGGTGGGGATGCTGAGGCCACCGAGGTCGGCGAGCGCCTCCGTGGCGTCGGCCAGCGCACCGTGGAACCGGGAGACCGAGGCGTAGATCTCGGTGCGGTTGCAGGTGGCCAGGACCACGGCCTCATCGATGTGCTCGCTGGTCAGCAGCTGGTCGGCCAGCTTGCCCACGGCCGAGGCGTCCAGCGCCAGCTCGGCCAGCTGGGCCACGGACGTCGACTTGTGGGAGACGCTCACCACCAGAACGCTCATCGACCACTTCCCCCTCGTGCCGCGTAGGCCTGCAGGCTGTCCTCGTTCTTGCGTTGCTCGTGGTAGGCGAGGATCTGCAGCTCCTGGCCGAGGTCGACCTTACGGACGTTGACCCCTTCGGGCACCACCAACACCGTCGGTGCAAAGTTGAGGATGCTGGTGACGCCCAGATACACCAGGCGGTCGGTCACGGCCTGGGCGGCGTCGGCCGGCGTCGCGATCACGCCGATCGCCGCCCCGGTCCGGGAGACGACCTCCTCCAGCTCGGTCAGGTCAGAGATGGCCAGGCCGTGGATCTGCTTGCCGACCAGCTCCCGGTTGGGGTCGACCAGTCCGACGACGCGGAAGCCGCGGCTGTAGAAGCCGGAGTAGTTGGCCAGCGCGGTGCCCAGGTTGCCGATCCCGACGATGATCACCGGCCAGTCGTGGGTCGAGCCGACCTCGCGGCCGATCTGGTGCAGCAGGTAGCGCACGTCGTAGCCCACGCCGCGGGTGCCGTACGAGCCGAGGTAGGACAGGTCCTTACGCAGCTGGGCGGAGTTCACCCCGGCGGCCTCGGCCAGGGCGCGGCTGCTCACCGTATCGATGCCGTTCTCGATCAGGTGGTTGAGGGCGCGGAGGTACACCGGGAGCCGAGCCACGGTCGCCTCCGGGATGCCCTTGAGCGGGCTGACGGCGCGTAGCGGATCGCTGGAGAACGTCTGCGTCAACGCCCCTCCTGATCTCGGTCCGCCCGTCTGGCCTGGTCATCTCACTCTAGGTGGCTTGTGAAGAGGTGCACAAACCCTCCCCGGCCTACGAACTCCCGGGCGGGAGAGCCGCGAGATAGGCGGCTCCGCGCGGGGAAAGCCGGTATCCGACCTCGAGCGACTCGGTGAGGCCGAGGGCCTTGAGGCGGCGGACGCGGAGCTTGAAGTACGCCCGCTCCTGTCCCGCGGCAGCCGCCAGCTCGGTGGAGACGACGCCGGGGTGCCGCGCGATCAGCTCCAGTGCCTGCCGGGTCCACGGCCGCTCGGCGGCTCGGTCCATCCGGTCGAGCTTGGCGCGCAGGGTGGCGAGCTCGGCCTCGTCCAGTTCACCCGCCTCACGAAGGGCGATGCGCGGATCCGGGCCGGCCAGGCGGATCCCGACCCGGTAGAGGCCACCGGCCCCCTTCTTGGCCGTCCAGGACAGCAGCGCATCCCGCGAGTCGAAGCCCGCGTCGTACGCGTCCGCCTCGGTCAGCGCGTCGGCGTCCGCCGGCGCGATGCTGGTCACCTCGACCACTCCGGCGCGGGTTGTGAAGCGGGAGCCGGGCTGCGGCCGAACGGTGCTCCAGCGCCGGAACGTCGCGGTGACCCGCCCCTCGCTCAGGCCGCGTAACGTCCGGGCGTCGAACAGCACGTTCAGATCTTGTGCGGGGGGTCCGAGGGGGGTCGTCCCCCCTCACGGTTGACGGCGGGACGCGGTCGCGCCAGCGCCGCCCGCAGCCGGGTCGGGTCGACCCGCCAGAAGTCGTGCTGGGCGCCGTCGACGAAGGTCACCGGCACCTGGTCGGTGTACTGCCGACGGAGCTCCGGGTCCTCGTCCACGTTGCGGGTCTGGTACGCCTCGCCGGTCTCGGCGCAGACCGCGGCCACCGTCTCGATCGCCACGTCGCAGAGGTGGCAGCCCTCGCGCGTGAGGACCAGCACCCGGGGCGTCACGGCGCGTCCTCGGTCGCCAGGGTTCCACGCAGCCGGCCCTTCTGTACCTGTCCGGTGGTGCCGCGAGGCAGCGCGTCGACGACGGCGATCGTGGTCGGGCGCTTGAACTTCGCGAGCCGGTTGGCGCAATGGGCGGCGACCGCCTCGCGGGTCAGCGACGGCCCGGTGACGAAGGCGACGACCTGGGAGGACCCCGTACGCGGGTCCGGCCGACCGAGCACCGCCACGGACTCCACCCCGGGCAGCTCCAGGATCGCGTCCTCGACCTCGGCGGGATAGACCGGGAAGCCGTTGACCGAGATCAGCTCCAGCGCCCGGTCGACGAGGAACAGCTCGCCGTCGCGCAGGTAGCCGATGTCGCCGGTGGCGAACCAGCCGTCGGGGTCGGGGCCGCCGGAGCCGTCCGGCCAGTACCCGGAGAACAGGTTGGCGCCGCGGATCGCGATCTCACCGGGTTCCCCGTCCTCGCCGTTGTTGATCCGGACCTCGACCCCGGGCAGCGGCCGCCCGACGTGCCCGTGGCCGAGTAGCGGGCCGCCGACGGTGGTCGAGACGCCGGCGGCGGCTTCGGTCAGGCCGTAGCCCAGGTCGACGCGCAGCCGGGTCAGGGCGGCGAACTCGTCGCGTAGGGCCTCCGGGAGCGCGGCCCCGCCACAGATGACGGTGATGACCGAGGTCAGGTGCGTGGCCGCCCGGCCGTCTTGCCGGATCCGGTACAGCACGGCGGGCACCACCAGCCGAGCCCCGGACCGCAGCCAGCCGCCGAGCACCGCATTCAGCCCGAACACCCCGAAGAACGGCAGCAGGCCCAGCACCGTGGTCTGCGGCCCGACGAAGTCCAGCGCGTACGTGTGCTCGGCGTGGGCGATCAGCGCCCGGTGGCTGAGCATCACCGCCTTCGGGTCGCCGGTGCTCCCGGCGGTGTACACCAGGGCGGAGAGCGCCTCCGGATCCCGGGGTGCGATCACCGGCTCGCTCCCCGAGCCGGCCAGGGTCGAGAGACCGGCGGCGGTGAGCGGGATCGTGGGACCGTCGAGATCGTCGATCCCGTTCGCGGCGAGAACGACCGCCACCCCGCAGTGTCGGAGGGCCGCGTTCCGCTCGGTGGCCTCGAGGTCGGGGTCGACCGGCACGGCGACGAGCCCGGCCCGCAGTGCGGCGAGGTAGCCGATCACGAACTCCAGGCTGTTGGCGCCGACCAGGCCGATGCGATGCCCAGCCACCAGGCCGCGGCCGACCAGTCCGCGGGCCACGGCGGTGACCTGCTCGTCCAGCGCCGCCCAGCTCAGGCTCCGCCGCTCCGGGAGCGGCTGCACCGCGGCCTCGACGTCGGGCTGGGTGGCCGCCTGCCGGCTGAGGAGGTCGGCCAGGTTCACGTACGCCGGGCGGTCTGCGACAGGGTCGCGCGACGCCTCGTGCTCGATCACGTTCCGGAGTCTTCCACGTCTAGGGTGGTGCGCGTGACCGGATCGGAGGGCGCCCGGTCGACGCCGGAAGACCCGGTGTCCGGGCACGCAGAGCAGGTCGAGCCGCTGCCGGACAGCGATGCCTCGGCTATCCGAGTCGACCCCACCGACCCGCTGGCCGCGCCCGGCCCGCTAGGCGTCGAGGCGGGCCCCGGACCGGTCGCGCCGCTGATCAGGGAAGACGTCGGGGCGGCCGCGTTCTTCGACCTGGACAACACGGTGATGCAGGGCGCCTCGATGTTCCACCTGGCCAAGGGGTTCTACCGGCGGGGGTTCTTCCCCGCCCAGGTGATCCTCAGGGGGCTCTGGCTGCAGACCTACTTCCGGATCGTCGGACGGGAGAACCCGAAGCACATCCAGGCGGCGCGTAGCACCACCCTCGGATTCATCGAGGGGCACACCGTCGCCGAGGTCGAGGAGATCGCCACCGAGGTCTACGAGGAGTCGATCGCCGCGCGGATCTGGCCGGGCACGCGGGCGATGGCGCAGATGCACCTGGACGTCGGTCAGCCGGTCTGGCTGGTCACCGCCGCGCCGGTGGAGGTGGCCGGCATCATCGCCGCCCGGCTGGGCCTGACCGGGGCGCTGGGCACAACGGCGGAGCACGTCGGAGGCGTCTACACCGGCCGGCTGCGCGGTGACCTGCTGCATGGGCCGGCCAAGGCCGAGGCGGTACGGGCGCTGGCGCACGAGCACGGACTGGACCTGGCCCGGTGCTTCGCCTACTCGGACTCGTTCAACGACCTCCCGATGCTGTCGTTGGTCGGGCATCCCTGCGCCATCAACCCCGACCCCCGGCTGCTGGCGCACGCGGAGGAGCAGGACTGGCAGATCCGGGACTACCGGACCGGCCGCCGGGCGGCGCGGGTGGGACTGCTCGGGGCGGCCGGAGCGGGAGCGACGGCAGGCGCGGTGGCGACCGGGCTGGCCGTGCGCCGGCGGGTGTGGGGTGCAAGGCCGGCCCGAAACGGGAGTCGCGCACTCGATCGCGGCAGGCTACGGAATCGGCGGCGGCCTGCTGGCCACCGCTGACACCCGCCGGGTCAGCGAGGCTGTCGACTCGTTCCTCCCCGGCGGTCGCTGATTTCGCAGGCGCCGGGCATCGCCTGGCCCGCTAGCGATCCTTGGTTGTTAGGACCGGCGGGCCGCCACGAACAGCACCACGGCGGCCAGGCGAAGGGTCTCCTCCAGGGCGCCGGCCTTGATGTCGGCCGCGTACGGCCACCGCGAGTCCGGCCAGCGCGCCCGCCCCGACGTAGACGAAGCCCTTGAGCTGGTCGACGTCGAAGCGGGGGTCAGACACGCCGGTCGGCCGCCGCCCCGCGAGCACCAGCACGGTGAAGCCGGCGAACGCCAGCAGGATCACCGCCAGGGCCCAATACATCGCCGCTCGCTAGGCCGAGTTCGTCGAGAATCCGCGAGCGTCGGTAAGGCCGGGCCCGCTGGCGTCCGGACGAACGAGTCGAGCACGACACGCTTCTCGTCGTGCGAGCGAGCGAGGAAGACGGCAGCATCCGGCACGGCCGGGCGCGAGCGGACAGCTCATCTCAGAAGAACGCGCTGCGACGCTGGGTCAGACATTCGTACAGCGTGTGCTGGATGGTCTCGCGCACCTGGTCGGTGACGTCGAAGACCACCATCGGGTCCTCGGCGGCGCCGGGCGGCAGCTCGTCGGTGGTCACCGCCTCGCCGAACTCGATCATCCACTTGCTCGGCAGCGGGACCAGCCCCAGCAGGCCGAGCCAGGGGAACAGCGGGGTGATCGGGAAGTACGGCACCCCGAGCGCCCGGGCCAGCACCGGCGCGCTGCTGAGCAGTGGGTAGATCTCCTCCGACCCGACGATGGACACGGGGATGATCGGGACCTGGGCCCGGACTGCCGCTGAGACGAACCCGCCCCGGCCGAAGCGCTGGAGCTTGTAGCGGTCCGCGTACGGCTTGCCCAGACCCTTGAAGCCCTCGGGGAACACGGCAACCAGCTGGTCACCGGCCAGCAGCCGTTCGGCGTCCTCCTGACAGGCCAGCGTGGTGCCGGTCTTGCGGGCGAGGTCGTGGGAGTACGGCGTCTTGAAGATCAGGTCGGCGCCGAGCATCCGCACGTGCCGGGCGATCTCGTCGTAGACCACGGTCTGCAGGATCATCCCGTCGAGCGGCAGGGTGCCAGCGTGGTTGGACACCAGCAGCGCCGAGCCCGACGTCGGCAGGTTCTCCCCTCCGCGCACCTCGACCCGGAACCAGGTCTGCACCAGGGGCCGTAGCAGCGGCAGGAAGATCTTGGTGGTGAACTCAGGATCGAAACCGAACTGGTCGACCGCGTAGTCGCCGGTGAGCCGGGACCGGGCGAACGCCACCGTCTCCTCGACCGACCACGGCCACTCCACCCCGACCCGGCCGGCGAGCGTCGCCAAGGTCTGCCACGGGTCGGTGGCGAGGCCGCGGAGCGGGGCGAAGGATGCTCGGCTCAGTCCGGCGATCGCCCCTTGCAGCGTCCCGACCAGCTCCGACAGCACGGCGCCCAATGAGTGCGTGGGCGGCGCCTCATCGGGCGGCGCCTCGGCTGGGTCCGGAGGCTCCATGCGGGGTCGTCCCCCCTTGCCGGGCTGAGCTGGCTCGGTCGGTGAGCCCTCCATGTCCTCGGGACCAGGCGGCGGGCCGCCGGCGGCCGACGGACTGGTGCGGCTGCCCCGGCCGGCGCCTCCGCGTCAGCCACGGCGGCCTCCGACACCGGCCGACGTGGCGTCGCCCAGGAACCGGCCGACCAGGGCAAGAGCCTCGTCCACCCGGGCGGAGCTGAGCACTCCCGGCGGCGCACTGGCGGCGAACTCCGCCAGGGCCGACCGGCTGGAATGGCGCGGGGTGAAGCCGGTGGTGGAGGTGAACCGGCTGGTGTCCATGCCCCGACCATAGGTCAGCGCATCGATCTGGTCGGCGGAGAAGTCGCTGAGCCTGGCCTGCCGCAACCCGGCCGCCACCATCGGGGCCAGCGGCTTCGGGACGCCGACCCACGGCCGTCCAAGCATGCCGAGCGCCTGGGACAAGGTGACGATGTCCGGTGCGGCGACGTTGTAGGTGCCGGGCACATCATCCCGGGTGACCAGCAGCAGGGCGTCGACCGCGTCGCTCGGGTGCAGGAACTGCAGCCGCGCATCGAAGCCCATCACCCGGGGGACAACCGGCAGCGAGAGGTAGCGCGTGACGTTGCTGTCAACCCCCGCCCCCATCAGGTTGGCCAGCCGAAGGGTGGTGACCGCGACGTCGGGACGCCGACGGGCCAAGCCGCGGACGTAGGACTCCACCTCCACCGAGTCCTTGCCGAACCCGGTCCGCGGCGGCACCCGAGGTGTGAGGTCCTCGGTGAACCGGGCCGGGTCGCGGAACGATGCGCCGTAGACCGACACCGAGCTCTGCACCACCAGTTTGCGGAACCACCAGCGAGCGCATGCTCGGCGCCTTCTGGCAGGCCGCCAGCAGCTGCATGGTGCCGATGACGTTGATCTCCTTCATCGACGACCGCCCACCGGCGGAGCGCGGTGTGGCCACGATCGCCATGTGCACCACGGTGTCGACCGCGTGCGCGGCGATCACCTTGCTGATGGTCGGGTTGCGGATGTCCGCGCGGACGAACGAGCAGCGGCCTAGGTCGTGCCGTGGTGGAGTGACATCAGCCCCGAGTACAACGTGGTCGTCGTCAGCGGCCAGGGCACGGGCGAGGCGAGCACCAAGATCACGGGAGACCCCGGTGACCAAGATCCGCTTCGTCGCCACCGTGCCCTGCCGGGTGGCCTACTTGCCCGCGCGGCGACGCTGGATGCGCGTGCGCTTCAGCAGCTTGCGGTGCTTCTTCTTCGCCATCCGCTTACGCCGCTTCTTGATGACCGAACCCATGAAACCCTCTCGACACCGGCGCCGGTCGCCGGACAACTAGGGCAGCCTACCTGGAGCCGGCATCGCGTGCGAGTCACCTTGGGCGCGCGATATCGGCGAGCGCGGACCGGCATAACGACCGTGCGGTCCCGCCGGCTGCCGCACGCGGCGGCCAGCAGCCGGCCCCGGGGGTCCTCCTCCAGCCGAACGAGCAGGGTCTCGACGGGGTCCGCGCCGCCGCCGGGATCGGGTTCGGCCAGCAGCCGGGCGAACTGGTGGCTGGTGACGTAGTCGAAGCCGACCAGCAGGGCGGCCTGAGCCGCGCCCGGCTCTGCTGGCCCGACCGCCGCGATCGCCCCCTCCATCCGGTCCAGCACCCGCCGCTCCACCTCCTCACGGACCACCGCGTACAGCCCGAGCTTGCTGCCGAAGTGGTGGTAGAGCGAACCGGTGGTCACTCCGGCCGCGCGCGCCAGCCCGCCGACGGCCACCCCGTCGTAGCCGTGCTTCCCGAAGGCGGCCAGCGCCTCGGCGGCGAGGCGACCGCGAGCCGAGGACGGCACCGGCACCCACTCCCGCATGCCGCCATAATGCAGTATCTTCTGGGCATAACCTAGTTACGGAGGACCGATGAAGCTCGATTTCTGGTACGCCCCGGTGACCGACCTGCCTGCCGCCCTCGCGCTGTACCGCGACACCCTCGGTTGGGAGGAGGCCTGGCGGGAGGGGGAGTTGACAGCAAGCCTCACTCTGCCCGGTACCGACGTGCAGCTGATGCTCGACGCGCACAACGCGTACGTGCCCGGGCCGATCTTCTTCGTGGACCGGGTCGCGGACTTCCAGCGCGAGCACAGGGACCGGCTGCAGTGGCGATACCCGCCGGCGGCCATCCCGGGCGGTCAGCTGGGCGGCTTCGCGGACGCCTCGGGCAACGTGGTCTACGTGATGGATCAAGCCGGCGACTGACCGCCTCGTAGTCTGCGGTGCGTGACGGACTACCTGGAGGACTTTCTGCCTGACCGCGGCCACCGCAGCCGCCCGCGCGCCTGGCTGGACAGCGACGCACCGCAGCTCAGCCTGAACGGCGAGTGGCGGTTCCGCTGGTCCCCGTCGGCCCGCGGCCTGGATGACGACGCGGTGGCCGCGGTCGACTTCGACGACAGCGGCTGGGACACCCTCGCGGTGCCGTCGCACTGGGTCCTGCCGCCGGGCGGGCCCTATGGCCAGCCGATCTACACCAACGTGCAGTACCCGTTCCCGATCGACCCGCCGCACGTGCCGGACGAGAACCCGACCGGCGACCACCGGCGCGCCTTCGACCTTCCCGACTGGGATGTCGAGCACATCCTGCTGCGGTTCGATGGAGCGGAGTCGCTCTACCGGGTCTGGCTGAACGGCACCGAGGTCGGCATCGCAACGGGCAGCCGCCTGGTGCAGGAGTTCGACGTCACCGACCTCGTCCGGCCCGGCCGGAACGTGATCGTGGTCCGGGTGCACCAGTGGTCCTCGGCCAGCTACCTGGAGGACCAGGACCAGTGGTGGTTGCCGGGGATCTTCCGCGACGTCACCCTGCTCGGTCGTCCGCGCGGGGCGCTCGAGGATGTCTGGCTCCGGGCCGGGTACGCGACCGACGGCACCGGCATGGTGGTGCCGGAGATCGTTGCCGCGGCGGCGGCCTTTCCCGTCGCGGTCGAGATCGCGGAGCTGGGTGTCCGGCAGGAGTTCGCGGATGCCGCGGCGGTGGCCGCGTTCGATGTGGGGTCGGTCGAGCCGTGGAGCGCCGAGGTGCCGCGGCTCTACGCCGCAGAGGTGCGCTCGGCCGGGGAGACCGTACGCCTGCGGCTCGGCTTCCGCACGGTGCGGATCGTCGGCGACCAGCTCCTGGTCAACGGGCGGAAGGTCGTCTTCCGGGGCATGAACCGGCACGAGACCCACCCCGACCGCGGCCGGGTCTTCGACTCCGAGCACGCCCGGGCTGACCTGATCTTGATGAAGCAGCACAACGTGAACGCCATCCGGACCAGCCACTACCCACCGCACCCCCGAGTGCTCGACCTGGCCGACGAGCTCGGGCTGTGGGTGATCCTGGAGTGCGACCTGGAGACCCACGGCTTCGGCTTCGGCGGCTGGCGGGGCAACCCGAGCGACGACCCCCGCTGGGAGGCGGCGTACCTGAACCGGATCGAGCGCACCGTGGAGCGGGACAAGAACCACCCGTCGGTGATCATCTGGTCACTGGGGAACGAGTCCGGCACCGGCCGCAACCTGGCCCAGATGGCTCACTGGGTGCACCGCCGCGACCCGGAGCGACCGGTGCACTACGAGGGCGACTACACCTGCGCCTACACCGACATCTACTCCCGGATGTACCCCAACTTCGTCGAGACCGAGGCCATCGGCGCCCAGACCGGGCCGATCTCGTACCTGGCCAATCCCGCCGATGCCGGCCGGGTGCGGAGCAAGCCGTTCCTGCTCTGCGAGTACGGGCACGCGATGGGCAACGGCCCGGGGGCGCTGGACCGCTACGACGACCTGCTCACCCGTTATCCACGGCTGCACGGCGGTTTCATCTGGGAGTGGCGCGACCACGGGCTGCGGACGCGTACGCCGGACGGGGTGGGGTACTTCGGCTACGGCGGGGACTTCGACGAGGTGGTGCACGACGGCAACTTCGTGATGGATGGGATGGTGCTGCCGGACGGGACGCCGATGCCGGGCCTGGCCGAGTTCGCCGCGGTGAATGCGCCGGTGACCTTCACCCGCGAGGGCGAGGCGGTAGTAGCCACCAACCGGCAGCACACCCGGTCCACCGCCGGGTTGCGGTTCGTCGGCCGGCTGGAGGTGGACGGCCGGGTAACGGTCGAGCAGCCCCTGGTTGACCCCGGCATCGAGCCGGGCGGCTCGGCCACCCTGGCCCAGCCGGCCTCCCTGCGGCAGGCGGCCGAGGACGGGGAGACCTGGCTGACCGTACGGGCCGAGCTGGCCGCGGACGAGCCGTGGGCGCCGGCCGGGCACGTCGTGGCCCGGGCGCAGTTCCGCGTGGGCGCGGCCGAACCGGCCGTTCCGGCCGCCTGGCCCAGCGATCCCGGCATGGTGCCGACCGAGAGCACCATCGCGCTCGGCCCGGCGACCTTCGACGCGTGGACCGGACGGCTGCGCTCCCTGCACGGGCTGGCTGTTGACGGGCCGCGGCTGGAGCTATGGCGGGCGCCGACCGACAACGACCGCAGCGCGATGCGCGGGTCGTTCGAGCTGGCCGGTCCGGAGGCGACCGATGGCGAAGGAGCGCCGGGGCCGAGCTCGGCGCAACGCTGGTCCGAGCGCGGGCTGGACCGGCTGGTGCACCGGGTACTCCAGGTCGGTGGGCGGGCCCACGACGTCGTGGTGCGGACGCGGGTGTCTGCGGCCAACAGCGAGCTGTTCGTCGACGTCGACTACCGCTGGAGGCTGGCCGATGATCTCGGGCTGCGGGTCGAGGTGACACCGTCGCCCGGCTGGGACTGCACCTGGCCGCGGGTCGGGATACGCCTCGACCTACCGGGCAGCCTGACCGAGGCCAGCTGGTTCGGCACCGGACCGGACGAGTCCTATCCGGACACCCGGCAGGCGGCGCGGGTCGGCCGGTTTCGGGCTCCGATCGATGACCTGGTGGCGAACTACTCGCGGCCGCAGGAGAGCGGACACCGGGCGGAGCTGCGGGAGCTGGCCGTCGCCGACGGCGACGGCGTGCGGCTGCGCGTCCGGACGGCCCCGAACGCCGCAGGACACCGTCCCGGGTTCACCCTGCGGCGGCACACCCCGCAGCAGGTCGACCAGGCCGGGCACCCGCACGAGCTCCCGGCCAGCGAGCAGGTCTACCTGTTCCTCGACGACGCGGTGCACGGAATCGGCTCGCGGTCGTGCGGGATCGACGTCCTGCCCGAGCACGCACTGTGGCCCGGCGCCCGGGCCATCACGGTCTGGTTCGGGACCCCGTGATGTGCCCGAAGCGTGTCGAAGGGCCTCGCGCGTTGCTCAGGCCGCAGACTCAACCTGCGTCGTAGAAGGCCTTGGCCAGGTAGGCGTTCAGGGCCTTCTCGGAGACCCGGAAGCTGCGGCCGAACTGCACAGCCTCCAGCTGGCCCGAGTGGATGAGCCGGTACACGCTCATCTTGGACAGCCGGACGATCGCGGCCACCTCGGCCACCGTCAGGAACTTGCCGCCCGGCAGGTTCGCCCCGAGCGGGGTCACTCCTGCGGGTGCGGCCTGCGCGGACGCAGACTCCTCAGTCATGTTGTGACACCCATTCCTGTACCTCGTCGCGCCGGCTTCCCCTCCGGCGACCCGGGTACTGGTGTGAGAGTAGTGGTAAACGATGCTGCTGGTACAGCAGATGTTCGAAACGGATCTATAACTCAGGGTCGAGACCGAGCTCGGGGAACACCGCTCGCCGGGTGGCGAGGATGGCCTGGTCCAGTCGGCTTTCCGGGGTGAAGCCGTCGGTGAAGGGCTCGAACGACACGTCCACACCGTCGGTCATCGTGGTCGGTGCGCCGTCCCCCATCTCGGCCCGCCAGGCCTCCGGCACCCGGGTCTGCGGGTCCAACGGCTCGCCGCCGACGATGCTCAGCAGGTGGGTCCAGGCTCGGGGGACGACGTGCGTCACCGCATATCCGCCCCCGCCGGTGGACACCCAACGGCCCTCGCACAGCTCGTCCGCAAGGTCGGCCAGCGCCAGGTAGGAGGCCCGCTGACCATCCACGCTGAGGTCCAGGTCGGCCAGTGGGTCGTGCCGGTGCGAGTCGCAGCCGTGCTGGGTCACCAGCACCTGCGGCTGGTGCGCCCGCAGCACGTCGGGCACCACGGCATGGAAGGCGCGCAACCACCCGGCGTCGCTGGTACCGGGCGGCAGCGCCACGTTGACCGACCGACCCTCGGCACCGGAGTCCCCGGTCTCGAACGCGTACCCGGTCCCGGGGAACAGGCAGACCGGAGTCTCGTGCATGCTCACCGTCATCACGCGTGGGTCGTCGTAGAAGATCGCCTGCACGCCGTCGCCGTGATGCACGTCGACGTCGACGTAGCCGACCCGCGAGACTCCGTGGTCCAGCAGCCAGCGGATGGCGACCGCGACGTCGTTGTAGACGCAGAAGCCGCTGGTCCGGGCGGGCATCGCGTGGTGCAGCCCGCCGCTGATGTTGCTGGCCCGGGTGACCTCGCCGCGCCAGACCCGGCTCGCCGCCTCGGTGGTCGCCATGGTGACCGCGGCAGCGATGTCGTGCATGCCTGGGAAGACGGGGTTGTCGCTGGTGCCCAACCCGTACTCAGCGTCCGGCTCTCCGCGGCGTACGGCGTCGATGTAGTCGCTCGCGTGCACCGTCCGCAGCAGGTCGAGGTCGACCGGCGGCGGCGGCACGATCGTGAGCCGGTCGAGGATGCCGAGCTGGTCGGCCAGCGAGATGGTGTGGGTGACGCGTCCCGGCGCCATGGGGTGGTTGGCGCCGAAGTCGTAGCGGGTCAGCTCGTCGGCGTAGACCAGCAGGCCGGTCATCCCCGTGCGCCGCTGTCGGATGGCGTCTGGCGGGCCGCGGCGGCCAGCTCCCGGCTGCGGTCCCGGGCCGCCTCCATGGCGCCGAGGAAGGCCGCGCGGACCTTGTGGTCCTCCAGCTGACGGACCGCGGCGGCGGTGGTGCCGCCCGGAGATGTCACCCGCTCCCGCAGGACGGTGGGATGCTCGCCGGTCTCCCGCAGCAGCTTGGCCGAGCCCAGCATGGTCTGCACCACCAGCTCGGTCGAGATGTCCCGCGGCAGGCCGAGATGCACGCCGGCCTCGATCATCGCCTCGACGACGAAGAACAGGTACGCCGGCCCAGAGCCGGAGATGGCGGTCACCGCGTCCTGGTAGCGCTCGGGCACGGTGACCACTCGACCGGTGGCCGACAGGATCTCGGTCACCCGGTCCAGATGCTCCTGGTCGGAGTGCGACCCGGCGGAGATGGCCGCCATTCCCTCGTCGACCTGGGCCGGGGTGTTGGGCATCACCCGGACGACCGCGACGCCGTCGGC
>OCZS010000200.1_pt1 | contig 19410 bp, 21 predicted proteins | sample 1539071 | NCBI WGS metagenome assembly OCZS01 (sample SAMEA3113584, study PRJEB22503) | soil metagenome
GCTTGTGAGAATGTATGTCCTCCTCAATGTGTAAAGATATTCCAGAAAGGCTAGTGCTTTTGAACCAAAAACAGGACGAAGCGGTATAAGTGTATCATATTTACATCTGCTAGCGATGCTGGTCTTGGGTAAATGCGCGGTCTCATTGTTGCTTGAAAAGTACTTGGAAGTGCAATTCCACCTGTATTACACTCTCACGGAGTCGAACGGTCTTGCCAGGAAGCGTTGACGAGTTTCTAACAACGGCATTCCTCATCGCGGCTTGGACTTTGACGTTTTACAGTCTTAACTTTTTCTTTTTAGTATATCAGTTATCACATAGGAGGAGAACTAGGAGCAAGGATGTAGACATTTTCCATCTGCCCCTGGTAACTGTTCAGCTTCCATTATACAATGAGAAATATGTTTCTTCGCGACTTATTGACGCTGTTTGCAATATGGATTATCCCAAGGATAGACTAGAAATCCAGGTTCTTGATGATTCTGAAGACGACTCTAGGGAACTTGTGTTAGAGTCAGTCCAAATGAACAGGCTCAAAGGTTTTGACATCCATTACATGTCTAGACAGGACAGGTCAGGGTTCAAGGCCGGCGCGCTGCGAATGGGAACAGAGTACGCCAGAGGGGAATTCATTGCGATCTTTGACGCTGATTTCGTTCCGCCTCCTGATTTTCTAAAAAAGTCTCTGAGGTATTTTTCGGACCCGACAATAGGACTGGTACAGTGTAGGTGGGGCCACATGAACGAAAATTATTCCACGCTTACCGAGGCCCAGGCATTATCACTTGACCTGCACTTCTTGGTGGAGCAGAACGCTAAAAGTTCCACACACCTTTTTATGAATTTTAATGGGACAGCAGGCATATGGCGAGCATCTTGTATTAGAGACGCTGGAGGATGGCATACGGGAACGCTAGTCGAGGATATGGACCTCAGCTTCAGGGCGCAGATGAAAGGCTGGAAGTTGTTATTTGATGAAGACATAGTAGTTTCAGGTGAGCTTCCAGTTCAAATGAATGCTGCCAAACGACAACAGTTTCGGTGGGCGAAGGGTACGACGCAGCTCGCAATGAAGCTACTAGGAGAACTGTTACTCTGCAAACAAATACCGGTGGACACAAAAATCCAAGCGTTCATTCAGCTTACGAGACACATAATATATCCTCTGTTTCTAGCTCAGTTTATCTTATTTCCAATTCTGCTCAACTCAGATAATACAACATACCGAATGGCTTTCACACCGCATCTCGCCTTGCTTTTTTACCTTTTGCTGGGGCCGGTCTCATATTTATACATCATAAGACGCCTTTGGCCAACAAGATGGGCATCAAAAGCAAGACAATATTGGATTTTGTTATTCTTTGCTGCAGGAATTTCTGTCAACAACACCATAGGCGTATTCGACGCACTACTGGGTAACAAAAATGAATTCCTAAGAACCCCTAAGTTTGGTATAGTGAACAGAAGCGACATTTGGACGGACAAGGACTACGTATTGCCATTTAACCGAACAGCATTACTTGAGATTTTCTTTTCAATTTACGGTTTCCTAGCGGCTTTTGTCTGTATCTTCTCTGGGAACATTTTCTTTTTGCCAATAATTCTAATACAAACGATAGGATTGGTGTACGTAACGTACTTAAGTATTATCGACTCTCGGAAGAAACCTACGGTGCCTGAAAAGCGACGTGAGATTTCTCAACCTCATTGTTCTGTTCTTGTCCTCTCAGGAAATATAAATAACTCGAACGACGAAGTATCTACGAGCAATCGAGAAAATAATATGATTCCAGATTTACGGTTGAATCACAGAAGAGCCTGGAGTACATTTCTGTCAAAAGCCGTACCTTTAGGATTTCTAACGCTTTTGGCTAGCGGCGCAATTGGTGCGATTTACGGCTATCAAAATTCAATTTACCCACTGGACAAGGCAACAGGGTATTTGTCACGGGCCCAGTCGGCCCAAACACCCCAGCTGGTATTATTTTATCTCGACGAAGCAAAGGAATTGATCCCTCCCAATGGCAACCCAGTCTGGACATTCCCAAATCCTAGGACTGATTTTGAGCTTATCTATCTTGAGATAAATGCGATGCAAGAAAGAGCACTAACAATTTCTCGCTTGGAGCCTCATAGCGCTGCATATAATACGGCCTTAGAAGATCTTCATTCTTCTATCAGGATAATTGAAATGAACTTGATGGAAGCACAGCCGTATATTTACGGCAGCCTGACCAACATTCTTTTTACCAGCATTTGGATAGGCTTAATTTTATTGGCGTACAGTCTGATCAGAAGGAACAGAAGAAAATTCAGAGAAACAGGAGTGTCACGAAGCTAACAGCGAGGCTTGGGATTGAAAAGCGGTTACTTTACGATTCTTCTTCCCGGTCCATTAGATGCTTAGTAGTATCATGGTCAGTTACCCTAGTGCTTTCATCAATCATCAGAAAGATGGCTCATCATCCCTCTTATAAGGCGACACACAGATTATTAAGGATATTCTCAAAGAATCAAATACTTGTCAACAAAACAACATAAAGTTGACTTCTTGGTTTAAATAGAAAATTAATTTTCGAAGCTTGTGTCCAAGAGCCAAGTTCTGCACAAGATATCTCTTAGCGGAAGAAACGGAATAAAGAGGACCGAAATAAGAAAGGAATTTCAGCACATCCCCGTCGATGACGAGGTTGAGTCATTGCTCAAAAATGGTGAAATAGTAATGGAAAAAAGAGGGGCGGCATGCTATCTTTGGGAAGCGGAAAACTATTTACAGTATGTATTAACTACCGATACAAAATTTAAGATATTATATACATTAATAGAAGAAATAAAAGTTCTATTGGAGCGTGACCCTAAGCAGACAACGATAACCCCACTTCCTGCCACGATAGAGCATACTTCTCATCACACCGATGCTGGCACTAATTACATTTATGGTCAGGATCACAGAATAGCCATTGACAAGGAAAAGTTCGGGAGAGACTTCAGGTTAACGCTTCGACAAAATTCAGGCTCTTCGGGATGGGTGTCATTATCGAAAATCAGAGAACAGATGGACAAAACGTACAGTATTGAAAGGGACCACTTTTACACACTGGTTCAAGAAATTGCAAATAAAGAATACGAGACCTATGAACTTTCTTCCGGTGGGATTGAGGGCATCACCGTTAGAGGATTACTTCACGGCTTTATAAGGTGCATCTGATGTATCCATACGGTTTAACTGAGAATCCCTTTCCAAGTGCTCCTACTCCAGGAGATTCAGATATCGTACACCTAGGGGGAAAGAGACACAAGAAGGCAAAGTCCCTTGTAATTAGTTGCATAAAAGATATGGAGAACAAAATACAGCAGGAACACGGCGCAATGCATTTTCGGCTTATCACGGTAATTCAGGACGTAGGTTCAGGAAAGACGCATCTGGCCCTACATCTTAGGAGCTGCAGTGAATTGTCCGATAAAGCCATGCTTTCGTTTACTGACTTGTCGCAGCTCCTTCCCAGAACAATCAACAACTTTTACAGAGCAATGATGAAAGGATTTCAGAAGCACCAACTTGACCAACTCCGTCATGCCATATTGAACCACTTAAGAGAAAGAGCGGAACAAGATGGAGAAAAGAAATGCAGCAAGATCTTTGGATATGGTTTCTTGGACAAGTTGAAAGGAGATGGACTAGAGCACAAGATGCGCCTAGTACTAGAGAATAAAATCAGTCACGACAGCAAGGCATTAAATGAAGTGCTTGCCCAAAGATTCTCTGAAGTAGAGATCGCTATGATCCAATTGATTGTCGGTAACAAGTTAGGACTTAGTCCTCCCGAGGTTAGTAGCTTGGAAGAAATGGTGTCGAATGTAAGTGCGCTCTCAAGGCTAAATCTGACATTTCTCGGCAGAATTACCGTCTTCGAAATTGATGAGTTTGATTCGGATAGGCAATCGATGGATCTTCTGAAAGCTATGATTAACTTACATCTGCCTTCCACCTTACTGCTCCTAGTCCTAACCCCGTTAGCATACGAAGAAATAAGAAATTCTAACACCTCTTTGTATGATAGGCTCGAAAAAGCAAACTACAGGATTGATCTTGCTGGTTCGAATACGCTTGATGAAATATGTGATATAGTCCTGGAATACATGACCTATGGCCGAAGTAATAATGCAGCGGATGATTCAGAGCAAGCAGACCTCCTTCGGAAAATAAAAATATTGTATGACGAATTTCCCGATTTTAGAAATATTAGATCCATGGTCAACGTTATGTACCATGCCGTTGAGCATGCGGCAGAGAATGGTTCCCAAACCATAGATGAAAAAACTTTGGACCAGACAATCGCTTCTATCTATCCTGGACTAAAGTTAAGAGAAAACTTAATGCCTGTACCAATTTCTGAATTTATCAAAATTGCTGAAGAATCCATGAGTATTGAGAAAATTAAATCCAGAGTAGAGCTGGCAATCAGAGCGCTTCTCAGTTGCGCGAGCGATAATGGGAGAGCTACTAAAGCAGCCATTCTTCGGAAAAATGGTAGTCGTATTGATTTAGCATATGACGACTTTGTAGGGGGGAAGACAGGTCTCGAATGTTCCATAGGTGAAGGAAATGCGAGATGTGTCGGAATTCCGGTAGTTCATGCTCCGCCTGACAATCGACCGAAAGGTTCTGATAAACAAGGTAGCAATAGCAGCAACGAAAACCAAGAGCAGAGCACTACATGCGTAGAAATTGACCGGCATAAGTTGGTAGATTTGATTTATTTTAGCGACAAATACAATAATAATCAGGTGGGGAAGGATGACTTAGAACGAGCCCTGGCCCTTGGAGAATCTCTTAACCTTTACTAACGTTTCTTTCCATCCCCTTCGTCTTCTATGTCGTGTCACAAACTCTTTTAAGGGAGAAGGGTATTTGCTCAAATGTGGACAAGGGCACTCGTGACGACAACTGCAAATACTATCAGGCAACCCCTGAGGATTTATTTAGGTGTAATATTTGTGGAAAGATAGCAGAATACATCATACACCTTGAGTTGGTCAAAGAGAGAAGTAACTATACGATTGTGGAATCCGATGATAATATGCCTTTTTACCTTTGCAAGGTCCATGAATATGTATACAAGAAAATGCGAACCAGTATTGACTTGAAGGATTACTTTGACGAGACCATCAGAGAGAATCGATAATCTCTACGTTAGCAGAGACCTCATCATAAACAGGGCTCTGAGTGACCCGAATATGCTTGCAGCGAAGCGTCCAGCTTCTCATGGATTCTAGTAAAGCTTTTTTCAAACTTTGTCAGAGTCGCTCCTAATTAAAACGGTCAAGGACTGCTCCAAATGTTAAATGCAGCATGGTTATAGTTAATTAGATGCGACAGCCGGGATTTGAACCCGGGTTACCAGATTGGCAATCTGATGTCCTAGACCAAACTGGACGACTGTCGCTCGTATTGGTCACGAAGGGACGCTATTAAAGCATAACGAAATCTATTCCCTATGCCTTAGCCTAGTTTAAATCCCGGTGATCTTGGCTGGATAGAGGAACAAATGTCGGGGCAATTCTTGTTCCTGTTAAAAAATATAATCATCGCAAGCCATTCATTGGTGCTGTGAGCAACATCGTCTAGGGTAACACTAACTCCTTATATTGTTTAGACCTGCTCCTAACTCCTTATTTTGCCAGCTTCAATTGATAAGCTTTCTTTTTCGAGATCTGCTTCATCAGGCAAGGTATTGTACGAGGATGTGGTCCTTGCATTGATCCTTTTATATTATATTGTATGCTGTGACTTATGTCGTTCTTGGCCTTCGGCACAATTATGGAAGAATTAAAAGCCAATATAGATTCCAACAAATCGGTAATTGAATTAAGCGTTAAGAAGAACCCTCTTCTGGGGTTCAACAAGGTCAACGAACTCGCGCAGTTTGTAGGTCGCAGGTACAACATGGATATCCGCCTTCATTTCCCCGATAGCTCGAGGATTCGAGACGTCAGCGCTTATGGAACAGAGAACATAGGCATTGTCATTGATAGTTCCAGGAAGAGTTTTCCCATTCCCCGAGAAGCCATAAAGAGAGAAGCCGAGGGACTGGCCGACTTTATCGAAGCAAAAGATGCATACATGTATGAGGGTAAAGAAGGCGTTCGAGTATTATTAGAGTCCGGGAGATTAGAGATCCAACCTGGCGCTCTCCATCTTTGGTGTAAAGTGAATAGTCAAATCGTAAGGTATGTTGATTGGCTCATGGAATATGTGTATTATCCTAGACAAAAGTGAGCTCTCCGATTAGACCTATACCAACCCCAAGCTCGACGCTTGATTTCAGATCTGATTTTTATAAATTAATTCGTAACTGTATTGAAGATTTCCTGAACTATCGTATGCTTGCGCGCGTACAGGCAATGGCATATCTCGATTAATCCATATTTTACTCTCCTGCGGCCCTACATCGTAGCTTAAGAGAAAGGTATCGAATACTCCCGCTCGAGTGTGTAACGTGTTATGATCAACTATTTTAACCGGTACTTCTCCCGAATCGAGGAGAAGCTTATCCCATACAGCCCCTGTAATCAGATACTTTGGTCCTCTCGCCAACTCTCGTATCACAAAAATGGATTTGTCCAAAAAATTCACTGAATCGAGATTCTCCTTATCGACCGGTCCAATACGACTTAACTGATTTTGCGATAGCAGAACTGAAAATTCATCGTTGTGAGAACCGTTGTAAATGGATAATGATACATTCCAATCAGTTTTCTCTAGCCTTGTAAAATTAAGCCATACGGTGGCATTGTACGGAGGCTCGTGAGGAGCATGGCTGGTCGTCATGTACTGAAGAGAGAAACTATTTACAGGTGTCTTGCCTACGGTCCATAAGTCACTCTGGTCTGGAGGATCAAGAAAAGATGAACCGGTTCCCGAGAAGCCCCCTCCTATCGCAATGATAATTACACTAACACCAATTCCTACTATGCTAAATATTACGGATAGCAAAAGAACACTTCGCTTCAGAGACACCGGTTCTTTTCAGCAGTGTATTCACACCGTGTATATTTAAGCCAATCTCGATTTGTGTCACAACCTTGGGGTAAACATTTCGATGATGCCCTGTATAGCAAAGACAAAGACAGAAGAGAGCTTGATCGTCATAGTTTATGATGATGATCAAAGGTCCTTATCCGTTTGCAAAGGAGACATGAGCGAGAGCCATTGATTTTCTCCTTTTTGGAATACTCTTACGCACTTAATTGGGACTTTTCATCCGACGGCGATGGTTGATCGGAGCCATAGATAGTTATTTCTCAGAAGGTCTTAGATTTAAATAGCCAGACCCGACTATGAAGGTCATGTCAGATCTACCACAACAGAATCAACAAGTTCAAAGAGAAGGAACCCGCGACGCAATATATATAGGAAAAAAGCCCTTGATGGCATATGTAACATCCACACTCATCCAGCTCGCCAATCAACCTTCAGTAACCATTAAGGCAAGAGGATTAAGTATTGGAAGAGCTGTCGACGTATCCCAAATCATCCTTAAGCGAATGGAAAATGCAGGATACAAAGTTGGCGAAGTAAGGATAGGCTCAGAGACAGTCCAATCAGAGGACGGTAGGACCAGGAATGTTTCAACGATCGAAATCGAAATTAAGAGAACCTAAAATGTAGCAGCCCTGTCTCCGATTCTTTTTGTTATCTGGATATACCTTTGAAGGCTGTTTGAAAAGATGCGGTCTGGAACGGTAGCGCTTTTTCTTGCACATCTGAATCCTGTGACGAGAACTCATGTTCGTATTATATCCCATCTGGAGAGCATGTATCATACGGTTTATGTGTTTCCTGTCAGGTTCCTAGAACGTGGGCGCGAGATAAACACAAGAAGTTTTCCCTTTTCTTACAATCTAAGAAGGACTATGATTGAATCATTATTTGGGACAAGCAGCGTCGCTGTATTGCCAAATTATACATTCTATGCCCCGTTCATCAGGTATCTCCCGCCTCTAATATCTCCCTATTCTTGGTCCCTCAGAAATGACATAGTTAATAGTATTAAAAAAAAAAGTTTGTGTCGTATACGGGTGACAGGTTAGAGAGAATCGCCTTGAAATTTTACCGTTTAAACCCAGTGACCGCCAGCCGCCTCCAAATTTCTGCCTCTTACATTAGGGAGTTGATGTATACTCAAGCGAGTGAAGGAAAAATACGAATGCCAAGAACCGAGACTCAAAAGGGCAAGCACAAGTGGTCTGAGCATGTTCCATCTGAAGTTCTTCAGATAATCGAGGACAATTGGGCTGTTGTAAGAAAGTTCGCTTTGTGTCCAGATAAAACTATGAAATTAATGGGCATGAAATTTCCGTCACAAGGCTTCCTGTAGCCTCGAAGATATTTATATTCCGCGAATAGCTTTTGCTCTCGATGAAGAACAAGGGCGCGGAGTACGTCTGGTTTGATGGCGAGTTTGTAAAATGGGAACAGGCGACCGTGCCTGTAATGACCCATTCTCTTCACTATGGGACCGCAGTGTTTGAGGGCATACGCGCGTATGGAACAGAAAACAACTTGTTTATTTTTAGGCTTGAAGATCATATGAGGCGACTCAAACATTCGGCATCCGTTTATTGTTTCAATTCACGCAACACAGTAAAAGAACTATGTAATGCAACAGTGGCATTAGCACAGAAAATTATGATTAGGCGGTCTTGCTATATTCGACCCCTTACGTTTGTGGGGTTACACGGCATAGACCTTAATATTACAAGAGATTCGCCCACCCACACGGTTATCATAATTTTCCCATTTGACAAGTACTTCAAAGAGGAAGGGGTTAAAGCTTGCGTTTCCTCGTGGAGAAGAATCCACGATAGTTCCATTCCACCCCTAGCGAAGGCTGCCGGAAATTATCTAAATTCTATCCTCGCTACGCAAGAATGTAAGCGTAATGGATACGATGAATCCATCATGCTTGACATGCAGGGAAATGTTAGCGAGGCCTCCGGCGAGAATATATTTTTGGTGAGGAATAACCAAATAAGCGTCCCCCACCTTGCAGGTTCGGCTCTGGAAGGAATTACAAGGGAAACAGCAATGATTATTGCTCGGAGGTTGGGCTACGAAGTGACGGAGAGACCCATCGCGAGGACCGAGCTTTACACGGCCGATGAACTATTTCTTACTGGGACAGCGGCAGAGATCGTGGCTGTGACTCATCTGGATGGTAGACCCATCTGTGGAGGTAGAGAGGGACATGTAACAAAGCAGATTCGTCAAATGTATGCGAAAATCGTATGCGGCAAGGTCGCTGAATACGTAGGGTGGGTAACGCCAGTATGGTAAAGGAACTCTCTGACGTCAATATCGCAGTAATTGGCGTGGGTGGCTGGGGAAAAAACCATGCCAGGGTCCTTATGGACCTAGGAGTTCTGGCAGCCATATGCGATGCCAACGAAGAACGCGCGAGGGAAATCGCTGAAAAGTACCATACATGCTACTATACGTCACTAGATGATATGCTTAGAGAGAAAATACCATTACACGGCTGTGTCGTGTGTACACCGACAAGGACGCATTTCGATGTAGCGAAAAGGGTAATGGAGCATGGCATCAATGTATTTGTAGAAAAGCCACTTTCGTTCTCTTCAGCTGAGTGCCAAGAAATGATCAATATAAGTGTGAACAGGAAAGTTCTTCTCACATCGGGTTATATAGAAAGGTTTAACCCGGTGGTCCAAGACCTCAAACGTATCATAGAAAATAGGGCTTACGGAGATTTGTTAATGATGGAATTCCGCAGAGAGAACCGGATGCCGATGCATATAAAGGATGTAGGTATTATCTACGATACTTCTGTCCACGATATTGACACCGCGATGTTTTTGTTTAATAGCCGGCCGAATGTCATCTTTGCGAGGGCCGGTGCCAAGTTTCACTCGTATGAAGACTTCGCCACTATAATGTTAGGATTTGAAGACCAGAAGGTTGCGATAATAGCATCCAATTGGATAACACCAAAGAAAGTGAGAACTTTCAATGCCGTCTGCACCGAGGGAATAATTTCTGGAGACTTTATAACTCAAGAGTTACATATTGATGAAGCAGAACGAACGGTAACTCCCAGGCGAAAGGGGAATCTCTTAGAACCTCTCGCTCTGGAATTAAAGAGTTTTATAGGTGCCTTACAAGGTAAGACCGATGAGTCTTTGATATCTGCACCAGATGCCACTAATGTAACGAGGGTTGCAGAGTCAGCGATCTTGTCCAGCAAGACAGGATCACCAATATATCTCGAGTTGAAATAAATGAAGAAGCAACTATTAGATATTCTTGCCTGCCCTATTGACAAGTTTTACCCCTTAGAGCTATTTGAGCTTAATTCGAGAAAGATAGCCAGAGATGACTCAGATGAACAGCAAGGGGAATCAATAATTGAGGAGGGAATCCTTTATTGCGGTCAATGCGCGAGGTTTTATCCAATCATCGATGAGATCCCAATAATGCTTCCCGATGACTTACGGGATAGAGAGAGCGACCTTAAATTTTTGCAAAAATGGCGTGACAGAATTCCAAATAAAGTTATTAGTGATCCTCAGCCATACCACATATAGAAGAGGCCAAATTAAGAAAAATGGATACCCAGGGAGAAGAAAAAGACTCCGAGATCCCAGCTGTAACCAATTGGATATCTAAGACTTCGATAATAGGAAAGAACGTACAGATATGGCATTTTACGTATATTGGAGATAAAACCAGAATCGGTGATAACGCCATGATCGGCTCGCTAACGCATATAGACTATAATGTCAGCGTCGGGGAGAATACTCGCATAGAAGGGTCTGTATATATTCCTCCTCTCACGGTCATAGGGAAAAATGTCTTCATAGGCCCAGGGGCCACCTTTACAAATGACCCTTACCCAATGAGTCCCAAGATGAGAGGGGTCGTTATTAATGACGGGGCCGTTATAGGAGGAGGGGCAGCAATTAAGGCAGGCGTTGTGGTGGGAAGCAATGCCGTAGTCGCTATGGGTTCGGTGGTGATCAGAGACGTACCCGCTGACGTAGTAGTTATGGGGAATCCTGCGAGGATAAAATATACAAGGAATGAGTACAACGAAAAGCAACAAATGTGGAATTCATAGCGACGGATTCTCTCTCCCTGCCAGCCTTATTTTTGTGTATCATGTAATTGTTTCGGATTTTACCAGGTTTTATGCACCTTTTGCCTTGCGACACCAAGGCAAACGATTAGACGAAGAACACGCGCTCAGGCTTAATGGTGTGATTCTGCAGGAAAATAGTTCCATACGCCATAGTTATCCGGCTATGCTACATGCAGGGTTAGCCTGCATAATTATGGCATCTGAAACATTGTTACTTTTAGTCTGGATATTATGAAGGTCATTCTTCGAGCATGCAATAATTACGACCGTTTTGTCGGAGGGATACAACTCCAACTTCGTGCCGTACTGTAGTTCTACGTCTCCGATATAGTCCTTAAGTCTAGATTCGAGAGAGTGCATTAACTCGATTTTATCTCCTCGCATTTCATTTACATCTAGTGTCCATGCGACTACGACCTTAATCCTACTGGCTTTAAGATCCCTATTCTTCAGAGTATCTCGTATCCTATCGATTAAATACTTGATATAGCCCTCGGTAGCCTTTATGGTCCCATTAACGAGATACATTAGGGGTCCGGCTCCCGTAAGAGATGCGCTGATTGCTCTTAGATCATAAAGCCCATTTGAAATGTCATCGAGGAAAACATCTGTGAAGGAGCCGTAAATCCCCTCGTTTATTTTATTACCTTTCGCGTGCTTAAAGATCTCTAGCACACTTGCTGTTCCACTGTACAAGTTCATTATATTTATAGCATGTATAAACTCCGCAGACGCCGGATCAACAATGGTTAGTTTTCCGATCATGTTTGGATGGTTCAAAATTTTGGATATCTCTGCGCTATTTTCTAAGTTCATCGATCCGACCGTCAGCTCTTTAGAAAATGACTTGCTGGTATTCAATGGTATGTAATAATAGTGGAAATCCCTATTCACTGATAAGCCGGTGACGTGCTCTATCATGGCAATATTTTCAGAGTTACCACCAATCCCCGTGGGAAGACAATACACCACCGAGCAGCCCTTAGGTAAAGCACGAATAGCATCTCGTAATTTTATGAGGGAATCAGCTTTGGCTTCCTGTCCAGTTTTCCTAATTTTTGGTGCAAAGAATAAGTACGAGGCGTCCTTAACAGCGATATCTATGGGCTCAAGGGCAAGGAGCGGTTCGTCCTCCATGAGAGACGAAACATCTGCATAAGAGGTCGCAATCTCCGGTTTAAGAGTAATGGCCATTCGAGCTGCCTCGTCAATTAGAGATACCTTATAGCCCCTAATCGCTAATGAGGACGCAATTCGGTATCCCTCTGTACTAAGTCCATAGATGACTGTATTATTCGAGCTATCTTTGCTCATAACGAATCTGGACCAACCTCGAGAACCATTTTCCCCTGAGCTATGAAAGAGAGGTTAAAGAAAAGGTTTTTTCTTGCAAGACCCTATTTTCATTAGTTTTGAAAGTTTGGTTTGACATATTGACTCCGAAGCAGGTAATGTTTTTCAAACCCGCTATAGATATCCTGACAGCTCAGGGACACGAACTCTTATGTACCTCACGAGAATATAGGGAGGCAAACGAACTAGCTCGGCTAAGGAAAATTGACCTTAAGGTGGTTGGAAAGCATGGCGGCGCGGAGAGAAGTCACAAGTTGTGGCAAAGCGCCAGCAGGGTACTGAAACTAACAGAAATAATTAGCGCTTTTGAACCAGAGGCAGCAATATCTTTTTCATCCCCGGAAGCGTGCCGGGTAGCATTTGGATTGGGTATAAAGAATATAGGCTTTAATGATTCTCCTCATGCCGTTGCCGTTGCTAAACTTTCCGTCCCTCTTCTCGACTTATTATTTTGTCCGTGGGTTATACCAAATACTCCTTGGATAAATTATGGGGCTCAAAGGAGAAATATCATCAAATATCGGGGGCTAGATCCCGTCGCTTGGTTACGAAGATATCCAAAAGAAATGCTCTCCACATCCCATGCTGGTCCGAACTATTTCCAAAGCAGAAAAGATCCTAAGACCTCGAAAAAAATAGTTTTAATAAGGATGGAGGAAGCCCAGGCATCCTATATTGCATACAAAGAGTTTGCAGATAGCACCATCAAGATGTTGGATAAGCTAATAAATAATCTGGCCGATATCGCAGATTTTTTTATCCTATGCAGATATGAAGACCAAAAAGATCTGATTGCTGAGAGATATGCTGATAAGGCGACTGTTATTTCAAACGTTGTAGATGGTCTTGCTCTGATATTTCAGTCCGACGTTTTTGTAGGGGCCGGCGGGACTATGACCGCGGAGGCAGCACTTCTAGGCAAGCCGACCATCTCTATAGCACCGACAAGCTTTTATGTGGAAAAATACCTCGTTTCGCAGGGATTAATCCAAAAGGCTTCTAGTCCTGAGGAGCTTGAAAAAATAACTAGAATGATAGCTACCGATCATGGCTACGCTGACAAACAGCTTCGGAAGGCAACTCGAGCCATAAATAAGATGGAAGACCCCATAGAAAAGCTTGTTTCACTTTTAACCAATAATACATAACATTATAAAGTTAGGAAATCATATGAAAAATGCCCGGGAAGCCCGGTGGAGGATGTCTTCGTTCCGCCGACTGTAGCGGCCAAGCATAGAGGCCTTTGGAGCCTTTGACCCCAGTTCGAATCTGGGCCGGGCTAGTAATATGTTCTAAATATGTTCTGACAGAAATTATATTAGAACGCATCAGAGCCTGATGTCTTCTATCCTTTAGTAACTTGAGCTGTATGCTGAGTCGGCAGAAACTAATTGCTTTGCACAAAATAAGAAATAACTTCGTGAACGGATATCCAGGCTAGAGGTCTCCAACCTCCTTGTGTTCTTCCGCCATTTGCAGAAGACGATCAAACGCTAAGGCTACACATTTTTCCCGTTCTGAGATATTTCGCTCGTGAGCTTTTTTTTTCTCATCAAGGAGATCAAAAAGATCCTGTTGTTGAGATACTGAAGGTGATCCAGATGAGAGACGCATTTCTATCGATTTTTCTGGACTTAAGCTTTGAATCACCTTGATGACATCACCTGGTTCAATACTTGTGTCAATTTCTCCCAGGGTACTTCGTACTTCGGACTCAGTTAGTTTAGACAATGGGATATTGCCTCTTTCAACGGCAGTCCTTACCAGCGAACCAACCACACGGTGAGCAGAACGAAACGAAATGCGTTTTTGCAATACCAGCTTCTCAGCAATATCAGCTGAAATAGCGTAACTGTTACGTGCTGCCTCTATCAACCTAGCATGGTTTACTTTGACATCTATAATCAACCCGATAAGAATGTCCAAGCTCTCTTGGACGATGCATGATGATTTAACCAGTCCAGGCTTCAATTCTTGTAGGTCTCTACTATATCCTGACGGAAGTCCCTTTACTAAGGACATTGCGGCAAAAAGATTACCAGCGACCGTGGAAGCTTTTGCACGTATTAGTTCAAGCGTATCAGGATTTTTCTTTTGTGGCATCAGACTCGAACTTGAAGAGTATTTATCGGGAATTTCCACGAAACCGAACTCAGTGGTACTCCATAGGATGAAGTCCTCAGCTATCCTAGACAGATTCAACATTATAATGCTAAGTGATGACATGAATTCGATTAAGTCATCTCTTGATGTGGTTGCATCAATAGAATTGTTTAGAACACCTTTGAACCCTAGTAAGGATGCTGTCCTATTCCTATCAATACTGATACTTGTACCTCCTATAGCACATGCGCCGAGCGGTGACATATTTATTCTATTGTAAGAATCATTCAACCTGTCCACGTCTCTAAAGAGGTTTTCCGCATAGGATAAGAGAAAATGGGCAAAAGTTCCTAGCTGCGCCTGCTGGAGATGAGTATACATGGGCATAATGGAATGGAAGTTGTCCCGAGATCTTGACAGCAGAGCGCCAATAAGATGAAGTAGGGTTCGAGAAATTCTGTTGATAGAATCCCTAACCATCATTCGAAGATCAAGGATAACCTGGTCGTTTCTTGATCTAGCAGTCTGCAAGATACCACCTACACCATTGCCTAATTTTGCTATAAGGAACGCCTCAATGCATTCGTGTATATCCTCGAATTTCTCCGTAGACAAGACTTTGGGATTATTCCTTATACTCCTTAGACCGACCAAAAGATCTTCTAAGTTAGGAGAGGATAAAAAACCAATTTCGTGTAACATTATCACGTGAGCTTCACTTCCCAAAATATCATAATATAACAAATGGTAATCTGTTTGGACTGAAGAGAGAAAATTGAGCGCATCCTTGTCTAGAGAATCTGTGGTTCTTGACCTGTACACACCTAGAGAATTCCATCAGCTTTATTTTAGTTTTGCAAACCAAGAGGGCGTCTAGCCGTTAGAGAAGGCTTTGGTCTCGACAGATGAATTGTCGTTGGGAATGATTAAATAGTAATTAAGGACGCTATATTGTATGGTTCAAGACCTCCAAAACACACGAAAGCAAATTTTTGACGAATTGACTAAAATAGTGGATCCCGAAATAGGAGTATCCATAATGGAGCTTGAATTGGTCGATAATGTAAACATCGATTCCGGAAGCGTATCTATAGATTTGCACTTAACAAGTCCTTTCTGTCCGGCCGTGTTTGGCTTCAAGATAGCCCAGGACGTTAGAGACAATGTTTACAGAATTCCGGAGATAAGCTCAGTTAAAGTAAACGTTAGTAACCATTTCATGTCAGAGGCCATCAATAAGCAAGTGAACGAAAGCACACCTCCTCAGAAGCCTTAGGGGAAAAACCCTTAGGAGTCATACATATTGCTTGGAAGAATTGTTCACGCCGACGCTAAGGATACTTTCCATTGGTATTGTGTTTTACTTCTCCCCGTTATCTATCTTTCTTAGGTCGGCCGAAATCCTAGGACTCTTAGAGATGCTCAGTAGGTGGCTCCTTAACAATTGTATTCCTAAAGCTGGGTCGACCCCCTTTGGGCAAACGGCACTGCACGAACCTGCGAAGTGACATCTCCAAATACCATGTCTCTCATCTACAATGTTTAACCGCTTCTTGCCCGCGTCATCCCTGTTATCCGCAAAGTACCTATATGCCTGGGATAGAGCCTGTGGTCCAGGGAATTTTGTATCCGTCGCAACCGTAGGGCAAGCAGAGTAACAAAGCCCACACTTTATGCAATATGAAAATTGAAGAAAGTTATCTATATCACTTGGAGTCTGTTTGAATTCGCTGAGCATATCTCTCTCCGGATCGGGGTGCCGGTTCTCAATAAAAGGATGCATGTCTCTATGGTGACTGAAAAACTGCTGAAAATCTGTTACAAGGTCTCTTATAAGCGGGAAATTGGGAAGAGGCTCGCAAGTAATTGTATCGGTCCCTAGCTCAGAAATTTTGGTATAACATGCGAGTCTCGGGATGCCGTTGATTTTCATGCCGCAGGATCCACATGAAGCCATCCGGCAGGAAAACCTTATTGCAATGCTACTGTCTGAGTGCTCTTTTGCATAAAGAAGAGCATCCAGTACTGTTGTCCAGCGGCGAACAGGAATACTAAACGAGCTATAGGACCCCTTCGTCTTTTTCTTTGTATCTCCTCTGAGGACTCTCAAAAAGACCTTCTGCTTCCCTTCGTCATCAGCTTTCTGATGGTTATTTAGGGCGCTCTGTTTTGTCAAAGAAATACATAACTCACTTCCATTATCCAGGCGACTTCATAAACTTAAGTTATTAACAATTATAATTGTTCGTGTTCCATAACCTATCACTGCTAACATCGCAGTTATGGTAAATATAGTGACAAATTTTTCCCACTTAGGATGTTGTCTCAGTTCGATCATCATGACCCTCAGTCCATTGAATCCATGTATAGAAATAAGCACGAGTATGCTTTCTAAGAGCAAAGCGTACCAAAAATTTCGATAATTGTCAACAACATTTTCGTACTCCAGGGACATAGAAAAAGGCATTACTAATCTCATCATCACGTGCACTGCGACCACAAACAGTGCTGCTAATCCTGTGATATAATGTATTTTCATAACAGTACTTTCTCTCAAAAAAGTACTGCTAGTCTTTTGAATATTTTCCGAGACTATTCCCTATTCCCCTCCAAATAATATACTACCACCATAGAGCATTGCCGCAGCTGCTAATATCAATGCTACCCAGATTCCTGACCTCTGCCTATTGTTAAGTGAAACGGCATCATATGGATAATCCGGCCTTCCCGGTTTTCCAAGACCTCGCGCCGTTTCAGCAAATATCAAGCGTATACCATTTGCTGAATGAAATGTACTTGTACCTATTACCAGAATTAAGAACAGGTGTCCCCATGCCGTTTGCGTAAGTGCAAGCATGGAGTTCCACGGGTCGACTCCTCCTACCAGGCTGCTGGTCTCGTAGACATGTCCTATGAAATACAAAAGTAAAAACAGGCCAGTCAATCTCATTAGCCAATAAGACAGCCTTTCCCAGCCATAGCGGCTAGGGTTCAACCATCCCTTCAGGCCTTCTCGGTTTGCTCGAGCGTTCGAACTTTCGTTCTCTCTAAATGCTTCCATTCAGTACTTTCTCTCCACGGGTGCATACTTTGTAAATGTAACGGGATACCATCTCATTAGTGGCTCGCTAGAGGAGCAATATGCCAGAGAATGTTTTAAGAAATTAACGTCATCACGTCCTGGATAGTCAGTCCTGGCATGAGCACCCCTAGATTCTCGCCTATGGTACGCACCCATTAAGACTATCTCGGCTATTCGAAGCATTGAGTCTATCTCCATTACATTAGAGAAGTTGGTGTTATATTCCTTGGCGCGGTCATCTACGTGTTTCCAAGCCGTGCTCTGTAACTCTCTTACCTGTTTTAACCCTCCGCTAAGGCCTGCCTCGTCTCTAAATACATACGCCTTGTCGTCCATCGTATCGGTCAGTATCTTTCGTGTGTCATATGGATTAACTTCCCCTGCACCTCGGAATATTCCGTCGTAGATTCGTTTCTCCTCCTGATCTACCTGGTCTCCAATGATAGACGGGCGTTCCTTGGCGGCGGCATATTGAGCGGCCAATTCGCCTGTTATTCTTCCCCAGACGAGGCACTCCGATGTAGAATTGGCTCCAAGACGGTTCGAGCCATGTGTACTGTTGCATGATGCTTCACCGGCGGCCCAGAGGCCGCTCATTTCCGTAGCGCCCTCGATATTGGTGTGGATGCCTCCCATCATATAATGGCAAACGGGTCGTATTTGAATGGGCTCACGAATTATGTCTACTCCTGAGAACTTGATGCCAATTTCTCGTATACCTGCCAGACGTTCTTTAATAGTCTCCTCTCCAAGATGTGTTAAGTCAAGCGCTAGGCAGTCAGCTCCTGACTCGTGTTTCATTCCTCTGCCTTCTTGGATTTCCCTTATCATAGAACGAGAAACTACATCTCTTGGAGCCAGTTCAAGTTTTTCAGGTGCATACTTCTTCATGAATCTCTCGCCACGCTTATTGATCAAATATCCACCTTCCCCTCTCGCACCTTCTGTTATCAGTATTCCCGATGGAAGAATACCGGTCGGATGGAACTGTACGAATTCCATATCCTTGAGGCCTAGGCCAGCTCTATAGGCCATATCTAGTCCATCGGGCGTAGAAGAGTAGGCATATGTGGAAAAACTATATATCCTTCCAGCTCCTCCCGTGCATAGTATGCCAGCGGGAGCCACGAATGTCACGAATTCTCCTGATTTCATCTCAATTGCGGTTACACCTGCGAACTTGTTGTTATCATGAAGAATAGATGTACAAAACCATTCATTATAGAATTCGATATTTTCATACTTTAAACATGTGTCATAGAGAGTTTGCATTTCATAGAAGCCTACCTTATCTTGTGCATATGTCGCCCGGGGAAAAGAATACCCTCCAAACTTCCTCTGGTCAATCCTACCGTCGCTTCTTCTTGACCAAGGCATCCCCCAGTGATCTAGCTGAGATATTTCCAGAGGCATCATTCTGACGAGACGCTCAGCAACGTCTTGATCCGCGAGAAAATCACTTCCCTTGACTGTATCATAGATATGGGACTCTTCATTATCTCCCTCTTCTCTAAAGAGTACTGCCGCAGTACCGCCTTCCGCTGAAACGGAATGAGAGCGCATAACCTGGACCTTGGATAACACAGCGATCCTAGCCGAACGGCTAGTATCGGCGGCAGAGATAGCTGCTCTTAACCCGGCGAGGCCAGATCCAATAATAATAATATCATATGAAACAGAGTCGGCCAGCTATAAAGTCATCCTCTTCA
>OCZS010000201.1_pt1 | contig 19393 bp, 20 predicted proteins | sample 1539071 | NCBI WGS metagenome assembly OCZS01 (sample SAMEA3113584, study PRJEB22503) | soil metagenome
CTTGTGTATATATAATGTTACCACAACAAAGAAAATATGAAGATAAAGATGAAATTGTTAATGAAATAAAACAATAAAAGAATAATAATTTAGAATTCATTCACTGGTAATAATCTTATCTTGTTTTAATTCGCTATCTATTATTTTATATAACATAATAACAAAAGATAAGTATATCCACTCTAGCTTATTCACTATGTTTGGAAAGGCCAAATGCAGATTGTGTGATAAAGAGGTTAGATTTGCTATACGACATTTAAAAAATGAACATCTTCAAGAGTTTCAGAAGTTAACGAATCTAAATATGTCAAAAATAATGAAAAAATATTTTATAGAATAAAATATTTGTCATACTCTTCTGTACTATCGGCATCTAATAAATAATTACAATATTGGGAGTTGAGATAAAAAAATTAGGATTTGTTAATAACCCCCTTTGCTTTATCTATTCTGTAAGCCTTTTATCAATCATCAATAATATTTCAAAACTTAATTCTCTATTGGGATATTTCATCTTAAGTATGATTCATGTGTTTCTATGTGACAAATTTTTCTATTATGATATTCTAAAACATTTATCTTTATTACAGGATAGTATATATTTTGTAAAATGAAAAACCATCATTTTTCTAACTTATCGCAAATGAACTTTGACTTATCTAAACAACAGAAATTATTTTTACAAAAAGTTGATGGTATTTGCAAATTATTAAGAGAAGAGGAGGAAAAAAGTTACCTCAAAGAGTCACTCAATGAAAAAGTTATTCCTTTTTTCAATAAAATAGGAATGTTAGGTTGTCCTATCTCAAAAGAATATGGTGGATTAGGATACGATATTTTAAGTTATTTACTTGCATTAGAACGAATTGGAGAGGAGGGAAGTTCCATGAGAACTTTTTTTTCTTGTCATACATCCATTGGACAAATGGTATTACAAAATTGGGGAACAGAGGAACAGAAAAGGAAATTCCTTCCTAACACTACTAAAGGAATAGATATAATGGCTTTTGCTTTAACAGAACCCAATGCCGGAAGTGATCCCTCATTAATAGAAACAACATTTGAGGAAAGCGGAGATCACTTTATAATATCTGGAAAAAAACACTGGATAGGTAATGGAACGTTTGCAAAAACAATAACTACCTATGCTAAGGAAAAAGGAAGTGATAAAAAAATTTCTGCATTCATTATAGATTTAAATTCACCATCAATTAAGAAAAAAGAGATTAAAAATAAAGTTGGGCTCTTAACTGTAAAGAATGCAATAATAGAATTCAATAATTATAAAATTTCAAAAGAAAATTTACTTGGATTGTCTGGTAATGGATTAAGCATAGCATTTAGCGCTTTGATAGACGGTAGATTAAGTGTTGCTGCAGGTGCTATTGGCGTGATGAGAGATTGTTTAAAAGAGACTATAAGATTTTCTAAAAGTAGGAGTCAACATGGAACGGTATTAGCAAAGAAACAATTGGTGCAACAACACATTGCTCAAATAATTGTGGCGTTAGAAAGTACAAAATGGCTTGTTTATAAAGCTGCAACAATCAGACAACAACTTCAGATTTATTTGGCTAATTTAAAACGTGAAGATGATCGTTGGATCTTTAAAATTAATAGAAAAAACAAAAAATACTCTGATTTACGGAATGAATGCGATAGATTATCAGCAATTGCAAAATATTATGCTACAAATGCTTCTGTAGATGTTACTAATAGATCGGTTCAAATATTTGGAGCAGAAGGCTACAAAAAGACATCAAGAGTTGCTAGGCATTTCCTTGATTCGAGAGCTACAACTATCTATGAAGGAGCAAATGAAGTTTTGGAGTTAAAAATAGCTAGTGAAATTCTAGGAAATGAGTATAGAGCATATTAAATAGCATTTAATTGTTCTTCAACTGTATTAATTTGACATAATTGTAAACTTTGATGACAATTATATAATATCTTATCTATGATTAAATGAATACTCAAGTAGTGAGTTCAATTTTAGAAAGAATTAAAGTGATTTTGTTACTAGCTTAAAGTTAAGATTCTACTATTATAGAACCTAAAATTTCTTTAAGTAATCTAGCAGCAAGATTAGCAGTAATATTATTTATATCAAAAGAAGGAGACAATTCTACGATATCACACCCAATTATTTTATTTTTTGTTAATATTTGTTTGATAAAATATAGCAATTCTAATGGATTAAGCCCACATGGAGTTGGAACTGAGACTCCTGGTGCAAAAGCCGGATCTAGACAGTCTAAATCTATGGAAATATAAATATTATTATTGGCTTTATTTGTACATATTTGAATTATCTTTTTGAGAATATTTTTTGACCCATACTCTTGAATATCGATTGGATCAATTATATTTGCACTATATTTCCTAAGATTAAATACCTCTTCTGGTTCACATGCGCGAATACCTACAAACACACTTTTCTTGATATTTATACACTCAATAGAATCACTGACAACGGATCCGTAGTAATCTTTCGTTGATGTGACAAAGTCGGGGTGAGCATCAAAATAGATCAAATTTATTTCTTTCTTCGTACTGTTTTTTATGGCATGTAATGTAGTAGTTGTGATTGAATGATCTCCTCCAATAATAATCGGAATTTTATTTTGTGTAATAAGTGTATAAATTCTAGAATATAAATTACTACGCTGTACATTTCCTATATCTAAAACTTTTTTCGTAGATAGGCTCCCTTTTATTGGACAGATGGGTATCATTTTACCTGATCTCTTAAAATATTCTGATGCGAATAGTGCTTTTCTTAATTGATTTGGTCCATTTCTTGTTCCTTTTCTGGATGCTTTAGATTTAGATTCATCTGGTACTCCTAATAATACAATATTTGATTCATTAATATTAGTAACATTAGAATAGCGCATATTTACTCAATTATTATGGCTCTTTATTTCAACTTTTTGAAAACCAACTATGTGAATAGTTTTAAGTGATAATCGTTGACTGAACATAAACCTCATAGCCCAAGTAATTATATTTATCGCTAAATTATTCTATCAGTTATAATTAAAGATCTCATCGTGGTAATAATATTCTTAATACAACTTAAATGTTAAGAAGAATTTATAATTCTTCAAATAAAAGTATTTCCTTAATCTTTAATCACTTCAATATATTAATTCAATGAGTATACTGAATGAGATAACTGGCAAAATTTCATTAGACGAGTACTTTCTCTTATTCATGCTATTTGTGTTTCTGTATATACTATTTTTCAAAAATAAGTTGGTTTTGATTAGTTTCATAAAATTTGCAAATCGAATTATTATGCTTTTTCAATAGTTATATTGTTAGAAGATAGTCTAAAAATAAAGAATTCAAAATAACTCTCAAATTACTATAGTTTATTTATATCAGTAGAATATTGATTTTGTGATCATATTTTCAGTCCGCTATTAGTCTTACTATTCAGAAAAATATTATTACTTTTGATTTTCAATAGATAGTATAAAACTATGAAATAAATTATACATCAAATAACAAGATGAATCAAGATTTGTTTTATTCATTATAATATTTTACTTTACTATTTCAATATAATGCTTAGAAATATATACTTAAAAATTAAGGTTAGAGTATTGTATAAGGAAAATATTTTTTTCTCACAGAAAAAAGAGATCAATAAGGACTATTTTAGAGGAGAAGTTGTTATGATTGAGGTTTTAAATCAAAATAATTCAGTTGAACATGAAATGTATCATGTATTTTTTAAAAAAGGTGCTTTAACTACTTTACATTTTCATGAAACTGAACAAATCCTAATTACGACCAATGGAAAAGGAATTTTATGTCTATTTCAAGAAAATATTATTGAAAATCTTGAAGAATCTGCAGAAACAATTATACTTGAAGATGGAGATGTTGTTAGCATACCTCCATTTATTTGGCATTTTCATGGTGCATTAAAAGATGATTTTGCTCATATAGCATTGAGGAATAGGTATAGAACTGATTCAAGTGGAAACAAAATACAAGCAGGAAATGTATGGGAAAAGGATTTTGTTGATCATTTACAACACTTAAATAAGACTGAAATGTATGAACTTTCTTTAAAAATTGATCAAAGGGTAAAAGAAATAGTCCAAAATGAATTAGTGAAGGTCTAACTGTAGATAATCACCATGAGTTAATAACTTATGTATTTAACGTAGATCATCAAAAGATGAAGAAAAGGATGGTTTCTTGCTCGACCTAAAGTCGAAATACTCTTTAACTTCTTTTCTTAAAAGATAATATATTATTAAAGTATTTATGATTATAGTAAAAATATTTCCAACTAATATAGATGGATTGCTTAAAATTGATTCTATTATAGTAAGCAAACTTAACACTATTAGAATCATCAAAATGTTACCTAGTACGGATATAAAAGATATTATTAGAGTAGTATAACGTGCCCAGGACTTACCTTTTAAAAGCCCATAGGATACTAAGAAATGAATTAATGAAAATAAAGTTACAATAACTGCTATAAAATAAATAAAGTAATTAAAATTTTTGATTAGGTTAGAATTATTGTTAATATTGCTAAAATTGGTATTATTTATTTCTGTACCATTAGAAGAAATCAGATCAAGGCTATTTAAAGTAGTAGCAAAATTTGAGGCTAAAAAAAAAGCCACTATTCCACTAAATAGCAAAAATGAACCATTGAGAATCATCAAAATAGAAATTATTGTGATACCAATAGGTCGCTTACTACTCATCACGAATTTTGTTATATACATATGGATTTATAAGTATATAATTTCAAAATATTACTAAAATGATAATAATAAAAGGTCGACTCGTTCAATAACAATAACTTTCGTACAGAAAATAATACAGAATACTGTCCAATTGAGACTGTTTTTATCATTTGTTTAAGTGGTTATGTAATAATTTTTAGTAAAGACAAGATATTTGGCTTTAATTAGTATTGGAAAATCGCTAAAAATTTTTTATATTAAATCAATTCTTATATCGAAGAGATAATGTTATAATATAAAGTACTGAAGTAAAAATTATACAGAGTTTGTATGGTATAACAAATTATGATTATTAAATTTATTTTTATTTTTATTCTTCTATTGTCTGACTTTGTTCCCGCATAAATTGTGTAAGATAATATTTTCCACCTGTCCCTTTTCCTGAGAAACCTGAATTTTTCCAGCCACCAAAAGATTGATTTCCGACAAGCGCACCTGTAGTTGAACTTTTTGGTCTATTTACATAGACAACTCCAGATTCTATCTTATTTAAAAAATCATTTATCTCTTTTTTATCTTTTGAATAAAGTCCAGCTGTTAATCCATATTCAGAATTATTACACAGATCAAGAGCTTCATAAAATTGGTCAAATTCTTTAATACATAGAAATGGCAAGAATAATTCCTTCTTTAAAAGGATATTATCAAAAGATACTCCATTTACTATTGTAGGGCTAACATAATATCCATATTTTAAATTACCTTCCTCTATAACTTTTCCTCCATAGAGAATTCGTCCTTCTTGTGAGGCAATATTGACATACTTCTTAAAGTTTTGAAAGGCATTAGAGTTAATCAGCGGACCTACATCACAATTTTTTTTATCCGAATTTGCTACATTTATTTTCTTAACCTTTGATATTAATTTCTCAATAAATTCTTTCTTTACCTTTTTATGAACATAAACTCTTGAACATGCACTGCATTTTTGTCCTGCATAGGAAAAAGCAGCTCGTGTAACTCCCTCTGCAGCTTTGTTCAAATCGGCAGTTTTTGTAACAATGGTTGGATTTTTTCCACCCAATTCTGCGATTATTGGTCTAGGTTTTATATCGGCCGAATTTTTATAAAGAGTATATCCAACATCTTTGGAACCTGTAAAAACTATGCCTGAGATCTTATCGTTATTAATTATGATTTTTCCTATTTTTGCAGCATCTCCGGTAATATAGTTCAATACACCGGGTGGTAAACCTGATTCTATCATTATTTCTACGATTTTGTATCCTATTAGAGGGGTATTACTTGCTGGTTTTGCAACGGTAGTATTTCCTGTAATAATTGCTCCAATATTCATTCCAACAAAAATAGCCGCAGGAAAATTAAAAGGTGATATTATTGTCCAAACACCATAAGGTTTCATGATACTAATATTTTTTGTGGTTTTTCCTATTTCATTATTTTTAGTAACATATCCATTATTGTTGATCATATCAATACAATAATAATTTATAAAATCTATTGCTTCATCAATATCTGCAATTGCTTCATATCTATTTTTACCATTTTCAAATGTTAAGAGAGCGGCTAGTTGAAATTTATTTGAGCGGATATTATTTGCAGCTTTTTTAAGAATTCTAATCCTCTTTTTATAGTCAAGTTTACTCCATTCCTTGAATGAATGATACGACGACTCTATAGCTTTATTTATCAGTAGATCTGATATCTTGGAAACATATCCAAGTATTATGCGTCGGTCAACTGGAGATACATGTTTATATTTATCTTTAGTGTATATCTTTTCATTATTTATAATAATGGGATAATCGTTATTATTAAATTCTTTTTTTATAGATTCAACTGCATTATCAAATTTTTTATGGAATAAATTCTCTTGATTTCTTTTGATATAATTTTCATGTGTTAGTTCATTTATAAATCGCATATAAAGAATATAGTACTTATATTTATTAAACAATTTATTATCAAATACTATAATTACAATTGATTTGACCTGCAATTATAAAAATCGCCATAATGATATTACAATGAAGAAAAAATCTTTATCAATAGTAAAAAAAATACATAAACTTGCTTATAATTCAACATTTGTCTATCCTTTAGTGATTAAGGATGGTCAAGGATGTTACCTCGAAGATGTCGATGGAGAACAATATTTAGATTTTACTTCTAATATTGCCTCTTGTCCATTAGGTTATAACCACCCAGAACTTAATGAGATTATAAAAAGATATGGAGGTATAGGTGCACACAAAATAGCAGGTCAGGATTTTTATTGTGAAGAGCATTGTCAACTAGCTGAAAAATTACTTTCAATTAGCAATCCAAATTCAAAAGTTTTTTTTATAAACAGTGGTGCAGAAGCAGTAGAGAATGCAATTAAACTTGCTTATAGACTAAATGGCCCATTACCTGGGATTGCTTGTATAAATGCATTTCATGGACGAACCTTAGGCGCACTTGCTTTTACATTTAGTAAAGATGTACAGAAGGTTAATTTTCCTGAACTCCCAGTAAAGAGAATAAAATTTTGTATTTCAGATAATGATCCTGAAATAGACAATATTCAAGGAATAGCGAGTGAGTATAAAGTTTCTTTTATTATTATAGAACTAATTCAAGGAGAAGGCGGAGTAAATGTAGCCAGTAAAAAATTTGTTAACAATCTCAATAAAACATCTATAAAATATGGCATACCTCTTATTATAGACGAAGTCCAAACTGGATTAGGCAGAACAGGAAAATGGTGGACATATCAACATTATGGTATCAAACCATCTATTGTCACAATTGCAAAAGCATTGCAACTTGGAGCGGTAGTTTTTGATAAAAAGTTTGAACCTAGTAAACCCGGAGTACTATCTAGTACGTGGGGAGGTGGTAGCAGAATAGATATGGCTATTGGAATAAAAACTATTGATATTATTTACAACGGAAAAATATTAGAAAAAGTAAATAAATCTGGAAATTTTTTAAAAAAACGTCTAAATGAGTTAAGAAATATACATAATATAATAATGGATGTTAGAGGTCTAGGGTTAATGTTGGGAGTGGAGTTTCATAAAAAAGAGATTAGAAACAAGGTAATTACTAGACTATTTAAGAATAAACTATTAGTTCTTCCCTCTGGAGTTAAAACGATTAGAATATTACCTCCACTTGTTATTAGTGAGGAGGAAATTTCCAAAGGGTTGGATATTTTTGAAAAGGTTTTAAACGAGATTAATCATTAAAACTCTTTTTGCTTATAATTTTTTTCGTGAAAATCAAGAGATCTATATAACGCAACTATAGATGCAGCATTTAAAATTTTTCCAGTTAAAAGCATTTCTTTGATATGATTTATAGTTAATGATTCAATTTTGATACTTTCCATTAATCCTAGATGTTGTGGTTGATTTTGTAAAAGGCCATAAGCTGCAAATATGTAACCTTTTTGTTCAAACATAGAGTAATCAAGAGTATATTCTCCTACAAATAAAATCTGACTAGCGCTATACCCTGTTTCTTCTTTGAATTCACGTATTGCAGCATCCTTAGGAGATTCACCATTCTCAATATATCCGGAAGGGATTTCAAATTGTAATGAATCAACTAAATGTCTATAACTTTTAATTACTAAGATTTTGTCCACAGAAAGAAAAGGGACAACTGTAGAAAAGTTTTTTCGTTTTCCTCTAATGTATATCTTTTTAAAACCATTAATATCCAGTAAATCTTCATATAATTGGATATATTCATTTGAATAGACCTTTTTTTCACAATCAAGAATCTTCCATCCCTGTGGTGCATTTTTTAACATTTCTGAGGGATAATTTTTTTTATATTTATTAATCTATCTGCTTAACTGTATTTTAAGTAGAAAATATTAATTTTTGTTGATGTTGAATGATAATGATAATTTCTTTGGATTATATCAGATGGTGTCTCTCATCAATATTTTCCAGGTTTTTTATATGATATAGTTAATTGCAAAAGAATCAATTTAAATTGCTATTAAAGTAAAAGAACCATTCTTTCGGTAAGTATGAGGACATTAGACATTTTTTTATTATTGTCTGAATATATATTCTTCTAGCACTGATTAGGGTTCACAGTCTAAAATATTATAGAAGAAACAACGTTTGAAAACTAAGATGGCTCTCATCAGAAGAATTAGGTAGAACACGAAATGTACACCTCTAAGTGATATAGATTATATTAATTTACAAAATTAAACTATCGCTTTATTTTTAAATGACAAGATCTTTATTATACAAATTAGAAACGAAAATACCCCATTACTATTACATTATTTAATTCCAAAACTTATTGCGTATATCTACAATTTCTTTTGTATTCTTAAAAATAAATTTTTTATTGACAATATAATTTAGAATAGATGCAATAGATATTGCAATTATTACAACATAACCGTAATCAATGCTAGTCTTACCAAATCCGTACACTATTGACACTTGTATTATTACTCCAACAGAATTGAAAATAAAATATTTTAAATATTGTCTTAATACTATATCATATTTCATGTTTCTATCTTGAAAAGTCCAAAGTTTATTTAACATAAAATTAGAAGATAAAGAAACAATAATTCCAAATATACTTGATTGAATATGACCGAGATGAAAAGAGGTAAAAATGAAATAAGATACTAAATAATTTATAACTAAGCCAATTCCTCCAACAATATAGAATTTTGAAAGTTCACCCTTATGATAATAAATTTTGTTAATAGCAATTAGAAAAGAGTTAAGAGGAGAAGATTTTTCTTTTACTTTTTTATAATTTTTCAATTAAAATATATCTTTTTTAATTTGGCATCATTTATACTTTTTCTAAAATTCTCCCCATTTCCGTTCACAGATAGAAATTTTATTATTCAAATATCATATTAAACTATCTCTTAATTGTATATTTCTACATTCTGCAGATTTTACACCGTCTTTACTCGTAATGATTTCTTTTAGCCCGTTATAGATTAGTTGATTGGATATCTTAGAAACAGATTTCCCTTCCTCTATAGTAAGATATTGGGTAGGTTGTATTCCTATGCTGCCTACAATAGATTCAGAATATGGAAAAAAATCAGAAATTTGCGACTGATTAATTATTAGACTTAACTCACTTTTCGAAATAATAGCTTTGATAACTTTTTTGTTTAGGGAAGGATTTGCTGTATTTGTTATATTTTCTTCTTCCACTATCTTAAAATGGTATTTTTGTAAGAAATCATCCATCATGTCTTCGTATCCAGTCATCAAAACTGGAACTTTAGCGTCCTTTAATTCAATATACTTAATTTGCATTTTTAAAATCTGGAGCCTGTTAGATGCTACTAATTTTTGATATTTTTCATTTGCATTATCAATTAATTCATAACATTTTCCATCAATACTGACATTCACATGCTTTTCAGGATAAAAAGTAAATGCCAAAAAAAAACTAATTACACCCCCAAGGATAAGAATAAAAATGGCTGGAATAGCGAGTTTACGGTGTTCTATCAATCTTTATATCCTTATATAGTGCTTCCAAATATTTTAATAAAAAGAAAAATATAATATAAAGTTTTAAAATAGCGGTGAATTTTAATAGTACTTTATAGTATTTATTTTTAAATGTTGAAATTTTTATTGCAAAAGAAAAACAATTGTACGAGTTGTAAAGAGAAATTTAGAACTTCCGAGGAATTGTTAAAACATGCAAAAGAAATCCATAAACAGATTATTCGAAAATGCAATAACTGTGGAAAACAGTTTTTGAATGAAAAAGACAGATTACATCACATGAAGGAAGAAAAACAAAGAGAAATAGATTATAGAAGGCACAAAAACCTGAAATAATATACTTTATTATAATTTTTATATAATAAATAAATTATATAGTTTATAATAAAATAACAATTAACTCTGCTTTTATAAAAATCTCATATGAGAATAATAAATAAAGAATCACATCTTACTCATGTTTTATATAATAAGTTTTGTCTATCTGTACAATATTTAAGAATGTAGAAAAGATAATATAATAAATACATGAAAAAATTTTATTGAGAAAAATTTTTATTACTGCTTCAGAAAAAATTGTTAATCAATTAGAAAAAAAATTTAGACATAACTTCGAAATAGAATTCGAATACTCTGATTCATTAGAAGGTAAAATCGAAGTAATAAAAAACAATAGGTGGGTCACAATTTGTCGATTCTCTTCTAATGAAAGTATAGATAATATTGTTACAATGTTTCATGTGAATTACGAGATTAAATCTAAATAAGTTTTTTATTTTTGGCATCCAGTATTTTATTGATCCTTGAAATTAATATATATATTTTTTTTATGACTTTTTCTGAAACTTGAACCATTTCGATTTGTCTTGTAAATCATCTCTAATAAGACTTAACCCACATCCAATTACAAATGAAGATAATATAGGAGGAATCTTGCCTATAGATAGAATAGAAAGTAATATTACACCTAATTCTCCGTGGTGGATTCGTCTCTCAAATAAATATACTTTTGAAGGATATTTTTTCTTCCAATAGTGCATTGTTATTTCCGAAATTGCGAAGCCAACTATTGCAGATATAATGAGGGGTATCATACCTAAAGAATATTATCTAACATCACAAAAGTATTAAATTGTTTTGCCTAGCTTGACAATACATAATTAAAACTAGTAGTAAAATAAAACAAGTCCAGTGAGGATAAAATATGATAATTGTATGATTTTTAGAAGTAATTAAATAATTTTTTTTAATTTGTGTTTTCATTAATTATGTTTATTTTCTTAACTCTTCTTCTTTATGATAGTTTCAAAACCTTCTCTAGTTACAAGAAATTTCATCAGCTTAATAGTATTTTAACTCATTTAAACTTTGGAGGAAATAAACAATCATCGTGGGCACTGAATATACTTTAGTACCGCTTCTTAAAATTTTCAAAGATTTCATTTTTAATAGCATTTTTATTATTTCACAGTTTTTATTTAATTAATTCTAAAACGCTAGCTACATTAACCCTATTGATCCATTCGATAACTTTAGTTTGGATCAAATAAAGTATTTTAGTAATAAACAACTATTTAATAAAATATTTACGATTTCAAAATATAGCTATATTAAATATTAGGAATAAACTTTTAATTATAATATTGACTTTATTTAGGCACATTTGGGTTATTTGAGTCACATAATGAATTCTTGAGAATTAAAACATCCTGTAGAATTTTGCTGGAACTATTAGGTTTAAAAACTCCTATTCGTTCATATAATTTTATGTTAGATATAAATTTATTAAGAAAATTATTACAAATCATTTTGTCATTATCAGAATCATCATCTTTTAAGATAAGTATAGCATTAGTTACTTGTGCAATAAGTGATCTCTTAATTGTATCTCCAGAATTATGGACTACCTGGATAGTAATAATGTAATTAACTACTTTTTCTAACAAATTAATAGATTTGGAATTTACCTCCTGATGATCATTAAAAGAACTGGCCTTAACAAAATCAGAAGAAATACTATAATTCCCGTCAAATGAATAGTTTCTTATATTTTTCTTGAAATCAACACTCGAAGTATAATCATATATATCGGAAGTGATTAATAAGAAAAAGCTCATAAAAAATATCACTATTATTATTATTATACTGCCCTGTTCCTTCAAGTATCATTAATTATGACCAACCCAGATAAAAATCTAATAATATTATTATTGGATAATATAATAGTAATTCGTTTAGTGTTTGAGTTATACAGTGATCTAATTAAGAAAACAATTGAGTTACAAATATCATAATAGTAATAGTAGTTGAAAGGAAAGCGAATAATAAATAAGGTAGAAAGGGAGTTTTTTTTTTGATATTTACCTTTTTGCTTAATTGTATTTGGATATTTCTTTTTTTACTTTGAAATAAAATAACTAAGTAAACAGGAATGGAAAATAAACCACCTAGAATTAACATATATGACCATAAGGAATTAAAAAATCTATTTGAGTCAAAGTCTATATTTATAAAGGTTAAGGCTATTCCGGATGTTATAGATATAGTAGAAATTGGAAGTATAAATTGATGAATTCTTAGAAGAAGAGAAGAATATAATCCTTTTTTATTAATGGGTCGTAATATAAAAATTACAAAGAATGTTATTCCCCACCAGAGCACAGAAGAAAAAAAATGCAAATACAATGTTAAGAATTCTAAAATCCTGTAGTCCATCAAATAATTAATTTTACTGTTTTATTTATTTTTTAAGAAAAACTATTTGGATATGAAATCCGTAAATGCTAACTTCAAAAAAATTGTATAAAAACTACTCACTAATAGATTTTAACTTTCGAAATGTGAAAAGAAAAATTAAATTATAAATTAACTGTAATGCAATGATTATTTTTATATTCTATTTGATGATAGACGAATTGACAATTTAGTCAATTTATAAAGGAACAGACGCCTTACATTGCCATCCTTTTATTGAATATTACATTAACAAATTGTATTTTTATAATTTTCGTAATTTTTTAATACACTATAATATTGTAGTAATAAAAATTTAGTAATACGACATTTATTATAGAAACAAGAATAAAATGGACAAAAAAGGAAATAATAGTAATGTAAAAATAGTTTTAATTATAATCTCATATATACAAAAGGAAATAAAGAAAAAAAGATACTTCAAAATTGGGTATTTAAATAGTAAATCATATCTACTCCTTGAGAGAAAATATAAACCTAATAAGGAAATACTCTAAAGACTAACAATTTGATAAAATCTTCAATTTATAAATTAATTTTAATTATCTCAAACTCTTTAAGAAAATGGAGTTACATTTGTATTAAAATATTGTGTAGAGAAATAATTCAATTTCAAAAGATTTAACTCATCCTATTGTGTCTCGAACGGATAACCCTAGTAGTAATTAGGATGAAAATTATACTAGAAAAATAAGTTATCTCCTTATGCAAAGACTACTATAAAAACAATGCGAAAGATGAGTTTTCATTATCAAAGATTACCACTACTAGTACAGAAAAATCAAAATAGACAATAACTAGAATCTTTGTGATTCAATAGAGAACCCTTTCATTTATAGATCAAATTAATTTTTTTCAAAATAGTATCAAAGATTGGTAAGATAGTTCTTTTAAAAGATAAACTTAATTGTTATTTATTGGAGATAGTAATCAGATGGAATATAAATTGTTGATTGGGAATAATTTTATTTTTGGTAATCCTAAAAATGTATACTATAAGAATTCACAACTTTTCGGTATTGATGAGGATAAGGATGGTCCCTATATAGATATAGACCTATTTGATATAACGGGCAGTAAAATTGTAGAGATTAAAAAAAATAATTTATTATTATGTAATAATCAATTGGATAAAAAAGTTTTAAGAAGGGATCATATTTTAATAATAGATAAAAATGGTGAAATTATTATTGAATCAAGAGTTTTCGATAAAGACACAATTATTATTAGTGGCACATTTATAGTAAATGAAGTAGTATTAATAATTACACAAAATTATATTTTGCTACCTGATGGGAAGAGACTTATGCATAGTAAAGTTAAGTCAAAAAATAATTCAGTTATCATAACTGAGAATGGAATAATATTAAAAAATAATCATATGGTATAACTACAAAACATTAGGAAATAGAATGTTTTGATAATAAACATTATTATAACTTTCTAATTTTGTTTATAATCGTAAATAAATTTTTATAATTTAACCTAGATTTGATCGAACTATATTAAACTATAAAATTTATTGTATAACTTTTTTTCCTGGATTCATTATATTTGTAGGATCGAAAATGAATTTAATGTTTTTAAATATCTCAAATATCGTGTTCCCATACATTTGTGGTATATACTTTGTTCTACTTATACCATCACCATGTTCCGCCGTGATACTACCAGATAATTCGTAAACTTTAGAAAAAACCTCTGTTGCAAGTGAAGCTATCAAGTCTTTGTATATACTTGATGCGGTATCGATCACCGGTCTAGTATGTAAGTTTCCATTGCCAGCGTGTCCATAAAAAATATAATCCAATTTGTACTTTTTGTATATCTTTAACAGAAATAATGTATAGTCATAGAGATATTCAGGATTGACTATTGTATCTTCGATCAAACTAATAGGCTTTCGACTTCCCACTGTCAATTTCATCACATTATTCAAAGCATTTTTTCTTGCTGCCCAAATTCTTTCACAACTAACATTATCCGATGTTACTTCTAATATTTCTCCATAACCATGTAATTTTTCTTTACATAATTGTATTTTTAATTCTATTGTAACAACGTCGTCTCCAGCAAATTCTACAAAAAGGAGAGTTCCTCCATTATTATTATTATTAACTTTAAAATTGAATTTATTCCTCACTATTTTTTCATAACATAATACAGAATGATCAAGTAATTCCAAAGATGTAGGAAACAAACTTAGAATTGTATGGACTGACTTAACTGCTTTTAGAATGTTTTCGAATCCTATAACCATTACAGATCTATAAAGTGGCAAATCAAGAATTCGAAATTTAGCTAAAGTTGTTATTCCTAAAGTACCTTCAGAAGATGCGAATATTTTATGAGGCAAATATCTTTTACTATTATCAATTAAAGTATCAATTCGATACCCACAAGAATTTTTTGTTACCTTGGGAAATTTTAAAGAAATATATTGTAAAATATCAGACGAAAATAATTTAAATAATTGATTGATTTTGTTTGTTCTAAGAGAATGACTTTCTTTTTTTGCTGAATCATGTATAGAATAAGATTTTTTAAATAAAGGCTCTATAAATCCATTTGAATATATAATTTCTATACCGTCTAGAAAATCAATTGTATTTCCATATCCCAATGCATGGATTCCACTAGAATTATTTGCTATCATACCCCCTATTGTACAAAAATTACTGCTTGCAGGGTCAGGAGGGAGAAATTTCCCTTTCTTTTTTAATTCTTTGTCCAATACTGCCTTGACAATTCCCGGTTGGACCATTACATAATCATTTTCAAGTTCATTTATTTTATTCATATATTTCGTAAAGTCAAGAGAAATACCAGTGCTTAAAGACTGTCCTAAGAGTCCAGTGCCTGCTCCTCGGCCAGTAATAGATAAATGGTTATAATAAGCATATTTGCAGATATTGGAAATATCTTCTTTATCCTTGACTTGTATAATTGTACTGGGAAGAATCTCAAACTCACTCGCATCAACAGAATAAATTTTTTTACTCCAGTCATCAGAGAGAACGTTTCCTTTCGCAATGCTTCGCAGATCCTCATCAATTTTTTGTTGATGCATAAAGAAATAAGCGAGACTATAACTATAAAGTTTTTATATAAAATAAAAATATCTATTTAAATTAATTAAAGTAGACATATTTAATAATTACTTTAACTATAGTATAATATGGAATATTGTTTTAGGTCGATAAGATATTGTCTTGTTTGCAAAGATTATGTGATTTGTAAAACATATTCCCAAGAAATAGATTCAGTAAAATGTCCTAATTGTAATTCTACATTACCTCCAATAATGGAATTTTGCTTGATTGATAAACCTACGTATATTTCATAATTTTTCTTCTTTTACCATATAGCTAACAAATATAATGGGTTAGTAACATATTGAAATTGCTTATATTTTTTATCAAAAAGAATAGCATTATTTCTAGATAGTAAAATGTTCTATAAAATATTTTCTCTCTTATATACGAATTATTATTATATAAAAAATCAATGCTGAATTTAATCTAAGAGTTTAAGTTTAAAACAAGTAAAAATTAATCAAATGAGGATTGGCTATAACAAAGATAAAAGAAAAATATTTGACAAATATTTAAATGGATGTCCTTGTTGTCATCTATCGCGTTATGTAATTTTATCAGAAGATATTCAAGACCCCGCATATCATAAGTATGAATTTTATTGCCATAGTTGTAATGTAGTTTTTTCAGCTATACATGCCGTTCTTCCAATGGAGTTTAACCAAGAAATTTAATTTTTCGATTGTTTGTTATGTTTCCAATATTTAATATATCATTTTAGGATTTCTTCTTGTTTACTTTTTTTTTGCTCTCTTATTGAGTCTAAACATGATCATTGCAGCTCCACCCCATAACATTAAGGCGGGTAATTTTTGTTGAAAAAACCATGCTACTCCACCTACGACTGCCATTAATATTCCTATAATCCCCAAGATTTGTTTAGTTTTTACCAATATCAACAATTAAATTTTTATACATATATATATAACCTCCCTATAAAATAATTTTTAATATTTAATAATTTTTATATGCTATTTGTATAGTGTTTTTCAATATAATTTCCAAACATCAACGCTTTATAATCATCGTACGGTTTCGATATTATTTGCATTCCTATTGGCATATTAGTTGTATAGGAGTGCCCAAAAGGAATGGTAAGCGCAGGAAAACCAATGCTATTAAATAGAAATGTATTTCTCAATAGTGATTCTCGAACGGTAAAAAATTTGTCGTTAATATGAACAGTGCTTTCAGAAAGTAAAGGAGCAGAGATAATTGTGGTAGGTAAAACCATAAAATCAATTTTCGTATATAAAGATAAAAAACCTTTTTTTAGTTTTTTTATTGTATTTAGAGCTTCATAGTAATCACTCGCTTTGATTTCAGATCCTTTTAATAATTGATCCCTAAGTTCAGGTCCATAATAGTTGAATTTTTTTTTAATTCCTCTTTTATGAATATTATATGCTTCGAAGAGTCTTACAATCGACCAAGATTTAAAAAAGTTATTTGAGTTCATGTCCACATTGGTAAAAGAAAGCGATTTATCAGATGTTAATAAATTGAGAAACTTATTAAAGGAATACTTTACACCTTTTTCTAAGTAATCCAAAAAATAATTACAAGGAATTCCGATATCAATAGTTCGTTTGTTTTGTAACAGTAGCTTCTTTAGGTTTAGTAAAGATAATTTTTTTATTTCCAATTCATTCGTATAACCAACAAATCTTTCGTCTTTTTTTCGAACAGTACTAAATACTATTGAGAGATCTATAGAACTAATACCCATTATTCCGATATGATCTAGTGAAGGTGATAATTTGTATACTCCATAGTTGTTAATGGAATTTAACGTAGGCTTGAATCCAAATATACCACAAAGAGAGGATGGAACTCTTGTAGAACCTCCTGTATCGGTTCCCAATGCAATAGGTATTAACCCTCCTGCAACAGCTACTGCTGATCCACCACTCGAACCACCGGACATTCTATCTAATGAATATGGATTCTTTGAGTCTCCAAATAAAATATTTTTACCGGTAATACCTGCTGCGAATTCATTTAAATTATTTGTTCCTATTAAAATAGAACCGGCTTTTTTCATACGTTTTATTACTGTGGAATCAAATTTAGAGATATGATGTAAGAATATTTTCGAGCCTGCCGTTAATCGTACATTCCTCACAGCAATAATATCTTTGATAGAAAATGGTATACCATGAAGGGGGCCTCTATAAATTCCTCTTTTCAATTCACTTTCCAGTCTTTCTGCTTCTTGCAAAGATTGTTCATTTAAAATGGTTATAAAAGAATTTAATTTCGGATTTAATTTTTTAATAGCTATTAAATAATATTCAACTAATTCAGTAGGTTTTAGATTTCCATTTTTAATTTCTTGTGAAAGAGCAATAATAGAGCGACGTTTGGATAAATAGCTTTTGACCATATTTTCCGATTTGACAATGTAAAAAAATTATATGAGTAGTTATTATAAAATAAAAACTTAAAAAAATTATTTGTTGAGAACAGCTGTGAGAGCTAAACTATTCCCTGATTTAAAGTTGAGAGACTTTTTCGCTGTATTATATAATGCTAACCCATTGATTTCATCTAAAGTTATTTTCTTTCCTGTTACTGGATCGATTCCTGTCATTTTATTGTCAAAATTTACAACATAAAGACCACTATCTTTGCTAAGGCTTTGAACTTTTTGTTTAGTAACTATTGCACCTTCATGATTGTTTCCTTTTTTGTCGATAAATAATACTACGAACTTTAGGTTAGGTGTATCTGGAACATTCAGGGTAGCACGTCCATCTTTTAATTCACACGGCTCGAAATCTGCTAAAACTATTACACCTTTTGGTAATATTTTTCCTTTGAGTTGTATAGAATCTGACTGTGTTGGACAGGAATTATCGCGTTTGTATACCTTTTTGATTATCTTGACATTGTCATTGTCTCTATCATTATCTATGTCTACTTTTATTTTATTTTTGAAATAGTTATTTGTCACTTGATTGGAAACTTGGACAAGAACTTGATTAATGTTATTACCTACTGCTATTTGTGTACCTATTTGTTTGACCGCTTGATTTACTTGGTCTCTATTGCCTGATCCATAGAAGCCGGCTAGATTCCCTAAGGATTTTGCCAAATCACCAGAAGGATCATTAGCTATTTGATTAGATATTTGGTTAACAATCTGATTGACATTCCCGCCACCAGATGCAGCTTGATTGGCTATTTGATTAATTACTTGTTGAACATCCCCTGCATCCTCACTATCTGGGTCAGCTGAAGATTTAGCAACCTGTGTTGCAGTTTGAGTAATTTTTTGGTCTATATCTGCTCC